>OBJS01000015.1_pt1 | contig 120252 bp, 101 predicted proteins | sample 1519851 | NCBI WGS metagenome assembly OBJS01 (sample SAMN03019806, study PRJEB22545) | beach sand metagenome | biome: beach; feature: sea beach; material: beach sand | place: USA: Municipal Pensacola Beach, FL | collected 2010-10-20 | depth 25-47 cm m
GGGCAAAGGATCGATGAAATCGATCCTCCGAGCACGACTGAGGGTGAGGGCCGGGCTCTGTCGGCAGGGGCCAGTGCATGTGGGCAAACCGCCGCCCTCACCCCTAACCCCTCTCCCGCGGCCGGGAGAGGGGAACGCTCTGAATTTATAGACCGATCTACCGCAGCGCTCCCCGCCCTGCGGGCGCCGGTGCAGCCCTGAGCGCGTCTCATGTGAGCGCAGCGATACGGAGACAAGCAAGGACTCAGCCCTGAGCCTGTCTCATGTGAGCGCAGCGATACGGAGACAAGCAAGGACTCAGCCCTGAGCGCGTCTCATGTGAGGGCGAAGCGATACGGAGACAAACCGGAAAGCCACTGCCGTGGCCTTCTCCGCCTGAATTTGATCCCCCGGATCAAATTCTTTGCTTCGCAAACCGGCTACGAAGCCCGATACGGGATCAAACAGGGAAGTCCCCTCAGGCCGCCTTGGACTTCCCCTTTTTCTTGCCCTTGCTTTCGCGCGCCTTCTTCGCCGCGCGGCGCTCGTCCTGACGACGGAAGGTCTCGGTGAGGAATTTCCCGGTCCAGCTCTTCTCGTTCTGGGCGACCTGTTCCGGCGTGCCTTCGGCGACCAGTTCGCCGCCGCCATCGCCGCCTTCGGGGCCGAGGTCGAGCAGCCAGTCGGCGGTCTTGATGACATCGAGATTGTGCTCGATCACCACCACCGTGTTGCCGGCATCGACCAGTTCATGGAGCACTTCCAGCAGCTTGCTGACATCCTCGAAATGCAGGCCCGTGGTCGGCTCGTCCAGGATGTAGAGCGTGCGGCCGGTGGCGCGCTTAGAGAGCTCCTTGGCGAGCTTCACGCGCTGGGCCTCGCCGCCCGACAGGGTCGTCGCCTGCTGGCCGACCTTGATATAGGAAAGGCCCACTCGGTTCAGGGTCTCCATTTTGGACGCAATGGCCGGCACGGCGGAGAAGAATTTCGCCGCATCCTCCACCGTCATGTCGAGCACATCGGCGATGGACTTGCCCTTGTAGAGCACTTCCAGCGTCTCGCGATTATAGCGTTTGCCGTCGCAGACCTCACAAGTGACATAGACATCCGGCAGGAAGTGCATCTCGATCTTGATGACGCCGTCGCCCTGGCAGGCCTCGCAGCGCCCGCCCTTCACATTGAAGGAGAACCGGCCGGGCTTGTAGCCGCGCGCCTTGGATTCGGGCAGGTTGGCGAACCAGTCGCGGATCGGTCCGAATGCGCCCGTATAAGTGGCCGGATTGGAACGCGGTGTGCGTCCGATCGGGCTCTGGTCGATATCGATCACCTTGTCGAGATGCTCCAGGCCCTCGATGGTTTCATAGGGCGCGGGCACCGAGGACGCGCCGTTCAGCTTGCGCGCCAGCGCCTTGTAGAGCGTCTCGATGATCAGGGTGGACTTGCCGCCGCCCGAGACGCCGGTAATCGCCGTGAAGACGCCCAGCGGAATGCGCGCATCGACAGATTTGAGGTTGTTGCCGCTCGCGCCCTTCAGGCGGATGGACTTCACCTTCGCGGCCGGCCGGCGCTTGTCCGGGATGGCGATTTCGCGCGTACCGTTGAGATAGGCGCCGGTCAGGCTGTTCGGGTCGGCGATCACCTCCTCGGCCGTGCCCTGGGCGACGACCTCGCCACCATGCACGCCCGCGGCTGGTCCCATATCGATGACATGGTCGGCGGTGAGGATCGCATCCTCGTCATGCTCGACCACGATGACCGAGTTGCCGAGATCGCGCAGGCGTTTCAGGGTTTCCAGCAGGCGCTCATTGTCGCGCTGGTGCAGGCCGATGCTGGGTTCGTCGAGCACATAGAGCACGCCGGTGAGCCCCGAGCCGATCTGACTGGCGAGGCGAATGCGCTGGCTTTCCCCGCCCGACAGGGTGCCGGAGGCGCGCCCGAGGCCGAGATAGTCCAGGCCTACATCATTGAGGAATTTCAGCCGGTCATTGATCTCTTTCAGGATGCGGCTGGCGATTTCCTTCGCCTGGTCGGTGAGCGTATCCTCGACACCGTCGAACCAGTGCCCCGCCTCGCGGATCGAGAAGACCGAGACATCGGCAATGTCGAGTCCGGCCACCTTCACGGCCAGGGCTTCCGGTTTCAGCCGCTTGCCACCACAGGCCGGGCAGGGCTGGGAGGACTGGAACTTGGCGATCTCGTCGCGCACCCAGGCGCTGTCGGTTTCGCGATAGCGCCGTTCCAGGTTCGGGACCACCCCCTCGAAGGTCTTGGTGACCTCGTAGCGGCGCATGCCGTCATCATAGACGAAGTCGATCTCTTCCTCGCCCGTGCCATGGAGGATGACGTCATGGATTTCCGGGGCGAGCTTGTTCCAGGGCTGTTTCAGGTCGAAGCGGTAATGGGCCGAGAGCGCCTGCAGGGTCTGGGTCTGATAGGGCGAGGTGGTGCGCGCCCAGGGCGCAATGGCGCCGTTCATCAGGTTGAGGTCGCGGTCGGGCACGACAAGGTCGACATCCACCTTGGACTGGGTGCCGAGGCCATCGCAGGTCGGGCAGGCGCCGAAGGGATTGTTGAACGAGAACAGGCGCGGCTCGATCTCGGGAATGGTGAACCCGCTTTCCGGGCAGGCGAAATTGGCGCTGTAGGTGATGCGACGCGGGCTGGTTTCGCCCTCGGCCAGATCAGCGAACTCGGCCACGGCGATACCGTTTGCCAGCTCCAGCGCTGTCTCGAAGCTCTCCGCCAGGCGCTGTTCCGTGCCCTCGCGCACGACCACGCGGTCGACCACGACGTCCACGTCGTGCTTGTATTTCTTGTCGAGCGTGGGCGGGGTTTCCAGGTCGTAAAACTCGCCGTCCACCTTCACCCGCTGGAAGCCTTTCTTGAGCAGCTCGGCGAACTCCTTGCGGTATTCCCCCTTGCGGCCGCGCACGATGGGCGCGAGCAGGTAAAGCCGCGTGCCGTCCTCCAGGCCAAGGGTGCGGTCGACCATCTGCGAGACGGTCTGGCTCTCGATCGGCAGGCCTGTGGCGGGCGAATAGGGGATGCCGACGCGCGCCCACAGAAGGCGCATATAGTCATAGATCTCCGTCACCGTGCCGACGGTTGAGCGCGGATTGCGGCTGGTGGTTTTCTGCTCGATGGAGATGGCGGGCGACAGGCCTTCGATGCTCTCCACATCGGGCTTCTGCATCAGCTCCAGGAACTGGCGTGCATAGGCCGACAGGCTTTCGACATAGCGCCGCTGGCCCTCGGCATAGATGGTGTCGAAGGCGAGGGAGGATTTGCCCGAGCCTGACAGGCCGGTCATCACGACAAGCTGGTCGCGCGGGATGTCGATATCCACATTCTTGAGATTGTGCTCCTTGGCACCGCGCACGCGGATCATGCGAAGGTCCTGGGAAGTCATCGGTTCGGCCCTCTGGATGGTCTTATCGAGTCTGTGCTTCGAATCCGGCCTGGCATCAAGAACAAAAAAAGAACCCGTCATTTCGGCGCGAAGCGTTGAAGAGCAAATGGCGTGAAGTTGGGCAGCAGGCGCAGCATGTCCAGCGGATATGGGCGATGTCAGGACCGGATCGAGCCATGTGGTGTAGGTAGTCCCGTTATTGCCAATATGAAACGGATTTTCACCGATCCGGTGCAGAAACGGGATGTTCAGAACTTCGCGCTAGCAGCAGGGCTCCAATTTTGTTCACCAGGAGCGTAGGCGAACCATGTTGAACTATGACATGACCTTCGGGGAACTGGCCGGGCTGGCGGTTGCCTGGGTGATGATCTTCTTCATCTTCACGGCGCTGTCCTGGCTCGCCAATGGCCGGCAGGCTTTCAACTGGGACAAGCCGCTGCGGACCTCGGCGCGGATCAACTGGCTGTTCATTCTCTCCAATGCCGCGCTTACGCCGATCGCCATCTTTGCGATTGTGCCGGTGTACGAGGCCTATCGGGCGCTCGGCCTGCCGCGCATCAGTCCGGATGTCTGGGCTGGCATGCCGGCCATCCTCCCGGCGCTCGTCGCGCTGTTCTGGCTCGATTTCCTGACCTACTGGACCCACCGTCTCCGGCATCACAAATGGCTCTGGCCGATCCACTCGGTGCACCATTCCGACCCGCATCTGAACCATACCAGCTTCTATCGCGCGCATATCCTGGAAGCGACCTTTACCCCGATCGCGAAAATCCTGTTCGCGACCTGGCTCGGCACCTCCGTCGAGAGCGTCGGCTGGCTGGTCTTCCTCGCGGCGTTGCAGCAGATGTATGTCCATTGCCGGCTGGACTGGGACCATGGCCCGTTCAACCTCGTCTTTGCCTCGCCGCGCTTCCATCATTGGCACCATGCCGATACGCCGGAAGCCTGGGACAAGAATTTCTCCAACATTATGCCGCTCTGGGACCGGCTGTTCGGGACTTATTACTGCCCCGGCCCATGCAATGTGCCGACCGGGTTTGAGGGCAATCCGGGCGAGAGCTTCGTGAAGCTTTTCCTCTATCCCTTCCGTCTGTGGGGGGAAATGCTGCTCCCGCGCCGGGCCAAGCGGGCCGAAGCATCCGCCGAATAGTCCTGCCAATCGGTCTTGACGTGCAGGGCAGCTAGAACATAAAAAGAACAAACGTGCGATTTCCACATGCGCACGCAGGCGACTTGCCTGCGGGCATGCTTTAAGGTGCACTGAGATTCGAAGAACAAGAGCCGGAGCGAAATGATGGCGGGATCGGTAAACAAGGTGATTCTGGTGGGCAATCTGGGGCGCGACCCGGAAGTGCGCCAGTTCCAGAATGGCGGCCAGGTCTGCAACCTGTCGGTCGCGACCTCGGAAACCTGGAAGGATCGCAATACCGGCGAGCGCCGGGAAAAGACCGAATGGCACCGCGTCGTGATCTTCAGCGAGGGCCTGGTCCGTGTGGCCCAGCAATATCTGCGCAAGGGCTCGAAGGTCTATATCGAGGGCCAGCTGGAGACCCGCAAATATACCGACCAGTCCGGCGTGGAGAAATACACGACCGAGGTCGTGCTGCGCAATTTCGGCTCGACGCTGACCATGCTTGATGGCGCCAGTGGCGGGGCCGGCGCGGGCGGTGGCAGCATGGGCTATGATCAGGGCGGTGGCGGCGGTGGTCCGCGCCAGTTCGAAGGCCCGGCGGAAGACTATTCCCGCTCCAATCTCGACGACGAGATTCCGTTCTAGCCACGGTCTGTCTGGGGCGGGGCGCCCGGCTAGCTGATGCCGCGATAGCGCCCCGGCCTGTGGTTCACCGCCACGGTGAGGTTCAGGACAAAGGCGCCCAGCACCGACAGCGCCACCAGCTTCAGCGGCAGGATGAACACCGCCGCGACCAGGATGGCGAGATCCACGATCAGCTGGAAATAGCCCGCGCGGATGATGCCGCGATCCTGCAGGAACTGTGCAAGGATCGTCGTACCGCCAATGCCGGCGCGGTGGCGCAGCAGCATGACCAGACCGACCCCCATCATTGCCGCGCCGACAACTGCGGCGAAGACATGGTTCAGGCTGGAAAAGTCCACCCAGAGCGGGATCAGGCGCGTTAGCACCGAGATCAGCGCAATCGCCACAAAGGTGCGCAGGGTGAAACCGAGCCCCATGCGCAGGAAGGACAGCACGTAAAAGGGCAGGTTCAGCACGAAGAAGGCGGTGCCGAACGAGACCGGCGTGGCGAAGGAGACCAGGAGGCTTGTGCCCGCCAGCCCGCCCGTGATCAGCATTGCTTCGCCATACAGTGTTACGCCGAAGGATAGCAGCAGGGTGCCCAGCGCCAGGGCCTGAAGGTCTTCATACCAGGCATGGCGTTCCAGCCCGGTGGTTTCGGCAGTACCGGTCTCGCTCATTCTATCAGGCCCCCTCCGGCGCTGTCTCAGGGCCTGTATATCTCGACAATCGCGCTTGTGTTGCTGCCGCTGAAGGACAGCGCGCCGCCGACCACATAGATCTCATCGCCAACGGCCACCGCGCCCAGGCCGTGGCGCGGATGAGGCATGTCCGCAATTGGCGCCCAGGAATCAAGCCCTGGATCATACACCCAGCCTTCTGCGAACACGCCACCACCCTCGGGGCTGAAATACTCCCCGCCAAAGGCATAGAGCTTTCCGCCGACACTGGCGGCCGCAAGTCCGCCCTGACCCTGTGGCATCGGCGCGGCAGTGCGCCATCGGTCCTCGCGCGGGTCGTAGACCTCGTGAACGGCGGTGTTGCCGCCGGTCACGGTGCGCCCACCAACCACATGCCAATTGTCTCCGAGGGTTGCCGCTGCGGCGCTGTTGCGCGCGGTCGGGATGGGCGCGGCTATGATCCAGGCGCCATCCGGCGCATCCAGCACGAAATGCTCGGCGGCGTCTTCCTGATCGGTCCAGGCCGCGTTGGCCTTGCCGGCCGGGCGCCGGCCCGAGACAAGATGCACACGATCTTCAAGTGTGGCGGTCACCGCCTCGGCGGCAGGCCGGGGCAGAGCCGGGAGGGGCTCCCAGTTGCCGTCCATCAGGCGCCAGCCGCTGGACTGCATCACCCAGATGGCCTCTGGGCTGTGCGCCTCGAACCCGCCAATCGCCAAAAGGTCGCCGAAGGCCGACACCAGATGTGGGTGATGCCGCGCGGTTGGCAGGGGCGCTTTCTCATCCCAAAGTCCAGTCGCGGGATCCAGCGCGATATGAGCATCGGTCGGGCCGGTGATGCGGCCATTCTCTGCCACGAAGCCACCCGCCTGATGGATGCGCCCGGCATGTAGGGTGGGATAGATCTCCTGTACGGCAAAGGGCATGGCTGGGCCGGCGCGCCAGCCGCTCGGCACGCTCTCGGCCTGTTGCTCTGGCCTCGGCGTGCAGGCCATGAGCCCACTTGCGCCAAGTCCTGAAAGCGCCAGTCTCCGGCTTATTCCCCCATGGGGCGATCTGGTCGGCTGCATCACTGTTATTTCCTCCGCCTTCGGCCTTTGTTTGCGGCGCTTTGGGTTTGAAGCGCGCGCCGCGCACTGCTACCACTTTGTCAGATTTCTCGGCCGATTCGAGGCCCACGCCCCAAAAGAGGAGCGACGTCCCTTGAGTGACGATATCACGCCCCCGGAAGACCCGGATTCTGAAGGTACGCCGCCCGAAGACGGTGTCGACCCGATTTCCATCGAGAGCGAGCTGAAACGCTCCTATCTCGACTATGCCATGAGTGTCATTGTCAGCCGCGCGCTGCCCGATGTGCGCGATGGCCTCAAGCCCGTCCACCGTCGCATCCTCTATGCGATGCAGGAGGGCGGCTACACCCATGACAAGCCCTATCGCAAATCGGCACGTGTGGTCGGCGATGTGATCGGTAAGTACCATCCCCATGGTGACAGTGCAGTCTATGACGCGCTGGTGCGTATGGCCCAGCCCTTCTCCATGGGCCTGCCGCTGCTCGACGGCCAGGGCAATTTCGGCTCGATCGACAATGATCCCCCGGCCGCCATGCGCTACACCGAGGTGCGCACCGACAAGCCGGCGCAGTACCTGCTGGCCGATATCGACAAGGACACGGTTGACTTCCAGGATAACTATGATGGCTCGGAAAGCGAGCCGGTGGTCCTGCCGGCCCAGTTCCCGAACCTGCTGGTCAATGGCGGCGGCGGCATCGCGGTCGGCATGGCGACGAATATCCCGCCGCACAATCTGGGCGAAATCATCGATGCCACCCTGGCTGTGATCGACGATCCGCAGGTCGAGGAAGAGACGCTGCTCGACATCGTGCCCGGGCCGGATTTTCCGACCGGCGGGCTGATCCTCGGCTATGCCGGCTCGCGCCGGGCGCTGCTGGAAGGACGTGGCTCGGTCATCATGCGGGCGCGCACCGAGATCGAAACCGCGCGTAGCGGGCGCGAGGCGATCATCGTCACCGAGATCCCGTTCCAGGTGAACAAGGCGAGCATGGTCTCCAAAATCGCCGAACTGGTGCGTGAGAAACGCATTGAGGGCATCGCCGATCTGCGTGATGAGAGCGACCGCCACGGCATCCGTGTGGTGATCGAGGTCAAGCGCGATGCGAGCGCGGATGTGGTACTCAACCAGCTTTACCGCTATTCGCAGATGCAGACCTCGTTCGGCGTCAACATGCTGGCGCTGAATGGCGGCCGGCCGGAGCTTTTGAACCTGCGCAAGGTGCTCGATTGCTTCATTCGTTTCCGCGAGGAAGTCGTGGCCCGGCGCACCAAGTTCGAGCTCTCCAAGGCGCGTGACCGGGCCCATGTCCTGGTCGGCCTCGCCCTGGCTGTTGCCAATATCGACGAGGTGATCCGCATCATCCGCCATGCGCCGGACCCGGCGACGGCCCGCGAGCAATTGCTGGCAAAAGCCTGGGACGCCATGGACATGGCGCCTCTGATCGCGCTGATCGCTGACCGGCGTACGCGCCATGCCGAGGAGGGGGAGAACAAGATCTATCTCTCCGACGAACAGGCCCGCGCCATCCTGGAGCTGCGCCTGCATCGCCTGACCGGCCTCGGCCGGGACGAGATCGGCAACGAGGCGCGTGGCCTTGCCGACAAGATCGCCGATTTTCTCGACATTCTGCGCTCGCGTCCGCGGATCCTCGATATCATCCGCACCGAGCTTTCCGAAGTGAAGGACAAGTTCGCGATCCCGCGCCGGTCCGAGTTCGTGTTCGGCGATGCCGACATGGACGACGAGGACCTGATCGAACGCGAGGACATGGTCGTCACGGTCACCCATGGCGGCTATGTCAAACGCGTGCCGCTCTCGACATATCGCACCCAGCATCGCGGCGGGAAGGGGCGCTCCGGTACCGCGCTGAAGGACGAGGATTTCGTCACGCGCCTGTTCTCGGCCAACACTCATACCGAGATCCTGTTCTTCTCCTCGGCCGGCATGGTCTACAAGGAGAAGGTCTGGCGCCTGCCACTGGGCTCGCCGCAATCGCGTGGCAAGGCGCTGGTCAACATCCTGCCGCTGGAAAAGGACGAGTGGATCACCTCGGTGATGCCGCTGCCTGATGACGACACCGCCCGTGAGGAACTCGACATCATGTTTGCCACGCGCTCGGGCACCGTGCGCCGCAACAAGCTGTCGGATTTCGTGCGGGTGAACCGCAACGGCAAGATCGCGATGAAGCTGGAAGAGGATGGCGAGGACGGCATTGTCAGCGTGAAGATCTGTTCCGACCGCGACGATATCCTGCTGACCACGGCCATGGGCCAGTGTATCCGCTTCCGCGTCGACGATGTGCGGGTGTTTGCGGGCCGCAACTCCACCGGCGTGCGCGGCATTCGCCTGGCCGACAGCGACCGCGTCATTTCCATGGGTATCCTGCGCCATGTCGAGGTCACCTCGCCCGAGGCGCGTGCCTATCTCAAGCACGCCGCCGCCATGCGCCGCGCCACCGATGGCGAGGATGTCGACATGGCACCGGAAGTGGTCGAGGAGGACGAAGAAGAAAACGGCGAGGAAACCGCCGCGCTCAGCCCCGAACGCATCGCCGAGCTTGGCGCGGCCGAGGAATTCATCCTCACCATCGCCGATGATGGCATGGGCAAGCGGTCCTCGGCCTTCGACTATCGCGTCACAGGCCGCGGCGGGAAGGGCCTCGTGGCCCTGAACATCTGGGGCCGCGACAAGAAGGCCGGGCCGGTCAAGCGCATCGCCCAGTCCTTCCCTGTGGAAGATGGCGACGAGGTGATGCTGGTCACCGATGCCGGACAATTGATCCGTACGCCGGTCGACCAGATCCGCCTTGCGGGCCGCGCCACATCGGGCGTCTGGGTGCTGCGCACCAATGACGGCGAACGCGTGGTCTCGGTCGCTCGCCTTGTCGAACAGGAAGAAGACGATATGGAAGAAGGCGGCGGATCGGAGACCTGATCCGCCGAAGCGGCGCCTGGTTGGCCGCCATGGGAGAATGATATGCAGCGCGTTGGCCTTTATCCGGGAACCTTCGATCCGATCACCCTTGGCCATCTCGACATCATCCAGCGTGCGACGAAACTGGTTGATCGCCTCATCATCGGTGTGGCGGTCAACGAGGCCAAGAGGCCGCTGTTCAGCCTGGAGGAGCGTGTTGCCATCGTCGAGCGCGAGGTGGCAAGCCACGAAATGCCAGGGCGCGCGCAGATCGCCGTCAAATCCTTCGACAGCCTGCTGATGCACTTTGCCGAGGAATGCCATGCCGGCGTGCTGGTCCGCGGCCTGCGCGCGGTTTCGGACTTCGAGTACGAGTTTCAGATGACGGCGATGAACGAGGTACTGAATCCGAACATTGAAACCGTGTTCCTGATGGCCGATGTTCGCCACCAGGCCGTGGCGTCTCGCCTGGTCAAGGAAATCGCCAGCCTGGGCGGGGACGTCTCTCATTTCGTCTCGCCGGCCGTGAGGGCTGACCTGTTGGAGAAGTATGCGTAATGTTTCGTAGTGTTCTGATCGCCGCCAGCCTGGCCTGCCTGTCAGCTGGTGCCGCCCTCGCCGATACCGCTCCGACAGCCGAAAGTGTGGCCGCAGATCCGGCCAACTGGCGCAAGGTGGACCCGGAAAACCTGATCCTGTTCGAAACCACCGCCGGCGACGTGGTCATCGAGATTTTCCCCGAAGCGGCCCCGGCCCATGCCGTCCAGTTCCGTACGATCATCGAATCCGGTGACTTCGACGGCACCACCTTCCACCGCGTGATCGATGATTTCATGGCCCAGGGCGGGGACATCTTCGCGCTGAAGGGCCGCGAGTCCGGCCTGCCCGACATTCCCGGCGAGTTCACTTTCCGGCGCAACCCGGCCGAAATGCCGCTTGACCCGATCGGGGAAGCCGACACGGCGCGTGCCGGCTATATCAAGGGCTTTCCCGTCATGACGCAGGCGTCATGGCTCGCCGACATGTCCAAGGACGGGCTGGTGCAGAGCTATGTCCCGCACTGCCCGGGCATTGTCTCCACCGCACGCACCGATGATCCGGACTCGGCCAACAGCCAGTTCTTCCTGATGCGCGGGCGTTCGGAGCATCTCGACAAGCAATACACAGCCTGGGGGCGCATCATCGATGGCGCCGATGTGGTCTATCGCATCAAGACGGGGGAACCGGTGACGAACCCGGATATCCTCACGCGTGCCGTGATGGCGTCGAGCCTGCCGGAGGGCGAAACACTGCAGGCCTGGGTGCAGCGCACCGACGGACCGGAATTCCGCGAGACGCTGGCGGCCGAGACGCCGACGGGCGACGAGGATGTCTGTGCCCTGCCAGCCGTTCCGGCCGTGGTGGTGCGCTAGTCCGCGCCGGCTGAGCTGGCGATGGACCTTGCCGCCTTCGACTTCCACCTCCCGGAGGAACGCATCGCCCTGCGGCCGGCTGAGCCGCAGGATGCCGCGCGCCTGCTCGTCGTGCATGGCGATGGCAGGCTGGAAGATGTCACCATTCGCGACCTGCCGCGTTTTCTCGACCCCGGCGATGTGCTGGTCTTCAACGATACCCGCGTCCTGCCTGCCGCGCTGAAAGGCGTGCGCCCGGCGCGCGATGAGGCCGGTCAGGATGTGGCCGTGGACGTGAACCTTGTCGAGGAGGTGGGGCAGGGGATCTGGCGCGCGCTCGCCCGGCCCGGGCGGCGACTGCGTGAAGGCGATGTTATCGGCTTCGCGGAGGGGTTTTCCGCCCGTCTCGTCGCTCGCCATGAGGGCGGCGAGGTCGATCTCGCCTTCGAGACTTCCGGCCGCGCCTTGACCGACTGGCTCGATGAGGCCGGCGCCATGCCGCTGCCGCCCTATATCGCCCGGCGCCGCGCAGCCGATGCGAAGGACCGCGAGACCTATCAGACGAAGTTCGCCGGCGAGGAGGCGCGATCTGTTGCCGCGCCCACTGCCGGCCTGCACTTTACCGGGCGCCTGCTGGCGGAGATCGACGCGGCCGGCCTTGAGCGCGAGACGGTGCGCCTGCATGTCGGGCTCGGCACTTTCGCGCCGCTGTCGGAGGGCGCGTTGAATGAAAACCGGCTGCATGAGGAATGGCGACGCCTGACGCCGGAAGCTGCCGGGCGCCTGAATGCAGCGCGTGCAGCCGGGCATCGCATTGTGCCGGTGGGGACGACCGCCATGCGCACGCTGGAAAGCTGTGTGGATGCGGCGGGCCTGCTACATGCCGCGACGGGGCCGACCGATATCTTTCTCAAACCCGGCGATGCCGTGCGGTCCACGGATGCACTGGTGACCAATTTCCACCTGCCGCGCTCATCGCTCTTCATGCTGGTCTGCGCCCTGATGGGCACTGATATCATGCAGGCGGCCTATGCCCATGCCATCGCGCATGAGTATCGCTTCTATTCCTATGGCGATGCCTGCCTGCTAGTGCCCTGAGCCATGACCAGCGCATTTTCCTTCACCGTCTCCGCCAGCCAGGGCGCGGCGCGCACCGGCACGCTCTCGACCCCGCGCGGGGAGATCCGCACGCCGGCCTTCATGCCGGTGGGGACTGCCGGCACCGTCAAGGCGCTCTATATGGACCAGGTGCGCCGGGCGGGAGCCGATATCATCCTCGGCAATACCTATCACCTGATGCTGCGCCCGACAGCTGAGCGCGTCGCGAAGCTCGGCGGGCTGCACGCCTTTTCCGGCTGGGACGGGCCGATCCTGACCGACAGCGGCGGCTTCCAGGTCTGGTCACTTGCCCAGCTTCGGAAAATGGACCCGGACGGCGTGACCTTCCAGAGTCATATTGATGGTTCGACACATCGCCTGACGCCGGCGCGCAGCATCGAAATCCAGGCCGACCTGCTTGGCGCGGATATCTCCATGCAGCTGGATGAGTGCACCGACTTTCCCTGCAACCATGAGGAGGCCCTGCGCAGCCTGGAGCTCTCTCTCGATTGGGGCGCGCGCTCGAAGGCCGCCTTCGGCAATCGCGACACTCAGGCCCTGTTCGGCATCGTGCAGGGCTCGAACTTCCCGGACCTGCGTGAGAGGTCTGCAAAAGGCGTGGCCGGGCAGGGCTTTGACGGCATCGCGCTCGGTGGGCTCGCTGTGGGCGAGGGCCATGCCCAGATGTGCGAGACGATCGACTTCACCCTCCCGCACCTACCGCCGGAAAAGCCGCGCTATGTCATGGGCGTCGGCAAGCCGATCGATCTGGTCGAAGCCGTCGCGCGCGGTATCGACATGTTTGACTGCGTCCTGCCCACGCGGTCTGGCCGGCATGGCCAGGCCTGGACCTGGGACGGGCCGGTTAATGTCAAGAACGCGAAGTTTATCGAGGAAACCCGGCCGCTGGATCCCGACAGCGACTGCCCGGCCAGCCGCGACTATTCACTGGCCTATCTCAACCATCTGTTCCGGTCGGGCGAATATCTCGCACCGATGCTGCTCTCCTGGCACAACACTGCCTTCTTCCAGGCGCTGATGGCGCGCATGCGGGCAGCTATCGCGGACGGCAGATTTGCAGATCTGCGTGCGGAGCTGTCCGCGCGCTGGGGGTACACCCGGTCCAGCCCGCGCGAGAACTAGTGAAAGACGATCCGGGACTGGCCGTCTTCCGCGCCGGCTAGCGGCGCGGCCGGCCAGTTGCAGCCCATGGCGTGGCCATAGCCCTTCAGATAGGCCCGGCGCGTGAGGCCGAACTGGTAGGCGCGCGCGACCTTGTCGGCATAGCGGTTCGCGCCGGTCGCCTCACGCACGAGGCCGCGGAAGGGGATGAGGCCCCGCGCGCTCGATTCCACTGCACCGAGGGCGGCATCGGCGGATTCGTCGGCGGCCCACTGGCCATAATCCTCCTCCTCTTCCTCATCCGGAGGGGGGATATCACTGTCCTGACCGAGCACAGCATTGAGGCGCGTGACCTCGTTCGCGATGGCCGAACAGGTCACCGGTTCGGGCAAGCCGTAGGTAGTCGCGAGGCCGGCCAGCACGGGCGGAATCGGCTCGCGCTTGAGATTGAGATCTTCCAGCGGGCTCAGCGCGGCATTGGCGAGGCCATCGCCGGTCTGCTCAATGGCAGAGCTGGTGGCCGCACTCGGCCCCGTATGACCCTGGCTTGCGCAGGCGGCCAGGAAAATCGCCAGAAAACTCAGTGAGAACGACTTCATGGAAAAAGAAGTGATGCAAAAAAATGCGGTAAACAAGTCCCTTAACTCAGACTGTTCATTGACGAGTAACTCCGAGCCCTTTATGTGGCCCATTCCCGTCACCGGAAGTGCCGTTAGCTCAGTCGGTAGAGCAGCTGACTTTTAATCAGCGGGTCACAGGTTCGATTCCTGTACGGCACACCATTCCCGCCCAGATCCGACACTGCCGCCCGGTTTTTGAGCCGGGGCCAGTCGCGCGCGAATATTGGCGTGTGAATAGTTGACCTTTGCCTCAAAGCGGCATGGTAAGCGCGGATGGATGCGTGGATTCCGATCACCATTGCAGCGGCTTTCTGCCTGAATGTCCGCTCGGCCCTGCAGAAGAGCCTGAAGACCTCGCTCAGCACACTGGGCGCGACGAGCGCGCGATTCGTGTTTGCCGCGCCGCTGGCGGTACTTGTGCTCGGCCTGGTGGTGACGGTGAAGCACACGCAGGTTGCGCTGGTTGGCGTGCCCTTCTTTGCCTATGCTGTAGCGGGTGGCATTGCCCAGATCCTGGGAACGGTCCTGCTCATCCACCTGTTTTCATACAAGAGTTTCACCGTCGCCACGACATTTACGAAGACCGAGACGATCCAGACTGCGCTGTTCGGCATCCTCCTGCTGGGCGACCGGCTGACCTTCCTTGCCGCGCTCGGCATCATGATCAGTCTCATCGGTGTGATCTTCATCTCCCTGCCGGCCGGGCAGGAGGCGGGCAAGCTGCTGGATCACAAGGCACTGATTGGCGCCGTGTCGGGTGGCCTGTTCGGCATGTCGGCGGTGGCCTATCGCGGCGCTTCGCTCTCGATTGCCAGCGAGGATGTTCTCCTGCGCGCGGCGATGACACTGGCCTTCGTGACCAGTCTGCAGGCCATCCTGGTACTGGTCTGGTTGCGCCTGCGTGAGCCTGGAGAGATTGGTCGGCTTTTCGGTCGCTGGAAGGTGGCGGGACTGGTGGGCCTTGCCGGCATGCTCAGCTCGCTCGGCTGGTTTACCGCCTTCACCCTGCAGAACGCAGCCTATGTACGCGCGCTCGGCCAGGTCGACATTGTCTTCACGTTGGGTGCATCTTTCCTGTTCTTCAAGGAGCGGGTCACGGCGCGGGAGATTTTCGGCGTCCTCCTGGTCTCAGCAGGGATTGTGGGCATCGTCCTGGCCGCGTCGTGACGGCTCTGCCGGTCAGATCTGACTGATTTTATTGCACTTGAAGGAACTGTGCTGGCCAATCGGCAAATGAGGTTCCATGCTCTGCGGGTTAGGGGCTACCTCGTGGCAGCAGGTGATGGAGTACAATCAATGACAGAATATTCGTGGGCAGGTGCGGCGCGGGCCGCGCTGTGGAGGGCGGGGCTGGCCCTGATTGCGGCGCTGTGGGTCCCCATGCTGGCCGTCGCGCAGGCCTATCCCCAGGCGAACTATGATCCGGACATCCCAACACTGGAGGCGGTTGTCGGGCATTCGACGGGCGAGCAGGTCTCGGATTTTTCGGAGATCACCGCCTATTTCGAGGCGCTCGAAGCTGCCGCGCCGGACCGTGTTGATATCGTGCCCTATGCTACGAGCTGGGAGGGCCGGGAGCTGTTCTATGCCGTGATCTCCTCACCGGAGAACATGGCCAGTCTGGACACCTCCAAGGCGGCGATGGACCGGCTGGCGAGCGGCAGCGGGCTGTCATCCAGCACGGTGTCTGACCTTGCCGGCTCCACGCCGGCAGTGGTCTGGCTCTCCTACAATATCCATGGAGACGAGATCTCGCCCGGCGACAGTGCGCTGTTCTTGGCCTACCACCTGTTGGCTGCGCAGGATGATGCGCTGGTCGAGACCATTCTGGACAATGTGATTGTCATCATCGATCCGAGCCAGAACCCCGACGGGCGGGACCGGTTCGTCCACTCTTTCGAGTCCGCGCTCGGCATGGAACCGCAGGGCGACCGCTATACTGCCGAGCATGACCAGCCCTGGCCGGGCGGGCGCTACAACCACTATCTGTTCGACATGAACCGCGATTGGTTCTCGATGACCCAGCCGGAAACTCAGGGCAAGGTCGCCGGCGTGCTGGAATGGCATCCGGTTGTCTATGTCGACAGCCATGAGATGGGCGGCGACGAGACCTATTACTTCCCGCCGCCGGCAGACCCCTACAACCCGAACATCACGGCGGGCCAGCGCGCCAAGCAGATCCAGATGGGCCGCAATCATGGCGCCTGGTTCGACCGGTTCGGCGTGCCCTATTTTACGCGTGAGGTCTTCGACGCCTTCTATCCGGGCTATGGCGACATGTGGCCGGGCCTGAACGGCGCGATTTCGATGACCTTCGAACAGGCCTCCGCGCGCGGGCTGGTCTTTGCCCGCAATGACGGCAAGGATCTGACCTATGGCGATGGTGTGCGCAACAATGTGCTGACCTCGCTGTCGACCCTGGAAGTCGTGGCGCGCAACAAGGCACAATACCTCACCGATTATGCCAGCTTCCGGCGCAGCGCGGTGACCGATGGCACAGACGCAGAGGACCGCTATGTCGTGCTCGACTTGTCCGAGCGCCGCTATGAGGCTGAAGCACTGGCACTGCGCCTTGCCGCGCAGGGCATCGAGGTCAGGCGCGTCGCCGCCGGTTCGCACCAGTGCGGACAGGAATATGTGTCCGGCGCGCTGGTCGTGGACCTCGCGCAGGCGCAGGGGCGCCTTGCCCGCACGCTGCTGAGCGCCGACACGCCGCTGCCGGAAGGCTTCATCGCCGAACAGGAAGACCGCCGCTCTCGCGGCTTGCGCCACGAGCTTTATGACGTGACGGCCTGGTCGCTGCCGCTGATGGATGGCGTGACCGCCCAATCCTGCCGGCGCGTGGATCTGAGCGTCTCACGCACCGTCCTTTCCACCGAGCCCATCCCGTCCATCGCGGGTGGCAGCGGGGCTTATGGCTATGCCGTGCCCTGGACCGATAGCGGTCAGGCGCGCCTGGTCATTGCCGCGCTCAAGAACGGCCTTGAGGGCAAGACCACCGACACCGCCTTTACACAGGCCGGCCGGGTTTTCCCCGCTGGGACCGTGGTGTTCCCCGCCGCCGGAAATCCTGCCAATCTCGGCGTGCGCATGGCGGGCCTGGCCGCGGAGATCGGTGCGGAAGTTGTGCCGATGAGCTCCAGCTGGGTCGATGACGGGCCGAATTTCGGGTCGGGCTCCTTCGCGGCCCTGAAAATGCCGCGCGTTGCCATCGCCTGGGGCGAGGGGACGAGCGCGACATCGGCGGGCAACACCCGCTTCGTGCTTGAGCGCGAGCTGGGCCTGCCAGTCGCGCCGATCCGGATGTCCACGCTCGGCTGGGCGGACCTGTCGGATTATGACGTACTGATCCTGCCTGATACGGGCTGGGGCGGCGGCGGCCGGGTCGGCGCCGAGACGCTGAAGGACTTCGTGTCCGGCGGCGGCGTGCTGATCGCATTTTCCGATTCCGTCGCCACGGTTGCGGGCGAGGATTACGGCCTTCTGTCGACCAAGCTGGAATACGCCGTGGGCGAAGACGAGGCCGATGATGGCGGTGAGGGGGCGCGCGCGCCCGGCCTGATCCTGGCCGACGAAGCGGCCTATCGCGGCCAGATCGCCGATCACCATGCCCGCCCGGAAGACATTCCCGGCGTGATCGTGAGGGCCGAGGCCGATGGCGACCATTGGCTGGCGGCCGGCTATGACAGCGCCAATGCGCTGGTCACCGGCTCGTCGATCTACCGCCCGCTCAACGCGGCAGACGGCACCAATGTGTTCCGCTTTGCCGGCGCAGATGAGCTCTTGCTCAGCGGCTATCTCTGGGAAGAGAACCGCGCGCAGCTGGCCTACAAGCCCTTCGTGATGGCCCAGCCCTATGGCGGCGGTATTACCATCGGCTTCACTCAGGAGCCGACGACGCGGGCTTATCTGAACGGGCTTAACCTGTTGCTGGCAAATGCCGTCGTGCTCGGCCCGGCCCGCATGGCGCAATAAGGGAGGCAAGGATCATGGATATGAAGCTGAAAATATCGGGCCTGGCGCTGATGATGGTGCTGGGCGCGTGCGCCACGACCGTCCCGAGCAGTGAGGCTGCGCCGGCGGAGGTGGAGGTCTCCGAGACACTTGTCGAGGAGACGGGACCGATGACCGGGCCGGATATGGAGCTGGAGGCCATCTCGCCGGAATCCACCGCCGTGGATGTTGGACTGGCCGGCAGCGACCCGGCCAATATCGCGCGCTACCTGCTGGCCAGCGGGGCAGGTGGGGCCGGCATTTCCCCCGATGGCGAGACCATCGCCTTCCGCTGGAGCATCACCGGCAAGCCGCAGCTCTGGACCGTGCCGGCCGCAGGTGGACAGCCCCACCAGCTGACCTTCGGCAACGGGATCACCTTCTTTGCCTGGGCCCCGGACAGCGAAACCCTGCTCTATGGCGCCGACAATAATGGCAACGAGCAGGAGTCCTATTATCGCATCAGCGCCGATGGGACCTCCGAGGAACTGGTCCTGCCGGCGGTCGAAGGCGGCTTCCGGGTGTTTGCCGACTTTGCCGCTGACGGGAAGACGATCGCCTTCTCCTCGACCGAGCGGAACGGGCTCGATTTCGACATCTACACCGCCGACCTGACGACCGGGGAAACCACACGCCTCTATGAAGGCGTGTTCGGATTCTTCGCGCAGGACCTCTCGCCTGACGGCACCAAGCTGATCGTCACCGAAACCGTGGGCGAGGATTCCGACAATCTCTATCTGCTCGATGTGGCCAGCGGAGAGATGACCACCATCGCCAAACCCGAACCGCGCGCCAATCACGGCGATGGCGGCTTTGAGTGGCTGGCGGACTCCTCGGGCTTTTATTTCTCCTCCAATGAGGGGCGCGAGTTCTCCGCCATCTCCTTTTATGATGTGGCTACCGGCGAGATCAGCGTGGTTGCGGAATCCGACCATGATCTCGGCGACATCTCGCTGTGCGGCGCGGCCGATGAGTACATGGTGTATGACGAGAATGTCGACGGCTTCTACAAGCTGCACATCACGAAGAATGGCGAGGATGCCGGGGTCGACACCTCCTTCCTGCCGGAAGGCGTGGTGGGTGCGAACTGCGCCGATGCCTCCGACATGATGACCATCTATGTCAACGGCTGGAACACGCCCGGCAGCGTTTACACGCTCGACCTCGGAACGGCAGAGCTGAACCAGGTGCTTGCGCCAGACTATGCAGGGCTCGACCCGGCCCGGCTGATCAAGCCGGAAAGCATCCGCATGACGGCGCGCGACGGGGTGGAACTGCAGGGCCTGCTTTACCTGCCCGATGAAAGCTCGCGTGCGGGCGACGGGCCGCCGCCGGTGATCTTCTTTGTCCATGGCGGGCCCACGGGGCAATCGGTCGCCAGCTTCAATGGCGTGGTCCAGTATCATCTCGACCGTGGCCTTGCCGTCTTCCAGCCGAATGTGCGCGGCTCGACCGGCTTCGGGCGCACCTATGTGACGCTGGACGACCAGACCAATCGCCGCGACAGTGTGCGCGACCTGATCGACATGCTCGACGCCCTGGCCGCAGATGGCCGGGTGGATACATCGCGTGCGGCAGTCGTGGGCGGGTCTTATGGCGGCTATATGGTCAATGCCGTGCTGGCGCTCTATCCGGACGCCTTCGATGCGGGTGTTTCGCTGTTCGGGGTCGGCAACTGGGTGACGGCCCTGCAGATTGCCTCGCCGGCGTTGAAGGCTTCAGACCGGATCGAATATGGCGATATCCGCGAGCAACAGTGGATCGACTATTACACCGAGAACTCGCCGGTTGCCCTGGCCGACCAAATCAAGGTGCCGGTGCTCTACTCGCACGGTGTGATGGACCCGCGTATCGACATCACCGAGACCGAGGTGATGGTGAAGACCCTGCGGGCAAATGGCATCGACACGCCCTATATCCGCATCCCGGATGAGGGCCATGGCTGGCGCAAGCTCGCCAACCGCCTGTTCTATTACCGTGCCCAGGCCGACTTCCTGGAAGAGCAGCTTGCCGAGGAATAGGGGGCGTAAAGGTACACCGTACAAGAAAGAGCGGCCCGCCTGTGACGGCGGGCTGCTTTCATTTTGGCTCGCGGCGACGGGTCTATTGTGTCCAGCGCACGCCGAAGAAGAAGAACCGGCCCCGGGCGCTCACCGGCCAGGAATTCTCGGTGATGAAGGGCTCTTCGTCGGCGACATTGTTCACGCCGCCATAGATGCTCAGATTGTCGGAGAACTCGTAGTTACCGAAGACATCGACGATGTAGACCTCGTCGCTCTGGGCATTGTCGAGGCTGTAGGTGCCGCTCTCGATCTGTTCGTTCTCCACACCGGCCAGGAGCTGGGCATCCTGGTACATGGTCCGCACGCCGAGATCGAACGGGCCGCGCTCCCAGGTCAGGGTCAGGTTGCCCGACAGTTCCGGACGCTGAATCTCGCCAAGCTCGTCATCGACAAAGTTCGGATCGGTCGCGCTCGGATACTGATCCAGCTTCATCTGGTTCGTACCGACCAGGCGTGCGCCGAAGGTGTTGGCGCCGACATCGAAGCTGTAGGCGGCTGAGAAGTCCACGCCCTCGGCCTCGATCTTGGCGAAGTTGAGCTGGGTCTGGCGCAGGAAGCGGAAGCCGCCGAACTGGGCCGAACCTGTGTCGGATTCTCGCTCGATCAGTTCGCAGTATTGGTTGTTGATGCCGCCGGGATCGTCCACGCAGTTGTCGACGATATCCTGCGCGGACACGGCCAGGATCACATCCTCGATCTCGACATCCCAATAGTCGACCGTGAGGACGAAGTTGTCGAGGAAGCGCGGCGTGAACACAATGCCCAGCGTGGTGGTGTCGGCGGTTTCCTCCATCAGATCTGCGTTGCCCCCCGACACACCCAGGAAGCGGGCTGAAAGCGGGTCGGTATAGTCGTCGGGCAGGCCGAGCGCGGCGCAGTTGGCCGCCCGCACGGCCGGGTCGGGCGCATTGCCGATCTCGTTGACATCGCACGGGTCGACCGGCCGGAAGGTGGTCGGCTGGTCGGGGCCGAACAGTTCGCTGATGTTCGGCGCGCGGATAGCCTGGGAGATGGTGCCGCGGAAGGCGATATCCTCGACCGGGGCGTAGGACAGGCCGAACTTCCAGGTCTCGGCGCTGCCAATGGTGGAGTAGTCCGAGTAACGGATCGCGGCATCCACGGTGAGTTCTTCGGCCATGACCATGTCGGCCAGAAGGGGCACGCGCACCTCCGCGAACACATCCGACACGTCATAGCTGCCGAGCGAGTCGAAGAACTGCGCCTCGGCGCTGAAGCCCAGCGAGAGGTTGTCGCTGACATCGCCGACATAGGTGCCTGCACCATAGGGCGAACCTTCCGGCAGGATGCCGAGATCATAGACGTTGACGTCGTTGCGCGATTTCTCCTCGCGGTATTCTGCGCCGACGGCAAAGCCGATCGGACCGGCCGGCAGGGAGAAATATTTCTCCGAGTCGCCGACAAGCGAGGCGCTGAAGACCTGTTGCTCGAGCGTCAGCTTGTCGACCACGGTCGTGGTGATGAAATCGACCGCCTCCGGGCTGATCGAATTCGGCCCGCCCCAGATATTGGCCGCCACACACTGGCCGTCGCCGGGCGTGAACGTGAAAAAGCCGGGGGCAAAGACCGGGATCTCGAAAATGGTTGTGGCCGGGATGGCGTTCGGGTCGAGATCGGAGCGGCAGACCGGATTGCCGTCTGCATCCGCCACGGCGTCGATGGCCGCGAAGAAGCGGTCGAGCAGGACATAGTTGTTGTCGGTCAACTCACGCTCGAACCGGCCGTAATTGGTCGAGATCTCGTATCCCCAGCCGTCATTGATCTCTCCGCGAATGCCGGCGGCATAGCGCAGGGTCTCGCGCTTGGCGGTATCGATGTTCGACCCGAGATCGGTCGGGTCGCGGGTGATGTAGATGCCCGTGTCGGTCGGGGTTCCGCCGAACAGGACGGGGCTGGTTTCCGCCAGTTCCTGAAGCTCGTCGGGAATGAAGGGGTTGTCGGGCGCGCCGAACAGGAGATCGTAGAAGGTGTTAAGCGGGCCGCCAAAGGTTGAGCGGGAATCGGAATAGGAGAACTCGCCGAACACGGTGTGGCCGGGCGTGAACTCGTAGTTCGTGTTCAAGCTCATCACGACCTTGTCGTTTTCGGGGATCAGATAGTCCGCGTCGAAATCGTCGCGAATGCCGTCGCCGCCGAAGCCGTTGAAATCGCCGGCCACAAGGCCATCCTGGTAGGGGCGCACGGAGCCATCATCATTGACCGTCCAGCACCCCCCGGCGATGCCGAAGGAGGCCGCGCCGGCCAGGGTGGAGTTGTAGCCTACGAAACTGTCGAGACAGTCATCCACGCCGTTGCCGTCGGTATCGATCCCGGGCAGCCCGCCTAGCGCGAAGTCGCCCGGCGCGATCACGCCGCGATTGGATGAGATCGAGAAGGTCGGATAGGGCAGGATCTTCCGCGACGGCGCATTCGCGGCGCGGTCGAACAGGGTCTGCTCGGCCGCTGTCAGGCTGGGGGCAACGCCAAAGGTGGCGGTGTAGTCCGCGACGAAATCCTCCATGCTCGGGATGAACAGCCCGGACGGGAACAGGCCCGTACTGTCGAAATTGTAGTACTGGGCGAAGTTCGGCGTCTCGCCGCCGATATCGCCCATCTGGAAGCGCAGGTCCGGGTTGGCCTGCCCGCGCGCGCGCGCATTGTTTGCTGCCCAGTCGCGGTCGCCCATGCGCAGGTCGCTGTCATCGATGACATCCAGCGCGACAACAATATTGCCGCGGTCATTGTCGAAATTCGTCCCGCCGACGGCCTTGATCGAGAGGTATTGCGCATCGCCCTCGCCGGAGATGCCGGAACCGATATCGAGGTCGAAGCCCTCATAGTCATCCTTGAGGATGAAGTTCACCACCCCGGTCACGGCGTCCGACCCGTAGAGCGCCGAGGCACCGCCCGTCAGCACTTCCACGCGCTCGATCAGCGCGCTCGGAATGGCGCCGACATCCACCGCTTGGCTGCCCTCAAAGCCGCCAACGGCGCGCCGGCCATTGATCAGCGTCAGGGTCCTTTCGGTGCCGAGGCCGCGCAGGTTCAGGGCGCTCTGACCGGTTGCGGAGTTTTCAGAGGTCGTCGAGGAGACCAGCGCGGGCACGTCATTGACGATGTCGGCGACGCTGATTTCGCCGGAGAGACGGAACTCCTCGTCACTGAGGGACTGGATCGGCACGGAGGACACCACATTGGGGTCCACCGGGATCCGGCTGCCTGTCACCGTGATTGTCTGCTGAACGCTGGTATCGTCCTCGCCTTCCTGGGCAGATGCAATCGAGCCCATGGAGGTTGTCAGCGCGGCGATGCCAACGCTGGTAATCAGATACCGCATAAGCGGCAGCCGTACTTGTCTTTGATTGTTCATCAGAACACACCCCTTTTGCTTCACTTCACTATCCCTGAGAAAAAAGTTCGCAGAGGCAGGGGGGAGGGCGTCAAGAATATGTCTTGTTTATTGTGCAACGCGGAATGCATCGCCTGCGATTTAGTCAATGTGAAGCATATGAGGGGCGGACATTAACCATCCCGGATGGCCAATCCCACGGTTTTTCAGGGAATAGCACCGTCGATTCCGCCCACGGCAGTTCGCAAGCGGTTGCAAACCAGCTTGCTGCACTGCGGGGACGCAGGCTGCGGGCCGGATTAGCGCCGCAGGTCGAGCGTCCAGGGAAAGCGCGGATCGGGCGTATAGGGCGTGGCCTTGAACCCGCCGGGCGTATGTCCGATCGGCTTGAAGCGCGCCAGGCGCCGGCCTTCGGCTTCCAGCGCATTGACTGGCCGGGTCTCGAAGTTCCGCCCCCCGGGATGGGTGGTGTGATAGGTGCACCCGGCCAGGGCGCGCTGCTGGTCAAGGCTTACGAGATCGAAGATCAGCGGCCCGTGCGGATCGATGGTCGGGTGCAGGCAGGAAGACGGTAGCCAGGCGCGGAACCGCACACCACAGAGCAGCTGGTCGTCCTTTTCACCCTGTTGCAGCGGCAGCAGCCGGCCATTGCATGCCACGGCGAGACCGGAAGTCGCATAGGCACCCGAGACCTTTACCTGCAGGCGTTCCAGCGAAGAGTCGACAAAGCGCGTCGTGCCGCTCGCGCCGCCTTCCTCTCCCAGCACATGCCAGGGCTCCAGCGCGCTGCGCAGTTCCAGCTCCACACCGTCATGTTCGATCCGGCCGGCAAGCGGGAAGCGGAAGTCGTACTGTGCGCGGAACCATTCTCGTTCGATCTTCACGCCGAGCCCGCGCGAGATCTTGTCCAGCGCCATGCCGAAATCGGCCCAGAGCACATCGGGCAGCATGAAGCGGTCATGCAGCGCCGTGCCCCAGGGCTTCAGGCGTTCGGCGTAGGGCGTGCGCCAGAACCAGGCGACGAGGGCGCGCAGGACGAGTTGCTGGGCGACATTCATCTGCCAGTGCGGCGGCATTTCGAAGCCGCGAAACTCCACCAGGCCCAGTCGGCCGGCAGGCCCGTCCGGCGAGTAGAGCTTGTCGATGCAGATTTCCGCGCGATGGGTATTGCCGGTGACATCCACCAGCAGGTGGCGCAGCACCCGGTCGACCAGCCAGGGCGGGAAGTCGCTCTCGTCCGGGCCGGGGAGCTGGTCAAGCGCGATTTCGAGCTCGTAGAGAATGTCAGAGCGCGCCTCGTCCATGCGCGGGGCCTGGCTTGTGGGGCCGATGAACAGGCCGGAAAAGAAATAGCTCAGGCTCGGATGGTTCTGCCAGAAGCGGATCAGAGATCCGAGCACGTCCGGCCGGCGCAGGAACGGGCTGTCAGGCGCCTTGGCGCCACCCACCGTGACATGCGCCCCGCCGCCGGAGCCGGTCGGGCGGCCATCGATCATGAAGCCGGAAGCATCGAGCCCGCATTCACGCGCGGCCTCGTAGAGCTTGTGGGTCTTGTCGCGCAGGTCGCCCCAGCTGCTTGAGGGGTGAATATTGATCTCGATCACGCCCGGATCGGGCGTCACCTTGATATCTGAAAAGCGCGGATCGCGCGGTGGAGGGTAACCCTCGATGCGCACCGGCAGGCCGGTCTCCTCGGCCACTTCCTCGACCGCCGCGATAAGCTCGACAAAGGCATCGGCCGACTGGATCGGCGGCAGGAAGACATTCAGGTGCCCGGCGCGCGGTTCGACCACCAGTGCAGTGCGCACTGGTGGTGGGCCGGATGGCCCCATTGGTCCCGATCCAGATGCGCCTGCGGTCTCGGTCCTCGTCTCAGCCGGTTCAGGCTTGGGCGGTGTTTCCTTTTTCCGCTTGCGGGCGCGTTGGCGCAGGATCGAGGTTTGCGGCAGGTTGCTGCGTTCAGCGAACGGGTCGACATCCTGCACGATGGCCAGATCGTCGGGATCAACATGGGGCAGGGACTTCATCGGTAGGCGGAAGCCGGCAGGGCTGTCGCCCGGCAGCAGGCAGAGCGCGCCGCGCCGGGTCTGCCAGATTTCCGACATCCATTTCACCGTGCGCCCGGAAGTGGCATCGGCCTGTGCCTGCTGCAGCGGGAGGACGAAACCGGCGGGCTTGGAGAGGCCCTGGCTGAAGATCCGCGCCATGCGCGCGCGCTCGACCGGATCGTCGAGCTTGTTGTCGCCGGGGGTGAGATTGTCCGGCAGGGCCGCCTCTTTCAGGACATGCTCGGCGGGGTCTTCATAGAGCGGCTGGGCAAAGTCTCCGGCAAGGCCGAGCGAGCCGGCCAGCGCCTGCGTGAACGTCCCGGCATCGGTCGGCGAAGCGGGGGCTTTCGGGGTCTCGGTGGCGATGAGGTCCGGGTTTTTCCAGAGCGGCTCGCCATCATTGCGCCAGACCACGGCATAGGCCCAGCGGGGCAGGGGTTCGCCGGGATACCATTTGCCCTGGCCATGGGTGAGCACGCCGCCGGGTGCGAACTCGGCCAGCAGCTTGCGCGCGAGCGTGTCGGCGAAGTGCTTCTTGGTCGGGCCGGTAGCGGCGATGGTCCACTCATCGGCATCGCGGTCATTGCTCGCGATGAAGGTCGGTTCGCCGCCCTGGGTGAGGCGGACATCCTGTTCCTGCAGGATTTTCTCGACCGCCTCGCCGGCGGAATCCACGGAGGCCCATTGCAGGTCCGTGAAGGGCTTGGTGATGCGCGCGGGCTCGCGGATGCGAGTCACCGACATGTCGAAGTCAAAGGAGACCTCGCACATCTCCAGCGCGCCGGTGATCGGTGCGGCCGAGCCGGGCGAGGGCGTGGCCGCGAGCGGGATATGCCCCTCGCTGGCAAAGAGGCCCGATGTGGCATCGAGGCCGATCCACCCGGCACCTGGAATGAAAGCCTCAGCCCAGGCATGCAGGTCCGTGAAATCCTCCTCCGGCCCGTTCGCCTCGCCCTCGTGGCGTTCATCGGGCGCAAGCTGGACGAGATACCCGGACACAAAGCGCGCGGCGACGCCGACGCGGCGCAAGAGGTTGACCAGAAGCCAGGCACTGTCGCGGCACGAGCCCTGACCGGAAGTGAGCGTGAAGTCCGGCGTCTGCACGCCCGGCTCCATGCGCACGATATAGCCGACCCTGTCTTTCACGCGCTGGTTCAGCTCGACCAGAAAGTCTATTGTTCTCAGTTCGTTGTCGCGGCCGCTGTTCCACAGCTGCTCGGCTTCCCAGACCATTTTCTCATAGGTCTCGCCGGTTACTGTGCTGGCGAGATAGGGCGCCAGGTCAACCTTGACGTCATCGGCATAGAGGAAGGGTGTGTGGAACACTTCCTCATCCAGGAAGAAATCGAATGGATTGATCGCGATCATGTCCGCGACCAGGTCGATCTCCACTTCGAAATGATCTGTGATATGCTCGAACACAGCACGCGCCTGGTAGTTCCCGAACGGGTCCTGCTGCCAGTTGAGGAAGTGTCCGCCCGGCCGGATGGTCTGACTGTAAGACACAATCGGCGTGCGCGTATGCGGCGCCGGACGCAGGCGAATCACCTGTGGCCCGAGATTGATCTTGCGGTCGTACCTGTAGGAGGTGCGGTGGTTCAGCGCGATGCGGATGCTCATTGGCGGAACATGTCTGCCTATTGATCGGGCGGCAAGCTTGGAACGCTGATTTCCGCTTGGGGCCGATGGACGCCGCGTTTCGATTGTCCTCTACTGATCAAAAGCGAGGCGTTTCATCCATGCCATTCGACGAAATGAATCACGACGGCAAAGTGCGAGAAGCCTATGCGGCAGTCGCAAGCTGGCTGGCGGCAAACGATATCGACACATTGCGGGAACGGCATGCAGAGGCGGAGGCCATCTTCCGCAAGATCGGCATTACCTTTGCGGTCTATGGGGAGGGCGGCGACCCGGAACGGCTCATCCCCTTCGACCTGATTCCACGGGTCTTTTCCGCAGCCGAGTGGGAGATCATCGATTCGGGGGTGAAGCAGCGCGCCAAGGCGCTCAACCTCTTTATCCATGACGTCTATAACGACCAGGAGATCTTCAAGTCCGGCGTGGTGCCGACGGCGATCATCACGGGAAACGATGCCTATCTTTCGAGCATGGAAGGCTTTTCGCCACCGCTGAACGTCTATGCGCATATCGTGGGGATCGATCTGGTGCGGACCGGGCCGGACGAGTTCTTCGTACTGGAGGACAATGCGCGCACACCGTCCGGGGTCTCCTATGTGCTGGAGAACCGCTCGACCATGATGCGGCTGTTCCCGGACCTCTTCACCGGCGGGCTGGTGCGGCCCGTGGATGGCTATCCGGACCTGTTGCGCAACACGCTCAGCGAATGCGCGCCACCGGCCTGTTCCGGCACGCCGACACTGGTGGTGATGACGCCGGGCCACTTCAACAGCGCCTATTACGAGCACTCCTTCATCGCCGACGAGATGGGCGTGAACCTGGTCACGGGCTCGGACCTATTCGTCGATGACGGCCTTGTCTTCATGCGCACCACCACCGGGCCGGAGCGGGTGGATGTGATCTATCGCCGGATCGATGATGCCTTTCTCGATCCGAGAGCCTTCCGAAAGGATTCCACCCTTGGCGTCCCGGGCTTGATGGAGGCGTATCTGGCCGGCGGCGTCACGCTGGTGAATGCGCCGGGCACAGGCGTGTGCGATGACAAGGCGATCTATTGCTACCTGCCGGAAATCATTGAGTTCTATCTCGGCGAGAAGCCGATCCTGCCGAACGTGCCGACCTATCGCTGCGCCGAGCCGGACGAGTATGCCTATGCCATGGAGCATATGAGCGAGCTGGTCTTCAAGGAGGTCCATGGCTCGGGCGGCTATGGCATGCTGATTGGCCCGGCCGCGACCAAGGCCGAGATCGCGGCCTATGCCGCGCGGGTGAAGGAAAATCCGCGCGCCTTCATCGCCCAGCCCACCCTGTCGCTGTCGACCAGCCCGACGCTGGTGGAGGCCGGAATCGCACCGCGACACATTGATTTCCGGCCTTTCGCACTGGTCGGGAAGGAAGTACGCCTGACACCTGGCGGCCTGACCCGGGTCGCCATGCGCGAAGGCTCCCTGGTGGTGAATTCCAGCCAGGGCGGAGGCGTAAAAGATACCTGGGTCCTGAGCACATGACGGAGCGCAAGGAGGCGCATGGCATGTTGAGTCGCGTGGCCGAGCACCTGTTCTGGATCGGCCGTTATGTCGAGCGGGCCGAAGCGGTCGCGCGCATGGTGGATGCGGCTCGGCGCATGACGGCCTTGCCCGCGCGTGTCGGCTGGGAGGAGTCCAATGAATGGGCTTCGGTGCTGATCGCCGCCGGCGCGCGCGAGACCTTCGGCAAGTCGCTTGAGGATGTCGAGCCGCGCGCGGCGATCCATCATCTGATGTATGACCGCAGCAATCCGTCCAGCGTGTCTTCGTGCTTCACCAATGCCCGCGAGAACGGCCGCGCCATCCGCTTCGCGCTGACCCAGGATTGCTGGGAGGCCCTCAACACCGCCTGGTCGGAGATGCGCCACATGCCCGGCGACATCGCCCAGGGCGGGGCGCTGACCAACCTCATCGAATGGGTGAAGGCCAAGTCGGCGGCCTTTCGCGGCACCATGTACGGCACCATGCTGCGCGGTGACGGCTATGATTTCCTGCGCATGGGCATGGCGGTGGAACGCACCGACACCACTGCGCGTCTCTTGGACGTGAAATATCATGTCCTTCTTCCATCGGTCTCCGACATCGGCTCTGCGCCTGACCACTATCAGTGGATGTCGCTGTTGCAGGCAGCCGGGGCCCAGCGGGCCTATTATGCCGTCAAGCATGCCGACCTGACGGCGCGCGGCGTGGCCGAGTTCATGATCCTGGAGCCGCGTTTTCCACGCTCCATCCTCTACAATCTGCGCCAGGCCGAGCGCACGGTGATGGAGCTGGAAGAGTTTTACGGCCAGCGGTCAGCCTGTCATGAGGCCGTTTCAGGGGCAGGCGAACGCCTTGAAAACACTACGATTGATTCCATCATGCAGTTCGGGCTGCACGAATTCATCACGGAAGTGATTGAAAGAAACAATGAGATCGCGAATCTTCTTGGGGAGACCTATGGATTCGCACCGGCGGTCGAAGAGGACAGTCCATCAGAAGATGTATCGGGACAATAACCAGTCGGCCCGGCTTCCGGCGCCGGACAGAGTGCCGACCCTTGAGGAAGCACCCATGACATATTGCGTAGCACTGAAACTCCAGCAGGGGTTGGTGTTCCTGGCAGATACCCGCACCAATGCCGGTGTGGACAATGTCTCGCGCGTGAAAAAACTGTTCACCTGGGAGATTCCGGGTGAGCGGGCCATCTGCATGATGACGGCGGGCAATCTCGGCATCACTCAGGCCGTGATATCGGAGCTGAACGAAGCGCTTGACCGGCCCGCACCGGGAGAAGCGACGCTTTACAGCGCCGAAAGCATGTTCGATGTCGCCCAGATTGTCGGCGATACGATGCGCCGTGTGCAGCAGCGCTATTCCGCCGGCCTGGCTGCTCGCGGTGTTGACGCAGGCGCTTCCATCATTGTCGGTGGGCAGCGCGCCGGCGGACCGCCGCGCCTGTTCCTGGTCTATGCGGCCGGCAACTTCATCGAGGCGATGGACGATTCCCCGTATTTCCAGATCGGCGAGCACAAGTACGGCAAGCCGATCATCGACCGGGTGATCTCCAAGGAAACCGACATGCAGGACGCCATTATCTGCGCCCTCCTGTCGATGGACTCAACGATCCGCTCGAACCTCTCGGTCGGCATGCCGCTCGATCTGGCCGTGATCCGCACCGATGAGATGCAGTTCAACCAGATCCGCCGCATCGAGGCCGATGACGAAGCGTTCCGCAAATTCTCCGAACGCTGGTCGCAGGAACTTCGCGATGCGTTCGGAGTGATGCGCCTGATGCAGGTCTGATCAGCCGGCAGCGTTCATCGCGTTGGAAAGGATGTTCTGGCTGTGGCCGCCACCGGATTCGAAATGCGTCTGGGTCGAGGTATCGGTGATCTGGTCCCATTTCGCGGCAACCGCCTCAGCCGTCAGCGCCTCGCCCTGGCCGACAAAGGTTGCGTTGGTTTCGACAATCTGGGCCATGGAATAGGAGCCCGCGCCAGCTGACAGGATCATGCCTGTGGGGGCATCTTCCTTCACCAGGTTGATCACGCCGGGGGTGATGTATTCCGGTTTGAGCTGGGCCAGGACGGCTTCAGGCATCAGGCCTTCGGTCATGCGCGTGGCGGCAACGGGACAGACGGCATTGACCTTGATGTCGTATTTCGCGCCTTCGATCTTCAGCGTGTTCATCAGACCGACCAGCCCGAGCTTGGCTGCGCCATAGTTGGCCTGGCCGAAATTGCCGTAGAGGCCGGTGGAAGAGGTGGTCACGACCAGGCGGCCATAGCCGGCTTCCTTCATGATGTCCCAGGCCGCCTTGAACGGCTTCACAGAGCCCATCAGGTGCACGTCGAGGACGAACTGGAAATCTTCCAGTGTCATCTTGGTGAAGGACTTGTCGCGCAGCACGCCGGCATTGGCGATGATGATGTCGATGCGGCCGAAGGCCGACATGGTGTCATCGATCATCTTCTGGACGCCGGCATCGTCGGTGACCGAGGATCCATTGGCGATGGCCTCGCCGCCCATGGCCTTTATTTCCGCGACCACGGCTTCAGCGGCGGCGGAGTTTCCGCCAGTGCCGTCCAGCGAGCCGCCAAGATCGTTGACCACGACCTTTGCGCCGCGGCGGGCAAGTTCAAGGGCATGTGCGCGGCCAACACCGCCGCCGGCGCCGGTGACAATGGCAACGCGGTCGTCGAAACGAATAGACATGAGCAAATTCCTCCGGAGGATCTACAGGATTGGCGGCTTTGCATCACCGGTTTACGTGGACGTCAAGGCGTGACGCAGGGGAGCATGCGATGTCCCGTCACTGCACACGCTTGTGAAGGCGGTGACGCTACGGCGGGGCTTGCCGGAAAGGCGCGGCAATGGCCCACTCGTGCTGGCAGGCTCAAAGGAGGAACGCCATGCTCGCTTATGTCACACTCGGATCGAACGATATTCCCAAGGCCCTTGAGTTCTATGATGCACTGCTCGCCGAAGTCGGCGCCAAACGCGCCTTCGACAATGGCCGGCTTTACTTCTATGGCACCGGTCCGGGACAGCCCATGGTGGCCGTCGGCGGTCCTTATGACGAGAAGTCGGCAAGCTGCGGCAATGGCGTCATGGCGGCTCTGGCTGCACCGGACAAGGAGACGGTCGACAAGGTCTACGCCAAGGCAATGGAGCTGGGGGCGACAGACGAAGGCGGCCCCGGCCAGCGCATGCCGATCTTCTACGGCGCATATTTCCGAGATCCGGATGGCAACAAGCTCTGCGTCTGCAAGCTCGGCTAGATACAGGTCATTCCGAAACCATCACTTCGGCGGGGCCGGCGACTGTGCCGGCCGCGTTGAAGCTCATCACATCGTATCGGCCGGGCGGGAGCATCAGCGGGAGCATCTCGCCCGGTGCGAGATAGAGTCGGTCGACCGGCTCCTGATAGAGCGGAGCGCCCGCACGGCGTGCCTCGATCACGACCGGTTCGGCATCGGGCAGCAGAGGGACGGGGACGGCAACGGGCCGGTCGCCCAGCGCCGCGCGATAGGTCGGGCGTCCGTCTTCCAGCTCCGGCAGAGGCAGTCCCACCATCACATCTGTGAACATCGGCCGCGCCTCGCCGCTGGCATTCACAGCCCGCGTCGAAAGGACCGGGACCTCCCCCGGCGCGCGGCAGGCCGTCAGGCTGATGGTGAGCGGGTCGATCCCGGTACGCTCCTTCAGCCGTGCGGCCATCCAGGGCGTGCCGTGCACGGGCAGCTCGGCGACATGGCTGTGGCCGACATGGACGATCAGTTTCGTCTTCGGCGCGGCGCCCAGTACCGCGTCAATGAGATTGGACGTCTGGGCATCTTCCCGCGCATTGATCTGCTGTTCGAGGGGGGCGTCCTCCAGTGCGCGCTGATCCCCGCGCTGCTCATAGGGCACGAGCGTATAGCCGGCCGCGCGTACATCGCTGATCAGGCGCGCCATCACGGGGTCTGCCGTGTAGTACCCCTCGTCAGTGCGAACCGGAGTGCTACCAGTCGGCTCGACCATGGGCGAGAGCGTTTCGGCGGCATAGTGAGTGAAGTCCTCATCCTTCAGGCGCAGGGCGAGCTCGCGGATAAAGACCCGGTGGCCGGGCATGGCGTGATGTTCGTTGATGATCACCAGCGAATGCGCTCGCGCCAGCTCGACCAGCTGGTTGATGGCGTCGCCGGGCGTATCGGGTTCGCACACGAAGCTGGATGGATCGTCGAAGCTTCGCTCGCCCGTACCGAGCATGTCTTCGCGCCCGAGCATGGCAACGGCCTGGTTCCACCAGCCATTGGCGCTCGGATTGTCCGGATCGGATTGATATAATTCAAGATTTTCAATCAGCCCCGCACGTTTCTCCGTTGCTGAAGAGAGTAGATTTTCTTCGTCTATGGATGTTGCGACGGGTGCTGTGTCCGGCTCTGAAGCCGGCACGTTGCACCCGGCCAGCAACACGATGAAAATATAGGCAACCGCCCGCATGACGCCCGTCTCCCGTTTCCGCCAGCCTAGGAGCAGCGCTTCGGCGGGGTCAATGTGAATGGACTGTTTGCAATATGTGCGTCGGTGACTATTGCGGATCGAGACCATCCGTTTCGGGATGATGTGGACTGGAGGAGTCGGGGCATGGAATGGGGCTGGGACAATGCGCGCGCATTGATCGGTATCGCGGTGATCTACGGGATCGCCTGGGGCCTGTCTGAGAACCGAAAGCTGTTTTCCTGGCGGCTCGTGCTCGGTGCGACGGCCATGCAGTTTGTCTTCGCACTTGTCCTGTTCGGCATCCCCCCCATCCGCAACCTGCTGTTTCGGGCCAATATCGTGGTCGATGCGCTAGAGAGTGCCACGCGCGAGGGTACCGGCTTCGTGTTCGGCTATGTCGGCGACAATGTTGCGGCCAGCGAGATCATGTCGGGCGAGGCGCCGCCGCTCTTCTTCTTTCAGATCCTGCCGATTGTGATCGTGGTGGCGGCGCTGTCGGCCATGCTCTGGCACTGGGGCATACTGCGCTGGCTGACCAAGGGGTTCGCGATCATCTTCTCGCGCCTCATGGGGCTCGGTGGGGCAACCTCGCTTGCCGTTTCCGCTAATGTTTTCATGGGCATGACCGAAGCCCCCGTGCTCGTGCGACCCTATCTGAAGGGCATGACGCGCTCTGAGCTCTTCGTGCTCATGACCGCCGGTTTCGCCACCATCGCGGGCTCTGTGCTGATCATCTATGTGAACTTCCTGCGCCCGGTGATGGAGCCCATGGGGCTTGATCCGCTGGCCCAGCTGCTCACCGCCTCCATCGTCGCGGCGCCTGCGGCGGTGGGGCTCGCGCTGACCATGATCCCGGAGGAGACCCCGACCAGTGAGCGCGCCCATGAACCGGACTTTGAATACGAGTCGACCATGGATGCCTTCGCCACCGGCGCCTCGGACGGTCTGAAGATCGTGCTCAACATCGCCACCATGCTGATCGCTGCGCTGGCGATTCTCTATCTCGGCAACGGGCTGCTCGCCTGGGTGTCGAGCGGCGTGGATGACATCACATTTGGGTTAGTGACGGTGTTCCGGGACGACCCTCTGACCATCCAGAAAATCCTCGGCTGGATCTTTGCTCCGCTCATGTACCTCATCGGTGTGCCATGGGAGGAAGCGGCGCGATCCGGCTCCCTGATGGGGATCAAGACGGTGCTCACCGAGTTTGTTGCTTTCATTGAGCTTTCCTCCATCCCGGCCGATGCCATGGACCCGCGTACACGGATGATCACCGCTCACGCGATCTGCGGTTTTGCCAATTTCGGATCCATCGGAATTTTGATTGGCGGGCTGACGATTATCGAGCCCGGCCGGCGCGATACCTTTCTTCAACTCGCATGGAAGACGCTGATCGCAGGCACGCTCGCCACTTGTCTGAGTGGTGCAGTTGTTGCAGCTCTGCCCGTGGATCTTTTCATAAGAGGATAACTCCTTGCGACATTCCCTGCTTTTAGGAGTGGCCTGTTTCTGTGCCGCTGGAACTTCGTTCGCCCAGCAGTCGGAGGAGGCAGAACCTGCGGATCAGACAGTCATCGTGGCCGATCTGATCGTCTACGATCCGATCCAGGTCTATGGCGACCGCACCGAAGCCGAGCCGGGCAGCGTCTCCTATGTCACCGCAGATGAGATCGACGCCGTCATGGCCGACCATCCGGCCGAGATCCTCAACACGCTTCCGGGCGTGAATGTCTCGATCAATTCCGGCCAGGAGCACCTCATCGCCATCCGCTCGCCGGTGCTCTCGGGCGGGGCGGGGCAGGGCAGTTTCCTGATCCTGGAAAACGGCGTGCCGACCCGCGCGGCCGCCTTCGGCAATGTGAACTCCCTGATCGAGCCTCATCACGAAACGGCCGGCACGATCGAGGTCGTGCGCGGGCCGGGCAGTGCGCGCTATGGCTCGAATGCCGAGCATGGCCTGATCAATGTCATTCAGGCGCCGCCGAGCGGCTTCAACTCGCTGGACCTGACGGCGTCGTACTCCACGCTCAACCGCTATCGCACGGACATGGTTGGTAATACGGCCGGCGGCCTGCGCGCCGCGCTGAGCCTCATGGACGAGGTCGGCTGGCGCGACAATACCGGTACCGAGCAGCAGAAACTCACCCTGATCCAGGACTTCGATATCGGCGCCTGGAACATGCAAGGCTTCCTGTCGGCCTCGAACCTGAACCAGGAAAGCGCCGGTTATGCCGAAGGGCGCGATGCCTACAAGGACGGCGATATCTACAAGGCCAATCCCAACCCGGAGGCCTTCCGCGACGCCTGGGCGGTGCGCGGCCATCTGCGCATGGAGCGCGAGTTTGAGGACGGTACGCTGACGCTGATCCCCTATGCGCGCACGCAATGGATGGAGTTCCGCCAGCACTTCCTGCCCTATAAGGGCTATGAGGAAAACGGCCATGACAGCGCCGGCCTGATGGCGCAATTCGATGTCGCCAGCCATGGGCCGGTGGAAGTGTCCTTCGGCCTCGATGGCGAAGTGGCGACAGGGTTTCTGATCGAGACCCAGCCTGAACCCTTCGGCTTCTTCCCTGGCGATACGCGTTTCCCGGTCGGCAAGCACTATGACTATGATGTCGACACGCGCAGCCTTGCCCTCTGGGGCGAGGCGACCTGGCATGTGACCGAGGATCTGCGGGTGCTCGCCGGCCTGCGCGCGGAAACCCACCATTTCGACTATACGACCAATATCGCGCCCTATACCGGCGGCCGCTTCAAGGTGCCTGAGGACCGCACTGATGCCTTCGACCTGGTCACGCCCAAGCTCGGCGCGATCTGGACTGTGGGCGATGTCGATCTCTATGCCAACTACGCGCGCGGCGAGCGGGTGCCGCAGGTCAGTGATCTGTATCGCCTGCAAAACCTGCAGGAAGCCGGCGAGATCGAGCCGGAAAGCCTGGATTCGATTGAGATCGGCGTGCGCGGCTATACCCTGGACGGCCTGCTCTACTATGATGTGGCGGCCTATCACATGGAGAAGGACAATTTCTTCTTCCGCGACAGCGATGGCTTGAATGTCACGGATGGGTCGACCAATCATACCGGCATCGAGGGCGCGTTCAGCTGGCAGATCGTTCCCGACATGCTGTCGCTCGACGGCCAGGTCAGCTGGTCGGATCAGACCTACACTTTCGAGCGGGTCACGGGCAGCGCGGATGAGACCATCCTCGATGGCAACGAGATCGACAGCGCGCCAGAGTGGCTCGGCGACCTCGCAGTCGTCTGGAGCCCTGCCGAGACGCTTCATGTTCGCCTGTCAGGGGAATATGTCGGGGAATACTATACCAACCCGGCCAACACTGACGCCTATCCCGGTCACACCATCTTTAATGCCCGCGCCGACTATGCGCTGACCGACAGCCTCGACCTCTTCGTCATCGTGCGCAATCTCGCCGATGAGCGCTATGCTGACCGCGCGGATTTTGCTTTCGGCAATCCGCGCTACTTCCCCGGCGAGCCCCTGAATGCAACAGTGGGAGTCAAGGCACGGCTCGGCTGATCCGCGCCGCCAGGGAGGAAGCAGGATGAAGCTCTATCACTCACCCAAGGCTCCGAATCCGGAACGCGTGGTCCATTTCCTGCGTGTCAAGGGCAAGCTTGATGCGGTGGAGGTTTCAGAGCTTTCCATCATGGAACAGGAGCACAGGACGGCCGAATATCGCGAGCTGAGCCCGTTTGCCCAGGTCCCCGTGCTCGTTCTTGATGATGGCACCTGCATCACAGAAAGCCGGGCCATCTGCACCTATTTCGAGGGGCTCTATCCCGAGCCGAACCTGATGGGTGAAACCCCGAAGGAGAAGGCGCTGATCGAGATGTGGGACCGGCGCGTCGAACTGATGTTCTTCATCCAGTTCGCGACCTGGTTCCGCAATGCCCATCCGGCCATGGCGCCCCTCGAACAGCCGCAATCGCCCGAGGCCGCCGCCAAGGGTGAGCGGAATGCGAAGTCCTTCGTCAAGCGTCTCGATGCCCATCTCGGCGAGCATGAGTTCGTGGCTGCCGACCGTTTTTCCATCGCCGACATCACGCTCTATGTCGCCTGCGGATTCTGCGCCGTGATGCGCTGGTTCCCGCACAAGGAGCTGGAAAATCTCGGGGCATGGCGCGAGCGGATGAAGGCGCTCGGTTTCGCGGGCTGATCAGCCCTCGCCGAGCAGGTCGCGCACGAGCGGGTCGAGCTTGCGCTGGCGCAGGCGCTTGAGGCGTTCCGCGCGCAGGATCAGCACGAGCTTGGCATAGGCATCCTCGAAATCGTCGTTGACGATGCAATAGTCATAGCGCCGCCAGTGGCGGATTTCGCGCTCGGCATCGGCCATGCGGCGCTCGACATTTTCCGGGGTCGAGCCCGGCCGCTTCATCAGGCGCTCGCGCAGGGCCGGGATGGACGGCGGTAGAATGAAGACCGACACCACGTCATTGGGCATCTGGTCGTGCAGCGCATCGGCGCCCTGCCAGTCGACATCGAAGATAACGTCCTGGCCGGCCTCCAGCTTGGCCTCTGTATCGGCGCGCGGCGTGCCGTAGAAGCGGTCGAAGACATGCGCCCATTCCAGAAAGGCGTTTTCCTCGATCATCTTCTGGAAGGTCTCGCGCGATTTGAAGTGATAGTCCACGCCATCGGTCTCGTTCGGGCGCGGGTCGCGCGTGGTGGCGGAAACCGACAGGACGACCTGGTCAAAGTCTTCCATCAGCTTGCGCGAGAGCGAGGTCTTGCCGGCCCCGGACGGGCTGGAAATCACAAGCATCAAACCGCGCCGGTCGCTGGCCTTATTCGACATTTGCCGCCTGCTCCTTGAACTGATCATTCAGGGCTTTGAGGGAGAGCCCCGCATTGGTCAATTCCAGCGTGGCCGATTTCGAACACAGTGTATTGGATTCGCGGCCAATTTCCTGGCTCAGGAAATCGAGCTTGCGGCCCACAGGGCTGCCCTGGGCGAGCAGGCTGTCGGCTTCGGAGAAATGCGCGCTCAGCCGGTCTAGCTCTTCGCGCACATCGGCCTTGACCACCGAGAGCGCCACTTCGGCGGCCAGCCGGTCGGCCTCGACCTTGTCCGTTGCGCCGATCTCGGCGAGCTGGGCCTCCAGCCGTTCGCGCAGCAGGGTGGGCTGGGTGGCAGCGGCAGTCTCGGCGGCATCCCGCGTGGCGCGGAAATCCACCATCAGCGCGGTGAAGAGCGCCAGAAGGCTCGCCCCCTCGCGCGCACGAGCCTCGGTCAGGCTGTCGAGGGCTTCGGCGATCCCGGCCTCCAGCACGGTGATGGCGGAGTCATTGGCGGCAAGGGTGCGGACATCCTGCGCGGCGGTTTCCACCACGCCCTTCAGCGTGAGCAGGGTCGCAACCGCATCGCTGGTCATGGGCTGGTCCGTATCGGTCTTGGCGCGCACGGCATAGATCAGCCGGTCGAGAATCTCGTTGTTGATGGAAAGATTGCCGGCGGCATCGCTCATCTCCACACGGATCGCGATCTGCAGGTTGCCGCGCTTGAAGCGCTCGCCGCCGAGCTTGCGCGCGGTGGCATCGAGCCGGTCGAGCCCAGGCGGGGTGTTGACCCGCACATCCAGGCCGCGCCCGTTGACGCTCTTGGCCTCAACGGTCCAGCTGCCCCAGGCGGCCTCGCCACGGGCCGAGCCGAACCCGGTCATGGAGTTGATCGTGCCGGTCAATTGCTGCGCTCCCGTGCGATTTCGCGCCGCTCATAGTCACGATAGGCCGCGACATTGCGCAGGTGCTGGCTGTGAGAGGTGGCGAAGACATGTCCGCCAGTGCCGTCGGCGACGAAATAATAGTAGTTCGTCTCGGGTGGGTTGAGCACCCCTTCGATGGCGCCGCGTCCGGGATTGGCGATGGCCGTCTCGGGCAGGCCGGCGCGCGTATAGGTGTTCCAGGGCGTGTCGCGTTCAAGCTCTGAGCGATAGAGCGTGCGGCGCTGGCCGCGGCTGTTGAAAAGCGGCTCACCCTGATTGACGCCATAATGGACGGTTGGGTCGCTCTGCAGCGGCATGGGCGCGTTGAGGCGATTGACGAAGACGCTGGCGACCGTGCCGTATTCAGACTGCCCGGAGGCTTCCTTCTGTACCACGCTGGCCAGAATGATGGCCTCTTCCGGGGTGTTGATCGGCAGGTTCTCCGCGCGCTCGGGCCAGAGCCGTTCGAGGAGGCGATCCTGTTCGTCTTCCATGCGTTGCATCAGGCCGGCGCGCGTGGTGCCCCTGGTGAAGGCATAGGTTTCCGGCAGGAGCGACCCTTCAGGCGGCAGCGGATCGGGTAGGAGGCCTTCCAGCCGGTCATCTGCCTCCAGGCGCCGGGCGATCTGCGCGGTTGTGAGGCCTTCGGGGATGGTGATGGTGTATTGCACCACATCGCCGGCAACCAGGCGCGTGAGGAATTCCTGCACGCTGATCTCGGCCGGCAAGGCGAACTCGCCGACCTTGATGGCGGTTTCCTGATCCTTCAGGCGGGCATGCAGGCGCAGGACACGGTTATCGCGGATGATGCCGGCTGCCTCGGCGCGATTGGCAACGCTGACCAGCGTCTCGCCTGGGCTGACAGCGAAGATGGTTGCCTCGGCCATGGGGCCGGGACGGGTCACCGAATCCTGGAACCAGACATAGGCCGCGCCGGCGCCGGCTAGCGCCAGGATAAAGAGCAGGGTTATCAGGGTCCCGAGCGCCTTCATAGGCGTTGCGCCTCCTTACAATGCCCCCGCCGCCCGGTCCGGATCAGTCCTCGACGGCCCGCATCACCAGGGAGGCATTGGTGCCCCCGAAGCCGAAGGAGTTCGACACTGTCGCGCGCACGCGGCCCTTCTTGGCCGTGTTCGGGATCAGGTCGATCACCGTGTCCACGCTGGGATTGTCGAGGTTGAGGGTGGGCGGCATCACCTGATCGCGGATGGCGAGGGCGCAGAAGGCCGCTTCGGCCGCGCCGGCGGCGCCCAGGAGGTGGCCAATGGCCGATTTGGTGGAGGACAGCGACAGGTTTTTCGAATGGTCGCCGAAGAGGCGTTCGACCGCGCCGACCTCGCCCTCGTCGCCCTTGGGCGTGGAGGTGCCGTGCGCGTTGACATAGTCGACCTCGCTTGGGTCGATGCCGGCATGGCCCATGGCCATTTCCATGGCGCGGAAGCCGCCCTCTGCGCCCTCGGCGGGGGCGGTGATGTGATAGGCGTCGCCGGTCAGGCCATAGCCGATCACTTCGCAGTAGATCTTCGCGCCGCGCGCCTTGGCGTGTTCGTATTCTTCCAGCACCAGGACGCCGGCGCCTTCGCCCATGACAAAGCCGTCGCGGTCGCGGTCATAGGGGCGCGAGGCCTTGGTGGGGGTGTCGTTGAAACCGGTCGACATGGCCTTGGCCGCGCAGAAGCCGGCAATACCAAGCTCGCAGATCACGGCCTCGGCGCCGCCCGCCAGCATGACATCGGCATCGCCGGCCTTGATCAGGCGCGAAGAGTCGCCGATGGCGTGCGCGCCCGTGGCACAGGCGGTCACGACGGAATGGTTCGGTCCCTTCAGGCCATGGCGGATCGAGACCTGGCCGGAGGCAAGGTTGATCAGAGCCGAGGGGATGAAGAAGGGGCTGACCTTCCGGGCGCCCTTCTCGTGCAGGGTAATGGCGGTGTCATAGATCGACTGCAGCCCGCCAATGCCAGATCCGATCATCACACCGGTGCGGCGCTGATCATGATCGGTTTCCGGTTTCCAGGCAGAATCGGCAATGGCTTCATCAGCCGCCGCCATGGCGTAGAGAATGAACTCGTCGATTCGCCGGCGTTCCTTTGCCGTGGTCACCGCATCGGGGTCGAAGGCATGTTCATCGCCTTCGCCACCGCCACGGCCAGAGACCCACGGCACCTGGAAGGCGATCTTGCAAGGCACGTTAGCTGTATCGAACAAATCGATCGGGCCTGCGCCTGACCGACCCTCGATGAGTCTGGACCAGCTCGCCTCCCGGCCATTGGCCAGTGGGGTTACAAGTCCGATTCCCGTTACAACGACGCGCCGCATACCGCCTCCCAGTTTGTGTTATGTGTGGCTTAGGACACGTGTTCCTTGATGTGCTTTACGGCGTCGCCGACCGTGCGGATGTTTTCCTGCACTTCGTCCGGGATCTCGATGTTGAATTCTTCTTCGAAGGCCATGACCAGCTCGACCAGGTCAAGGCTGTCTGCGCCCAGGTCGTCGATGAAGCTCGCCGGCTCCGTGACCTTGTCGGCTTCCACGTCGAGATTCTCGACAACGATCTTCTTTACACGCTCGAAAACGTCAGACATGAGGCACCTCTTGTTTTGATGTCTGATTAGGGACCCTTAATTCAGGTCTTGGTGTTGCCGTTAGCACACAGGTCTCAGATGCGACAAGCAGCTATCCCTGTTGCGTTGCACTCTTACTAGATCATCGCCATGCCGCCATTCACGTGCAGGGTCTGCCCCGTGACATAGCTGGCAGCATCGCTGGAAAGATACAGGCAAGCGGCGGCGATGTCGCTCCCCTGGCCGAGACGGCCGGTGGGAATCTGTCCCAGAAGGGCTTCCTTCTGCTTTTCGGGCAGTTCGTCCGTCATCGGTGATTCGATAAAGCCGGGGGCCACGCAATTGGCGGTGATTCCCCGGCTTGCGATCTCCTGGGCGAGCGATTTGGTGAAGCCGATCATGCCGGCCTTGGAGGCGCAGTAATTGGCCTGGCCGGGATTGCCGGTGACACCGACAATCGAGGTGATGCCGATAATGCGGCCGTGGCGGCGCTTCATCATGCCCTTGATCGCGGCGCGCGTGAGGCGGAAATAGGAGGCGAGATTGACGGTCAGGACATCGTCGAAGTCCTTGTCTTTCATGCGTAAAAGCAGTCCGTCGCGGGTGATGCCGGCATTGGCGACAAGGATGTCGAGCGGGCCGATGGCCTCTTCGGCCTTGCCGACCAGCGAGTCGACCGATTCCCCGTCATAGAGGTTGCAGGTCACCACGGCACCTTCGCCGGGCAGGGTGGCTTTCACCTCTTCCAGCACGCTTTCGCGCGTACCCGACAGGGCGACCTTGGCGCCGGCGGCTGACAGGGCCAGCGCAATCTCGCGGCCGATCCCCCCCGAAGCGCCGGTGACCAGCGCGGTGCGTCCTTCAAGAGAAAACATGTCGTCTATCCTTTCATCGCGGCGGCGAAGGCCTCAAGGTCCTCGGGCGTCGCCAGGGTAAAGCCCTTAAGGCTTCTCTCGATTCGTCTCTGCATGACCGTGAGAACTTTTCCGGTGCCGGCCTCGGCGGTCGTATCGACGCCATGGGAAACCATATACTGGATTGTCTCGGTCCAGCGCACCCGCCCTGTGACCTGGGCGACGAGATTCGCGGAAATCGCGTCCGGATCCGTCGTTGGCTCGGTCGTGACATTGGCCACGACCGGCACTTTCGGCGCCGTGATTTCGGTTTCGGCCAGAGCGGCGGCCATGGCATCGGCAGCCGGCGCCATCAGCGAACAGTGGAAGGGCGCGGAGACCGTGAGAGGGACTGCCTTCTTCACGCCATTGGCGCTGGCATGCTCACAGGCCGCATCGATGGCGGCCTTGGTACCCGACAGGACGAGCTGGCCGGGGGCGTTGTCATTGGCGATTTCGCAGGCTCCGCCCATGGCGCGCCCGGCCTCGCATGCGGCCTCGGCCTGGTCGAGATCGGCGCCCAGCAGTGCGGCCATGGCCCCCTCGCCAGCCGGCACGGCGGCCTGCATGGCATCGCCGCGCACGCGCAGGAGCTTCGCTGTATCGCCGATACTGATCGCACCGGCGGCGGCCAGGGCGGAGTATTCGCCCAGCGAGTGCCCGGCGGCGAAGGCGGCGGCGGTGACATCCACGCCGAACTCGGCCTCCAGTGCCTTCATGGCGGCAAGCGAGTGGGCCATCAGCGCTGGCTGGGTGTTGGAGGTCAGGGTCAGGGTCTCGATATCGCCATCCCACATCAGGCCGGACAGGTCCTGGCCGAGCGCGTTGTCGACTTCCTCGAAGACGGCCCGGGCCGATGCGAAGGCCTCGGCCAGTTCCTTGCCCATGCCGATCGCCTGGCTGCCCTGACCGGGGAACAGAAACGCCAATTTGCCCATGCCATCTCCCTTCTGAGACTCGTATCTGATTTGGGCGCGGGCCTAGTCTGTGCAAATCAAAAGCGCAAGGCAGTTGATTTTCTGCGCTGTGTCTGGCTTATACCGCGGCTTGCACGGAATGCGGTCCTGTATGGGAGAATAGTCTCCCGATTGCAGGGGCCATCGTGGCCTGGGTTTCCCGCCCGGCTGCGCCGCTTTCCAAAACGGGAAAGAGAGAATGCCTTACTACGAACATGTCGTGATTTCACGACCCGATATCTCGCCTGCCCAGGCCGAGGCCCTCACTGAAGAACTGGCTGAGTATCTGCGCGACAAGGGCGCCACGGTCTCCAAGACCGAATACTGGGGCCTGCGGAACCTCGCCTATCCGATCAACAAGCAGCGCAAGGGCCACTACTCCCTGCTGAACGTTGACGGTCCGGCCACTGCGATCCACGAGATCGAACGCCGTCACCGCATCTCCGACGATGTGATGCGTTACCTTACCATCCGCGTCGACGAACTGGACGAAGAGCCTTCGCCTGTCGTCTCCCGCAAGGATCGCGGCGAACGCAGTGACCGCGGCGATCGTGGTGACCGCGGTGATCGCGGCGACCGGCGCTAGGAGGACACACACATGGCTAGCAAGAACGCCTCTGGCATGAACATCACCAATCTCCCGGCTCGCCGCCCGTTCGGCCGCCGGCGCAAGGTGGACCCGTTCTCCGGCGCCAAAGCCCCGAAGATCGACTACAAGGATGTGAAGCTGCTGCAACGCTACATCTCCGAGAAGGGCAAGATTGTCCCTTCGCGGATCACGGCAGTGAACATCAAGAATCAGCGCAAGCTCGCCCGCGCCATCAAGCGCGCGCGCATCCTCGCGCTCCTGCCCTTCGCTGTGAAATAGAGGGAGCCGACAGATGCAAGTGATCCTTCTTGAACGCGTGGAAAAGCTCGGCACCATTGGTGACGAAGTGAATGTGAAGAACGGCTATGCCCGCAACTTCCTGATCCCGCAGGGCAAGGCGCTGCTCGCTACCGAGCGCAACCGCCGCCGTTTCGAAGCCGAACGTGAAGTCATCGAACAGCGCAATGCCGATGCCCGTGCGTCCGCCGAATCCGAGGGCCAGTCCCTGGAGGGCGAAAGCTTCGTGCTGATCCGCCAATCCGGTGAAACCGGCCAGCTTTACGGTTCGGTCAGCGCCCGTGACATCTCCGAGGCCGCCAAGGAAGCCGGGCACAATGTGTCCCGCAGCCAGGTTATCCTGAATCAGCCGATCAAGGCGATCGGCGTCTATGATGTTGGCATTCGCCTGCACGCCGAGGTTTCGGTGACGGTTCAGGTCAATGTGGCTCGCTCGGAAGACGAAGCCGAGCGTCAGGCTGCTGGGGAGGACGTGCTGGAAACCCTGCAGGCCGAACAGCGCGCCATCGTCGAAGAACAGGCCGGCGAGATGGCCGAAGCGGCGGCCGAAATGGCCGACCAGATCGCGGGTGGCGAAGAGGACTAGTCCTCACCCGCCCGACAAAAATCGAAAAACCGCAGCGTTTCGGCGCTGCGGTTTTTCTTTGCCGGCACGGCTGATTTCCCACGGCGAATCAGAGATTGTGAAGGGATTGGAACCCTCCGCGAACGGAGCGAAGTCAAGCCGCGAAATGCAACTCGAATTTGGTTAGGCAGGGCGGATGGCGAAAGATCATGACAACCCCAGTGTGGATGTGCCCAACAATCTCGCGGCAGAAGCCGCGGTGCTGGGTGCGATACTGTTCGACAATAACGCATACCAGCGCGTGACCGAGATTCTGCGGCCGGAGGACTTCTATGCCCCGGCTCACCAGGAGATCTATGCCACCTGTGCCGGCCTGATCGAACAGGGCCGGGTGGCCGATGGCGTGACCCTGCGCGAGCAGTTCGAGAAGACCGACCAGCTCGCCGCGATTGGCGGCGCGTCCTATCTCGTCGACCTCTTGGAAAGCGCCGCCTTCGGGCCGGAGGTGACCGACTATGCGCGCATCATCCGCGATCTCGCCGTGCGCCGGGAGCTCCTGAACATCGGCACCGGCCTGCGCTCGCGTGCCCTGACGCCGGAACAGGGGCAGGGCGGCAGCGACCAGATCGAGTTGGCCGAACGCGAGCTTTTCGCCCTTGCCGAGCGCGGCTCGTCCCAGCGCGGCTTTACCGATTTCGGCACGGCGGTGCGCGAATCGCTGGTCATGGCCGAGGCTGCCTTCCAGCGCGACGGCAAGATTGCCGGCATCGCGACACATCTGGACGATCTCGACCACAAGCTCGGCGGACTGCATCCGTCTGACCTGATCATCCTCGCCGGCCGTCCCTCCATGGGGAAGACCTCGCTGGCGACAAACATTGCCTACAATGCCGCCTCCGCCTGCCGGCGAGAGGTCCAGGAGGACGGCTCACGCAAGACCGTGGATGGCGCGGTCGTCGCCTTCTTCTCGCTGGAGATGTCGGCAGAACAGCTCGCCACCCGGATCATCGCCGAGCGCACCGGGATCAGCTCGCACAAGTTCCGCTCCGGCGAACTGGAAGCGCGTGATTTCGACAAGATCCGCGATGCAGTGGCCGAGTTGCAGAACCTGCCGCTGCATATCGACGATACGGGCGGGCTTTCGATCAGCCAGCTCGCCGCGCGCGCCCGCCGGCTCCACCGCACGGTGGGCCTGGACATGATCATCATCGATTATCTCCAGCTGATCACCAGCGCGGGCGGCAAGGGCAATGAGAACCGGGTGCAGGAGATCACCCAGATCTCCATGGCGCTGAAGGCGCTGGCCAAGGACCTGAACGTCCCCGTCATCGCCCTGTCACAGCTTTCCCGTCAGGTGGAACAGCGCGACGACAAGCGTCCGCAACTCTCGGACCTGCGCGAATCGGGCTCGATCGAACAAGACGCCGACGTGGTGATGTTCGTGTTCCGCGAAAGCTATTATCTGGAGCGGACCGAGCCGCAATCGGATCCGAACGACCCCAATTCCAGCGAGAAATGGACCCGCTGGCGCGAGCGCATGGACCAGGTTTATGGCACGGCCGAGGTGATCATCGGCAAGCAGCGCCACGGCCCCATCGGCAAGGTGACACTGGCCTTCGATGCCAATGTCACCCGGTTCGGCAATCTCGACCGCGGTAGCGTGTCGGACGAATTCTAGGCGGTCAGCCCTGGGTTACCGTAAAGCGTTCCAGCTGGCGCTGGGGCAGATCCCATTCCGGGGCCAGTTCGGCCGCTTCGAGGAAGTCGTAATAAGCGCCGGAGACATCGCCGGTATGTTCCCTGGCGATGGCGCGGTTGTAGTGGGCTGCATGCAGGTCGTTGGTGTGCAGCTCGATTGCGCGGTCAAGCGCAACCTTCGCGCCGGCATGGTCGCCCGATAGAATCAGCGCCGCGCCGCGATTGAGATAGGCCGCGCCCAGTTCCTCATCGAGGCCTATGGCACGGTCATAGTCGTTCAGCGCGCTGGGATAGTCGCCCGAGCGCATCCGGATGATGCCGCGATTGACGTAAGTTGCCGCGCGGTTGGCGCGGGTCATGACTTCCGATTCCAGGGCCTGGGTGCAGGTGTCCTCGACCTGTGTGAACTGTGTCGACTGGGCCTGGACCTCCATGAAGCAGTCCTTGGCAAGCCCGCCGCCAATGATGATGGCCTGGGCAGATGCGGTTCCCGCGCCAATGGCGAGACATGCGAGACCGGCGAGTATGGTTTTTTTCATGCTTACCTCCCTTGCAGGAACTAAAGCCTACCACACCCACATTGGAGCCAGAAATCACAAGCCGGAGATGATGCGACAAAAATGACCGCGATTAGCGCTCGCCACGGATAGGCACGCGCGGTACATGCAACAACAATAGGAGGATAAGTATGTCTTCGGCCTTGCGCACTCTTTGCATCAGTTTCGGCGCCGCACTTCTGGCGGGCGCCGCCTACGCCTCGGGGCCCGAGCCCGGTGGCCTGGGTCTTCAGCCGGCAGTGACCCGAATCGGGGAACGCCTGCATTTCTTCAATTCATTCCTGATTGTGATCATCACTGTCATTACGCTGTTTGTGACGGTGCTGCTGGCCTGGGTGATGGTGCGCTATAACAAGCGCGCCAATCCGAACCCCAGCAAGTTCAGCCACAACACGCTGGTTGAAGTGGTCTGGACGGTGGTTCCGGTGCTGATCCTGGCTGTGATCGCGCTGCCGTCGTTCACCAACCTGTTCTACATCGAACAGGAGCCCGACCTGATCGCCATCGCCGAGTCGGGCGACATGGACGACCCGAATGTCTATCCCGAGGCCGCCGCCATGGGCTGGATCACGGTGAAGGCGCAGGGCAACCAGTGGAACTGGACCTATGAATATGCCGACATCGTCGACGATGAAGGCTATCCGCTGTCTTATGTCTCGAACCCGATCCACCGCGGCCGTCCAACGGACCAGGCCGATTATGAGAGCGCGACGGGCCGCACCGACTTTGCTTCAAAGCCGAGAAATCTCGCCGCGGATTATCCCATGGTGGTCCCCGTCAACCGTTATATCCGCTACCAGACAACCGCATCCGACGTGATCCATTCCTGGACCGTGCCGGCATTCGGTGTGAAGACCGATGCGGTGCCGGGCAAGCTCAACGAGGGCTGGTTCCTGGTGACCGAGCCGGGCGTTTATTACGGTCAGTGCTCGGAACTTTGCGGCATCAATCACGCCTTCATGCCGATTGAAGTGCGTGTTGTCTCCGAGGACGACTATGCTCGCTGGTCGGCGGAAATGCTCAGCGGGAATTTCGAAGGCGCCGTCCAGATTGTCGACGCCGCGCTTGAAGACGAGGCTGTCCGCTTCGCCGAAATCAATACGATTGAGGGACACTGATCATGCCCATGGATGAAATCGCACTCGACGGCGCCGATCATGGCCACGATGAGAAGCCGGGCTTTTTCGTGCGTTGGTTCTATTCGACCAACCACAAAGACATCGGCATGCTCTATCTGGTCTTCGCGCTGATTGCCGGCATTGTCGGCTATGGCCTGTCGGGCCTGATCCGCTGGGAACTGGCCGAGCCGGGCATCGGTGTGCTGACCCAGTTTGTCGGCGGCGACATCGAGCACGCCAAGCACTTCTACAATGTCGTGATCACCTATCACGGCCTGATCATGATCTTCTTCATGGTCATGCCGGCGCTGATCGGGGGTTTCGGCAACTATTTCGTGCCGCTGATGATCGGCGCGCCGGACATGGCCTTCCCGCGGATGAACAATATCTCGCTGTGGCTGACCGGTATCGCCTTCTTCCTGCTGATGCTGTCCATGTTCATTCCGGGCTACGGCTCCTATGACGGCTTTGGCGGCGGTTGGGTGCTCTATCCACCCTTGTCGAGTTCGACAGGCCATGACGGGCCGGCGATGGACCTGCTCATCCTGTCGCTGCATACGGCCGGCATCGCCTCCATCCTGGGCGCGATCAACTATATCGTGACCATCCTCAACATGCGCGCGCCGGGGATGACCCTGCACAAGATGCCGCTCTTTGCCTGGTCGATCCTGATCACCGCGGTGCTGCTGCTGCTCGCCCTGCCCGTGCTCGCCGGCGCGCTGACCATGCTGCTGACCGACCGCAATTTTGGCTCGCAGTTCTTCAACCCGGCTGGCGGTGGCGATCCGGTGATGTTCCAGCACCTGTTCTGGTTCTTCGGTCACCCGGAAGTCTACATCATGATCCTGCCGGCTTTCGGCATCATCTCTCACATCGTGTCGACCTTCTCGAAAAAGCCGATCTTCGGCTATCTCGGCATGGCCTATGCCATGGTCTCCATCGGTGTGATCGGCTTCATCGTGTGGGCTCACCACATGTACACGGTGGGCATGAGCCTGGACCTGAAGGCCTATTTCGTGGCTGCGACCATGATCATCGCGGTGCCGACCGGTATCAAGATCTTCTCCTGGATCGCGACCATGTGGGGCGGCTCGATCGACTTCAAGGTGCCCATGCTGTGGGCCATCGGCTTCATCTTCCTGTTCACCGTGGGCGGTGTGACGGGCGTGGTGCTGGCCAATGCCGGGATCGACCACCAGCTCCACGACACCTATTTCGTGGTGGCGCACTTCCACTATGTGCTCTCGCTGGGCGCCGTGTTCGGCCTGTTTGCCGGCTGGTACTATTGGTTCGAGAAGATGTTCGGCGTGAAGTACAATGAGATGCTTGGGCAGGTTCATTTCTGGCTGATGTTCATCGGCTCGAACCTGATCTTCTTCCCGCAGCACTTCCTGGGCTATCAGGGCATGCCGCGCCGCTATGTGGACTATGCCGAGCCCTTCTATCAGTGGCACCATTTGTCCTCGATCGGCTATGCGGTCTCGCTGGTCGCCACGACGGTGTTCTTCATCGTGCTGATCGAAGCCGCGGTCCGCCGCCGCAAGGCGACCCACGATGCGGAAGGCCACGGCAATCCCTGGGGCGAGGGCGCCACGACGCTGGAGTGGACCCTGTCCTCCCCGCCGCCCTTCCACCAGTACTCGACCCTGCCGGTGGTCAAGTCCGACGGCGGGCATTAGTCGCCAGCAAATACGAACAGGAAGAGCGCGCGAGGCCTTACCAGTTTCGCGCGCTCTGCTTTTGTGGGACCCAGCTTGACCATGCGGCGAACCAGCAAGCTTCCGATCGCGTTCTGCCTGGCTGCCCTGGCGATTGCAGGATGGTCAATATGGGCGATTTATCGATCGTCCAGCCCGGTGCCCGATGCAGATTATTACGAAACATATTTCGCCGTCCTCGACTTGCCCTATTATGCCAGCCTGGCCGCATTGTTTGTCGGGTTTGGCGTGATTTATGCGCTGTTTCACAGGCTGGTTGGCGTAGCCTATCGGCGCTGGCTGGGCGTTGTTCAGTTTCTGCTGCTTGTCCTCGGCGCTGGCCTGATTCTGGCGGAGAGTTCGATCATCATCATCGGCATGCCGGTTCGGTATATCGACTATCCGGACGTGCTGACCCGCACGCCCTGGCTCACCCGCACCGGCTACATTGTCACGGCGATTTCAGTCGTGATCTTTGCAATAGTCATAGGGGAAGCTACGTATCGGCGCATTCGACATGGAAGAGCGCCACAGAGGCCCGATGACCGACCAGCCGATCATTTCTGACGTCCGCCCGGCGACTGCCGGCGATTATGTCCAGCTCCTGAAGCCGCGCATCATGCTGCTGGTGGTGTTCACCGCCTTTGTCGGCCTGGTAGCCGCCGAAAGCGTGAGCGGCATTGCCATGCATCCCTTCATGGCGGCCATGGCGACCCTGGCCGTGGCGCTGGGATCCGGCGCAGCCGGCGCGATAAACATGTGGTACGATTCCGATATCGACGCGCAGATGACGCGTACCGCCACGCGGCCTATCCCGTCCGGCGCCGTCCCGCGCGAGGAAGCGCTCAGCCTCGGGCTCATCCTGTCGGCGGCCTCAGTGATGCTGATGTGGCTTGCATCCAACTGGCTCGCCGCGGCGCTGCTGGCTTTTTCCATCGTCTATTACGGCGTGATCTACACCATGTGGCTGAAGCGGGCGACGCCGCAGAATATCGTCATCGGTGGCGGGGCAGGGGCCTTCCCGCCGGTGATCGGCTGGGCGGCGGTGACCGGCACCGTGCCGCAGGATGCCTGGATCCTTTTCGCCATCATATTCATGTGGACCCCGCCCCATTTCTGGGCGCTCTCCCTGTTGGCCCACAAGGAATACGAGAAGGTCAGCGTGCCGATGCTCCCGGTCACCCATGGCGCGGCCGTCACCCGCCGCCAGATCATGGTCTATACGCTTGTTCTCTTCGCCACGACCATGCTGCCGCTGGTCACCGGGCTTGGCGGTGTGATCTATGGCGCCACCGCCGGCCTCCTGGGCCTCGGATTCATCGCCCTGTCAGGGCGCCTGCTGATGACACGGGCAGGCGAGGCCGATGCAACGCCTACGGAGAACAAGCTGGCCGCCGGCACCTTTGCCTTCTCGATCTTCTATCTTTTCGCGATATATGCCGCGCTGCTGGTCGAGCACCTGTTCGGCTTGAGCATCCCAGTCTCGGAGCTGCTGGCATGAGCGAGCCGGATCCTGATTTCGAGCCCCGCCAGCTGACGCCGGAAGAGCTGAAGGCGCGCAAGCGGCGCAATCTCTGGCTTGGCCTGAGCCTGTTTGCCTTTGTCGTGGCGATACTGATCATCACCATGATCCGGATCAGTGGCACCGGCGCGGTGCCACGCGGGGGGTTCTGACGCGATGAACCGCAATCTGCGCACCGCCCTGATCTTCACTGTTCCGCCACTCATAATGCTTGGCCTCGCTGCAGCGTCAAAACCGCTCTACGATAGGTTCTGCCGCGACACCGGCTTTGGCGGGACGACGCGCATTGCTGAGGCCGCGCCGAGCGATATTATCGACCGCACGGTGACCATTCGTTTCGACGCGAATGTGAACAATGTGCCGCTCAAGTTCCGCCCGCTCGAAACCAGCCACGAGATCCATCTCGGCGAGCATGGCCTTGCCTTTTACGAGGCCACGAACACCTCCAGCCATCCGGTCTCTGTGATCGCCAGCTACAATGTGACCCCCCACCGCGCAGGGCCCTATTTCAACAAGCTGGAATGCTTCTGCTTCACCGAGCGCGTGATCGGGCCGGGAGAGACCAAGACCCTGCCTGTGGTATTCTTCGTCGATCCCTACATGGACCAGAAGCCGCTGATGGATGACGTGCATACGATCACGCTGTCCTACACCTTTTTCGAGACTCAGGATTTCCCGGGTGCGTCCAATGGTGCCAGTCTCGACTAGGCGGTTGCGGATTTCCCGCGGAGCGGTCTAAACACCACCCATCAAAGATTTGACCTGATACTGGAGCGGCGACCCATGGCCCATGGCGAAGTCCATCACGACTATCATCTGGTAAACCCCTCTCCCTGGCCGCTGGTTGGCTCCATCGGCGTGGCTGTGATGTTTGTCGGCCTGGTGACCTATATGAAGGGCCTGTTCGGCATGGAGGCCGGCACCTGGTGGCTCGCCGCCCTGGGCCTGGTGATCATCCTCTACACCATGGTCGGATGGTGGGGCGACGTCATCAAGGAAAGCCGTGAGGGCGACCATACCCCGGTTGTCCAGATCGGCCTGCGCTATGGCATGATCCTGTTCATCGCCTCCGAGGTGATGTTCTTTGTGGCCTGGTTCTGGTCCTTCTTCGAGTTCGCGATTTTTGCTGATGCCCGCGTTGGCCCGACATGGGACGCTTCCAACCCGATCTATGCCGATGGCCTCTCGCGCTTTGCAGACTGGCCGCCGGTCGGTGTGGAAACCTTCGATCCGTTCCACCTGCCACTGATCAACACCATCGTTCTGCTGCTGTCGGGCACGACCGTGACCTGGGCCCACCATGCCCTGCAGCATGGCGACCGCGACGGCGCCCGCAATGGCCTGATCCTGACCATCCTGCTTGGTGCTTTCTTCACCTTCCTGCAGGTGCTCGAATACAGCCATGCGCAGTTCACCTATGACGGCACGCTTTATGGCTCGGCCTTCTTTATGGCCACCGGCTTCCACGGCGCGCACGTGCTGATCGGGACGATCTTCCTGACGGTCTGCCTGATCCGCCTGCTGCTGGGCGGGTTCACCCCCCAGAAGCATTTCGGTTTCGAGGCGGCGGCCTGGTACTGGCACTTCGTTGACGTGGTCTGGCTGTTCCTCTTCGCCTTTGTCTATGTCGCGCCGTTCCTGATCCTCGGCCACTAGAAACGGGGCGCCGGGCCAAGTGCCCTGCGTTCTTGCAATGACATTCCGCCCGCTACCCCTGCTCACCGTGCTCAGCCTTGTGAGCCTGGGCATTTTGATCTGGCTCGGGAACTGGCAATACGGCCGATATCTCGGCAAGCAGAACATGGACCCGGCGGAGCTTCCGCCGGTCCAGTCGATCACCGCTGACGTGATCGACCTGCCCGGAAAGTCGGTTCAGAACATCTACGGCATTGCAGACGGCGAGCCGATCTGGCGGCGCTACGTGCTCGTCACGCGGGTTTCGGACGGGGCGACGCTCCTGATGGCCGCCGATGCCACGGGCGGGGCGAACCCGGTCGACATGACCGTTCCGAGCGGTGCGCGCCTTCAGGCCGATGTGCGCATCTTCCAGCGCGAAGGGCGCCAGTCCTCCCGCAACCTGCCGGAAGAGAACACCTGGGTCATTTTCGATCGTGCTGGGATCCTCGCGCGCTATGGCCTCGGCAACGCCGACATCCCGGTGGCCGAACCGGTTCAGCTGACCATCCGAGACGCTGAGGATCCCTCACGTGTGCGCACGACGGTCAATCCCTATGGCACGCCGGAACTCGTCGACCCGTTGCCGCCCGAGCGTCATTTGGGCTATGCGCTGACCTGGTGGGGACTCGCCGCAGCGCTGGTCGGTGTCTATTTCGTGTTTCACCATTCCAAGGGGCGATTGAGGTTCAGGAGCCAGTCGTGAAGTATGTTTCTACGCGCGGGCGCAGCGCGCCGGTGGATTTCCTGACAGCCTGTCTGGCGGGGCTCGCCCCCGATGGCGGGCTCTATGTGCCCGAGACCTATCCCCGGATTGCGCGCCCGGAGCCGGGCGAGAGCTACGTCGCAACCGCCGCACGTGTCCTGAAGGCCTTCGCCGGCGACGCTATCTCCGAAGCGGAGATGACGGTCCTGTGCGAGAAGGCCTACGCCTCCTTTGCGCACAAGTCGGTCGCGCCGCTCGTACAGCTTGGCCCGAACGCCTTCATGATGGAGCTGCATCATGGGCCGACGCTGGCCTTCAAGGATGTGGCGATGCAGTTCATCGGCCAGCTCTATGACTGGGCGTTGGAGCGTCAGGGCCGGCGCATGACCATTGTCTGCGCCACCAGCGGGGATACGGGCGGGGCTGCCGCCGGCGCCTTTGCCGGCAGCAGGAATGTCGATCTGGTGATCCTGCATCCGCATGAACGGATTTCGCCGGTCCAGCGCCTGTTCATGACGACCACCGGTGCGGAGAACGTCCACAATCTCGCACTGGAGGGCGACTTCGATGTCTGCCAGTCGATCGTGAAGTCACTGTTCGCTGAAGCTGGGTTTGTAGAAGAAGTTGGCCTGTCGGGCGTGAACTCAATCAACTGGGCGCGGATCGCGGCCCAGTCTGTCTATTATGCCACGGCTCAGGCCGCGATGGGCGCGGATCATCCGCTGCGATTTATCGTGCCGAGCGGGAATATGGGCGACGCGCTGGCCGGCTATGTTGCCGCGCGCTGTGGCCTGCTCTCGGGATTTGAGCTGATTTGCGCGGTGAACGAGAACGATGCCCTGCGCCAGGTGCTCGATACCGGGCGCATGTCGCGCTCCACCACTATCGCCACGCCGAGCCCGGCCATGGACATCACCGTGCCGTCAAACCTGGAGCGTGTCCTCTATGAGGCGAGCGGGCGCAACAGCGAGGCGATTGCCGCCCTCTATGGCGCCTTCGCCCAGTCCGGCGATGTGGAACTACCCGACACGATCAAGGGTCCGCTCGGCTGCATGGGCTTTTCCGCGACCACCATTTCCAATGGCGATACGCTGGCGGAGATGCGCCGCATCAAGGCCGAGACCGGCTGGGCCATCTGCCCCCATACCGCTGTCGGCACCCAGGCCGCCTCGCGCGCGCCCCTCTCAACCGCAACCGACATCGTACTCTCGACCGCCCATGCCGCGAAGTTTCCCGAAACCGTGGAAGAGGCGACCGGCGAGCGTCCCGGCCTGCCGACACGCTGTGTCGGCGCCCTCGGCGCAGAAGAGCACTTCTCGGTCCTGCCGGCCGAGCAGGGTGCGGTGCGCGAGTACATCCTGAAGCTCGCGGCCGGGCGGTGATCGGGATGGTTGCACGGGATGTGGAGCTGCTGACACCGCGGCTTCTGATCCGTGCGCCGGAGCGCGCTGACTATACTGCATGGGCTGAGGGACGGCGGAAAAGCCGCGAACATCTCGAACGCTGGGAACCGCTCTGGCCGGCCGATGCCCTCTCAAAGGAAGACTGGAGCCGGCGCCTGCGGGCCTGGCGAGGGGGCTGGCGCGATGACCGGGCCTATGTGTTTCTCATCTTCATGCGCGAAGGCGGCAAGATTCTAGGTGGGGTCTCCATTACCAATGTGCGGCGCGGGCCGGCGCAGATGGGCTCGCTCGGCTACTGGCTGCTCGAAGAGGCGGCCGGGCAGGGTTATATGAGCGAGGCTGTCGAGCGTGTCTGCCACTGGTGTTACGCCGAGCTGGGCCTGGCGCGGATCGAGGCCGGCACGCTCGACGAGAACGTCCGCTCCCAGCAGGTGCTAGAACGATGCGGCTTTGAAAAAGAGGGCCGCGCCCGTGCCTATCTGGAAATTGGAGGTCGCCGCCGCGATCATATCCTCTATGCTCGTGTGCTGGAGGATTTGCGAGCGTGAGCGCACGGGACCCGAAACAGGGCTATGAAGGTCACTGGCACTGGGACGCGCCGGCCCGGCGGCTGAGCCTGACGACCGGGACGAATTCGGCCTTTTCCGACCTGCGTGGGATCTGGTCGCTGGAAGGGCTTGGCCCACTGCTCGACGGCTTCTCGCGCAACCGGCTGCAGCTGAGCCTCACCGGCAGCGATGTCACCGTGAACTGCGCGCTGAATCTCTCCGATGATCGCCAGATCCAGCTTGTCGGTGCCTTCCTGAGCAAACGCGAGGCACAGGGCATGATCCTCTCAGGTGCGGAGATGGCCAATGCCGTGCCCGAACAGGAAGGCCCTGGCCCGGACCTGCAGCCGGTATTCCAGCCCATTGTATCGGTGGCCGATACAGAGAAGATCATGGGTTTTGAGGCCTTGGCACGCTGGAAGCTCGGCCCTGACAATGCCTATGCCGCCAACCGGTATGAGGATGAGGGCCTGGCTTCGAACATGATCCTGCATGCGGCCGAGGCGCTGGCCGACTGGCGCGCCCGCTCAGGCCGCGATCTCTTCGTCCACGTCAATCTCACTGGCCGCGACCTGGAACATGCCGGCCTTGTGGGCCTCGTTGAGGCGGTGATCGAAGGCTTCCAGCTGCCGCCCCATACCCTGCGTCTGGAGCTTACCGAACAGGCGGCCCTGCGCGATGCGGGTGAGGCGATCGAGGTCGCCAAGGCGCTGAAGGCGGCCGGAGCAGGGCTGGTGCTGGATGATTTCGGCTCGGGGCATTCCTCGTTCAGCTGGCTGGCGGACCTGCCGGCTGACGGGTTGAAAATCGATCCCGCCTTGACCCGGCGCATCGGCGAGCCGCGCACGGACGCCATTCTTGGGGCGGTGTCGAACCTTGCCCATTCGCTGGGCATGACGATCACGGGCGAGGGGGTGGAAGCCGACTGGCAGCTCGACGCGCTGCGCCGGCTTGGCTTTGACTATGCACAAGGGTTTGCCTTTTCCCGGCCCATGCTGCGGGAGGCGGCAAGCGAGCGGCTGGGGCTGAGCGCCTTGTAGCTGCCTCTCAGGCACGCCCGGGCGCCGACTGCAGCCGCCCTGAGGAGACTCCGATCAGGTCGAGCGCACGGTCCCACTTGGCTTCGTGATCGTCGCCGAACAGGATCATATTGTCCGGCTCGCCGATCAGCCAGGCGTTTTCCTGCAACTCCATCTCAAGCTGGCCCGGCCCCCAGCCGGAGTATCCCAGCGCCAGGATGGAGGTCCGCGGCGCCGGCCCGGAGGCAATCGCGTGCAACACGTCGCGCGTGGCCGTCAGGCAGACACCCTCGGTGACATCCATGGTCGCGCCGTCGCACTGATAGTCGCCGCTGTGCAGGACAAAGCCGCGATCATTGCCCACCGGCCCGCCATCGAGCACGAAGCGGTCGGGAACAGCGATGGTCTGCTCAATATCGAGCTGGTCGAGCAGGTCGGGCAGGCTGAGGCCTTCCATGGGTTTGTTGAGCACCAGCCCCATGGCGTAATCCTCGCTATGGGCGCAAACCAGTATGACCGAGCGTTTGAACCGCGTGTCACCAATGCTCGGCATGGCGATCAGAAGGCGTCCGGTCAGGCTTTGCGTCATGGGCTGTGCATCTCCTCGCAGGAGAAAGGCTGCGGCAAAGGCCGCGACTTGGCAAGGGCGTCGCGAAAAACGGTTGATCGGCGCAGCGCGCGCCCCATCTGCCTAGAGGATTGCCATTCAGGAGGAACCAATGGGCGTATCAGTTGGCGACAAGCTTCCCGAAGCCACTTTCATGGAAATGACGGCCAATGGGCCAGAACCGCGCAGCACAGGCGATGTGTTCGCCGGCAAGACGGTGGCGCTGTTCGCCGTTCCCGGCGCGTTCACGCCGACCTGTTCGGCCAAGCACCTGCCGGGCTTTGTTGATCAGTCCGAGGCGCTGGCCGCCAAGGGTGTGGACGAGATCGTGTGCACCTCGGTCAATGATGTGTTCGTCATGGGCGCCTGGGGCGAATCGGCCGGTGCGGGCAGCAAGGTCCGCATGCTGGCCGACGGCAATGGCGCTTTCGCCAAGGCGCTCGGCCTGGAGATGGATGCCAGCGGCTTCGGCATGGGCCAGCGTTCCAAGCGCTATTCCATGCTGGTCAAGGACGGTGTGGTGCAAGAGCTCAATGTCGAGGATGGCGGCGAATTCAAGGTTTCCAGCGCCGACTACCTGCTCGGCCAGCTCTAGAGCCTGAAAAACCCAAGTTGAAACAGCGCCCGGTCTGGCTGATCGGGCGCTTTTTTATTGATAAGCGGCAAGACTCTCCCCATCTTCGGATAACAGATGTGTGATCATGGAGGGACAGCACATGGAAATTACAGTCGCACTCGTATTTCTGCTTGTCGTGGCGGTCATCGCGCTCTTCAGCGCCTTCACCTTCGTGCCACAGGGGCACAATTGGACGGTCGAACGCTTCGGACGCTATACCCGCACGCTAACCCCCGGGTTCAACACGATTATTCCGATCATGGACCGCGTCGGCCGCAAGATGAACATGATGGAGACGGTGCTGGACGTGCCCCAGCAGGAAGTCATCACCAAGGACAATGCGATGGTGTCTTGCGATGCCGTGGTTTTCATCCAGGTCGTGGATGCGGTTTCGGCGGCCTATGAGGTCAACAATCTCCACCACGCCATTACAAACCTGGCGCTCACCAATATCCGGACCGTTGTCGGCTCCATGGATCTCGACGAGGTGCTGTCTAACCGCGACGATATCAATGCGCGTCTGCTGACCGTGATTGATGCGGCGACCAATCCCTGGGGCGTGAAGGTCACGCGGATCGAGATCGCGGATCTTTCTCCGCCTGCCGACATTACCGAGGCCATGGCCCGCCAGATGAAGGCAGAGCGCCTGAAGCGGGCAGAAATCCTTACGGCCGAAGGCGACAAGCAGTCTGCCATTTTGAAGGCGGAGGGCGCCAAGCAGTCGCAGATCCTGGAAGCCGAAGGCCGGCGCGAGGCCGCTTTCCGCGATGCCGAAGCGCGCGAACGCGAAGCTGAAGCCGAGGCCAAGGCGACCGCATTCGTCAGCGAGGCCATCGCCAAGGGCGACGTGAACGCCATCAACTACTTCCTCGGCCAGGCCTATGTCGAAGCCTTTGCCAAGCTGGCCTCCTCGCCGCAGCAGAAAACGGTCATCATCCCGGCTGAATTCTCCTCGCTGGTCGGCGCGATCGAGGGCGTTCGCAGCCTTACCGATGCGGCGGCCGAAGTCCAACGCGCACGCCGTCCCGGTACACCCGGCGGCGACACATAAGGAGGGACGGCAATGGACGGCGCCATGATTGAAAGCCTGCTCTGGCCGCCCACCCTGTGGCACTGGCTGGTGCTGGCCCTGATCCTCTTCGCCATCGAGATGATGGCCGGCACCTTCGACCTGCTGATGACCGCCATCGCGGCGGGTATTACGGCGGCCTGGGCGACTTTCGTGCCGGGCGATATGGGCGCCTGGCAGGCCCAGCTCATTGTGTTCTTTTCCGCTTCCATCGTGCTCATCGTGCTTGGGCGGACGGTGTTCAGCGGGCTTCGCACGGGCGGGCCCGGAGACCCCGTTCTCAACAAGCGAATGGAGCGCCTGATGGGCGTGCGTGCGCTCGTGGTCACGGATTTCAGCCAGGGCCAGGGCCGGGTGAAGATCGGCGACACCGAATGGCAGGCCGAGAGCGAAAGCGGCACGGATATTCCCGCCGGCACCACGGTAACGGTGGAAGGCGCGAAATCGACAATCGTGCTGGTAAAGCCAGTCTAGGTTCTATTGAGCCTGTGCCCGATTCACCGCGGCTTGACCTGCCCATCTCCTGCCGGGCGTTCCTGGCTGTGGCTTTCCGTGATGGGCCCCGTGGTCAAGCCACGGGGATTCGCAGAGCAGCGTTGTTCAAAACAGACTGCCCTGGTCATCCCCGGAACCGGACTTTGATCCAGAGGACTTCGCTGGAGGTTTTGGTTTCTCCGCCGGCGCCGCCTTTGTCTTTTTGGTCGTAGTGCCGTGCGGCACTGCGCTGAGTTCGCCATCGGCAAACATGATGTCGAGGCGCGACTGTTTGCCGGCCGCCACTGCCGTGCGTACTACTGTGCCATCCGCCCCGCGCACCACCGCGAAGCCGCGCGCGAGGGTCGACTGATATGACAGCGCTTCGAGCAGCTTGGCATGGCCTTCCAGCCGGGTGCGGCGCTGCTCGAGGATCTTGTCGAGGGCAGGGCGGGCGCGTACCGCAGCCTGCGTGAGTTGCTTGCGCGCGCGCTGGGTCTCAGCGCGCAGCGGTGCCGGGCGCAGACCACCCACGGCACGGCTGAGCTCCAGCTTTTTCGCCTCGATGGCGCGGCCGAGGCCATGGGCGAGGCTGGTGGAGGCCAGCGTCAGCTTCTGCCGTGCATCCTGAACCAGCCGCATTGGAGAAGGCAGGGCGAGGCCGGTGCGGTCCAGCCGGCCACGCGCGCGTTCCGTCAGCGACAGGACAGAGCGCGGCAGGGCTGTGGCGGCATAGTCCAGCCGCTGGCGCGGGCGCTCGACCAGCGCGTCGGCGCGCGGAAGGCGGGCGGCGCGGAGCCGGTCCCTGCCGGCCTGGGCCCGCCGGGTCAGGGCGCGCTTCAGACGCTCGCCATATTCGCCCGTGGCCAGAAGCAGCTCCGAGCGCACCGGCACGGCGATCTCGGCGGCGCCGGTCGGCGTCGGCGCGCGGGCATCGGAGACATAGTCGATCAGTGTCGTATCGGTCTCGTGGCCCACTGCAGAGATTAGCGGGATCTCGCTCTCATAGGCCGCACGCACGACATTCTCTTCATTGAACGGCCAGAGATCCTCGATCGAACCGCCGCCGCGTCCGACGATCAGCACATCCGGGCGATCTTCTCCGGTCATGGCATTGAAGCCGCGAATGCCGGCCTCGATCTGCGCGGCGGCAAGGTCGCCCTGCACCAGCGCCGGCCAGAGGAGGACACGCACCGGGAAGCGCTCACGCACGCGGTGCAGGATATCGCGGATCACCGCGCCAGTGGGCGAGGTGACGACGCCGATGGTTTTGGGAAAGCGCGGCAGCGGCTTCTTGTGCGCCGGATCGAACAGGCCCTCGGCGGCGAATTTCTTCTTGCGCTCTTCCAGGAGCGCCATCAGCGCGCCGGCGCCGGCCGGGCGCATGCTGGAGGCGATGAGCTGATAGTTCGAGCGCCCGGCATAGATCGAGAGCTTGCCTTCGGCGACCACTTCAAGGCCTTCCTCCGGCCGGAAGGGCAGGGCATTGACCTGGCCTTTCCACATCACGGTATTCAGGACGGCCTTGTCGTCCTTGATATCGCAATACATGTGCCCCGAACGGGCGATGGTGACCCGGCCAAGCTCGCCGCGCACGCGCACACGGTCGAAATTGTTTTCGATGGTCCGCTTGAGATTTGCCGCCAGTTCGGAAACCGTCAGCTCGGGCGCATTGGTCGTCTCGGAATCGCTCATCGCTTTCTTATAGGCCGGCCTTTTCCCGGATGCATCTCCGGCGATGCCGATGAGACGGTTCGACAAGCTCTGCGGGCGGCGCTAACACCGAAGGCAACACCATAAGAGGCGCCGATATGCCCGTACTGAAGTCACGCATCGACTCCACGACACCGCAATTTGCCGCCAATGCCGAGACCATGGACGGCCTCGTGGCCGATCTTGAAGCCAAGACCGCGCATATGGCGCTGGGCGGTTCGGACCGCGCCCGCGCGCGCCATGTCGAGCGCGGCAAGCTGTTGCCCCGCGAACGGGTCGAGCGCCTGCTGGATCATGGCACCCCCTTCCTGGAGGTCGGCGCGCTGGCGGCCAACGGCATGTATGATGACGAGGCGCCGGGCGCGGGCCTGATTACCGGCATCGGCCGCGTGGAGGGGCGCGAATGCATGATCGTGTGCAACGATGCCACGGTAAAGGGCGGGGCCTATTTCCCGATGACGGTGAAGAAGCATCTGCGCGCGCAGGAGATCGCGCTGCAGAACCGGCTGCTGTGCATCTATCTCGTCGATAGCGGCGGGGCGAACCTGCCGCATCAGGCCGAGGTGTTCCCGGACCGGGAGCATTTCGGGCGTATTTTCTACAATCAGGCGCAGATGAGCGCGCAGGGCATTCCTCAGATCGCCTCGGTGATGGGTTCATGCACGGCGGGCGGCGCCTATGTGCCGGCGATGAGCGACGAGACCGTCATTGTCCGCAAGCAGGGCACGATCTTCCTTGGCGGCCCGCCGCTGGTGAAGGCCGCCACGGGCGAGGTGATCTCGGCGGAGGATCTCGGCGGGGCTGATGTGCATGCGCGGAAATCCGGTGTGGCCGACCATTATGCCGTCAGCGACGAGCATGCCATCGCCATTGTCCGCTCCATCATTGCCAGCCTACACCTGCCGAAGCCGGAAACAGTGGGCCTCGCCGAGCCGCGCGAGCCGCTCTATTCGGGCGAGGAACTGCATGGCCTGGTGCCGCAGGATGTCCGCGAGCCCTATGATGCGCGCGAGGTGATCGCGCGAATTGTCGACGGGTCGGAGTTCCATGAGTTCAAGAAGCTCTATGGCGACACGCTGGTCTGCGGCTTTGCCCGGCTCTACGGCATGCCGGTCGCGATCCTCGCGAACAATGGCATCCTCTTCTCCGAGAGCGCGCAAAAGGCGGCCCATTTCATCGAACTGGCTGACCAGCGCCGTATCCCACTTCTCTTCCTGCAGAACATTACCGGTTTCATGGTCGGCTCGAAATACGAAGCCGGCGGCATCGCCAAGGATGGCGCGAAAATGGTGACGGCGGTCTCCACAGCCAGCGTGCCGAAGCTCACCCTCGTCACCGGCGGCAGTTTCGGGGCCGGCAATTACGGCATGTGCGGACGGGCCTATTCCCCGCGTTTCCTGTTCATGTGGCCGAATGCGCGCATCTCGGTCATGGGCGGTGAACAGGCCGCCTCTGTGCTCGCCACGGTGAAGCGCGACGGCATGGAACGGCGCGGCGAAGAGTGGAGTGCGCGCGATGAAGAGAATTTCAAACGCCCGATCCGCGAGAGCTATGAGCGCGAGGGCTCGCCGTACTATTCCACCGCCCGCCTTTGGGACGACGGCATCATCGCCCCGCGCGACACCCGCCGCGTGCTGGGGCTTGCACTTTCAGCCGCGCTGAATGCACCTTTCGGCGAGCGCGGCTTCGGCGTATTCAGAATGTAGAAGGACACCCGTCATGGATAGCTACGAAACAATAACGCTGGAAGCCACGCAGGGCGGGGTTGCTGTCGTCACGCTGAACCGGCCCGAAAAGCACAATGCCTTCAATGCGCAGGTTGTCTCGGAACTGGCCGATGCCTTCGATAATCTGCGCGCGGAAACCCAGCTGCGCATGATCATCCTGCGCGGCAATGGCAAGTCTTTCTCCGCCGGGGCAGACCTGCAGTGGATGCAGGCTGCAGCGGACTATTCCCGCAAGGAAAACGAGGAAGACGCCTTCGCCCTGGCCGAGATGTTGCGCGCGCTCTATGAGCTGCCGCAGATGACGCTGGCCCTGGTGCAGGGCGCCTGCATGGGCGGCGGGGCCGGCCTTGTCGCGGCCTGCGATGTGGCGGTGGCGATGAAGTCGGCGATCTTCCGTTTCAGTGAGGTACGTCTCGGCCTGACGCCGGCCACGATCAGCCCCTTCGTGATGGAGGCCATCGGCCCGCGCATGGCCAAGGCCCTGTTCGTGACCGGCGAGAGCTTCGATGCCGCCTATGCCGAGAAGATCGGCCTGGTGCAATATGTCGTTGCCGATGAAACCGAGATGGCGGCTATGGAAGAGCATATCTCCAAGCTGATGTTCGACACCGCCCCGGGCGCCGTCGCCGATGCCAAGAAACTCGTCCAGGATCTCTACGGCCAGCCGGTCGATACCCATCTCAGCCACGAGACCGCCAAACGCATCGCCGCGCGCCGCACCAGCGAGGAGGGCAGGGACGGCCTCGCCGCCTTCCTGGAAAAGCGCAAGCCGGGCTGGGCGGAGTAGGGTCATGCGCTCGGTCTATTCGATAGAGGCTGTATTCAAGCCCGAGGGTGGGGAAACCGACCGGGTCAGGTGCCTGCTCGAAATTGCCTGCCGGTCATGGGACGATCATGGCGGGATCCTGTCTGATTGGGCGGCCGGACAGGGCTTGGAGTTCTGCCGTATCGAACGTGCCGAGCGTCTGCGGCCTGCCACGCGCCGCGAACAGTACGGCATTGTGCAATTGCTGGAATCCAGTCCACCGGTTCAGTCATGACCCTCTCCAAGCTCCTCATCGCCAATCGCGGCGAGATTGCCTGCCGGATCATCGAGACCTGTCGCCAGCTCGGGATCGAGACCGTGGCGGTCTATTCCGATGCCGATGCTTATGGCCGGCATGTGCGCATGGCCGATGAGGCGGTGCATATCGGCGCGGCCGCTGCCGCCGAGAGCTATCTCAATGCCGAGAAGATTCTCAGCGCGGCGACCATTACCGGCGCCGATGCCATCCATCCCGGCTATGGTTTCCTCTCTGAGAATGCCGATTTCGCCGAGGCTGTGCTCGCTCATGGCCTGATCTGGGTCGGGCCGAAGCCGGAGACGATCCGCGCCATGGGCCTGAAGGACGAGGCCAAGAGGATTGCCGAGGAGGCCGGCGTGCCCGTGCTGCCCGGCTATCGCGGCGAGAAGCAGGACGTGAAGACGCTGGAGGCCGAGGCGGAAAAGATCGGCTATCCGCTGCTGATCAAGGCTGTTGCCGGCGGTGGCGGGCGCGGTATCCGGCTGGTCGCGGAGAAAAAGGCGCTGGCGGCTGAACTGGAAAGCGCCGTGCGCGAAGCCGAGGCCGCCTTCGGCGATGGCCGGGTCATGCTGGAAAAGCTGGTCACCCGCCCGCGCCATATCGAGGTGCAGGTCTTCGGCGACGCGCATGGCAATGTCGTCCACATGTATGAGCGCGACTGCTCGCTGCAGCGCCGGCGCCAGAAGCTTGTCGAGGAAGCCCCCGCGCCTGGCATGACGGAAGAGGTGCGCGCGGCGATGACGGATGCCGCCGTCGCGCTGGCAAAGGCCGTGAACTATGAGGGCGCCGGCACGGTCGAGTTCATCGTCGATGGCGCCCGGCCCCTCGCGCTGGACAATTTCTGGTTCCTGGAAATGAACACCCGGCTGCAGGTCGAGCATCCCGTCAGCGAGATGATCACCGGCCTGGATTTCGTCGAGCTGCAGCTCACCATTGCGGCCGGCGAGCCCATGGGCCTCGCCCAGGACATGATCGAGATGTATGGCCACGCCATCGAGGCGCGGATCTGCGCGGAAGACCCCGCCGAAGGCTTCCGCCCCGGCGCCGGGCGGATCGAGGCTTTCGGCCCGCTGGAAGAGGCCGACGGCGATATGGTGCGCTGGGAAACCGGCTTCGAGGCCGGTGACCTGGTGCCGCCGACCTATGATTCCATGATCGCGAAGCTGGTGGTCTGGGGCGAGGATCGTGACGATGCGATCGACCGCACGGCTTCCATCCTGGCCCATACCCAGCTTGTCGGCGTGCCGGGCAATGTCGGCTTTCTCGGCCGTTGCATTGTCTCGCAGGCCTTCGGCGAGGGCGAGCACCATGTGAACTGGATCGCCGAGGCCGGCGAGAGCCTGACCCGTGTGCCGGCGGAAAACCGCCTCTCGGCCATGGCGGCGGTGGCCGATATCCTGCTCTCGGATGAAGATGCCTCGGGTCCCTGGACCATCCGCGATGGCTGGCGCCTCAATGGCCCGGTGCGGGCCGAGGTCTGGCTGGATGTGAACGGGACGGTCGCCCCGGTCGACCTCGACGCGCCCGAGCCGGTGGACGCGCCCGTGCCGCTGGTCACCGACCTTTCCGCCGAGCGCTTTGCCGTCACGGCGGCCGGCGACAGTTTCCTCATCGAGGTGCCGACCTATGAAGCCGATGCCGAGGCCGCGGCCGGCGGCGACGCCGTGCTCGCGCCCATGCCGGGCAAGCTCATCGCGCTGAATGCCGAGGCCGGGGCGAGCGTTGCCAAGGGTGATGTGCTCGCCGTGATGGAAGCCATGAAGATGGAGCACGCCCTTCAGGCCCCGCGCGATGGCGTGGTGGAGGCGGTTTCGGCGGTGGTAGGCGACCAGGTCGCCGAGGGCGATGTACTGGTCGCTCTGGTGGCGGAGTAGGCCCCGCCGCAAATGACGCGGCCCTCACCCTCGGTCCCTCTCCCGCAGCCGTGAGAGGGAGGCGCGTAGAACAGATGTCACGGCAAGCGTCCCCCTCTCCCGGCTGCGGGAGAGGGGTCAGGGGTGAGGGCAACTGCGGTCAGACAGGTGCTTCACCTTCGCCACTGACTCGTCTAGACCCCAGCGAAACACCCCAAAGAGGCTAGACCCCCATGTTCGACCTGCGCGCCATTCGCGAAAACCCCGAGGCCTTCCGTGCGGCGTGGGAGCGGCGCTCGCCGGGCATGGGCGAGAAGGTCGATGAAATCCTTGCCCATGATGGCGCGCTGCGTCAGGCCGTGACCGACAAGCAGGAAGCCGAACAGGCGCGCAATGCCAAGTCGAAAGAGATCGGCAAGGCAAAGGCCGCGAAGGATGAGGCCCTTGCGGCGTCCCTGATGGCGGAAGTGGCCGCTGCGAAAGAGACGATTGAAGTCGCCGGCGAGCAGGAAGAGAGCGCGCGGGCGCTGCTCGATGAGCTGTTGCTCGGCCTGCCAAACCTGCCGCTGGCCGAAGTGCCCGAGGGCGCGGATGAGGCCGGCAATGTTGAGCAGAAACGCTGGGGCACGCCGCGCGAGCTGGGCTTTGAGGCGAAGGACCATGTCGATATCGGCGAGGGCCTTGGCGGCATGGATTTCGAGACGGCGGCGAAAATGTCCGGCGCACGCTTTGTGCTGCTCTCGGGCGGCCTCGCCCGGCTGGAACGCGCGCTCGCGGCCTTCATGCTCGACCTGCAGACCTCGGTTTGGAAGGACGCAGATGACAAGGAATTGGGCGGATACGCGGAGTGCTCGCCTCCGCTGCTGGTGCGTGACAATGCGCTTGAGGGGACGGGGCAGTTGCCGAAGTTTGAGGAGGATCTATTCCGTCTTCCAAGACAAGAGATCATTCCGAATGATGAGTTTGATGTTGAAATTCCTTCGCCAGGACAGCTGAGTTTCAAGTTCAAAGGGCCACGAGCTGCTGAGCTTCAGCGAAAGTTCGAAAGCCAAATGCAGGGCGGGCTCGGGAACGTGTTTCTTAGTGGTGCGCCACTGAATAAAGGTGGTGTGCAGCCCGTCATCTTTGACAAGAATTACCTCATCCCCACCGCCGAAGTCCCCCTCACAAACATCGTGCGCGAGACCATTATCGAGCACAGCTATCTCCCGCGCCGCTATACCGCGCATACACCCTGCTTCCGCTCCGAGGCCGGCAGTGCGGGGCGCGATACGCGCGGCATGATCCGGCTGCACCAGTTCAACAAGGTGGAACTGGTCTCGGTGGTCCGCGATGAGGCAGAGGGGCTTGAAGAGCTCGAACGCATGACGCGCTGCGCCGAGACGGTGCTGGAGCGGCTGGAGCTGCCCTATCGCCGCATGCTGCTGTGCGCCGGTGACATGGGCTTTGGCGCGCGGAAAACCTATGACCTGGAAGTCTGGCTGCCCGCGCAGGACACTTATCGCGAGATCAGCTCGTGCTCCTATTGCGGCGACTTCCAGGCCCGCCGCATGAACGCCCGCTGGCGCCCGGCGGCGAGCGAGGACAATCCCAAGCCGAAACCGGAATTCGTCCACACCCTGAACGGCTCCGGCCTCGCCGTGGGCCGGACTTTGGTGGCCGTGCTGGAGAACTACCAGAACGAGGACGGCAGCGTGACGGTGCCCGAAGCCCTGCGCGGATATATGGGCGGGGTGGAGGTGTTGAAGTGAACGCTGCCTGCACCACGCGCTTCCCCCTCCCGGCCGCGGGAGGGGGACCGAGGGGGCGGGCCGCGACACTAGCGGGCAAGCGCGCTTTCAATGGCAGCAACCAGATGTTCCGCACTTCCGGCAAATTCATGGGAAATCCGCAGGACACACCATCCCGCTGCCTTCAGCCTGGCGTCGCGTTCGGCATCCTGTTTGGCCACATGCGGCAGCGCATGCATTGGGCCGTCGATTTCAATCGCAAGCCTTTTGGACCGGATGGCGAAGTCAACCGTCAGGCCGGCGATGGGGACTTGCCGGCGTATCGCCAGCCCGTAGGGGCGGAGCGACCTGAGAATCTCCCAGGCGTGCTGTTCAGGCAGGCTTGCGTCCTGTCGCAGTCTGCGCGCTCGGGCGATATTCTTCGGCGGGTTCATGCTGGAAGTGTGGCAGGTCACCGGAGAATCGCAAACACTGCGGCCCTCACCCCCGGCCCCTCTCCCGCGGCCGGGAGAGCGGGGCGCGTATCGACAGATTGGTGCTTTGAATGAGAATCCTCCTCACAAATGATGATGGCATTCATGCCCCCGGTTTGCGCGTGCTGGAAAAGATCGCGCGTACGATCAGCGATGACATCACCATTGTCGCGCCGGAAGTGGAGCAATCGGGCAAGTCGCGTGCGGTGACGCTGACAGAGCCGCTCAGGGTGCGCGAGATCGAACCGAAGGCATTTTCCGTCACCGGAACGCCGTCCGACTGCGTGTTGCTCGCCATGCGCGACCTCATGCCCGAGCCGCCGGAGCTCATTCTCTCCGGCGTCAACAAGGGTCAGAACATCGCCGAGGACACCTCCTATTCCGGCACCATCGCGGCGGCCATGTTCGGCATGCAGCACCATGTGCCCTCGGTCGCGCTGAGCCAGAGCCAGAATTTCCGCGGGCGAGGGTCCTGCCCGTGGGAGACCGCCGAGCTTTGGGGCCCGCGCGCGCTGAAACCTGTGCTGGAAAACGGCTGGCCATTGGATGTGGTGATCAATATCAACTTCCCGGACCGCGATCCGGAAGATGTCGGCGGCATCCAGTTCACCCGTCAGGGCTTTCGCGACGAGCAGATCATCCGCACGGAAAAGCGCGAGGATCTGCGCGGCAACGATTATTACTGGATCGGCTATCGCGGCACGCTCTCCAATCCCGATGAGGGCACCGACCTGCGCGCGATTTATGACGGCTATGTCTCGATTACTCCGCTGCATGTCGACCTGACGCATAACCGGTTTCTGGCGACGATGGCGGAATGGCAGAGCTGACCGAGGACCCTCACCGCGCCGCGCGGCTGGTACTGGCCCTGCGCCAGCAGGGGGTGATGAGTTCGCCCGTCCTGAAGGTGATGGAAGCGGTGGACCGTGCCGACTTCGCGCCGGAGGGCTCAGGCGGCCTCGCCTTCGAGGATACCAGCATTCCCATTGGATGCGGGCAGACCATGCTGCCGCCGGCGGTGCTGGCCCAGCTCCTGGCGGCGGTCCGCTTTGAGGATGAGGCCGGCGGGCGCACGCTGATCATTGGCACGGGCAGCGGCTATTCCACGGCGCTGTGCGCGGAACTTTCAGAGGAGGTGATCAGTCTTGAGCGTCATGCGAGTCTCGCCGAAGCTGCGGCAAAGCGACTGGAGGGCAGGGGGCTGCGCACTGTGAAGGTGCTGCATGGCGACGGCCTGGGCGCATTGCCGGTAACCGGGCCGTTCGATCGGATCGTCCTGATGGGCACGGTGGAGGATGTGCCCATGAGCCTTGTGAAAGCCCTGTCGCCAAAGGGGCGCCTGTCGGCACCGGTGATGCACGACGGGCATGCGCGGATTGAAATCCACACTCCTGACGGGGTGGAAAGCGGCCCGAGCCTCGACCGCGTCCTGACCCCGCTGCGCCCGGGTGTTGCCCATCTGCTCTAGTCGCTGTTTTCCCCCGTATGCGCACCTTGTTTGATTCAAGGGGGACACACAGCTATAGGGGGCGGCTTACAGCCCTGTCAGATTACCAATCATGGGAGCGCCCCGCGCATGATGTTCCGTATTATCGCCCTCATCTCAAGTGCACTTGCCATCACGCTTCCTGCCTCTGCAGGCGGGGCGGCGGCACCGGCCGGGCCAGGCATCACCGGGACACTGATGTTCATGGTGCCGATGATCCTGATCTTCTACTTCCTGCTGATCCGCCCGCAGCAGCAGGCCCGCAAGAAGCATGCAGCGATGATCGAGGCGCTCAAGCGCGGCGACACGGTGGTCACGTCCGGCGGCCTGATCGGCAAGGTGACGAAGGTGTCAGACCTGGAACTGACCGTTGAGCTGGCGGACGGCGTGCGTGTGCGCGTCCAGCGCAACATGATCGCTGATGTCCGTGAAAAGACCGCCCCTGTGGCCGCAAACGACTAAACCCTTCTCCGAGACCGATCCGGACCGTTTCCCGTCATGCTACAGTTTCCCGCCTGGAAAGTGATCCTGATCAGCGCCACGCTGCTGATCGGAACCCTGATGGCCCTGCCCAACCTGTTCTCCGATTCCTTCCTGGGTGTGGAACCCCTGCGTCCCGACGCGCCGACCGCTCAGCAACTGGCCGACTATAATGAAGCCAAGGCGGCCGCAGATGCCTCCTGGTGGCCGGGTTTCCTGCCGTCCAGCAAGGTTAATCTCGGGCTGGACCTGCGCGGGGGTGTCTATCTTCTCATGGAAATCGACCGCGACGATGTCATCTCCAACAGGCTGAACATCATGCTGTCGGACATCAATGATGTCCTGTCCGGGCGCGGTGTGGGGGAGCGGATCTATGGGGTCGGCGAGGTCAATGACGACGAACTGGTCTTCACGCTCAACCGCAACCGGATGGACGAGACCACCATGGAAAAAGCCATGGACCGGATCCATGAGCTGAACACGCCGGTTGATGGTGTCTATGGCGGCGCGCGGACCTATGAGATCAGCCAGCGTGGCGAGCACCAGATCGTCATTCACCTGACCGAGGCGGCCAAGTCCGCCTTTGTGAAGAACGCGCAGACCGATACGCTGACCACCGTACGCATGCGGATCGATCCGGATGGCGTGCGCGACATCAACCCGGTGCCGCAGGGCGACAATCGGGTCATCCTGGAAGTGCCGGGTGAGCCGGACCCCTCGCGTATCAAGGGCCTCCTGAGCCAGGCCGGCAATCTGACCTTCTCCATGGTCGACGACACGCCTTCGACCATTCGCGATACCATCGCGACCGGCCGTGCACCGGTCGGATGGCGCCTCCTGCAGGATGCAGAGACGGGTGAACAGATGCTTGTCAGTAATATTGCCGTTGTGAATGGTGAGGATGTTGCCAGTGCGAACCAGGGCTTCAACTCCGAAGACAACACCCCGGCGGTGATGTTCCGTCTCAATGGTGTCGGCCAGAAACGCTTTTCGGAGGTCACCCAGCACAATTACGGCAAGCGCTTTGCGATTGTTCTGGATGAGCGGGTGATGAGCGCGCCACGCATCAATGAGCCGATCTATGGCGGGGATGTGCAGATCACAGGCAGATTTACCATGCAGGAAGCGATTGATCTGGCCGCAATCATTTCGGCTGGCGAGCTGCCGGCGAAGCTGAACTTCGAGGATGAACGCACGGTCGGCCCGGGCCTCGGGGCCGATTCCATCCGCGCCGGGACACGAGCTTCGGTAATCGGCCTCATGCTTGTGGCGGTGTTCATGATCGCGACCTATGGCCGGCTCGGCTTCTTCGCCGTGCTCAGTCTGGTCGCGAATATTGTGCTGATCCTCGGCGCGCTGTCCGGGCTCGGTGCCACGCTGACCCTCCCGGGCATCGCCGGCATCATTCTCACGATCGGTATGGCCGTGGATGCTAATGTGCTCGTGTTCGAGCGTATCCGGGAAGAGAAGAAGGCCGGGCGATCGCCCATCACCTCGGTGCAAGCCGGCTATGAACGCGCGCTTTCGACCATTCTGGACGCCAACATCACCACCTTCATCGCCGCCGCCGTGCTCTACATGCTCGGGTCCGGCCCCGTGAAGGGCTTTGCCGTGACCCTGGCGATTGGTATCGTCACCTCGGTGTTTACCGCCTTTGTCGTGACGCGCTGGATCACTGCGACCTGGCTGCGCCTGGCGCGTCCCAAGACGCTGGCCATCTGATCGGAGACACTGCCATGCTTTTGAAACTCGTCCCCGACAACACCCATCTTCATTTCATGCGGCTGAGGATCGCAGCCTTCATCCTGTCCGCGCTGCTGATCGTGGCTTCCATCTTTGCGCTTGCCACACGCGGGCTCAATCTCGGCGTCGACTTTGCCGGCGGCAGCGTGATCGAGACCACCGTGCCCGAGGGCGTGACGACCCAGGATATTCGCGACTTTGTCGGCACGCTCAATGTCGCCGACCTCAATGTCACCGATGCCGTCGGTACCGGCTCGAATCCGATCCAGGTCTTTGTCATCAAGTTCAAGACGCCGGAGACCTATGAGGAGTCTGATGAGGAGGGGCTGTCGCTGGCCGATCTTGTGCGCGCGGATCTGCTGGAAGAGTTTCCGGGGATGACGATCCGTTCCAGTTCCACAGTCGGCCCGAAGGTCTCACACGAGCTGTTCAATGCCGGAATCATGGCGCTGGCGGTCTCGCTGGTGCTGATGCTGGCCTATATCGCCTTCCGCTTCCAGTGGAACTTCTCGGTCGGTGCCGTGGCCGCGCTGGCCCATGACGTGATCATCACCATGGGCATGTTCGCGATCACGCGGCTGGAGTTCGACCTCACCACCATCGCCGCGCTGCTGACCATTATCGGCTATTCCATGAACGATACCGTGGTCGTGTTCGACCGGGTGCGCGAGGAAATGCGCAAGTACAAGAAGATGCCGCTGGGCGAGGTCATCGACCTGGCTCTGAACGGCACGCTGTCGCGCACCTTGCTGACGTCGGGCACGACGCTGCTCGCGCTGCTGGCGATCTTCTTCCTGGGCGGACCGGTCCTGCGCGGGATGAGCTTCGCGCTGATTTTTGGCATCGTGATCGGGACCTACTCCTCGATCTTCGTGGCTTCGTCCATTCTGATGACCATCGGCGTGGCACGCGAGAAACGCGCGGCAGAGGATGTTCCGGGGTTCCAGGGCGCGCCCTGAGGGCCTACCTCCGACGTCTCTCCAGACAACAGCTTCCAGAACGCGTCCCGGGCAAGGCTCGGGACCGGGCGGAGCCGTGCAGCACGTGGCTTCATGCAGTGTTACTGACAAATTCGCTGGAGGCTTTTGGAATGGTGGGCGATACTGGGATTGAACCAGTGACCCCTGCCGTGTGAAGGCAGTGCTCTCCCGCTGAGCTAATCGCCCATTCCATCGGGGGGAAGGCGCTGGGATAGGGCCTCGGCGACAGAAGGTCAACTCAAGAATCGGCAGGTTTTGCAGTGTCGAAAGTTTGCAAAAATGCATATCAACAAGACAGATATGCATGGATTTGAGGGCAATTCTCTGCGAATAGGGCAGACTGTGGCAAATATCCGGCGCCGCCCCCTGTCACAAAAAGGTAATTTGGTGGATTTCTGCCCCATTTGACCGTTTCCCGGCAAATTATGTTTGCGCTATCAGGCCATTCATCCTGAACGGCTGTTCATCTTGCGTTGGGATCGCTCGGATCCAAAATTCGGGGCTTGCAAGTTTTTTTCAAAGACGCCATCTCAGCTCCACAACAAGACGGGCGGAAATGCCCCGAGAAGAAAAGAAGGACAGGCAAGCAGTGTGAAAGATTACACTGTTGTTAGAAAAGAATAAGCCTGGAGAGTGCTATGAAAGACTGGTGTGATAACGAAGGCGCAAAGCGCCTGCGCGAAAAGATTCGCGAATATTGGGCCGAGCGTGGCTATGACGTCGACGTTGACCTTGTCGACGCCGGCTTTGTTGCTGCCATGCGTAGCGCCCGTACAGACGTTCGTTCGAACATGGTGAACGGGATGCCCCGTCGTCGCCGTGCCGATGAGAACAAGAGCGGCCGTACGGATTACCGCCCGGCCCGCGCAACGGTTGCCGCCTAAGCGGCAACCTTCAATACAAGACTGAAAAGTTCCGAATACTGGCGTAGAACGGCGACGCAGTTGATGTCCTTCGCTGCGTCCTGCTCGTAGCCAAACGGAACGAAAATGAAAGGCAGCCCCGCATTATGGGCTGCCTTTTCGTCTGTCCGGCTGTCGCCCACAAGCAGGGATTTGTCCGGATCGCCGTCTGCCTTTTGTACGGCGGTGAGCAGGTGCCCGGCGTCCGGTTTCTTGTCCGGCACACTGTCCGCGCCAATTACTGCTTTGAAATATTGTGATAATTTAAGTGTGTCCAGCAACTGGTCGCTCAATGCCTGTGTCTTGTTCGTGCAGACAGCGAGTCCGGCTCCGGCCCGGCGCAGTTCCTCCAATGCAGCCTCCACTCCCTCAAAAGCGTGACTGTCCACAGCGATATTGTCGCGATAATAGTCCAGGAATGCGTTCCACAGTTCGTGGATTTCTTCTTCATCAAGATTGCGTTCGGCCCGGCTGAGGGCTTCGCGGATCATCGCCTTCGCGCCGTGCCCGATCATGGTCCGGATATCGTCGAGCTTGACCGGCTCAAGGCCAAGCGGCACGACAACATGATTGAGCGCGTTGAGCAGATCCGGCGCACTTTCGACCAGGGTTCCGTCCAGATCGAATACAATCGTCCAGCCGGAAAGGGCGTTTGAGGCGTTTTCAGAAATTTGCATTGGCGCGATTGTCTCCTGCCGGGTTTCAGTGCCTAACGGATTGCTCTAGTGCGATTGTATCGATTTTGCGAGGAGTCGCGCCATGTCCGAGAGTGCTGTGAGCCCCCGCGCGGCGGTCATTCTTGCGGCCGGCAAGGGCACGCGGATGAAGTCGGCGCTGCCCAAGGTGCTGCATGAGGTGGCCGGCCGGCCCATGGTGGACTGGTCCATCGATCTTGCCCTGATGACCGGCTGCGATCCGGTCTGCGTGGTGTGCTCGCCCGGCCAGGACGACCTGATGGCCCATGTGGAAGAGCGCCTCGGGCCGGGACGCGTCGCGGTCCAGGCCGAACAGCTCGGCACGGGCCATGCTGTTCAATCTGCCCGGGAGGCCTTGAAGGGCGTTTCGGGCCATGTGGTGGTGCTCTATGGCGACACGCCGCTGATCCGCGACAGCGCCATCGAGGCCCTGTTCGAGGCGCTCGAGGCCGGAGCGGCTGTCGGCGTCCTCGGCTTCAATGCCAAGGATCCGGGTGCCTATGGCCGGCTGATCCTGAACGAGGTTGGCGGGCTCGACCACATTGTCGAGGCCAAGGATGCGAGCCCTTCGGAACTCGCCGTTACACTCTGCAATTCCGGCGTCATCGCCGCGCCGGCCGAGTTGCTCTTCTCGCTGCTTGGCCAGGTCACCAACAACAATGCCAAAGGCGAGTATTATCTCACTGACATTGTCGGGCTGGCGCGCGAGGCCGGCCACACCAACACGGTGGTGGTGTGCGAGGAGGCCGATGTGCTCGGCGTGAACTCACGCGTCCAACTGGCCGAGGCCAATGCGGCCTATCAGACGCGCCGGCGCGAGGAAGTCATGACCGAAGGGGTGACGCTGGTCGCTCCGGAAACGGTCTATTTCAGCTATGACACAGAGATCGGGCAGGACTGTCTGATCGAGCCGAATGTCATCTTCGGGCCGGGCGTCACGTTGGCGCCCGGCGTCACTGTGCGCGCCTTCAGCCATCTGGAGGGCGCCGAGGTCGAGACCGGCGCGGTGATCGGGCCCTATGCGCGCCTGCGGCCGGGCTCGCTGGTGGGCGAAAAGGTGCGCGTGGGCAATTTTGTGGAGGTCAAGAATGCGCGTCTGGAAGAGGGCGCGAAGGTCAATCATCTCTCTTATGTCGGTGACGGCTTTGTCGGTGCCGGCGCCAATGTCGGCGCGGGCACGATCTTCTGCAATTATGACGGCTTCAACAAAAATATCACCCATGTCGGGGCAGGGGCCTTTGTCGGGTCAAATTCCGCTCTGGTCGCGCCGGTCAAGATCGGCGATCGTGCCTATGTCGGCTCGGGCAGCGTGATCACCGAGGATGTCCCCGAAGACGCCCTGTCGCTGGCGCGTGGCCGCCAGATTCAGCGCGAAGGCTGGGCCATTCGCTACCGGGCGAAGATGACCGGCGAGGAAGAGGAGTAGGCTATGGCCAATGAACGCGAGAAGCAGAACGCTGCCGCAGCGGCCCTGGAATTCGTCGAGGATGGCATGACGCTGGGCCTCGGCACCGGTTCCACGGCGGCTTACTTTGTCGAGATGCTCGCCGACGAGGTCGCCGATGGCCTGATGATCCGCGGCGTGCCGACCAGCGAGCAGACACGGCGCCTGGCTGAATCCCATGGCATCCCGCTGTTGCCTGTGGACCAGGTTGACCGTATCCACCTCACCGTGGACGGCGCCGATGAGGTCGATGCGGTCGGCAACCTCATCAAGGGTGGCGGCGCGGCGTTATTGCGCGAGAAGATCATCGCCAATGCGTCTGACCATATGGTGGTCATTGCCGATCCATCGAAACAGGTCGAGCGTCTCGGCCAGTTCCCGCTGCCGGTGGAGGTGACGCCCTTCGGGTTCACCATCACGGCGAAGAAAGTGTTCGATGCCCTGTGCGCATCGGGCGTGGACAAGCCGCGCGTGGAGCTGCGCACAGTGAACGGCCGCGATCCGCTGGTCACCGATGGCGGCAACCACATTGTCGATTGCCATTGCCAGCGCATTCCCGATGCCGAGGCGACGGCTGCGCGCCTTTCCACTGTGCCCGGCGTGGTCGAGCACGGCCTCTTCATCGGCATGGCGCGCACGGTGATCATCGGCAATGAGGGCGGCGCGGCGGTGTTCGAGTTCTAGCTTCGCTACAAATCGTTACGGCACAACGGTAGCCCTTATCCTGAGCGGAGACGAAGGATGGGGGCGGGTTCCGGGACCCGTTCTGGGTCTCTCTCTCCATGGTTCGTCTCTGCTCACCATGAGGCTGTGCCCCGTCGGGAACTCGACAGTTTGAAACTCATCACCGCCACGCACATATCCCGGTCTGGAAAAGACAGGAGTGCGCCGCATGGCCGACGAGTATGATTTCGACCTCTTCGTGATCGGGGCGGGCAGCGGCGGGGTCCGGGCGGGTCGTCTGGCAGCGCTTGCCGGCCAGCGTGTCGGTATGGCTGAAGAGTATCGCATCGGCGGGACCTGCGTGATCCGCGGCTGCGTACCGAAGAAGTTCATGGTCTATGCCAGCCAGTTCAAAAAGACATTCGAGGCCGCCAAGGGCTTCGGCTGGAGCATGGACAATATCAGGTTCGACTGGCCGCGTTTCCAGCATGCCATGAGCGCCGAGGTCGACCGGCTGTCGGGCATCTATATGCGCAATCTCGCCAATGCTGGCGTAGAGGTGATCGAGGAGCGCGCCGAGTTCGTCGACGACCACACGCTGCGCCTCATCAAGAGCGGGCGGGAAGTGACGGCGGGGCGTATCCTCATCGCCACCGGCGGCGCGCCCTGGCGCCCCGACGACCTGCCCGGCGTGGAGCGCACCATCACCTCCAACGAGATCTTCCATCTGAAGGAATTGCCCAGGCATCTGGTGATCGCAGGAGGGGGCTATATCGCCTGCGAGTTCGCCCATGTCTTTTCCGGGCTCGGCGTGGAAACCTGCCTGGTCTATCGCGGCGAGACGGTTCTCAATGGCTTCGATTTCGATATCCGCACGGAAGTTCATGAAGGCCTGAAGCGTGCCGGGGTGCGGGTCATCACCCACACCATCTTCGAATCCATCGAGGATTCCGGCGATCCGGACCTGCCGCACAAGATCAAGCTCGAGAATGGCGATGAGATTACCGCCGACGTTGTGATGATGGCGGTTGGCCGCGAGCCGGCGACCCATGGTCTCAATTGCGAGGCTGCTGGCGTGGAGCTGGGCAAGCGCGGCGCGGTGATTGTCGACGAGCACAGCCGCACCAACAAGGAACACATCTTCGCCCTCGGCGATGTGATCAACAAGGTACAGCTCACACCGGTGGCGATCCGCGAGGGCCATGCCCTGGCCGACACGCTCTACAACGACAATCCCTGGACCTTCGAATACGACAATATCGCCACGGCAGTGTTCACCCAGCCCGAGGTCGGGACCGTTGGTATGTCCGAAGCCGAAGCGCGTGCCGCACACACCGACATCGACATCTACAAGACGCGCTTCAAACCGATGAAGAGCGCCCTGTCGGGCGACGATACCCGCACCATGATGAAGCTGGTTGTGCGCGCGTCGGATGAGAAGATCCTGGGCGTGCACATGGTCGGCCCCGATAGTGCGGAAATGATCCAGGCGATCGGCATTGCGGTGAAGAAGGGCGTGACCAAGTCTGATTTCGATCGCACCTGCGCGGTGCACCCGACTGCCGCCGAGGAGCTGGTCACCATGCGCCAGAAATTTATCCCGGAAGCGGCAACCGCCTAGGAATCAGGCAGCCGCGCGGCCTTCGCCGGTATGCTTGGCCGCCAGCGCGGCCAGCTCGCTGGCGACGAGATTGAGCGAATCCCGGATCGGTCTCAGGCCGCCGCCGCGCCCGTGATGGACCACGAATTGGCGCCATTGGGGCATGTCTTCCTCCGGCGGGGAAACGACAAGATGGTTTGAGCGCGGGATGGCGGTGCCGATCAGCGCCTTTGACAGTTCAAATCCGGCACGCGCGTCGAAGATCCCGTTGCGGGCATCGGCCTCGAAGACAGACTGCTCGCGCCGCTGCACGCCGTTGAACATCACCGAAAGATCCGGGGCGAGATCGGCCGCCACCTGTTCGCGGATCACCTGATTGAGCAGGCGCACCCCGCGCAGGGAGTAGATATCGGGATGCATCGGCGCGACCACGCGGTCGACCGCCTCCAGTGCGCACTGGGTCAGGAAGGTCGCGTTCGGATTGGTGTCGAAGACGATGAGATCGTACTGGCTGCGCAGGGCCTCGACCTGGCCGAGGAAATTGGCTTTGATGGCCGCGAGGGCAGGGGCGTCGGTCGCGAAGGCGTATTTCGAGATCTCGAACTGGCCGGTGATGAGGTCGAGCCGTCCGGGCGGGCCATCAGCCCCGAGCAGCGGGTGGGTCAGCACCGACAGGTCCGGCAGGTTGAAGGGCTCGCGCGAGAGCCGGGTCCAGTCGCTGGCGGGACTCACTTCGCCGGTCGCGTGGATCATGCTGCGCTCGAACAGGGAAATGACAGACTGGTCCCGCTCGGCCCTGGCGTCGGCCTCGACCATATCGAAGAAAAGCTGGGTGAGATTGTATTGCGGGTCGAGATCGACCAGCAGGACACGCGAGCCATGCTCGGCCTGGTAGGCTCCGAAAATCTGCGCGGTGAGCGTGGTCTTGCCGACACCGCCCTTGAGGTTCATCACGGCCAGCACGGGACAGCGCCGCCGATAGAGGCTGCGCAGGTCCTCGATCAGTGCCGTGACGGCCTGCGGATCGTCCATGTGATGCTTCATCAGCGGGGCGAGATGATGTTTCACCACGCCGTGCGGGCGCGCCTTGTCGAGCCGGATCGGCACCAGCTTCACACCGCGCGAAACCGCCAGCTCGATGTCGCGCTGCACCTCTGCCGAGCGCATGGCATCGGCTGAGACCAGGACCGCAACTGCAAAAGCTTCATCCATCTTCTCGCGCACGAGCGCGGTGTTGGCGGCCGCTTCGGGGGAGGGGGGATACCAGGCGGAGATTCCCGCCCGGCGTAGCGCTTCGTGCAGTTTCAGCAGCGGATCCAAGTCCACTGCACTGTGAGAGATATACAGATGAGCCATGTCGAAGTCCCTATATCAGAGTCGGCGGACATGCTGAGCCTGTGGGCTGATATCCCTTAGGCGAATTACACAAATGAGACATGCGCGTTGATGCAATAGCCCTCATGTGGTTCATAGCGCGGTCAATGGAGCGAAAAGATGACGTGGACACCGTCCGACTGGCGCAAACTGCCAGCGAAACACATTCCGGAAGACTATCCCGACGCTGCAGCGCTGGAAGCGGCTGAAGCGCGCCTGAAGGGGTATCCGCCGCTGGTCTATGCCGGGGAGGTCCGCCGCCTGAAGTCGCGTCTCGGCGATGTGGCGGCCGGCAATGCCTTCCTGCTGCAGGGCGGGGACTGCGCCGAGAGCTTCAAGGAATTCCATCCGGACAATATCCGCGACACGTTCCGTGTGATTCTCCAGATGGCGGTTGTGCTCACTTTCGGTGCAGCCAAGCCGGTGGTGAAGGTCGGGCGGATCGCCGGTCAGTTCGGCAAGCCGCGCTCTTCGCCGGTGGAAGAGATCGACGGTGTGGAGCTGCCTTCCTATCGCGGCGACAATATCAACGGCATGGGCTTCACGCCGGAAGAGCGGATGCCCGATCCCAACCGCCTGGTTCAGGCCTACAGCCAGTCGGCCTCCACGCTGAACCTGCTGCGCACCTACAGCCAGGGCGGCTATGCCAATCTGGCCAATGTGCACCGCTGGATGCAGGGATTTGTCGAGCGCAGTCCCCAGGGCGCGCGCTATGAGAAGCTCGCCGAGCAGATCACCAAATCCATGGAATTCATGGCGGCCTGCGGCGTAAGCCCGGCCACCGTGCCGCAACTGGCGCAGACCGAGTTCTATACCAGCCACGAAGCGCTGCTTCTGGGCTATGAGGAAGCCATGGCCCGCGTCGATTCCAGGACCGGCGACTGGTACGACACCTCCGCGCACATGCTGTGGATCGGCCACCGGACCCGCCAGCTCGACCATGCCCATGTCAATTTCCTCTCCGGTGTGAAGAACCCGATCGGCATGAAATGCGGCCCGGGCCTGAAGCCTGACGAACTGGTGAGCATCATCGAGCACCTGAACCCGGAGGACGAGCCTGGTCGTCTGACCCTGATCGCGCGCTTCGGCGCCGAAGGCGTGGCTGAAGGGCTGCCGCCGCTGGTGCGCGCGGTGCAGAAGTCCGGCCGGACGGTTGTCTGGTCGTGCGATCCGATGCACGGCAACACGCTCAAGACCGGCACCGGCTACAAGACCCGTCCGCTGGACCGGATCCTGTCCGAGGTGAAGCAGTTCATCGATATCGTCTCGGCCGAAGGTGCCTATCCGGGCGGCGTTCATGTCGAGATGACCGGGCAGAATGTGACCGAGTGTCTGGGCGGCGCCCAGGCAATCTCCGAGGAAGACCTGTCATCGCGATACCACACTCATTGCGATCCGCGTCTGAACGGTGAACAGGCCCTTGAACTGGCCTTCCTGCTGGCAGAGAAGATCGAGGCGGTCGCGTCAGCGGCGGGGACGCTCCAGCGCCAGGCAAGTTAGAATTGTAAGGATCCTGAGCCATGACCAGGCGGGGATGGCCCGCCTGGGCGCGGGCCACTGAAATCGTTGATCTCGTGCGGCTGTCAATACCGATTGCCGTGTCGCGCTTTGCCATGATGGTGATGAGCCTGACCGATGCCATTGTGCTCGGCCAGAATGCACCTGACGAACTTCCCTATGTGCTCAACTCATGGCTGCCAATCGGGGTCATGCTGGGCCTGGCCATGGGCATCCTGCTCGGCGTGCAGGTGCTGACGGCGGAACTGTCCGGGCAGGGCAAGGAAGAGGAAACCTCGCGCATCTTCTGGCGCGGAACATGGGTCGCGCTTGGCATGGGGCTGGTGATGGTCGTTCTGATCGTGCCGTTTGCCGATGTGCTGTTCAGCTGGGTCTTCGTGTCGATTGCCCCCGAGACCGGCGGCTCGAGTGTGCCGGCCGATGTGATTGCATCCGAGACGGCCAGCGTTACACGCATCCTGGCGCTGGGCCTGCCCGGCTTTACGCTCACCACCGTGACGGCCATGTATCTGGAAGCCCTGCGCCGGCCTCTGCTTGCCACCGGCACGATGTATGCCGGCGCGCTGGTAAACCTCGTCTTCGACCTCGCCTTCGTCGCGGGGTGGTGGGGCCTGCCACAGCTTGGCGCGGAAGGCGTTGCGGTTGCCACCACCGGCACGCGCTATTTCCTGCTGGTGGTGTTTGCCGTCATGATCCTCTGGTTCACGCCCGCTCGACGCTATGTCGTGAAGGGCGGCCCTGTGGGCGAGTTTGGCCGGCAGATGAAGGTCGGCACCGGCACCGCGATCTCCAATGTCGCCGAATGGGGCGGGTTCAACGCCACCTTCGTGATCGCGACCTGGATCGCCCTGTCGGCAAACGTCGTCTATGGCTATGCCGTGCAGGTGATGGGCCTTGCCTTCATGATCTATCTCGGCATTGCCACGGCCACCAGCGTGCGCGTGGCGGAGAATTTCGGCCGCGCTGACACTGACGGGATACGTGATGCCAGCCGGCTCGGCGTCGTGGCCACGCTCGTGACCGGCCTGGTGCTCGGTCTTGTCGTCTGGACACTGCGCGATGCCATCACGCTGGCCCTGGTGCGCGAGGATGCGGTTGTTGGCGGTGTGGTGATCACCACGGCGCTGGCAAGCGTCATGTGGTTGGTGGCACTGGCGACCTGTTTTGACGGCCTGCAGGCGACCGCCTCCATGGCCCTGCGCGCGCAGGATGTGGTCTGGTCGCCGACAGTGCTGCATGTCGGCTCCTTCTTCGCGCTGATGCTGCCGCTGGGCTACACGCTCGGTCTGACGATGGGGCGCGGGGCGCAAGGCATGCTCGAAGCAGCAGCTATTGCTCTGTTCACCGCCGGCGTCGCTCAGGTGGCTCTGCTGGAATGGAAAACGGCGCGACCCAAGGGCCGCGCCGCTCAGTTGACCGGTGTCCCGGGCGCCTAGATGTCTTTCAGCGCCGTGGCCGGCTTGAAGGCGGCCGAGGTCTTTTCCGGGATCTTGATCGTTTCGCCAGTGGCCGGATTGCGGCCTTCGCGCGCATTGCGCGTCTTGGCTTCAAAGGTGCCAAAGCCGGCGATGGCGACTTTGCTCCGGTCCTTCACGGCACCGGAAATGGCTTCAAAAACCGCATTCACCGCTTTGCCAGCCTGATCGTGGCTGATGCCAGCAGACTCTGCAACGGTTTTGGTCAGATCGCCCTTGTTCATGGGATTCTCCTCTGATGTTATCGGCATAACCCGCCGATTGCGGCGACAGAGACACGATTCGCGCGACCCCGAAACGCCGAAACCCCAATAAACACGGGCTATGTGCCCAGAATCCACCCTTCTTCAGCTGTAATCTGTGACTTTTCGGCCTCAGATAGGCCTTTTGGGCCAGAAAAATGCACTCCGAGAACGCCTTTTGCGTCCAGATCCCAATAATGACGGGCAATTGCCTCGACCTGAGCCTGATCCAGAACCTGCCCTTCGGCCGGTTTGGCTTTCACCAGAGAGGGGTAGATTTCCGCGATCACGACCTGAACGCTTTCGAGGCTTTCTTCGGTGAATTCCGTAAGGCCTGTCTCGAACGGCCAGATCTTTGTGTCGGGCAGATTCTCCGCCAGCCATGCTACGTGTGGAATGCCCAGCAGGGTCTGGCTGCCAACACTCCCGGTATATGCGAGCTGCCAGCAGGATTTCGGCTGGCCGAGTTTGCTGACGCGAAGATGTTCTTCGGTCAGCCGATATTCCTTCACGGGCTGCTCGTCCGTAAAGGGCGCCTTTTTCGGGCTGAGCGTCGGAACAGATTGCCAGCGTGGGCTGTTCGGTGTCCCCCAGAAGGGAAACGGCCCACCGGAGATGGTATAGTTCAGGCCGGCAGCCACGGCGAACCGATCATTGGCCCTGGAATTGTCCGTCCGGTCACTCAGCCGATCGACGAGCAACCGCCAGATCAGGTGCCAGTCTGGCGTTTCGGTTTCCTTGCGCCCGAGTGCGGCGGCTGTGCCAGCCGGATAGCCCAGGCTGAAATCAAAGCCGAGCAACACCTTGTCGCCACGCCGGGTGAGCTTGCCCACCATGTCGGCGATGAAGTCGCGCGCTTTCAGGCGCGTGTCGGGATTGACGGCCCGGAACTGGAATTTCAGCCGGGCATCCCTGGCCAGGACGCCAATCCAGATGGAATTGGCACCGGTCACCGGCTTGGCCGCCGCACTCCAGTCGACCATGACATAGGCATCGAAAAGCTGCGCCATATCGACTCCTGCGCGGCGGCGCGCCGCTTCGGTTTAGGTGAGTTTCACGAGCATCTTCCCGGTATTGGCGCCCTCGAAGAGCCCCATGAACGCCTCCGGCGCCTGCTCAATACCCTCCATCACCGTTTCCTGGAACTTCATTTTTCCAGCCGGGATCCATTGTGCCATGTCGCGCAGGAATTCCCCTTGCAGATCGGCATGAGACGACACGATGAAGCCCCGCAGCTTCAGCTGCTTGCCGACAATCAGCATCAGATTGTGCGGGCCAGGTTCGCGCTCGGTGGCATTGTATTGGGAGATCATTCCGCACAGCGCCATGCGGCCGAAGGGGCGGGCGCACTCGATTGCAGCGGTGAGATGGTCCCCGCCGACATTGTCGAAGTAAACGTCGATCCCCTTCGGCGAGGCCTCTTTCAGGGCTGCAACCAGCCCGGAAAAGCCATCCACTTCGCGATAGTCGATGACATGATCGGCGCCGAGGGATTTCACGAACGCGCATTTCTCCGGTCCGCCGGCCGAGCCGATCACTGTGCAATTCTTGATCTTGGCGATCTGTACAACCGTCGAGCCGACAGCGCCCGCCGCGCCGGAAACGAAGACCACGTCACCTTCCTTCAGCTCGGCGATCCGCAGGATACCAGCATAAGCGGTCAGGCCCGGCATGCCGGCGACCCCCAGAAAGGCGCTGTCGGGCAGGCCGGTCTCGGGCAGCTTCTGCGCCATGGCCGCTTCCGGTGCTGCCGTCCAAGCCTCGCGCCAGCCCAGCATGGAGGAGACCAGGTCGCCTTCCTTGAAATCGGGATGGCCAGAGGCGGTAACGCGGCCAACCGCGCCGCCCTGCATCAGCTTGCCGAGTTCGAACGGCGGGACATAGCTTTCCCGGTCGATCATGCGCCCGCGCATATAAGGATCGACACTCATCCAGGAGTTGCGCACCTGGATCTCGCCTTCGCCCGGGGCTTTTGCCGTAATGTCGATGAGATCGAAATCGCTCTCTTTCGGCATGCCGACCGGCCTGGTTGCCAGTGCCCAGCCCTTCGCCTGAATGTCGCTCATGAGTTCCTCCTTTTATTCATGCCCAAGACATAAGTGCGTCCTGCGGCGCGCTTGTGAAGGGGCGCCGCCGGGGAAGCGAAAAAGAAAATCGCCCGCAGCTCGGACTGGCCTGCCGGCTTGCCGCGAAGCCCGGCGGTGTCTATGCGGAGGCCACACGAACAGGGAGTTGGAAGTGGCAGGACTGAAGGTCGGCGTCGCGGGGGCAGGGGTTTTCGGAAATTATCACGCCCAGAAGGCCGCCGCTTCGGTTCGAACGGACCTTGTCGGCATCTTCGATCTCGACCTTGAGCGCGCCGCCGGTGTTGCCCGGCCTTTCGGTGCCAGGCCCTATGATAATTACGATGCCCTGCTGGCCGAGGTCGATGCCATGGTGATCGCCGTACCAGCCACCTATCACGCTCCGCTGACAGGTCAGGCGCTGGCAGCCGACAAGCATGTGCTGGTGGAAAAACCGCTGGCGCTCGATGTCGTCACCGCACGCAAGCTCGCAGGCGAGGCGGTCACGCGCGGCAAGGTGCTTCAGGTCGGCCACCAGGAGCGGTTCGTGGCCAAGGCCATGGGCATCTTCGCCATCGATGAAGTGCCCGAGCGGCTGGAATCGGTGCGTGCAGGCCCCGCACCGCAGGCCGGGCGGGCGGGGGATGTCTCGGTTATCTGGGACCTGATGATCCACGATCTCGATCTTGCCGCCTGCCTGATCGGGCGTGAGTTCACCAGCGTGAAGGCCGAGGGCCGCAAGGTCTCGACCGACCATTTGGATGAAGCCGTGGCGGAGTTCGAGTTCGTCTCGGGCGGCTCGGCCTGGCTGCGCGCCAGCCGCGCCCAGGAAACCCGCGAGCGGACCATGCGCGTGGTCTACCCCTCCGGCGAAATCTCGGTCGACTTCCTGACGCGCAAGGTGACCAACACCACCCCTTATGAAGTGCGCGTGGATATCTCTGCTCAGCTGCCTGATCCGCTGGGCCGGGCCGATGAGAGCTTTTTCTCAGCCTGCCTCGGCGAAATGCAGAGCCAGATACCCGGACACGGCGCCGTGGCGGCCGTTGGCATGGCGGAAGCTGCAGAGGCTGCGGCACTGGGCGGCAAATAACCGGCTAGGCATCTGCGCCGGCGAGGCTTATGTGCAGAGCATGGCGCGCAAACTCAATATCACGATTGCCCAGTTGAACCCGATTGTGGGGGATATTGACGGCAATCTGGAGCTGGCGCGCGTCGCGCTGGACGAGGCACAGAAGGCAGGCGCCGATCTGGTGGTGTTAAGCGAACTCTTCATCCTCGGCTACCCGCCCGAAGACCTGGTGCTGAAACCCAGTGCCGTCGAGGACTCCATGGACGCCCTGAAGGCACTGGCTGCCGACACGGGCGCCGGCGACACCGCCGTGCTCATCGGCGGTCCCTGGGTGGAAGAGGGCAAGCGCTACAACAGCGCGCTGCTTATGGAAGGCGGAAAGATCATTGCCCGCCACGACAAGCGTGAACTGCCCAATTACGGCGTGTTCGATGAAAAGCGCGTTTTCGATGCCGGCGAAGGCGTCTGCCAGCCGATGGACTTTCGCGGCGTGAAGATCGGCCTGGCCATCTGCGAGGATATCTGGTTCGAACGGGTCCCGCGCGAGCTGAAGGAATACGGTGCGGAAGTCCTGATCGTGCCGAACGCCTCGCCCTGGCGGCGCACGGTTCAGGTGGAACGCCACACCACCTTTTCCTCCTGGCGCAAGAACGGGCTGCCATACCTCTTCGTGAACCAGATGGGCGGGCAGGACGAGCTGGTCTTCGATGGCGCCTCCTACGCGGTAGATATCGACGGGACCGAACACCAGCTGCTCGGCGATTTCGAGACGGGTCTAACCAATCTCAGCTTCGATGCCGACACGGCGCGCTTCACTAGCGGAGAAAATGCCGAACTCAGCACCGGCTGGGAGGCGGAATACCGCGCGGCGACCCAGGCCCTGCGCGACTATGTGAACAAGAACCGCTTTCCCGGCGTGGTCATCGGCCTCTCAGGCGGGATCGACAGTGCGCTGACGGCGGCGGTCGCAGTGGATGCGCTTGGGCCCGACCGGGTCTGGTGCGTGATGATGCCGTCCCGTTACACATCCTCTGACAGCCTGGAAGACGCCAAGGCCTGCGCCGAGGCGCTCGGCGTGCGCTATGATATCATCACCATCGCGCCGGGCATTGCCGCCATGGGCGAGATGGTCGGCCCTCTGTTTGAGGGCCGCAAGCCGGACACGACCGAGGAAAATATCCAGTCGCGCCTGCGCGGGGTGACGCTGATGGCGCTGTCGAACAAGTTCGGGCATATGGTCGTCACGACCGGCAACAAGTCGGAAATGGCGGTCGGCTATGCCACGCTCTATGGCGACATGTGCGGCGGCTACAACGCCCTGAAGGACTTCTACAAGACCGAGGTCTTCGCCCTCTCGCGCTGGCGCAACACCGCCGTGCCGCGCGGCGCGCTCGGCCCGGGCGGAGAGGTGATCCCCGAGCGGATCATCACCAAGCCGCCCAGCGCAGAGCTTCGCGAGGACCAGAAGGACGAGGACTCCCTGCCGCCCTATGACGTGTTGGACGATATCCTGCGCGGCCTGGTGGACGAGGAGGAAGATGCCGCCGACATCGTCGCGCGCGGCCATGACCCGGCCACGGTGCGCCGCATCGAGCATCTCCTCTACATCGCCGAATACAAGCGCCGCCAGGCCCCGCCGGGCGTAAAGGTCGGCGGAAAGAATTTCGGCCGCGACCGGCGCTATCCGATCACCAACCGGTTCCGCGACAGCTAACGCCCACGAAAACCGGTGGTTAACAGGTTGAGCGTATCGCTTAACCCATGAAACGCATTCTTGTGCCCGTCTTCGTACTCGGACTTGTGTTCGGGCTGTCCGCGCTTGCCGGCGCGCTGATGTCGAACAATGATGCCTATGCCGCCACGCAAGATCTGCTTGTTGGCAAGGTCACCGTGACCGATGGTGATACGGTCCGCATGGGCGAACATCGCATCCGCCTTTTCGGCATCGATGCCGTGGAAGCGCGCCAGACCTGTCAGCTCCCGAGCGGCGAATGGGCCTGCGGGCGTGCCTCGCGCCGGGCGCTGGAACGCCTGGTCGAGGGCAGGACGCTGACCTGCGAGGTGCACGACATGGATCGCGGGCGCCATGTGGCCGTCTGCTACGAGGGCACCGTCGATATCAATGCCCGCATGGTGCGCCGTGGATGGGCCGTCGCCTACACCCAGTTCAGCGAAGACTATGTCGAGGAGGAAGCCGCTGCCCAGCGCGACGGCCTCGCCCTCTGGCGCAGCGAATTCGAGCGCCCGCACGACTATCGCGCCCGCCTGCGCGCCGAACAGGCCAATGCTCAGGTGCCCCAGGAGCCGCCGTCTGCCGACTGCGCGATCAAGGGCAATATCTCGCGTGATGGGACGAAGATCTTCCATGAGCCCGGTCAGCGGTTTTACGAGCAGACCCGCATCAATGAGGATGACGGCGAGCGCTGGTTCTGCTCCCCGGCCCAGGCGCGCTCGGAAGGCTGGCGGCGCGCGGTGCGATAAGGCGGGTTGACCTTGCGGCGATAACGTCCAATTAGGTCAGACAAGACTTTTGGGAGATTTCGATATGGGACGACAGACTAGCCAGAGCTAACCTGTCCGGCCGGGCAGCCAATTCAAGCACGCCCCCAATATCGATCCGCCGGCCTGGCCTGCACCAGTTTCCCGAAGAGCCCCTCTCATGTTCACTTTCCTGCGCGCGGAAGCGCGATGGATCTTCGCTGGCTTCCTGCTGACGGCCTTTTCCGGGTTCGGGCAGACCTTCTTCATCTCCCAGTCGAATGCCGCGCTGCGCGACATGTTTGCCCTCAGCCATGGCGGGCTGGGGCTGATCTATTCTGCCGCCACGCTTACCAGCGCGGTGGTTCTGCTGCAGCTGGGCAAGCTGGTCGACCGCGTTTCGACCCGGCGGGCCGCCCTTATCGTTGCCGCGGGATTGGTCGTGGCGTGTCTGGTCATGGCCGGGGCGGTCGCGGTCTGGATGCTGTTTGCGGCTTTCTTCCTGTTGCGCCTGTTCGGGCAGGGCATGATGACCCATGTTGCCATGGTCGCCACCGGACGCTGGTTTGATGCACAGCGCGGCAAGGCCGTCAGCCTGGTCGCCACCGGGTTCGCCATCAGCCTCGCCATCCTGCCGCCATTGGCGGTGGTTGCGATCCTGAGTCTCGGTCTGCGGACTCTGTGGGTGCTGGGAGCCGTCGCGGTCGCCCTGATTGCCATGCCTGCGCTCTATCTGTTGCTGGCGCGTGAGCGCGCGCCGAAGGGACATGCCTCGACCATTGAAGCAGCGGCGCCGAAAACGTCCTGGCAGCGTGCCGAGGTTCTGCGTGAGCCCAGCCTCTATCTGCTGATGCTCAGCGTGCTGGCGCCGAGCTTCCTCGTCACTGGCGTGTTCTTCCACCAGCAACACCTTGCGGAGGTGAAAGACTGGCCGCTGGCGACCTTCGCTGCCGGCTTTCCGGTCTTCGCCATCCTGCAGACCGGCGGATCGCTGGCGGCCGGCCTGTTGGTCGACCGGTTCAGCGCCCGGGCCTTGCTGCCCTGTTTCCTCGTGCCCATCGGGATCGCACTTTGCCTGCCATACTGGTTCAGTGGCCTCTGGGTGATCGTGGCACTAATGGCCCTGCTGGGCCTTGGTGCAGGCGTGCACACGACGCTCTCAGGTGCCATCTGGCCGGAAATGTTTGGTGTGCGGTATCTCGGCGAAATCCGCGCGCTGATCTTTTCCGCAGCTGTCGCCTCCAGCGCCGCCTCGCCCATGCTGCTCGGTTATCTCATCGATCTCGGCATCTCCCTGCAGCTCCAGCTTGCAGTACTGGGCGGCTATGCCCTCTTGGCGAGCGTCGTGATGGGCATTATTCAGCCGCGATTGTCGGCGATTGCGAATGACCGCATCACTCCCACCCGAATGTCTGAAAGTCTGCCATGACCGTAAAAGTCCGTTTCGCCCCATCCCCGACGGGGCGCCTGCATGTCGGCAATGTCCGCACGGCGCTGATCAACTGGCTGTTCGCACACAAGGCGGGCGGTGAGTTCATCCTGCGCATCGATGACACCGACCTGGAGCGCTCGACGAAGGAGTATGAGGACGGCCTGAAGCAGGACCTCACCTGGCTGGGCCTTACATGGGATTCTACCTTCAACCAATCGGGCCGCTTCGACATGTATGCTGCAGCGGCCGAAAGCCTCAAGGAAAAGGGGCTCCTTTATCCGTGCTACGAGACGGCGGACGAGCTTGAGCGCAAGCGCAAGATCGCCCTCTCGCGGGGGCGCCCGCCGGTCTATGACCGCGCGGCGCTGGAGCTGACTGATGAAGAGAGGGCCAAGCTGGAAGCCGAGGGCCGCACGCCGCACTGGCGCTTCAAGCTGTCGGGCGCGCGCGTGGAGTGGGACGACCTGGTGCGTGGCACTCAGGGCATCGAGACCACGTCTGTCTCCGATCCGATCCTGATCCGGGGCGACGGCTCCTATCTCTACACGCTGCCCAGCGTGGTCGACGATATTGAGGTCGGCATCACCCATGTCGTGCGCGGGGAAGACCATGTCACCAATTCCGGCGCGCAGATCGAGATCTTTCACGCGCTTGGCGGCGCGGCGCCGGCCATGGCGCATACTCCGTTGCTGGTCGGCGCAGACGGGCAGGGTCTGTCGAAGCGGCTTGGCTCGCTTTCCATCGGTGAGCTTGCCGAGCAGGGCACAGAGCCCATGGCGATCTGCTCATTGCTCGCCAAGATCGGCACCTCCGATCCGGTGGAAGTGCGCGCCAGCCTGGAAGAGCTCGCCGCCGATTTCGACTTCGGCAAGATCGCGCGCGGTTCGGCCCGTTTCGATGAGCGGGAGCTGGAACAGCTCAACGCCTCCATCGTGCACGACATGCCGTTCGAGACCGCGAAAGAGCGCCTTGCTGCGCTGGATTCGAAAGCCGCCGATGCGGAGTTCTGGGCGCTGGTGCGCGAGAACTGCGCACGCGTCTCTGATGCGAAGGACTGGGTCGATGTCGTGTTTGGCGAGGTCGAGACCGAGGTGGACGAGGCCGATCTGGACTTCATTCGCGGTGCGGCAGATGCCCTGCCAGAGGGCGCGTTCGGCGCCGAAACATGGGGTGCTTGGACCAGCGCGCTGAAATCCGCTTCAGGCCGCAAGGGCAAGGCGCTGTTCATGCCGCTGCGCAAGGCGATCACGGGTCGCCCCTTTGGTCCGAACATGGCCGATCTGATCGTGCTGATCGGGCGCGAAAAGGTTCTTGAGCGCCTCGCGAAACTCTAGTCCGACGAACTATCGCGCATGGTGCGTTCGCCCTGATAGCGCAGGGACCGGCCCGTCAGGACTGCATCCTTGCCGAACTTCGCCCGCGCCACATCGCTGGCACGTTCGGCCGCAGCCCGTTTGCCGACGCCGGGATCGATCAGGTCGACCGCATCGCCGCGCGCCGGCGACAGCGCGCTGATGCCCACGCCGATCAGGCGGTACTTGGCACCGCTGGCGGTTTCGCGCGCCAGCATGGGCCGGGCGGTGTCGAACAGGGTGCGTGCAAGTTGTGTCGGTGCCTGAAGGGTGACGCGCCGCGTGATGGTGCGGAAGTTCGAGGTTTTCAGCTTCAGCGTCACCACCGCGCCCTCCACTCCCACTTCCTTGGCCCGCCGCGCGGTCTTTTCGCAGATCTGCCAGAGCTGGTCAGTGAGTATGGTCGGATCGGAAATGTCGGTGTTGAACGTCGTCTCCGAAGACACAGATTTGCGCTCGCTATCAGGGTTGACCGGGCGTCGGTCGATGCCGTGGGCGCGCTCGTGCAGATACTGGCCGGTTTCGCCATAGGCGCGGATCAGTGTTTTCAGTCCGGCAGCCTGGAGATCGCCCACGGTCTCATAGCCATCGCGCGCCAGCCGAGCGGCGAGCTTGGGGCCGACCCCGTGCAGGAAAGAGGGTGAATGCGGCGCCAGCAGGGCAGAGGCCTCCTCCGGCGAAATGGCGACAAAGCCACGTGGCTTGTCCATCTCGCTGGCCGTCTTGGCGAGGAAGCGATTCGCCGAAAGTCCGATCGAAACGGTGATTCCCACATCCATTTCGATCTCCAGCGCCAGGCGCGCGAGCAAAACGGCGGGTGGCGCGCCGTGCAGAGACTGGGTGCCGGAGAGGTCGAGATACGCCTCGTCGATGGACACCGCCTGCACTAGCGGCGTCAGCGCATCCATCTTCTCGCGGATCTGCCGGGCAGCGGCGGAGTACTTGGAAAAGTCCGGCCTCACGACCACCGCATCGGGGCAGGCCTTGAGCGCCTGGAACATCGGCATGGCCGAGCGAACGCCGTGCATTCTTGCAATATAACAACAGGTTGAGACCACTCCACGCTTGCCGCCGCCGACGATGACAGGCTTTGCTCTCAGCTCCGGCGCATCACGTTTTTCGATCGCGGCAAAGAAGGCATCGCAGTCCATATGCGCGATGCCAAGCTCACTCAGGGCAGGGTGCGAGACCAGGCGCGAGCTTCCGCATTCCGGGCAAGTCCGGATCGTCTCGGAAGAAAGTGTTGCACAAGCCCGGCACAGGGTGGACATGATGTGTGGTCACTTTTTGTTCACAGAGGACTCGTATCACTGGGGACATCAGGCGTAAACAAGAGTTAAGACTCTCAAGTCTAGGTCTAGGAGAGAGGATGGAATCCTCCGGCAAATCGATTCGCGGTTAAGGATGAGCGCTCAGATGGCCATGTCGCATGCGAAATCCGTGCTCGTTGTCGAGGACAACGAGCTGAACATGCGCCTCTTCTGTGACCTGCTGGATTCGTTTGGCTACAAGACATTTCAGTGCCGGGATGGGGCGCGGGCTGTTGAGATCGCCCGCAAGGAGATGCCCGATCTCATCATTATGGACATTCAACTGCCGGAGGTTTCCGGCCTGGATATTACCCGCTGGATCAAGGACGATGACAGCCTGCGCCATATTCCGGTGCTGGCCGTGACGGCTTTTGCCATGCGCGATGACGAACAGCGCGTTCGCCAGGCCGGCTGCGAAGGCTATCTTTCAAAGCCGATCCAGATCGCCTCATTCATGCGTGCGGTGGAAGATCTCATGCCACAAGGGCAGGCTGCATGAGTGCAAGGATACTGGTCGCTGACGATATCGAAGCGAACCGGCGAGTTCTCCAGGGCAAGCTGGAGGCGCACTTCCATGTCGTGCTGGAAGCGTCCAATGGCCTGGAAGCCATTGAGGTCGCGCGCAATGAACGGCCGGAGATCATCCTGCTTGATGTGATGATGCCGGGCATCAACGGGTATGAAACCTGCGAGCGGCTCAAGGCTGATCCGGCCACCGCGCATATCCCGGTGGTGATGGTCACCGCCCTGTCAGATTCCGAAGAACGTGTGCGCGGCCTGGAAGTGGGGGCAGAAGACTTCATCACCAAGCCGGTGGACGACTTCCAGCTCAATTCCCGGATCGAGGCCCTGCGCCGCTACAACATGGTCGCCCATGAACTGCGCCAGCGTCAGGGCAGGGGCGGGACGGCGCTCGAATTCGACGACAATGAGACCGAAGACATCAATCGCAAGGTGCGCATCCTGATCATGGATGAGCATCCTCGGCGTTCCCGCCGCCTCAAGACGATGCTCGCCGATGCCGGTCACGAAGTATACTCCTACCTGGAGGCTGGCGGGGGCGCCGCGCTGTCCTCTACCGGCGTGGATGTGATTATCCTGCCGCTATCGGACCAGAGCTTCGACCCCCTGAAAATCTGCACCCATTTCCGGATGACGGAAATGACCCGCCCGATTTCCATCATCGTGGCCAGCGAACCCCACGAGACCCAGCTGGCGGCCCGCGCGCTGGCCTATGGGGCGAGCGACGTGATCCAGATGCCGATCGAGCCGCAGGAACTGCTCGCACGCGTGCGCACGCAGACCAAGCGCACCCGCTATATCGAGATCATGCGCAAGCGGCTGGATCGCGGCGTGGAGCTGTCGGTCATTGACCAGCTCACCGGGCTCTACAATCGCCGCTACATGATGAGCCAGCTGAACCAGCTGATGAAGCGCGCCCTGATCGGCGGGCGGTCCATGTCGGTGATCGCGCTCGATATCGACCACTTCAAGCAGGTCAACGATACATACGGTCATGGCGCCGGCGATTCGGTGCTCCAGCAGGTGGCCGAACGCCTGCAGGCGAATGTGCGACCGATCGATATTGTCTGCCGGCCGGGCGGCGAGGAATTCGTGGTTATCCTGCCCGATACTGAAGGCGATCGCGCGGCCGCTGCAGCCGAGCGCGTCCGCCGCTCGGTAGCCGGTGAACCCTTTGTCCTGCCCGCTGGCGAGCAGATCGATGTGACCCTGTCGGCCGGCGTGGCCCTGCTGGCGGGAATGGAAGATACGCCGTCCGTGCTGCTTTCGCGCGCCGACAAGGCGCTCTACCAGGCCAAGAATGAAGGCCGAAACAGAGTTTGCTCAGTCGCAGCCTGAGAAACGGGGCGAAATCTGCTCAAGGCTGCGCTATATGAGCGGCCATGAGTTTTCCAGACAAGAAGACGGTTATGGCCTTTCTGGAGGCCAATCCGCATATCACGACCCGCCGCGACATCGCCAAGGGTCTCAATGTAAAGGGCGACCAGCGCGCCCAGCTTCGCGCCGTGCTGAAAGAGCTCGAGCGCGGCGGCTCCGTTGAGCGCGCCGGCAAGCGCAAATTCGTCAAGAAAGACCACCTTCCCAACACCACGCTGGTGCAGTTCCTGCGCATCGATGAGCATGGCGACCTGATCGGCAAGGCGAGCGGCAATGACGGCTTGTTCGGGCCCGACCTGATCTATTCCGGCCCGGCGCACCGGCCCAAGGGCGGGCGCGACAAGGTCCGCCAGCGCGATCCTGGTGTCGGTGACCTGGCGCTCTGCAAGGTGAGTGAGGGACCGGAGGGCTTCCAGGCGCGCATCATCAAGCTGATCGACAAGCGCGAGAACCAGCCGGTGATCGGCCTGTTCACGTCTACCCGCCATGGCGGACGGGTCGAAAGCGTCAATCGCCGCGACAAGTATGACCTCCTGATCGAACGCCAGGATATGGGCGAGGCCAAGGATGGCGACCTGGTGCAGGTGATGCCGAAACCCTCGCGCGGACATGGGCCCAAGCTCGCCATCGTGCAGGAGGTGATCGGCAAGGTCGGCGACCCGCGCGCGGCCAGCCTGATCGCGTTGCACGCCCATGGCATCCCGACCGAGTTTCCCGAAGCCGCGCTGAAACAGGCGCGCGAGGGCAAGCCCGCGCCCGCCGAGCGCGAAGACCTCACCCAGATCCCGCTGATCACCATCGACCCGGCCGACGCCCGCGATCATGACGATGCAGTCTTTGCCGAGGAACTGGGGGATGGCTGGCGGGTGATCGTCGCCATTGCAGATGTGGCCGCCTATGTGACCGAAGGCTCCGCGCTCGACAAGGAAGCCTACAAGCGCGGCAACTCCACCTATTTCCCAGACCGCGTCGTGCCGATGCTGCCGTTTGAATTGTCCGCGGATGAGTGCTCGCTGAAGGAAGGCCAGCTGCGCCGCTGTCTCGCTGTCGTGATGGAATTCGACAAGTCAGGTACAAAACGGAACCACCGCTTCATACGGGCGATGATGAAGTCTGCCGCGGGCCTTTCCTATGACGAGGCGCAGACGGCGATTGATGGTCATCCCAGCGAGCGCGCTGCTCCGCTCCTCGATACTGTTCTCAAGCCGCTCTGGGGCGCCTATGCCGCCGTCGGCAAGGCCCGCGAACAGCGCGCGCCACTGGATCTCGATCTGCCCGAACGGCGGATCGAGTTCGCTGAGGATGGCACCATCCACCAGATCGCCGTGAAGGAACGCTTCGACGCTCACAAGCTGATCGAGGAGTTCATGATCCAGGCGAACGTCGCCGCGGCCGAGAGCCTGGAGAAAGCACGCCATCCGCTGATCTACCGTGTCCACGACCAGCCGAGCGATGCCAAGCTCGCCGCGCTGGCGGAATACCTGAAGACGCTGGACATCAAATGGGCACTGGGCGAGCGGCCCCAGACCTCGCGCTTCAACCGTCTGCTGGCCGATTCGCGCGATGGCGAGACAGCGGACATGATCACCGAGATCGTCCTGCGCACTCAGGCCCAGGCGGTCTATGCACCGGAAAACCTTGGCCATTTCGGGCTCAACCTCGCCCGATACGCTCACTTCACCTCGCCGATCCGGCGCTATGCCGATCTCATCGTGCACCGCGCGCTGATTTCGGCGCTGAAGCTCGGCCCGGACGGGATGAGCAAGGAGAGCCTCTCGCGGCTGGAAGAGATCGCCACGCACATCACCACGACCGAGCGCCGGTCCATGGCGGCCGAGCGCGATGCGACCGATCGCTATCTCGCCCTGTTCCTGCAGGACCGGGTCGGTGCGGAATTCGAGGGCCGGATCACGGGCGTGACCAAGGCCGGCCTCTTCGTGCGGCTGGCGGAAACCGCCGCGGATGGTTTCATCCCGATCTCAAGCCTGTCGTCTGATTTCTGGGATTTCGACGATGTCGCCATGCGCCTTGTCGCGCGCGGATCGGGCAAGCATTTCGATCTTGGCCAGACCGTTTCGGTACGCCTGAAGGAGGTCTCACCACTGCAGGGCGGCCTGCTTCTGGAGATGCTGTCTTCTCCGCTGGCCGGCGAACGCGGAGGCCGCCCCGGTCGCAAGGGCCAAAGCCGCCCGCCACAGGGCAGGGGTCGCGGCGGGGCGAAGGGCGGGCGCCACAGGGGCAAGGCCGGCGGCAAGCGCCGGGGGAAATAGAATGCGCCGCATGGACCTGAAATCCGCCTATGACCGAGAGGACGATGGCGACAAGCTGATCACGGGCAGAGCCAGTCCGCGCCCGAAGGATGCCGCCACGCTGATGCTGGTGCGCCGCGACGGGCCCCAGCCGCGCGTGCTGATGGGCAAGCGCTCGGGCCGCCATGCCTTCATGCCGGAGAAATATGTCTTTCCGGGCGGGCGCGTGGATCGGCTGGACGGGCGCGCCAAGGCCCTCAGCGAGCTCGACCAGCTCTGCGAGCTGAAGCTGCGCAAGTCCTCGCGCCGTCTGCCGCGCGCGCTGGCGCTGACAGCGGTGCGCGAGACCTTCGAGGAAACCGGCCTCATTGTCGGCAGCCCGGCGGAGCTGGAAGGCCCGTATCCTCCCGGCTGGGAGGGGTTCTACAATCAGGGCGTCGCACCCTGCCTGAAAGGCATGATGTTCTTCGGTCGCGCGGTGACCCCGCCTTACCGTCCGCGCCGTTTTGATGCGCGCTTTTTCTATGGTTTCGCCGAGGATCTTCTCATCGACGAGCGCGCGCCTGTGGACGGCGCTGAGCTCTCGGACCTGCAATGGGTGACGCTGGACGATGCCATGGCGCTCGACCTGCCCTCGGTCACCCGTTTCATGCTGGGCGAGATGGCCGAACGGCTCGATCCGACGCGGGCCGACCGCGATCCGGCCTTTCTGCGCTGGACCCGCTCGGGACATTCGCTGGAACGGCTATAAGCCGGTTGACAATATGCGGGGCGGACGTCATTAAGCGCCCTTTCGAGAACACAACACTGACGAGTGAGCCCGACCCATGGCAAAACCCGCCACGATCAAGATTCGCCTGAACTCGACCGCCGGGACGGGCTATTTCTACGTGACCAAGAAGAACCCGCGCAATCTCACCGAGAAACTGGTGATGAAGAAGTACGACCCGATTGCGCGCAAGCATGTCGAGTTCAAGGAAGGCAAGATCAAGTAGGATCTGCCGGGCGCGCCTCAGCGCCCCTTGAACTCCGGCGCGCGTTTCTCAAGGATCGCGTCGACCCCCTCAATATGGTCCTCGGTATGGTGCATCAGCGCCTGCGAAGCCGCGCTCATCTCCATGATCGTGTCATAGGATGACAGCGTGCCGTGGCGCAGCAGCGTCTTGGCCAGGCGCAGCGATTGCGGCGGCTGGGCCGCGATGCTGGCCGCCAGGGCCATGGCCTCGTCCATCAGCGTGTCTGCCGGAACCACGCGGCTGATGAGCCCCCACTCAGCGGCCTGTTCCGCGCCAATGACATTGCCGGTGAATAGCAGCTCGGCCGCACGGCTTGCACCAATGATGCGCGGCATCAGCCAGGCGCCGCCGTCGCCGGGGATGAGGCCGAGCTTCAGGAAGGTCACGCCAAATTTCGCCTTGTCCGAGGCGATGCGGATATCGGCCATGCAGGCGACATCGCAGCCCAATCCAATCGCGGCACCGTTCACCGCCGCGATCAGCGGGACTTCCAGATTATAAAGCGATTTCACGATCAGGTGGATGTTGCGGCGATAGCCTTCGCGCACATCATACGGGCTGCCCCCGAAGGCGCCCGAGCGCTCGCGCATCGCCTTCACATCGCCGCCTGCGGAGAAGGCGCGGCCCGCGCCGGTCAGCACGGCGCAGCGGATGGAGGGATCTCCCTCGATCTCCTGGCACACGGCACGCACGGCCTCGCCGTCGCCCTGCTGGCCGAGCGGGTTCATGATCTCCGGGCGGTTAAGCGTCATCACCGCAATCGGGCCTTGTTTCTCCAGGAGGATGACGTCGCTCATCGGGCAGTCCTTTCTTGTGTATCCGGCCCGGTCACCGTGCCGGCGGCCAGGGCATGGTCTATCGCGCTCTGGCTGTAGCCGAGCGAGGCCAGAATGTCGCGCGTATGTTCGCCCATGGCGGGCGAGGGACCTTTCGGGCCGTCATCCGCGCCGGGAAAGCGGACGGGCGAGGCCGGCGCCCTGTAGGTCGTGCCGTCGCCCCTGGCGCTGGGGGTGTCGACGAAGGCGCCGGCTGCGATGGCCTGGGGGTCCTTCACGACTTCCGCCAGGGTCTGCACCGGCGCCCAGGCGAGGACATTCTCATCGAGGCGTGCGGACATCTCTTCCTTGGTGTACTTCGCGAAGGCCTCGTCGAGGAGATCGACGAGTTCGACATTGTTCGCCCGCCGGGCCTTGGCTTTCGTAAAGCGCTCATCCTCGATCAGGTCCTCGCGCCCAATAGCGCTGCAGAGTGGGGCCCAGTCCACATCACCCTGACGCGAGACGATGCAGAGCCAGTGATCATCCTTCGTGCGGAAGAAGTTCATCAGCGGCTGGATCTGTTCATGGCGGCCCTTGGTCGAGCCGATTCGGCCGAAGAAGAGCTGGATCGCCACATCCGATCCCATGGCATAGAGCCCGGCGCGCAGGAGCGAGGCCTCCACCAGTCGGCCCTCGCCGGTACGCGCGGCCTCCACCAGCGCGGCGCAGATACCCGCAGCAGCAGCCATGGAGGTGGTGTGGTCGCCAAAGGCGGTACGCAGGGCAAAAGGCTCCTGGCCCTTTGGCACGGTGAGGGCCGCCACGCCCGTGCGGCTCCAGAAGCTTGCGACATCAAAGCCCGGCCGGTCGGCATCCGGGCCGGTGAGACCATAGCCGGTGAGCGAGCAGTAAACGAGTTTCGGATTGGCCACCGACAGACTGTCATGATCCAGCCCGGACCGGCTGAGCCCTCCGGGGCGGACATTGGTGAGGAACACATCGGCCGTTTCGGCGAGCTTGCGCACAATCTCCTGTCCGTCCTCGGTGGAGGTGTCGACAATGATCGACTTCTTGCCGCGATTGTCGAAATCGAAGACCGGATTGTCCTGGATATCCGTGCCGATGGATTTGAAGAATTTCCGGATCGGGTCGCCGCCGGGCGGTTCGATCTTGATGACCTCTGCGCCCCAGTCAGCGAGGATCCCGCCGGCGCCCGGCGCGGCCATATAGGTTGCGTATTCGATCACCCTGATGCCTTCCAGCATGCGCGGCTCCTCCCGGTTCTTTGTTTTGGGAGAGCTTAAGGCAGCGGGATGTAAAGCGTAAGCGGTGTTACAGCCTGACGCAGCGTCAGAACTGGCGGTCGAGCCAGGCGAGATAGGTGGCGATTTCCTCAGCCGTGCGGCGGTGCTCGATTTCCGTGATTGGCATATAGGTACCGGGGGCAAAGCCGTCCGGGTCCATCAGGAATTCAACGAGCTGGTCATGAGTCCAGCGGCCAGACGCGCCCGTCAGAGCGTCGGAATAGCCCTCATAGCCGGTGGTGGCGATGTCGTTGTCATAGATGCGCGCGAGGCTCGGCGCACGGGAATCGTCGCCGTCGACCAGGGCGTGGCATTCGATGCAGCGCTCCATGACGGTTTCGAACTCGGCCTTGATGTTTGCGGGCGCATCGAGATTGGCGAGATAGGCCGGGATCTGCTCGGCGGGCGAAGCGAGGTCTTCGGCCGTGAGGAAGATCAGTTCCTGATTGTCGGTCCACAGCACGATCTGACCGTCGGTGTGCTGGTGGACCTGGCGGATGCGCGAGCCGATCGGGATGCGCTCGATATAGAGCGCCCGGTCGCCCTGGAGACGCACGCGGTGTAAGGCGCGATCGTTCAGCGATCCGATCAGCAGGTCGCCCTCCCAGGCCTCGTGAAAGCCATGGATCAGCGTCATGCCCGAAAGCGCCACGGAGGGCACCCATGACACCACAGGCGGCTCATAGCCGTCATGCCGGCCGAGCACGGCTGCCGTCGGCAGTGGGGTCGCCGAATAGGCCGTGCCAAGCGAGGCGACCGGCCAGCCATAATTGAGATACGGTCCATCGGGATGGATGCGGTTGAGCTCATCGCCCCCGCGCGGGCCATGCTCTGAGATGTAAAGCTCGCCATCGGCGCCGATGGCCATGCCCTGCATGTTGCGGTGACCATAGGACAGGCGGCGGGACTCGCCGCTCTGCAGGTCGATGGCGATGACCTTGCCATAATCGACATCCGGGTTCTGCGCGATCGGGTCGCCCTCGGTACGCATGCCGTCGAAATGATAGTCGCCGCTGGTGAGGTAGAGCGTTGAGGCGCCGTCATATTCCAGCTGGCCGGATGCCATCTGGCCTTCCATGGCGAAGTGCTTGGTCTTCAGCGGCAGGCAAGGCTGAGCGCGGAAGATGACCGTCCAGTCTTCCGGCTGAATGGAGAGTGCCATCGCGTCGGTGACGCCATCGGGCAGGACGACAGTTGCGACCGTGTTCGTGGTGCACTGCTCCTCGCCATGAAACTCGCTATAGGAGGCGACCAGCATGTGCGTGCCGTCGGGGCGCGTGATGTGCTTGAAGTCATTGATGCGCAGATAGCCGAGATGGAAGTTCATGCCGCTGTCGGGCTGGTTCGCGGCTGCGAGATACTCGTCCTCGCCACGATAGGGGGCGAAGATGTGTGTCGGGCGAACATCGTCGGCCGAGATGGCCGCAAAGACCCGGCCGGAATAGGGCAGCAGCAACACGTCATCGCCCAGCGAGGTCAACCCGCCGCCCTGCTGGAAGACACGTCCGCGCCGATCCGGCTGTGAGCCGGTGTCCACCTTTGCGACGTGGGAGCGTAGCGTCAACAGGATGGTGGGATAGGCCTGGTCTTCCAGTGCGGGGATTTCCTGGCTGGCGAAGCGCTGGGTGATCTTGCGGTCAATCTTGTCGAGCAGGCCATAGGGGCCGACCTCGCGATAGGCGGTCTGGAAGCCGGCGAGATAGATCAGCCCGGCCACGCCGGCGAGGATGCAGGCCACGACGGCGGTCCGTAGCCAGCCGGGCAGGGCACGCCAGCGCGCAAGAAGCTGTGAGGGCAAGCCGGAAGCGTCGCTCATGGAAGAAGTCCTAGTCTACTGCCGTGTCCGAATTCGAGGCAGGAAAGTGATACACCGCCAACGGACCGGGATAGTGCATGTGGCGTGCCTGATCCGTGCCGCCATAGGCGATCAGCATATCGCGCAGATGGGCATAGGTTTCCCGATCCGGATTGCGCAGCACGAACCAGGTCTCGCGTCCGGAGCGGATCTGGGCGGCGGCCAGGTCCAGGCTTTCCTGCACGATTGGATCGGCGAAATAGGAGGTGCCGGCCTTGAAGATCTCGTGCTCGACCGGCAGGCGCACATGCCCGTTCAGGGAGACCGCTTTCATGTCCGGCTTCGAGCTGCGTTCGAAATAATAGTTGAGCAGCAGGATGCCCGAGGCATCGCTGTAGATCGTGGCATCCGGCAAGGCGCGCGCCCTGAGCGTGTGGGCGATCTCACGCCAGGGTTCCTTGGTGGTGATCGAGGACTGGTAGGCGAGATAGTTGAAGGTTCCAAGGGCGAAGGAAAACACCAGCAGGCCAGCAGCGATATCGCGCAGGCGGGGTGTGGAGAAGATCAGCGCAGACATGGCGCTCAGCGAGAGCCAGCCGATCTGGCTCGGCAGGACGACCCGTTGCAGGAAGACCGGGTGTCCGAGATAGGACAGGACCAGATAGGTCATGAACAGGCCGACACTGGCGGCCAGCAGGAACAGTGCGGCGAAGCGCAGATGAGCGATGCCTGTCCGCCAGGCGGCGATGAAGCCAACAACGGGCCAGGGTCCGAACAGGACCGCTCGTGCAACCATGTCCAGGCTCCAGCTGTCGAAGGCAAAATCGGCGCCGAAGACAATCGAGATCGCATCCAGAGCGTCCAGCAGCCCCGGTGCGCCCACCCAGAAGTCACTCGTGCCGTGCACGGCATATGCCGTCAGCAGCCACAGCGCCCGCCCGCCCAGGACCAGAAAGCTGCCCAGCGCCACCAGATAGGCCACAAGCGCCTTGCCGGAACCGCGTGCGAGGAAAAGCCAGATGACGACATGGCAAAGGGCCAGCATCACCAGCGCAATGGTCATGGCATAGTGCGCCCATATCGACAGCGCGGCGCCGATTCCGAGCATCAGGAACGGCCAGCGTGCGGGCCGGGCCGGCAGGTTTTCAATCTCGGTCAGGATACGCACCGACGCCGCGGTCACGATGGAGATTCCCAGCACGCACAGCGTATAGGTGCGCGCCTCCTGGGAGTATTGCAGCTGCGCGAAGGTCAGCGTGAACAGGATCGCCGCGAGCAGGCCGACATAATGGCCGGCATTGCCCGGAATGCTCCAGCGGCTGGTGAGGTAAACGAACGGGATGGCCAGGCAATTGATCATCGCCGACAGGCTGCGCAGCGCCAGCACGCTTTCACCGAACAGGTCGGTCCAGACATGTAGCAGCATATAGTAGAGTGGGGGATTGAGCTCGACGCGGGCCACGTTGCCCCAGAGTTCTGAAAGGTCATGGCGGGCAAACCAGAGGCTGTAGCCCTCATCGAGCCAGAGCGACTGGGAATCCATGCCGATCAACCGCAAGAGCAGGGCGAGCGCCATTATCGGAGCAACTGCCCAGATCCTGGAGAGATCACTTGCTGAAGAACCGACGCTCTTCTGGTTCAGAAGTACTGACCCAGTCCCCATTATCCCATGCCCAGATTTTGTTATTCTTCCTAGGAGCCGTATCGGGACAGTAAGGTCAATGTATATCTTGTGGCACGTGCGTTTGAAGTGTGAGGGTCGCGCCTTCATGCTGTGAGCTCAGTCTCGGGAGACTTGGCAAAACCAGACAGGGAATCTGGCGGGCCGTGCGGGATGAAGGTGGGCACTATTGCTACGCGATAGCACTATGATGACATTAACATTTTCGGTTGTTGGCTGGAATGGAAGCCATTTGATACGGAGGTCGCAGGGTGTCCACACATGATCCAGGAGGAGCCGCGCAGAGGCGGGAAAAATTCTTCGGAAGGACGGTTTCAAGGTCCGGCAGGTGTCGTCCAAGTCACCCGGCGTTAGCCGGGAACAAGGGGCGAGGCACTTCATTTGGAAATGGAAAGAACTTCTACTGGCCGGCTGCGGCTTCATCGCGTATCACCATTACTGATGAATTGACCTGATGCAGGACGCTTGACGGGGGTGCCCAATGGAATCGAGGCTGGCCACAAGCTTTGAGGACTTAAAAAGGTGTATTGCAGGGGAAAGGTGACACCCGACGTCTGGTCACCTCTCGGCGCCAAAAGCGTCTCGACGATGAAAAGTGCTGGTGCGCCGATCGGTTTTTAGTCAAGAAAGCGGGACGTGCTTGCGTACTCCTCGCTCGGGCCGGAGCAGTTTGAGGTTGCCTGGAAAGCTGGCATCGATTTTTGGACGACAGTTCCGAAAGAATCCGCGTGGGTGTTCGTTGTAAAGACCGGATTAAAGTCAGATGAACTCGACCTTGTGTGCGGCAAGATTGACTATCCGAAGACGATCCGGGTCGACCAAGGCTCTGAGTTCATCTCCCGTGAACTTCGACCTATAGGCACATCCAAACAATGTGACGCTGGACGCCTCACGGCCCGGAAAACCGACAGACAGTAAGCGCCTCGCCGATCGCCTACGGATTTAGGCATGACATTTTCCGGAATCGTCAGGGCATGAGTTCCTCGATCTGGCTCTGCGGATGGCCGTTGATGATGGCGTCGAAGGTATCTGCGCGGTAGGCAATGGGATTAACGTCGTTGAGCTTGCAGGTGGCCACGACGGATGAGAGCAGCGCTCAGTTTTCGGCCGCGATCTCGTGTCCAGAAAACAGGGCATTTTTTCTGATTAGGCATATCGGCCGGATGGCGTTTTCGACCGGGTTGGTATCGAACTCGAGCCGGCCATCGCCAGGAAGCGGGTGAGCCCTTCCCAATGGGCAAGACCTTAGAGAATGTCTTCGGCCAGCTTAGAGCCGGAGGAGACCCTTGACAATTGCTTTTCAAACTAGGGCTTCAAGGCGGCTATGATCGGGGAGGAGTGCCGTTGTCGCGCGGCGATCCGAGTTTGTGGCGTCATTCCTCGCACCGTCGCCTCAATGGCGTATAGCTTAGTGAACTGGCGCACGGCGGCCTCGGCGATCGGGGACTTGGTGTTGCGCGCCAGCTTCACGAACCTTCGGCGCAGATGGACCCAGCATTGGACGAGCTTCCACGGTCCTTGCGGTCATTCCAGGCGCGTCAGCCGTTCGCTGACGTCCTGGCCAATCCTGGCCATCTCGCCGCAGCCGCACGGGCACAACGCGCGCTCGGGCTAGATGACCTGCTGCACCCGCGGCCTCACGCCGACAGGCGCGCGCCGAGCGCCTGAGCTTTGGGATGGCTCCGGGCTCGGCGCGCTCGCCAACCAACACGCTTTGAGCTATTCAACCAACGGACTCTCCCAATAATCTCGGAACCCATTGGGGGCGCCTCAGGACGTCCATTTTGCCGTCTGCTCCCAATTGGACCGTCCGACTCTAACGATCGGCGGACTCTTGCCACATTCACCTCATGCGCCGCACGAGGGGAGCAGTGTGGCGCTTACGACAGACAATGACTTTTCATCGAGTCATTCAATGGCCGGCTCAGGGCAAAATGCCTGAACCAGCACTGATGGATCGCCTCGTTAGAGCCAGCCGTTAGAGGTAAGGAAGCGCCAAATACTCCAGCCCTGAATGAGGGCACTTTTAGGGGCGGCCAAAAAATAAGGTGAGACTCCCAGAATAAACTCTGCCGCGTGGAGCTCAGGTCAGTCACGCAATACGTGTCCGCTTCGTTCTGAGGTCGGGCCCGTTTCCTCACATCTCCAAGAGCTTGCTTTTCGAGTTTTTGTTACTCACTTTCCTTGCCAGCTCTTCTAGCAATAATAGCTTAAAACCGGTAGGCAATACCGATATTGAGAATTGTTGGGTCCACCGAAATCTTGCCTCTGACTGGCGCCCCGCCGAGTGTCCCAGAGATATCTGTTTCGAATGGCGTGTAACGTATATCGGCATTGGCAAACCAATTATCGCTCATTTGATAGCGCATTCCAACTTGGACAGCGGGCGCCCAGGCGTCTTTCAAGTCGAAGTCCGCGAGTGCATCCCCTTGTTCTTCCAGAAACAAGATTCGAGCGATACCGGCACCAACATAAGGGCTAACGGATGAATTAGTCGAAAAGTGATATTGAAGCGACAAAACAGCAGGGCCATATTCCGTCTCTCCAACAGGCAGTCCTGCCAAACTGCCGCTCCCTGCAAGATTAGCGCTGGCAGGCAAACCACCAAAGAAGTTCAACGCTACAGATGAATTCAAAAAATAGGAAACGTCGAAACTCAGCGTGGTGTCATCGGTGATATTGACACCAGCCCCGGGTATTGGCGCACCGCCCGCGCTGATTGAATCCAACGTTTCGTTCGTGAATACTTTCGCCGCATTCAGGCCAAAAAGCCAGTCGCCCTTGGAGTAAAGCGGTTCCGCATTTGCGACGCTGAACGACGAAAAGCCACCGATCATCGTGATTAACACAAACTTCGAGGCAAAAGGCCCCTTGGATTTTACATTAGATTGTTTCATTTATTCCTCCCTTTTGGTCGTTTTTTTCGCGCCCTATGCGCGGTCGCAAACAGGCGGAACATGCGATCCGCAAACCCGCTTGCCTGATTTCAGGCTATGCCAGAAGCACGTCCCCATAGGCTTCCCGCAGCTTGTTCTTCAGCACCTTACCGGTTGCGTTTCGTGGAAGTTCATCCACAAAAACGACCGTATCCGGGATCTGCCATTTGGCGACTTTGTCAGAAAAGAAGGCAATCAAATCCTTCTCTGACACTTTTGCTCCTGGTGCCTTGACCGCGACAAGGACCGGCCGTTCGTCCCATTTTTCATGTTTTGCCGCGATTGCGGCGGCATCCACGATACCGGGATGACCGACCGCGATGCCCTCAAGTTCGACGGTGGAAATCCATTCGCCGCCAGATTTGATGATGTCCTTGGAGCGATCCCGGATCGTCATGAACCCATCGGCATCAATCGAGGCCACATCGCCGGTTTCAAACCATCCATCGGATGCCAAAGTCGTGCCTGGCTCCGCACCAAAATAGCTGTCTACGACCCAATGGCCGCGAATGCGAAGATTGCCTTGCGCCGCCCCATCCTCGGGAAGTGTGCTGCCTTCATCGTCAACGATCTTGAGTTCCACGCCATAGGGCGGGCGGCCCTGGCTTTCTCGCACTTTCGCCTGCTCTTCCTCGGTCATGCCTGCATGGCGTTCCAGCAAGGCATTCGCGGTCCCGAGAGGCGAGGTTTCGGTCATGCCCCAGGCGTGCACGACTTCGGTGCCATATTTGTCGCGGAATTCGGCGATCATCGACGGGGGACAAGCCGACCCACCGACCACTGTCCGTGTGAGGGTTTCGGCTTTGGAGCCGAGTTTGTCGAGCGATGCGAGAAGCCCCTGCCAGATTGTAGGAACACCAAGCGCGACCGTCACGCCTTCGTCGTCGATGAGCCGTGTAAGGCTGTCACCATCAAGTCCCGGACCAGGCAGGACCAGCTTTGCGCCGACCATCGCAGCAGCATATGGGATGCCCCAGGCATTGACGTGGAACATCGGAACCACGGGCATCATCACTTCGCGTGCTGAAATGTTCAGCGTATCGGGAAGGGCCGCGCCCAACGAATGTAACACCGTAGAGCGGTGCGAATACAGAACGCCCTTGGGGTTTCCTGTAGTCCCGGAAGTATAGCAAAGGCTGGATGCATCATTCTCATCGACATCCACCCAATCGGCGTTTTCGTCGCCCGAGGCCAGGAAGTCCTCGTAGAACACAAGTCCGGGGATTTTTCTTGCTGCTTTTTCATCACGCACGGACATAAGAACGAAGGTATCGACAGTCGTCAGCTTCTCCTTGATCCCCTCAATGATCGGCAGGAACGTCTTGTCAAAAAAGATGACCCGATCTTTCGCGTGGTTGATGATATAGACAAGCTGTTCCGGGAAAAGGCGCGGATTGATCGTGTGACATACCATTCCACAGCAGGAAATGCCAAAGTAGCATTCTAGATGCCGCGCATTGTTCCACGCGATCGTCGCCACGCGATCCCCTTTGAAGAGCCCCATCTTTGTCAGCGCCGAGCCGAGCTGCCGGGATCTGTCAGAAATACCTTTCCAGTTCGTCTTAGTCTTTGTGCCATCTGTTTCCACCGACACAATCTCGGTGTCGCCGTGGTAGCGAGCTCCGTGGTCGATCAGTGAATGAATGGTCAGTGGCATAGCCATCATCTGTCCGCGCATTTGGCTTCCTCTTCAGAACTTGAATTTTGGGTTGGAATCGTGCCGTTCTGAAACTGCTCGAAGCTTCTTACAATAAACCCCATCGCCCCCTGACACCGGACTGTTTTTCGCTTTTCATCATAAAGTTCAGGCAACTGAACGACTCCTGTCAAAAATACGCACCTGCCCCAGAATGATCTCGGCCGCATTCTCAGCGATGACCATGGTCGGGGCGTTTGTGTTGCCGGCGACAAGGCTTGGCATGATGGATGCGTCCACCACTCGCAGCCCAGATACACCGCGAACTTTTAGTTCCGGATCTACAACTGAAGCCTCGTCCGCACCCATTCGGCATGTGCCAACCGGGTGATAGATTGTTTCTGCGCTTTCCCGAATGAATGCCGCAATCTCATCGTCGGTCTGTACGGATTTGCCGGGGTGCACTTCGTATTTGCTGTGCGCAGACATTGCCGGAGCTTCGAGGATCCTGCGCCCGGCTTTAAAGGCCGCAATCATCGTTTTCATATCTTCCGGATCCCCAAGATAATTCGGCTGAATCAGAGGATCGTCCATCGGATCCGGGCTTTTGAGGCCAATATAGCCGCGGCTCTTTGGCAAAAGATCGCAGATGTGAAGCGTATAGCCATAACCAAAAGCGATCTTGCGGCCATGATCTTTCAGATATGTGGGCAGGAAGTGAAACTGAACATTCGGCCTATCGCGGTCAGGGGACGACTTAATGAACCCACCGCTTTCCGCAACATTTGACGTGAGAAACCCTTTACGTCTGAAGATGTAGGAAAACAAACCACCAATGCCACGCGGCAGAAAGCTGGGCGCGACACCGATCGGGCGCCGTGAGCTAGCAGCATGCATAATCGTTACATCGAGGTGGTCGGCCATGTTCTTGCCCACCTCGGGAAGGTCGTGAACGACGGCTAGACCATGCCGTTTAATTTCTTGGGCATCCCCGATACCTGACAGAAGGAGAAGTTGAGGCGAATTCACGGCCCCGCCAGACAGGATCACCTCGCCGCCGGCATTGAGACGCAGTTGGCGATATTCGCCGCCCTGCCGCAAGGTGACACCCGTTGCGGACTTTTCTGCCATGACGACGCGGGTCACACGGGCGTCGGTGATGACTTCAAGATTGGAACGGGACTCAGCCCCCCGCAGAAAGGCTTGCGCCGAACTCCAGCGCCTTCCGTCCTTTTGCGTGACCTGGTACATGCCCAGCCCCTCTTGCGAACCGCTATTAAAATCGCCGTTGTGAGGAATCTGCAATTCACGCCCAGCCTGTACGAAATCGCGGCTCAAAGGGTTCACGGTTTTCAGCTCGCTCACGGAAAGCTCGCCGCCCTTACCATGACTATCGGATGCTCCGAACCGATGGTTGTCTTCGATCCGCTTGAACAGGTCTGTCATGCGGTCCCAGCCCCAGACATCCGTGCCTGCCTCGGACGCCCAGTAGTCGTAATCGGCCTTGTGCCCGCGGATATAGACCATGGCGTTGATGGACGACGACCCGCCCAGTGTTTTGCCACGAGGCCAGAACAGTCTACGGCCATTCAAATGTTCTTGTGGTTCGGTATCGAATGCCCAGTTCAGCTTTTTGCTATTGGCCAACAATGCGATCCCCACTGGCATGTGAATCAGGGGGTTCTTATCCTTTGGGCCCGCTTCGATAAGCGCGACGCGTTTTGCCGGGTTTGCAGACAACCGGTTGGCCAGAACGCAACCGGCGGATCCGGCGCCGACGATGATATAGTCGTACATTTCTTATCTCCCTATTGGTTCCGGGCGGCTGTTATCCAAGCACCCGGACTACGATGTTTATGAGGCGGCGTACAAAGCCCGTGTAAGGCGGGAAAAGCATGTGCGTAATCGAATGCTTTTCCTCCAGCACAGCTTTTTCATGCGAAAATGCCTTGAAGCCATATTCCCCATGGGCCGCCCCGATGCCGGAGTTGTTGACGCCGCCAAATGGCAGGTTCGGGTGCAGGAAATGCACAACAGTAAGGTTTACGCCCACCGCGCCCGAAGAGGTGCGCGTGATAATCTGGTCAGCGAAGTCATTGCTTTTGTCGAAGATATAAAGAGCAAGGGGCTTGGGGTTTGCGTTGATCTTGTCGATAACTTTGTCCAGATCAACATATTCGATGATCGGCAAAATTGGCCCGAACAGCTCTTCCTGAGTGATTTCCATATCATCCGAAACCTCGGAAATCAGCGTCGGGGCAACGAAGTTCTGGCCCGCATCGGTCTGACCGCCCTGAAGGATACTTGCGCCTTTGGCACGGGCATCCTCGATCAGGTTGCGCAGCCGGTCAAAATGCCTATCGTTCACGATCCGGCAATAGTCGGGCGTTGCTTTTTGTGCCTCGGGCGTTTTCCCATAGACCCGACCGATCTCGGCCTGAAGCGCGGTCTTGAACGCGGCCGATACATCGCGGTGCACATACACATGATCGGGGGCGATACAGGTCTGACCGTTGTTTGAGAACTTGCCCCAGACGATGTTTCGCGCGGCCTTTTTGATATTGGCGTTGGGCCCGACGATAGTGGGCGACTTGCCACCAAGTTCCAGAGTGACCGATGTCAGGCTTTTTGCCGCCGCCTCCATCACGACCTTGCCGATCGCCGGGCTGCCCGTGAAGAATATGTGGTCGAAGGGCAGTGACAGAAGCTCCTGGGAAACCAAGGCATCGCCTTCGATGACCTTGACCAGATCCGGTGTGAACGCCTCTTCCACGATGTCGGTGATGACCTGGGCCGCATTCGGTGTCATTTCGGACGGCTTGATAATGGCGCTGTTGCCGGCCGCGATTGCCGAAACCAGCGGCCCGAGCGAAAGATTCACCGGATAATTCCAGGGCGCGATGATCAGGCATACACCCTTGGCCTCGGGGCGAACCCGTGCCTTGGTGCCAAACACCCCCAAAGTGGCGCGCGCCCGTTTGGGGCGCATCCACGACTTCAGATGGTGTTTGGTGTGCCGGATTTCCTGAAGCACAGGAAAGATCTCGGTCAGTTTCACTTCTTCGGCGGGTTTGCGAAAATCAGCCGCGCAAGCCGCGATGATTTTGTCCTCGTTCCGTTTGACGGCCTCTGCCAGGCGGTCCAGCTGTGCGATACGTGCCTTGCGGTCAAAGACCGCCCGCCGGGCAAGTTGTGCTCGAAGCTGGGTGTCAAACGCCGCTCGGATGTCATCGGCACCGGCTGTTTTGGCGGGAAATGAGGCAACCTGATTCATGTTCACGCTCTTATTTTTCTTCGTAGAGGACATAGTCCTCTTTCGTGGCACCACAGTCCGGGCAGCACCAATCATCGGGGATCTGGCTGAACAAAGTTCCCGGCGGAAAACCTTCGTGTTCGTCGCCAAGGGCTTCGTCGTAGATATGACCGCATGTGATGCAAAGCCATTTCCGGTAGGCGGTTCCGGCGGCGGGGGCCGCCTGTGCCACCGGAGCAGGCGGCGGTGCGGCGGCAGGAGCGGCAACCGCCACGGGTGCGGGTGCCGGGGCCGGAGCGGATGTCGGTGCCGGTGCCGGGGTTGGTGTAGGCGCTGCGGCTTCTCCGATCAGCAAAAAGTCCTCTTTGTCGCGGACCGCGCAATCGGGGCACGCAAAGTCTTCGGGCACTTGCGACCACGGCGTTCCCGGCGGGAAACCTTCATGCGGGTGGCCCTGGATTTCATCGTAGGTGTATCCGCAATCCGGGCATTGATATTTGGCCATTGTTCATTCCTCCCTTACACACATGAGTTGACAGGCAAGCACATGCGTCGTCCCAGATTTTCTGTCGGTTGTGTCTGCGGCCCCGTCTTCGAGTGCGAGCAAGGGGCTGTTTGTCAGGTCAGGGTTGGCCCCATCGGGGCCAACGCCTTTGTCTGAGATGCCAAGCCTTGGGTTTTATTCGGCGGGCATTGCGGCAGGCTGCGCAGGTGCGACCGACCCGAATTTGCGGTCATAGTAGTCGCGCATACCGGGTTCGATCTGGATCTTGTTCAGATCGCCTTTGGCCCAGTCCAGGACACGATGATCCATGATCGACCGGAACCAGGAGGGGATCAGCGCGGCAAAGAACATCCCGGGATAGCCCGAAGGAAGCGCAGGCAGATCCTTGAAGTCCCGCAGGGATTGATAGGACCGCGTCGGGTGCGCGTGGTGGTCCGAGTGCCGCTGCAGGTGGAACAGGATCAGGTTGGACATGATATGGTTCGAGTTCCACGAATGGTGCGGCTTCTGATGCTCATACTTGCCGTTGGGCAGTTTTTCGCGCAGCAAGCCATAATGCTCGATATAGTTGGCCGAAGTCAGCTGCCACCATCCGTACGCCATCTGAATGGGCAGGAACACAAGCATGATGGGCCCGAAGAATGCCAGCAGCCCGGCGTAAAGAACGACGGTAATGATCAGCGGCTGAAGAATTTCGTTATCCAGGCTCCAGACGCTCTTACCACTCCGCTCAAGGCGCACCTCTTCTAGCTCCCAAGCGCGTTTGAAAGCCCCGGGGATTTCGCGGGTTGCGAAAGAATAGATGTTTTCGCCCATACGCGAGGTTGCCGGGTCTTTCGGGGTGGCCACGTCACGGTGGTGCCCTTTGTTATGTTCGATGAAGAAGTGGCCATAGCCCACCACTGCCAGCACCAGTTTTGCCATCCAGCGATCAAAAGCTTCCTTCTTGTGACCGAGTTCATGGCCGGTGTTCAGCGCCAAACCGTTGACGACCCCCAGCGACAGTGCCAGCGCGACGAATTCGAGCGCATTCAGAGAATGGGTTGCGACCCACCAGCAAGACCCGATCAAAGCCGCATAATGCATGGGCACCGTCAGATAAGTAAGCACGCGATAATATCGGTCTCTTTCAAGATCAGGTACGGCCGATTCGGGGGGATTGGAAAAATCCTCGCCAAACATAGCGTCCAGCATCGGAACCGCCAGATACCATAAAATCAGCACAGTCCCGTACCAGATGCTCCAGCCGGTTACCGAGACCAGATACAGTCCGATTAGCGGCGTTGCCGGCCAGAATACGGACAAAATCCAAAAATACCGTTTCTTATCAACGTATACTTCATCGGCGCCAGCTTGCGCCGTGGACGCTTGGCTTAGATCGCTCATTAGTCTACTCCTCCCAAGGAAAAGGCTATTGTAAGTTTCTGTATTGGCCAGAAGAGCATCTCCTTTTCGTACTTGCTGCTTCTTGCCGCTTGGAATTAAGCTGCCTCTCAATCAGGTCACCCCACAACTACACGTTCGTGTAGTTTAGAGTTTTTTGTGCGCTAGGTAAGATGTCGGCACGCCTACGATACATCACTTTCAGGGAGGGAGGGATGATTAAGACCTCCAGCGCAATCCCGAACGACATCTACGATTTTCTGGAACGCATGAATGTCCGTCAAAAGAAATTGACTCAGGGCTGCCTGAGACGTGACAGACTGGATATTGCGGGACACCCCGGCGCGAAATGCCTCCTTTATCAGGCACCTCGCGGCTTCGGCAAATCAGTGCAGATCGCCTTGTGCGCCCAATCGGCTGCCGACCGAGGAGACGATTGTATCTATCTGGACCTGTCGTCGTTCTGGCCAGAGAGCGTCTCTGAAGCGGACCTTATTGCAACCGCGATTGTCGCAATGCTTTCGCCACCGGACCTTCCCGTCACGTCCGGTGATCGCGGCCCAGAGATCATCGCACTGCGCCTTCTTTTCGATTGGAAAAGACCCGTCATGATTTGCTTGGACGGCGTTTCTGACTCTGCCGCCACACAGAGATTTCTGAAAACGATCACCCTGGAAACGCCAGAAGCCGTTCGACTGGTAGTAAGCGGGCACCAACCGGGCACGTTGGTCACCCTGTCGGTAGTTTCGCATGTGGTGACGATCGGTCCAAGAGAGTTAAGCTTCACTCTTGACGAGACATGTTCAATTCTACCGTTGGAAGCCGACCGGGCGACGAAGATATACAACAAGACGGCTGGTTGGCCGCTTCTATGCGCACTGGCTGGCAAATCGAAAGCATCAGGCGACGCGATCGCTGACCTTTCAGAGGTTCAGGCATACTTCGAAACCGACGTACTGGCACAGATTACGCGGCCGCTCCTCGATCACCTGATTAACGCCAGTTGGCTGGAGGAAATCACGGCAGACTGCAGCGATTATGTGTTCAAGATTAACGATTCCAGTTGCAAATTGGCAGAACTAGCATCGCGCCACGGGCTTTTGATGTCCAGCGATGAAAAACCAAAATGCTATGAAATGAACCGGGCCCTGAGAGAGTACCTGCGCAATCGTTTCAACGAAGCAAATGGCTCGCGTCGGTCGTATTTCCTAAAACGTATCGCATTCTGGCATTGGCGAAAAAAAGAGTACCGTTTGGTCGTGGATGTTGCTCTTCGCGCACACGATCACAGCTGGGCCAAACGGCTAACTGATCAAGCTCTGTTAGATCTAGCCCTGAGACAAGGAGAGATTGAGGCTTTGACGATCTGGTTCACGGGCATTCCCAGAGCCAAACTGCTTCAGATGCCATCCTTGGCTATCGGATATGCTTGGGTGCTGTACTTCAGTCAGCGCGCACAGGAAGCACAGGATGTGCTTTCCAGGCTGAACGACCAGAGGGTTTCCGCACCTTCGGAGGAGGAAGATTCGAATGGCTGGGGGAAACTGGTGCATGCCATCGGTCTTGCCACCCACGATGAATTGAAAGAAAGCGATGAAAGATGCGCGGCCTGGGTTGATACCTATGGGTCGGCCAATCCTGTCGGCCATGCCGCGGCACAGACGTGCAGAGCATTCATCGCCGCTTCCGGCAGGCAGTTTGCTGCCCTTTCAGATCAAATAGCCTCCGCCACGGTCGTGAGCGGCGCGGTCCGTCACCGTTATGCGTTTGGCTGGCTTGCTGCTGCTGGGATTCTGGCTAAGCTGCTCAATGGCGACATCTATGGCGCGCGCAGCGAGATTCGTCGCGCACAGAAAAACGAAAACGTCGCCCATGAGCGCACACCCTTTATCAAAGGAATGCTCGCGGCCTTCGAGCTTCAGGTCCAAACAGAAGAAGAGTCGATCACACCCGATGAGCGTCTTGTGCAAGAGGCTCTGGATTTTGCGCTGGAATTCGGGGTGACGGATGTGGTGTGGAACACCGTCCGAAGCGCGGCCGAGATCTATATTCGCCAGGGTGACACATTGCAGGCGTTCTTGTTGCTTGAACGTTGCCGCCTGATGGCAAAGGATCGCGGTCTGAAGCGGCTGGGCATTCTGGTGCGATTGGGCTCCGAAGTCTTTGCTATGGGAACCCGAACCAGCACTCCGCTCTCGACCGAGCCGCTTCCGTCCGACGAAGACCTGCTGTTTCTGCCAAACCAGAATCGCGCCATCCAGGCGGAAATCGTCTTGCTAGAAGCCTCAAGATTTCTGCGAGACGGCAAACTGGGCCTGGCCGAGATGCACGCTCGAAAAGCCCTTTCCAACTTTTCCGCCGTCCGAGACCAACGCGGAGAAATCAGGGCGCAATATACGCTTGCGACTGCAATTTATCTGATGGGCGAAAAAAAGCAGGCGCTGAAAAGAATCGCCGATGCCGATCTGAAGGCACAACAACTGGGCGCTTTCAGGTCCTTGATAAACAGGCGGCATTTTCTGCGTGTCATCAGTCCAGCGGCGAAAGCGTTCTTGGATCAACGGACAACTCAGGTCGCCAGGACCAAAGTACCTGCGCATGATGTGCAGATTACTGAACGCCCCTTTGCATATAGATCGGCCCCCATAAGTCAGAAGCAGGTAATCGTCCTGCAACATGCCGCACTTGGGCTGAGCAACAAGGAAATTGCAGTGCGCATGCATGTCACGGAAGACACCGTGAAGTGGCATTTCAGAAAAATTTTGCGTGGTCTAAACGTCGCCAATCGCACCGAGGCAGTAATGGCTGCGCGCTCGCTTAGCCTCATCTAAACAATCGGTAAACCCGGGGAGGAAAGAAACATGAACACAACTGTGATTATCGGCAATGGAGCGGCCGGAACAAATGCTGCCGCAACCTTGCGCATGAATGGCTACGAAGGTGCGATAAAACTTATTGGCGATGAGGTGTCGCTGCCTTATCAGCGCCCGCCTCTGTCCAAGGCGTGGCTGCAGGGACCGGATAGACCGCAGCCAACTCTGATACGTCCTCTTTCATTCTACGAAGACAATCGCATCGACCTGATGCGGGCGCGCAAGGTCGTCAAGATTGATAGGAATAAGCGTAGAATCCACTTTGCGGACGGGAAGACGATGAAATTCAATACCTTGATCCTTGCCACAGGGGCATCGCCGCGTCGTCTTAATGCGAAGGGCGCGAACCTGAAAGGGATCCACTATCTGAGAGACCTGGGCGATTCGGCAAGGCTTCGCCAAGCCTTGAGCGATCCTGGCTGTCGCGACGTTGCAATCATTGGCGCCGGTGTTATCGGGCTCGAAGTGGCCTCTGCCGCGGTCAATCTTGGGAGAACCGTCACTGTTGTCGAGGCCGCCGCTCGCGCCATGGCCCGCGTTGCCTCACCCGCAACAACCAATTTCGTTACTCAGAAGCTGAAAGATGCCGGTGTTCAGTTTCTCTTCAATCAGAAGATTGAGAGGTTCGGCGCCGCTGATCGCCGCGTTTCCTCGATCCATCTTGGCGATGGATCCCAAATAAAGACCGATCTCGTGTTGGCGGGGATTGGTGCAACACCCAATATTGCGCTTGCCGAAGCCGCGGGCCTGGAATGTGACAATGGTATCTGCGTCGATCAGGACATGCGGACATCTGACTCCGAAATATTTGCAATCGGAGATTGTGCCCGCGGTGAAAACGAATTCGCATCCGGAAAACTGCGTATCGAAACCATTCACAATGCAACCACGCAGGCCCAGATTGCGGCAGCGGCCATTTGCAACAAAGAACGTCCTACCCCAGTTCCCCCACGGTTCTGGTCCGATCTCAAAGACATGAAGGTTCAGGCGGTCGGAATATCGTCCGGTTACGATCTGGTTCGCAGCGATGCTTCTCAGCATCCACCAACTTTGGAAACGCATCTGAAATGCGGCGAACGTCTTATCGCAGCCGAGATCGTAAACCTTCCCAATCGTCAGAGCGCCCTTGCGAGAGCGATTTCTCCGCGCATTCCAGTTGACACTCAATAATCCACAATCAGGTCTGATTTTGGGGCGAGTTCGGCCACTTTTTCTGCTTCGAAGCCGCATCCAGAGTATTGGACAGATTCCACACCTCGTTCTTTGCGCCTGGATTTGAATTTTCAATAGGTTGTCCATTGGGCGATGCCGAAGGAGACTGATGTTCCGACACGTCAACTTCGCCGGAGGAACACCACATGGACATGCATCAGAATGCGCGCACTGACCCGATCCTTTTGGACGCGGCCACGAACAAAGAATCACCTGGCTGCATTCATGGAGGTAAAGCGATTTCGGCCTTAAGAAATCATATCGAAATTGCGCAAGGCGGAGGCAACTGTGCGCATCGCGACGACTGCCACCCTGCTTTCTTCCCACAAAGACAGCTATACTCAACAGGACATGACAGCTGGCGATCCAGCCCTCCCGCCAGGTTCCTCACAGGCGGTAGCCACCGGAAGGCGAAGCTTTTTTGGTGATTGAACGCTCGATGCCTGGATGGCCGTGATGATGAAGCTTCGGACATCAGGTGATTTGTGGTTCCGACGTTGACCGGGGGGAGTAAGGCGACCGGCCACTTTTTCGAGATTTCGAGAAACCACGATCTGTCGCCATGAACCGCGCCAACATAGGTGCGATAAGCTTTGCGGCTTCGTTCTTCTGTCCGGTCTCACGCGCGAGCACTTCGGCATAGGCGACAAGGTCCCTGTGCACATCGGCGGGCAGTTCGATGTTCAGTTTGACAGGTTTGTCATCAGGTATGGCGCCGAGTTTCAATTTGGTCATGGGTCAATTCCGATAGGGTTCGAGGATGAGGTCACGCGTGACCATCACGCGCACTGGGAATCCGGGGCGAATGGTCAGAGTCGGCGGGATGGAAATCTGACGGCGGACAATCTCGTCCCCGGCGCGCCCGATCGTGTCCTGGGTCCCCTCACGAATGGCGCGAGCAATGTCATCGTCATCGTCGGCGCCCAATTCCACTCCGATATTCAGGACGGTGGCGAGCCCAGCCGCCATGAACAGCCTGCCCCAATGATTGTTCACACCATCTTCGAGCCCGGCATAGCCCGCTTCGTCGGCGCCGGGCTGGCGTTCGAGAACGATGGAGCGCCCGTTGGGCAGGATCAGGCGCGTCCATACCAGCAGCACGCGGCTTTGCCCGAAGGCGACGCGGCTGTCGTATTCACCGATGAGGCGCGCGCCTTGGGGGATCAGCAGGAAGCGACCGGTCGGGCTGTCATAGACATTGGAGGTCACTTGCGCGGTGATCTGGCCGGGAAGGTCCGAGCGCAGACCCGTGACCAGCGCCGCCGGAATGACCGCACCGGCCTGGACCACATAGGGGCTTGGCGGGTCGACGAGTCGATCCGCGGCCGTCGTTCGGCGGTCAACGGGTTCGTCGAGAAATCCTTCCCACCTGTCCGCCGCGTCTGGCGTGGCGCCGGTTGCGCTCGCGGGAAAGAATGATCCGGGATCGGACAGCATGGGTGCGACCACAGGCGAAGTTTGCGGTTGTTCGCCAATGGCGGTCTTGGCTTCGGCGAAAAGTCGACTGAGCCGGGCCGCCTCCAACTCCTGAAACCGGCGCTGTTCGTCCGGATCGACGGCAGGCGCAGTGACGACCGCCGGCACGGGCTGACCGCGTTGTTGAGCGGACAGTATCGGCCGCCCGAGTTCACCGGGCAGCGGCGGTCCAAGTTGCGGTATGCGTGTGTAGTCGGTCGGAAGGCGCGACAGACCTTCGGCTGCCTGGATGCGCTCGGTCGAATAGAGTTCCGGCGGTCCATCGGCCGGTTTGCGATCTTGCAGAGCCACAATCAGGATGGCGCCGAGACCGAGTCCGCTGGCCGCGCCAAGAACCGTCAGCGTGCGACGTGAGAGACGCATGACCCTTGGCGGATCGGCGCGCAGCCGCAAGGAGGCGGCGATCTCTTTTTCCTCACGGGGTTCTCTATCGTCGCTCATTTGCGCGGCCCCGCGGCGCCAGGACGAGAAGCGGTTTGACCGTCGCGGCTTACCCCGTCGGTGCGGACGATCCGCACACGTTTCTGCCTGTCGCCGAGACTTAGTTCGGCGGCGGCGAAAAGCCGATCGACGATCATGTAGTTGCGGGCGATACGGTAGTTGACGAGCTGGCCTTCGCCTTCCGGTCCGATGACGAAGAGCGGAGGCATTTCCCCCTGACCGATCCCGCGCGGGAACTCGATGAAGACCTGCCGCCCATCATCGAAGGCGCGCAGGGGTCGCCAAGGCGCGCGGTCGCCCTCGATCCGGTAGCGGAAGCGCAAGGAGTCGAGCGCCACGTCGCGTCCGATCGGCAAGGCTGCTTCCGCCTCGGCGTTGCGCCGCCTGAGCGCGATCAAGGCGTCTTCGGCATAGGTCCAGGAGACGGACGCCATATAGGCGGACGGGTTCGCTCTCAGTTCGAGATGATAAGTCCGCCGATCCGTATTGATGACGAGGTTGGTCTGAAGATCAGGCCGCGTCGGTTTGACCAGAATATGGATGCGCTGATCATCCCCTGAACCGCTCTGAGTGTCGCCGATGATCCAGCGCGCCGTGTCGCCGGCCGCGATCGGACCGGAGCCCACCAGGCTCTCTCCGGGCTGCAGGGCGATATCGGTGATCTGCCCCGGCGATGCGTAGACCTGATAGAGCGCGCCCTCGGTGTAGGGATAGAGTTGCACAGCGTTGATGAAACCGTCACGCACCGGCTCCATCCGAGCGGCGGCGTTTGCTTGGCTCACCCGTTCTGCAGGATCGGCGGATTCCGGCGCTCGGTCTCCCCCGTTGATCGGCTTGAGTTGGCCAGGCAGCGGCAGTGGGCTGGTGCGTTCGACGATCCGCACCGGACGCGCCGGTTCGGGAAGAAGCGTCGCTTCGATCGGAGGGGTGTCGTAAGCGATCTCCGGCGGTTTGAAGGTCGCGCATCCCGAGAGCGCTGTCGCGGCGAGGAGGACCGTCATGGAGGCTTTGTTCAGGCGAAGTGTTTTTATCATTGGGCGGACTCCCTGGACCAGTTGATGGCGTTGACGAAGATGCCGAGCGGGTTTTTACGCAGGCGCTCGGCGTCGCGCGGCTGTTGCAGAACGATGGTGAGAATGGCGGTCCAGCGTTCGGTCGCGGCGAGCTGTCCGTTGGCGTAACGGCGCTCGATCCAGGCGATGCGGAAGCTGCTCTTGGAGGCGCGGATAACGCTGGAGACTTCGACGGAGATCTGCGTGTCGCCGACCTTGGCGAAGGGGTCGTTCACTCTGGCGTAGTCGTTGAGCGCCAGCGCGCCCTTGTCGGTCGTGAAGTCATAAGCATGCAACCAGTTCTGGCGCAGCACGATCGGATCGGCGGGAATCTGGCGCACATTCTCGATGAAACGCGAGAGGTGGTAAGCGATCTGCGGATCGGTCGGTCGGAAGTCGGCGGCGGCGGGCGTCACGGCTTGCGCCGCGCCGCGGCCGGCCCCCTCTGCAGCAAAAGGGGGGGTCGTCCCCTCTGGGAACCCGTCACACCCTATC
>OBJS01000016.1_pt1 | contig 119803 bp, 174 predicted proteins | sample 1519851 | NCBI WGS metagenome assembly OBJS01 (sample SAMN03019806, study PRJEB22545) | beach sand metagenome | biome: beach; feature: sea beach; material: beach sand | place: USA: Municipal Pensacola Beach, FL | collected 2010-10-20 | depth 25-47 cm m
ACGCAAAGCAACACCGGATTAGGGTGAAAGCAACACCGGATTGGTGGCTGCCAGCGTGGCAGCCACCAGCGTCGCAACAAAGCTCACAGTCGCAGTAGTGGTCTGCGAAGAAATCGCTGGAGTACCGCACCTGTGTTCCCTCCATCCGCAGGGCGTGGCTATCGAGGTTGTCCAGGACTGGATCCATCTGTTCACCATCTGCGAGGGGCTGGGGCTGGGCGGGCGACTTGAACTGGCCCGCAGCAACCCGGGTGCTTGCCCCCTACGATCTGCTTGACGGCCGCCAGACCCCGATGAAACCATCTTGACCGACACTGCGCGCAAAACCAGTGGTCACAGACCTCGCAGTAATCGATTTGAGTCAATTGCTGGCATATGTGACACTTGCCATACACAGGCAACACTCTATCACGGAATTTGGTGAAGCGAGTTCGCAATCAAGGGAGTGGCGTCGTGATCGGATCCAGAACCCAAGAGGCAGTGCAGGTGTTGCTGAGCGCGGTCGACGGGCAGTCTCTTCCCATCATATCGCTAAACAAGGCCCTCTTTTACCTCGACCTCATTGCACTTCGGGATCTAGGCGAGACCTTCACCGGTAACCGCTATGTAGCTTTGAAGCGAGGCCCTGTAGTTGACGGCTACAAAGGCATGGTTCAGGAACTGGAAGTCCGCGGGGTCGTAAAGCAGGACGAAGCCTCCTTCGAGAACCCGGTTCGGCTGTTAGCCGAGGCGGATGCCCCATCTATGCCCCAGGAACTTATCGAGCAAGCTCGCCTGGTGGCTAGGCGTGTCGCGAGTGTCAGCCCAGGGAACGACGTATCCGACAAGAAAGGGTGCGGCGGACTGCCAACGGAAGTCAGCATGCTAGTTGCTATGCAGCAACTTGCTGGCGACACCGACTGGGATGTCTCCGAGGACGAACTTGTCGCAGCTGGAAGGGACGCTGATACACTTCACCGTGGCGACGAAGCAGGCTATCCCTTCTGACTGAGGCAACACTTAATCTTTCAATGTGAGGTGCCCATAATGAAGATCCATTTCGACGAAAAGCGAGCCACGCAGGCCGCGGCAATCCTCCTAAAGGAGGCTGGCGGTCGGATGAACTACATGAAGCTATTGAAGCTATTGTACTTGGCGGACCGCACTTCTCTGGTGGAAAAGGGACGCACTATCGCTGGAGCGAGCTTCTACATCATGAAGCACGGCCCACTGGCGGGTGATGTGCTTAACTGCATCAAGAAGCGGTCGGGGCACGGAGATTTTTGGGCGTGTCACATACATAAGGAAGGCTACGACGTCGCCTACGTGACCGATCCTGGTGACGGGGAGCTTTCCGACTACGATGTGGAAGTCTTGACGGAGCTCCAACTGCAGCACACTAAGCGCGATGCGTGGGACATGGTGCGCTTTGTTCGCGCTCTTCCTGAATGGCATCCGTTGGAAGGTCGCGAAGCACTTTCGCTCGAAGAAATCTTGCGAAAGGCAGGTGTGAACGAAGAGGACGTCAAGACGTTCGCCGAGCAAATGAAGCATTTAAGCGCCCTCGATAGGTACCTGGCGGAAATCGCTGCCGACACAATCGACTTCTCCGACACGGTCCCGCCCGACCTTGCCGTAGGTAGTGTGTACGCGTAGACCTCTCCGCGGTCTACCACGGAATTTGGTGACTGATGCCCTGGTCGATCATACTGGATCCATGCGGACTCGCTTCCTTCAGGCTGGACTAGGCCAAACGTTGCCGACGGGAAACCCCGCCACGGCGACCTGCTATTCCGCTGAACTCAACGAGCAGCTGATCGCGGCCTGCGAAGCAGGAAGCCCAGTCTGCACGCCGCAGACGATGGCGAGACTGTTGAACCTGCCTTACTGTCCCGGGGAATGCGGAACCCCGGCCCCTGGAATCCCTGGGTCGCCCAGTCCGGCAGCAGCGCCCGGCAACGGCTTCACGACGTTACACGTCGCTCTCGGGGTCGGTATTGGTGTAGCCTTGGGCTACTATCTAGGCCAAGACCGACCCTCACCACGAGGGGCAGCAGTTCGGGGATACAACGATGACTACTAAGGTGCCGCGCGAATTGTCCGGATCCAAAGGAAGAATGGCAATCGGGGGCGTTTCGGTAGCTCTTCTGACGGCCGCCGCCGCGGCGCTGAAGCAGTTACCAGAAAACGTCGCCATTGCAGTGGTGGTGATGACTGGCCTCAGTGTCATCGCCTACACCTACATGACGGGGCGTGAGGACGAGGCCAAGCACAATGCCGACGCTGAGAAAGCCAAGGCGCAGAATGCCGACGCTGAGAAGGCGCCGCCCGATGCCAAAGAAACGCCGGGTTCTTAGCCTATAAAACGCTTCATTCCAGGAATTCGCTCACGTTGGCCTTGCACCCGTCAAGGTATCAGTGATACCACTGGTGCATGGCTTCCAGACGAGCGATGCAGCGCCGCCAAGAGCGCGAGAAGAAGAAGCGGGAACGCACTGCGGTTTTGAAGAAACTGGGAAACATCCAGCGTGGCCAAGCGCTGGATGTGGATAGCGAAGGCTTGGCCGGCGAGTTCGGTTCGGTGGAGTATGAGATCGGACCACCGGAACTGGATCACTCAGACCTGACCCCAGAGCAGCTTCCCAGCAACTTCGCTTTACCGCAGAAGCTGGTGCGGTATCTGCAGGAAAGAACATCCGTGCTGCCTGCTGTTCTCAATGCGGCCGACAGGGGTGACTTCGCGCAGATTGCGGCGATTGTGTGGCAAGCGTACCTGGACCGGGGCGAGGCTGAGCAGGCTCCGCCCTTCTATTGGATACGCATCCAAAGCTGGGCGCTTCATCCCGTAGGCCGTCCGGAGCGTGCCTACGGTCCATATGGCACCGCCAGGGATGCTTACGTGGTGGCCAGCTTCATGATTGCGCAAGAGGGGTTCCGAGGGCTGGCGCTCGTTCTTGAGGCTCGGATGACGAGTGGTGCGGTAGTGGAGTCTCGACCTGTTTGGATGCGGGCGGTACCAGATTTCATGTTGCCCACATCGTGGGGAGAGGAGTAGGGATGTTGAATCTATTGACCGGTTCCATGTCTGGCGACGTGCCGTCCAGAACCGCATCAAGCCGGCTTGTGGCCGCCAATATGGCGCGCTTGTTTCGGGATGTGCGTCAGCACGGCGTCGATGGAGCACAGATACTAGAGGGGGTGGCCCCGCTCCATGAACTTTCGCTGGCTCTCGACCAGTGCGGCATCGAGACGCATGTGACCGAGGAAAACCAGGGTCGCTTTCTCCTTGCCTGGGGGACATCGCCTAACGAGTCAGTTCAAAGTAAGGAGCAGCAAGTTCTCTTCCGAGGAAAGCGCGTGGCCATCTTGGCTGACTGCAACTTAGTCGGCGCCCGCTGGGAATGTCGGAGTCCGTACTTGCCGCTCACAGATTCGACGTCTCCAGAAGCGCTCGTGTACGAACTGCTGTTTGGAACGGCCGCAGACACAAAAGTGTTCCTGCAGGAAGTCTCAAATCGCATGGGTGAGCGGGTGGAGGAATCTCAGGAGTGTTTGCTTCTTAGTAAATATGATAACAAGGACCGGCGTCCGATTGCTCTTCAGCACCACTTAGCTCAGATGTCGTTCGGCGTGGTGCACCCGGAAGGGTTTCTGGATCAGGCCTATAAAAGTGGATATTTCACCAGCGAACTGTACCGGTTGCTCACCAATCGCACAGTACGCTGGGGAAACGAGAACGTTTCGGTTGGGAAGACGGTTTACGAGAAACTGGATGATATTACCATCGAACTCCCAGCACCTTATTCCACGGAACATAACGCTGTTGGGTGGAGAGCAGCGATCGGCGTTGAATGGACCCTCGAACTTTTAACCGCGTTAGACGAAACGTGTGGAGCAAGATGGATTGTGAGGGTGTACTCGCCGCCATCTGGTGCGAGTCCTCACGTGCGAGAGATCGAGAAGACAGGCAGTCTTGATGCGGCGATAGCGGCGGCCGAGCAAGATGTCTTGTGTCTGGTGGGGCTGCGGAGGTTGGTGTCCGGACCGTCCGAAGAATGAGCGACTTCGGCTCAAACCTGCGGAGATTTCGCGAGAGTCGCGGAATGAGCCTGAGACGTTTTGCCAAGTTGATCGACGAGCCCTACGCAAACGTGTGGCGCTGGGAAAAAGGGTACAACGGCGTCCGGCAGGATGCTCAAGAGCGCATTAAGCAGGTGTTCCCCGCAATGCGCGAGGTGGAGTTCCCAGCGTCATCCGTGCGCAACAAGAAGGGGCCAGGGGCGCCTTCAGTGCCGTGTCGATCAGAGTTGCTTTGGGAACTCGAGGCGACGCTTGCTCGAGCATTGGAGATTGTGAGATGTCTGAACGAGAGCCGAAACAGGTAGAGCATATCCTGCATCAGAGTGTGCGTTGTGCTCACGAGGGCTGTCGCGTTGTTCACCCCACGCTGCATTCTGGAACAAGACGTCGTAGTTGGAAGTGCCATCATCACGATGGCAAGAGTTGGCCCGATGTGCAGGTGCGTGCAGGGCAGTCTCTGTTCGGAGTCAAGGTGGTCGCCGACATTCTCACGGTAGCTGGATCAGTGCTGCACTGTCACGTCGTAGCTCGCCGAATCGATGTGGCGCCGAAGGGTATTATGAGGGAGTGCCTACTCGAGGGCGTAACGCCAGAGCAGATCGATGGGGACACAGCAAAAGTCATTAACTGCTTTGCAAAGGGACGTTTTGATGTTGATGAGTGAGACAGGCGATATTTGCCGACGAGCCGCTGAGGTGCAGGCCTTTCACAGGTTGCATTTTCAGGTCGTCGACGGATTCCTATACTATCGCGACGAAGGCAACGAGTTACAGGGACGTCAGCCAACAGCCGCCGAACGTCTCACATGGGACCGATGTCTTATGAAGACGGCGGATAGCTACATCCTTCGCGTGCAGCCGACGCAGGAGCCACTTCTATCTCGCGTTGCCCGTCTGGTCGACGTACGGCGTCGCTCATTCGCGTTTGATAACGTCGCACTAGGGGAGAGTGTGCAGCTTGCCTGGGTGACGGATGGGGCGGACGCCGTGCTGTACTGCCGGGGCCCGAATGAGTGGCGATTTGTCGTGACACACCCAGCGGTACATGTGGGGCTGTCTCGGGGTGAGGGGTCATGAAAGTTACAGGTTACGGGCACTTTGCCTACCTCAGCTTCATTGTCATGCCCGACAAGGATAGTTCGACCCATACGAGAACGAACTACTTGGCGAGCCGTCTCCGCGGAGTATTTTACTCTCGGCATTATGAGTCCGTTCGCGTGAACCGCGGGTACTCCCAGGAGTATCTTTTTCGCAAGGGTGGGCTCGACTGGAACTTTGAGGTTACGGGTCGCCGCATTGAGATTAAGCTGCAGGACCGTCCATGCCTCGGGACGCCGAGCGACTTGCCACCGCACGATCGGTTGCATGCCCTGGTTATTCTTACTGCACTGGCTCGGGTGGCGCGTGAGCACGGAATTGAACTCCCTAAGTTCCGTGCTGGTTGGGAGTGGTCTGCTCAGCAAATGGGAGACGACAAGCCGCTTGCCTTAAGCATTCGAGACGCGCTCGAGCATGATAGTTCGATTCTTGACCCGTTAATGGCGTTCAACGTGCGTTGGGGCTTCACTCGATTCAAGCGAGATCCTTCGGGCTGGCCTGAAGATAGCGAGTTGTACTCGGGCCAGAATGACGGCAGAGATGCCGATCGGCACCGGCTAAGACCGGGTGACGTTCGCTACCTTATTGACCGAACAGGTCGGGTTATTCGTGGCCGCGTCTATCCGAATATGAACAACATGTGGCGACTCGTCACCGGGCGTCGACATGACCCCTACGAACACGCCAGCTACTTCTTCACGCCTCCAGAAGGAATGCAGCTTCGCGGCCGCCACTTCGGTGAACGTGGGAAAAGGCGTCGAGAGGAACTCTTGAAGCAAGCTGTTAAGGACGAGCAGTGGTCCCGGGTTGCGCAACTTGCTGCAGTTTTGGAGCGTGAGAAGTCATGAGTGGTGTACCGAGCAAAACCGTGGTGGCGATGATTCGCGCCTTTGTCCAGTGCGACTTCGCGCGCTTCAAGGCTCTCTCGCTGCAGGTTGCTGCGCGCATGCCGGACCGCGCTGCGGCTGATGTTCGTTATCTGATCGGCAATCGGGATAAAATGCCTGATGGTATCCCTCAGCAGTACGCGCATCTTGCGGACATGTTGACCCCAACATCTCTTGATGAACTCATCTTGCAACCAAAAACGCAGGTCGCATTAGGTGAGATCATCAGTGAATTGCAGCACGCGTCCGAGATCCTGGAGGCTGGCCTAACCGTCTCTCGCTGTTATGTGTTTGAGGGGCCGTCTGGAACTGGAAAAACGCATGCTGCGCGGTCAATAGGAGCCGCGCTCGGCTTGCCGACTTGTCGTGTGTCGGGAGTGCGTGAGAGCTACGTCGGTCAGACTTCAAAGAACCTCTCGATGGTGGCAGAGCTCGTTAGATCGTTGCCGGCGGTTTACTTGATTGACGAGGTGGACGTGCTTGCAGGTAAACGGCTGTCAGCGCGCGGGTCGGGGGCTGACGTGGAGGTCAACGCCACAACCAGTGCGATGCTTATTCTACTCGATGTGATTGCAGACTCTAATTCCGTGTTTGTCGGGACGACTAACTTTGACGGCGAGTTGGATGTGTCCTTCAAGCGTCGCGTCGAGACAGTCGAGTTCCCCCGACTTGGTATCGATGACCTAAGGAAGATTGCTGCGCGCTTTGACGTACCAGAGGGGGTGCTGCTCGAGGAGTCCTCGCCTGCCGAATTCCGCCGAGCAGCTGAGAGGTATAAAAAGCGGCAGATCATAGGAGGTTTCAAGTGATAACAGCACTGTTTTGCGCCTGCTTGCTATGTGTGGGCATTGGACTTGGTGGCCTGTGGCGAATGAGCGTCCAGGAGGTAAAGCGCCCCAGGTTGCCACGCGGGTATCGTTTCGAGTGGAAAGCCAGCACATTCTTCCGAGATAAAGAGGACCTCTGTGTTTTCGGTCGCGAGCGTCGCGCTTGCTGGTGTTGCTGCTTTGCAGGGACGAGAAACAACCGCGATCAAGTGGAACTGATGTTAGACATTGCTTCCCTGAATCCAGGTGACGGTATCGATGTCTTGGTAAAGGAGATCGTCCCCGCGGCAATGGCCGAATACCGGCGAAGGATTCCGGCATCATGATCGCGCTCAGCATCAGACAGCCCTGGGCCTGGGCGATCATGAGAGCTGGAAAAGATATTGAAAACCGCGACTGGATGACTGAATACCGTGGCCGGATCTTGGTGCATGCTTCAAAAGGCGGAACTAAGAAGGACTACGAATTTGCCCGTGGCTACATCCAGGAGCGCACGAGTCTTGTCGTGCCGGACAAGAAAGAGATCGTAGTCGGCGCGATTCTTGGCGCTGTCACGGTGGTTGACTGCGTTGATGGGTCCGACTCAGCGTGGTTTATGGGGCCTCAAGGGTTTGTTCTAAAAGACCCCTACGAACTGCCAGAGCCGGTGTATTGCAAGGGTAAGTTGAAGTTCTTTGGTGTGTCCAGAGAAGTGGCCGATGCGCTGAAGCAGCAGGCAAAAGGAAGAGGGAGTCGATGAGTTCAAGGTGGCGGGATGCGGAAGACGCGAAAAAAGCGTTCAGTCGGGCGATGTTTCCGGACGGAGAAAGAGTCGTCTGGGTGATCGAGAAACGGCACGTAGTATTCGGTATGACCGAGTACTACGCTGAAAAAATGGAGTGGCATAATATCGATACGGACGATGACACTCCACCCGGGGTGATCGCCGCACTTGAAACGCTCGACGAGCACTATGATCTGCGTACTGGAGACGGCGGGGACGTGACCATTGCCGGGCACACATTTCGTCGGCTAGGGGTGAAGACAGAATGGCACCCCGTTGAGATGTTTCTCACTGAAGTCGGAGCTGACGACTATCTAGCTAGGCATGACGCACGTTGTCTCCGGAAGACTAAAAGGGCGATCGTAGGCACTGAACTCGGTCCTGTCTCTTTCTGGCTGAAGGGGTGCGATTTGCCGTTGTGCTTCTACGAGATTGTTGGGCTTCCCCCGGCGAATGAGTATCGCATAGCTGCGTATTCGCGCTTAGATGCTCGTTTGCTGGTAATGGAAGAACTGAAGACCTTAATAGAAGCTGCGGATCCCGAGACTTGGTATACCAGTGAAGCACGAGTGCCCTCTCCGTTGGTCGCATCGAAGAGGGGAGTGTTTAGGCGGACTGAACTCGAGGAGGGCGGGGAGCAGTGAGAGTAGCGCTTGAGGAACACCTGTATGGCTTGTTGGATGCCGAGACGAGTGAGGCCAGTCGCTTGTCAGCGCTCATGCGATCGGATGAGTCGGCGCTTCGATCTGCTGTGAGCGTTTTTCGGATCGCGCAAGCGATGCTAGTCGTGGAGTCTTCGTATCTTTCCAGGCTGGAGAACTTCGTTAAGTTCGCTTACCTGAGAAGCCCCAAAAACCATGTGTTGGTGGACGTGGAAAGTCTTAAGGACGGGTCTCATTGCCTGTTTTTGGGAGAGCGCTGCACGGTCAGGTGTGTTGATGGTCGCCGCGACCTCATGAATGGCACCGATCTGGTGAAGAGGGAGCACGTAGGTGAAGTGGCTGTGCGGAAAGGAAGCCATGACAGCTATTGAGTGGACAGACGTTACGTGGAACCCGATGCGCGGTTGCCGTCGAGTCTCTCGTGGCTGCGAGCGATGCTATGCAGAGCGATTCGCTTATCGTTTTTCTGGGCCAGGGCAGCCCAATGAGGGTCTTGTAAAAAAGACATCTCAGGGTGCCCGTTGGACGGGAGAACTGCAGTTCGTCGAATCGCGACTCAGATTGCCTCTCACTTGGAGTAAGCCCCAGGCTGTCTTCGTCAACAGCATGAGTGACGTGTTCTACGGAACGGATGCAATGATTGCCTGCGTCTTCGCGATCATGGCTCTGAGTCGCAAGCATACGTTCTGCGTGCTGACGAAAAGGCCAGTTCGCATGGCCGAGTTCTGTGGGGACATTATGGCCACTTGGCGCCCGACTCTTCGCACCGCGGCTTATGCTATCGGCGTTGATGTGGGCAAGCGTTGGGATGCTGAGGTCGCCAACCTGACCTACCCATTACGAAATGTCGAATTGGGGGTGAGCGCTGAGGATCAGGGCACCGCCAGCGATAGGATAGAGGTACTGGCCAACACGCCAGCAGCAGTTCGGGTCGTGTCGCTCGAGCCGCTGTTGGGTCCGGTAGACCTGGGGAGTGTCCGAGGAGCATCCTCCCTCGATTGGGTGATTGTTGGTGGCGAGTCGGGGCCGGGGGCACGCCCCTGCGAGGTGGACTGGATCAAGACTGTGGTGAGGCAGACGCGTACTCTTCATGTGCCTGTCTTCGTGAAGCAGTTGGGCTCGAACCCGATTGGTTGCGCGGATTCCATCCGCGGAAAGGGTGCCGACATGAGTGAGTGGCCAGATGACATAGCGATTCGGGAGTTCTCCTCATTGCGAAGTGGAGGTGATCAATGATGCTCGTCTGTAACCCCGGAACTCATGGGGCAGACTGGCCCGAGTCACAAGCACTCGAGAACCTTCAAGAGTTGATTGGTAAACTCCTGTTCGGAGTTTACGCCAATCGGCGTCGGGAATATGACGACGGGCAGGGCCGGTACGCGTGGGAACTGTCTTACAAAGGTCGCACTTGTCTGGTGCTAGTCCCGGGATGTCCCCCGGAGGCGTTGCGCTGGGCAAAGGACCAATTTCCAGTTCGCTACTATGTGAACGGCAATTCTTGGCAACTTGAATATGCGTTGATCGCAGTGGCCACAGAACTGCAAACGCCGATCTGAGAGGTGCTTGTGAACCCTGACAATAAGTATTCTCAAGCCGTCTACGATCACCTCGAGCGGCTCCGTCAAGCGGGGAAGTCCGGCGATAAAGAGGCGTTTCAAAGGATATTCTTCGATGGCGTGGTGAATGCCATCGCGTGGTATCGAAGGCGACCTGAACCCTGGGCTCAAGCCGCCGTGGACGAACTTCACAAACTTGTCGCTGCTGCCTATGCGACTAGTTCTGAATTCAAGAAAGAACGACTAGCATGGCTGCTTAGTTGTGTGGCGTTCCCGGAATGGGCGCCTCGCCCGGTAGAACTACACAGCGCCTGCTACGGTTCGCCGACGATCCTGAGCGGGTGCGGTCGCTACTCTTACGAAGCTGACTCCTGACTCTAAACCGAGATAACCTATGAACCCTTTGGACCCAAGGAAACTTCTTTTTAACCGTTTGCACAAGGAGCGCTGCCGGTTGGTAGCCAAGCGTACAAAGAGAGGTCTAACAGGGAGCGAAAAGACGCGTTTCCGGAGGCTTACGAACCGTATCAGGAAGATGATGCGGAAGTACCCATTGCAGACAGTGTCCTGGATAGCCGAGTTGCTGAAGGAGATCTACTCCTCGGGGGGCAGCTACTACCCGACGACAGGTGCTCTCGGTCCACTTCGACCCCCCGAATCAGGAAAGTAACATGGCAATTATCCGAATAAAAAATCAGGATCCTGAGAACAAGTGCCGTCCGTCAGAGCACCAGTATTGCGAAGGCCTCCAGTACGCGCTTGATCGGTGCAACGCCTATCGAGAAGAACTTCGCAACCAGGACCCGCCTGACGATTTCGATGAAGAAAAGAGCCCGCCGGAGATGCCGCTAAACGGGCTTCGGTTCTCCTTGAATCTTCATACCTTGAAACGAACGCAATCCATCTGCTTCGACTTTGGCGAGGCGAGCCCGGCACTCCTGTTGGAGTTTTGCCCGTGGTGCGGCGAGCGGCTCGACGAGCATCAGGGTTTGCCTGGGTGATGGCGGACGGCGTAGAAGGTTAGCAACTAGCTAGGAACCGCTATTATGAGCCTCATCTTGCAGAGCCCTAGAGGCAGTCACCTGGTCTGGGTTTCTGAGAGACTGCCCGACGTGCCGACGTTGACGGTCGAACTCGCAGACAAGTGGTATTCCTTGTTTCTTGTTGGTCCCAACGGTGCCGTAGAGCGTGTCGAATTTCCGGACGACTTTGCCGATCATTGCCCGAACCCAGAAGCCGTGGAGCAGTTGGCAGAACGACACGGGTGGGACTTGTCGCTGGTTGCTCATGAGTTGATTGTCGGGCGCTGGCAGGTACAGGTATGTGGTCAATAGCGGTTTCGCTAGCGCCGATTCTTGTGGTTGCCCTAGTAGCCGGGATCGGCTGCTTTATGGTGGCTCGAGCATTCTATTCCGTTGAAAGGGTGACCGCAGAAGAATGCGCGCGGCAGCGAGCAGAACTGTGCAGGGTGGAGAAGGAACTCTCTGCCCGGATCGACGCGCTTTGGCAACATCATCAGGACCCAGAAATTCCAGATCCTTGGGTCGCCTACCGTCGGGTGCCGCATGAGTCTCAGTCGCAGCCGATCAAGCGGCGGTGTGAACTGGTGCCGTCTGCGTTTGTGGAGCAGAGCGAGCCAGACAAGCCGTGCAAGCGTTGTAAGGATCCCGCTCGGGGAGGGCTTTACGGCTTCTGCTATAGCTGCATGGTGCAGGTCCTGAGCGAGTGGCAGCCCAAATGAAGACTGCGTCTTTCAGAACCTATGTCGGTCCAGGGCCGTGCGCGTAGCCACAAAAGAACAGAAGCCGCCCTAGGGCGGCTTCAACCCTGCCACCGAAGCAACAGGGGGGGTGCCGGGAATGTACGGATCGATCGGGCTCCCAGCAAGAATTCATCTATCCGGAGGTGATGAACCGGTGCTCTTATGTTGGGAGCGGCCACCATTTACAGAAGAGAACTGAATGGTTTGAACAGGAACTCGGGATACGTGTGCCCGAGATACTCACTCGAGAGCAGCAGCTCTCGCTTTACCAGGAATGAGCAAAGATATGAGCGAAGAAGACAAGACGACTATTCCACCTTTCACCACGGCGAGCATGTCTCTGCCGAGCGACCACTGGATCTACGAGCCAGAAGAAGATGGCCCGCCAGCCATCAAGGTCTCGGATGAAGCCAAGAAAGATCAACTTCGGAAAGTTGTCGCCAAAGCCGCGAGGAATGCGATTCGAGCGGCCACCATGAGCGGCAAAGAGCCAGACTTCGACCCCGATGCGCTTGTGCAGAATCTCTTGGTGCAGATGATTGGTCCATACTCATTGACCACATACTCCAGGAAACGCGCGTGATCGCGGAGGACACCTTCGATTACGGTGTGGTCGTCGCGTTGGAAGATGCGGGACAAGTCCGATTGCGCTTTGAGGATGGACGAGAGGAAACATTTGTCGCCTCAGACGAACTGATGCAGTTGGCTGCGTCGCGCTTTCGGCAGCGAGTCTATGTGAAGATTGCCTACGAACTAGATTCCGACGGTGGCAGACAGACGGGTACGCTTTGCGATCTGTCTGCAGCCGCACCCTGCGTAGAGGAGAGCGTCGTAAAGAGACTACTGAGACTGAGGGAACGGTTGCTCGCGTCTGGCGTGATTGTAGACTGGCGGTGGCTGTGGTGATCGTGGCGGCCCGCTGGGACACGAGTCTGAGCGGCCAGCGGCAGGGGTGAAGGCTAGACCTTCACCCGCTTGCACTGTCAGCCCTCGTTAGGACCAACTAGTTCGTACCGTGTGGTATTACGCCGAGGATGTCGTCCTCGCGCAGGATGAGGTGCTCTTCACCGTCGAGCTTGACCTCGGTGCCGGAATACTTGCCGAACAGAACGCGGTCACCAGCAGCCACATCGGGTTTGCGAACCTGGCCGTTGTCGAGCGTCTTGCCGTTACCAACAGCGATAACCTCGCCCTCGCTCGGCTTTTCTTTGGCGTTTTCAGGGATGATGATCCCGGCTTCTGTCTTCTCTGCTTGTTTGACGCGCTTAACGATGATGCGGTCCTGCAGCGGTCGGATGTTCATGTGCTTACTCCAATAGAGACCGGCCTTCGGCGACCGGTTCGCGGCGTCATTGCCAGCGCGCCTGCCCTCCCGATGCCGACCAGTTGGGCCGGAACCTAGTCACCCCTTGGCGGCAGTCAAGAGTTCCGGAAAGCGCGCGGACCCTTGCGCGTAAGGAAATTCGGTTGGACGCCCCGGGGTCAGCGTGGTATCAGTGGTATCATGATGGCGGAGACGAGAACGGCAGCGCATGCCTTCCATGCAGGGTACGAAGCGGGATATGCCGCTTCTAAAAGGGAGTTGCTGACTCCTCAAGAGTCGAACTACTGGATTCGTCGGTATAACTTGCGCCCCACCGACCGGAAACCATTTGGCTGGGCAATCATCGTGATTGATAGCAAGGGGCTTCTGTCGATCTTTTCGGACTTCGGCAATTACAGTCATCATTGGCCCTCCGAATCCGGTGACTTCAGGGAGTTCTTGATTCAGCTCGAGAGGGACTATCTATGCGGCAAGCTCGCTCCAGACAGGTGCTTTCGAGAGGATCTAACCATCTCTCGTGTTCGAGATGCAATCTGCTCGATCCGCCGGGCGCAGATGATTGACAAGTTCCAGGCGCAGGAAGAATGGCAACTGGCCGAAAGCATTGATGGTCAGGAATCCTTCAAAGATTGGGTGGAACGGTCCAATCTGCCGCGTTGCCCGGAGAGTGGCATGGAGCGCTGGGAACTCAGTTGCTACGGCATAGCGCCGCGGGCTCTAGCCTTCCATGACCGCGTCTGGTCGTATTTTACGAACATCCTTAAGCAGGAGCTTGGTTATGCTTGAATTTGAGTTCAATGAGGTGCGCGCCACGCAGGCTGCCGGAGTCCTGCTGTGCTTTAATGGGGGGACTTCGTGGTTCCCTTACATTCTGGATCTCTTGTATCTAGCAGATCGCAAGTCTCTGGTGGATGTTGGCAGGCCCATCGCGGGCGCCAACTTCCGGGTCACGTTTCGGAGTATCGTAGCAGACGACCTATTCGGTGACTTGCAATATGGCCGCGACGGCTTTTGGTCCGACCATATTGGTCTCGAACTCAACAAGCTGGTGCTGAAGTCAGATCCGGGCGATGGTGAGCTTTCATACTACGAAGTGGCAAACCTTGAGCGATACGCCAACATGCACGCGCCAAGAGCTGCATCGCAGAATGCGTTGTCCGAACTGATTCGTTCACTTCCGGAGTGGCACTTCCCGAGAGATGTGAAAGGCGATCCTCTGCCAATTGAAGACATCCTAAGAGGAGCGCTTGGTTATGCTTGAAAGAGGAGCAGGGAAGGTCAAGGTCTGGGATGAACTCAACGCGGAAGAAGGCGATGCGGCGTTAATGGATGTTGTCGTTGGCAGTCGTCCGGAGGATTACGCCAAGTCCTACGCCAAAAACGATGGTGATGGCCAACTTGACGGGATCTACGAGAACGGTCATCCGATCATGGTTCGGCTGCCCGACGGCAGCCTCTACCGCTGCGAGCTCAGCGTTGAGTACGCTCCTGTCTTCCGGTCCCGAGAGTCGAAGCTGGAGCACGTCTGCACAAAGGACGACCCTTGGACGAAGGACAAGTCACCCTGCGCCAGGCACCCTGATGCAGAGTGCGTATTCGATGGTGGCTGGGAGCAAGAGTACGAACGTCACGAATGCCCGCATTGCGGTCTCTTATTCAAGGTGATCATCGTAAAATGAGAAGTCGAGTTATCTGGCTGGCAACAAGACGCTACCTACTGGTTTTGGTTGGCGTCTGTGCTCATGTGCTCATGCAGTATCCTTCGCTCACAGGTGCTGACCGCACCCTGTTCGGGTGTCTGGTATTGCTCGTGATCGCAGGCGTGGTTCTGTACGTGACGGCTCTGACATCAGATCGGTCTGATGTCGACTCTGCGCCGCTGGAAGCAGCCGTTGAGGATGGCGACGTCGACTCTGCGCCGCTGGAAGCAGCCGTTGCTCTCGATCGCAAGAATCCCGAGCGCATCAGCGTCGACGTCCGGCAACGTACCACTCATAGTGGCCGCGGGCTAGGCGTGTACCAGTGGACTCTTTGGGTAGGAAGCAAAGAGTACCGGGCTCATTGCGGAAATGATGTTTGCATCAACCCACGAGACTTTATTGCATGCGACAGCAGTAAGATCCCGGAAGAACAGCTGCAGAGTGTCCAGCTTGTATTGGCCGCTCGGCAGAATAAGATGGAATATCTGAAGGTTTGGGGCGATGGCTGAGTTGCCAGAAGACGTCTACGACGTGACCGCCGAGGTGACGGTCACGCTCAAGTCGCGCGTGCGGGCTGCGAATAATGCAGAGGCTTTTCGCGTTGCACAGAAACTCGGAATGCCGGAACTAGAGGTGTCCTCGTTGGGCAATGACTGGTGGGGCATCGATGCCGTGGGAAACCCCTGCTTTATCGTCGTGGAGACCAAGTCCTAATGATGTTCAAGACGGATGGGGGGTCGCTAACGCTGTGCACTGAAGCAGTGTCAGTGCTGGAGAACTACGCTCAGCGGAGGTCGCTGGACTTGGAGGCAGGTGGCCTGCTGATCGGGCGCGAACTGATTGGCGTGCCCTCATTCGTCGTTGATGAAGTCACAGTTCCACTGCCAGGAGATCGTCGCTGGCGCTATCGTTTCGATCGAAACGACCCGGGTCATCAAGCGTTGCTCGATGACCGATGGTCGGCATCGCAGGGGACGTCGATCTATCTAGGAGATTGGCACACGCACCCGGAGGATGACCCGGAGCCTTCGGAACAAGACATCTACAACTGGGGCCGAAAGGTGCGCGAGGACCAAGTTGGTTGCAGTTCAACGTTCTTCATCATTGTCGGTCGTAGGCGCATTCGGGTTTGGGCGTGGGGCCGCGGCCAGCGACTGAGGGAGATCCCTCCAGTTATCAAGAGAAAGCGAGTTCTAGGATGACAGGATCCTCATCGGAGTGGCGATTGATGATGGATCGATCGCGCACCCGGGCCCATGGGTATCGGACGCCCGAAAGCGTCCCTCCCGTTGTCAAGACAAAGAGCTTTGCCGGCTGCTTTTTTTAGGGTCGAAAACCCGCCGATAATGGTTGTTATCGGCCACTGATAGAAAGTTTGGAGAGATGGCAGATAGTGTTGACAGGGTCACCTTCTTGCGGGGTGGCGAAGAGTTCTCAATCGACCGAGAGCGGCTCGCTGAACTCGTGAGCGAGGCGTTCAGGCTGCTGGAGAAGGAGACGACCGCCGCCCTGGTCCCAAGACGCCAACTGATGTCCGCCCAGTTGATTGCTTTAGAGTTGATTGCTCGAGCCCCTGGCGGAATGGGCCAGACAAAGTCTCGGCGAAAAGCGCCACGCGATAGCAGCGAATCGCCAGAGATGCCTGATGTTTCCATGGCAGCGGATCGGTTGGTTGTCACACGCCGAGTTTCACTCACGGAAGGATTGGGACTCGCGGCATCTCAACTCGGCGGTCGGATAATTAAGTCGCGTTTCACCTCTCCGTTATCCGTAGAGGCACTGATTCAGCTTCCGGTGGGGTTTATTGTGGTGACGGGTACGTCGCCAGAAAGCCTCGAGGGGACTGCACGCGAGGACGCGATCTACGCCGCGATAAGGAAGAAGATAGAGCATCGACTCAAAGAGTCGTTGTTCTCTCAATACTGCCGCACGATGGAGTCGTTGTTCTCTCAATACTGCCGCACGATGGTCTTATTTCTTCAGTTGCGTGCTGATGCAGGAGGCTCACTTTCGCAAGAGGATGAGTCAAAAGCACTTAAGAAGCTGGATAACATCTGGCGTCATATGAGTAATGAAGAGCAGGAACTTGCCGAATCCGTGTGGGGTGAGCGGTCGTGACTGAGTCTTCTGCTTTCCCGGAGAAGTTTGATGTAAGGGGCCGAGGCAAGTGTCTTGGCGTATCATCGGGGGTTAAGTCGTGACTGAGAACCAGTTGTTGTGGGGCTTGCTGCTGGTTCTACTTTTTCTGCTTTATGCGCGGGAATCGTGGCGAGCGTTTAGTCTCCTGTTCTACTCGATGGACCCTGAGAAGCAGTATCAGCTCGCTGCCATAAAACAGGCATCGAGTCTCGCATACTGGCTGGTCATGGTGGTGATTTTCTTAATGGCCATCTCATGGCCGTTTCTGGAACTCTACGCCTGGCTTGTCGAAGACGAAGAAAGTCCGGCTGTCGCAGATAAACCCAAGGGAGAGTCATTCGTCGAGTCAATCGAATTGGACAGTGGGACCGTCGTCGTGAATGCGAGTTCGGGGGAGTGCTTCCGAATCTACTCCTATGTCTTACTGCTAAGCCCGGACGGAACTGGATGTCTTACCGACCTGACGGGCGTTGGCATTGCCAAAGAACTCGTTGTTTCCAGCGCAGAGTTGCAGCTTGGATTCCCCGTAGAAGTTGAACTCCGTAAGCTGGATGAAACCCATTCGCACGTGGCGTGGAAAAGGATGGGGCATTGATGAACGATGCGCGTTTTTGGATGCTCCTGACCTTCATCCTCTATGCGCGTGAGGTGAGGCGGACATACTATGTATTGGTTCTGTATGGCCTTCGATCCATCATGAGAGACAAGGGGGAGGTCTCTTCTTCGGATGACTTGAGAGTCTCGATGTGGGCTCTTGCTGGGGCCTCAGTGTGGCCTTTCATTGAACTATATATGGCACTCGTTCGTGTCGTTAGGAGGGATGATTCATGAAACTATTAAGAGATCACACTGTTACAATGAAGTCGGATGCGGATGATGCCGCCGACGCTATAGTTCTCTATTGGGAATCGGACGATTCCACCGTGGGTACTATGCACGACCGAGCGAGGCAGATAGGAGCTAGCCTGCTGGTACTCATGGGTCCGATTTGGACCCGCCTTCTCACGGGGTCTCCCCGTGACCCATCGGTCCCGGTCTTTTGGAAGGTGAATACGAGCGATCTGTTTTCTGCGTGCCATGAGGAGTTCGACCCGGAACGGTTATCAACCGAATCCGTTACTAGGATTCTGCAAGACTTCTTGAAGAGGGACCGCACATTCCCGCCAGGTAGCTGGCCTCCGGATGAGGGATCCCCGACCCCAAGTATGGCTCCGTCATCAGTAGTTCTGTTTTACAAGGCTATCGAACCCTTCTGTGGTTATCCAGTATGGTTCGTGACGACTCCAAATAGCGATTGGCTCTTGAGTCCTCCAAACAACGATGAACCAAGCGTGGAAGAGCCGCCACTCTTCGTCCTGCAGGGCGTGAAGATGGATGGAAGCCTGGATCCAGGCAGACCGCTGTCCAAGTTCGCTCAGTGGCAGCTGTCTTATCGAGGCGGGGTAGAGTTCCTCGTCTCTTGGACGGTTTACGCGGCATCCAAGCCGCGGCTGGTTCTCCGGAGCAGTCGCGATCGCAGAGAGCGATTGGGTGAGCACTCCGGATTGGAAGTGTCTGTGCCATTCGAGTTCGACGACCGAGAGGGTCCGCTTCAGGAGTGCATAACGCGGCTACTTCGTCAGCTGATCCCCGCTGCCGAGGTTACTACGGTCGAACTATCTCCCGCGGACTACTCTTGGCGGTACAATCCGGTCACGAATGCTGTCAGTTCACCCGAACTGCCCGGTTATGTCTTCTACCGTGGTTTAGACGCCGCTGCCCAAGAGCATTTCCAGAACTACTGGTTTTATGCGCCCGGTGCTGAGATCCCAGAGCAGGTCGCATCAGACCACTTTGGCACTCTACTCGCCGCGGCATCGGCCGCTCAGAGAGACATCGCTCGCGAGAAGAGCAAGTCCTAGGGAAGACTTCAAGCGCGGATCACGTAGGACTAGATCATGAACGAGATAGGCATGTGCTCCCATGAAAGAGCCACCAGGTTGATGATGGCCCCAGTCCTTTTGGGTGGAGCTATTCTGGTCAGGTTCAACTACCCCGATGAACTCACCTCTGTTGGTGGATACTTGGCGTATGGGACGCTGCCCGATGGAACTAGCGTGGCAGATAGCCCGCTCCCGGATGGCATGACTGATGAGCAACTCGTTACGCTCATTCTACGCGACTCAGAAAAGCTAAGGGCGAACTCCGAACGATATGCTTGCCTGAGGCAAGCGTACCAGGATCATCTTCGATATGTGGAACGTCTCCGTGACGCGTTCCCGGACCTGTTTGCTTTTGCAGAGTCAAAAATGGTCGCCGCCTACCTAAACGCCTGCTTGAAGTCAGCTGGGTGCAGCTCGGCGCTCGCAGCTTGGAACGAACTGGCAGAATTGCCCTAAGGGAGGAGGTCCAGGATATGTTCGACGTGTCCATTAAATTCGATTCAGATACAATAAAGTGCTGTGGAAAGGTGGGTGAGCTCACGTCAGCCGCAATCAAGCGGCTCGTGGGCGGCAAGAACGCTACTGTGGTCTACATCGATTCCGCAGGGTTTCGCACAAAATGGCGCATTCTCCGGGGCCGCGTTCGGAGGTATCAATGAGACCAGACCCTGAAATGGTACGTTATGAAGTCACCCGTCGTGACGGGTGGCAGTTAGCGTTTAATGGCCGAATCCGGCCCGGACTCCGCCGGGCTGGTGAGGGTAGCGAGCGTTGGTTGCGCGCTGAGCGCGAGGCGCTCCTCCTTATCAATTGGGGCTCTCTCGCGAGAGCCGTAGAGGAATGGGCGCGTAAGTGCGACCCAAGCGCGCCGCTCCCTGAAGGCGTCGCGAATGTGAGAATTAACAGCTTTGGAGTGGTCACCCACATCAACAGAATCCCATTCGCTGAGATTAGCAGTGGGATCGGGATGTGGACTTACGAAATCGTAGGTTTTGACGGCGAATGGCTCGAGCGCCGGCCAGTAAAGCCGCCGTGGCTGACTAAGGACATGTTTGTACAATGAGTCACGCGATCATTGAGGCCAGGCAAGCATGGGCGTCGCATGTCGGTTACGATCTAGCCGAATGTGACGCGGCAATAGCTGCAGGCAAACAACCGCCCCCACTGCCCGCGCTAACTTGGCGCGCGTGGGCAGAGTCGCTGGACCTGTGTCCAATAACGGACACGAATGCGCTGCTATGCCAGCCAATGTGTTGGCGTGGGTTTACGACGTAGATACGGAGGAACAGTGAATTACACCACAGAACTAGCCGGAGACCCCGGCATTGCCTGCAATCCTGAGTCGTTTGAATCCGCAGTAACCATGATACGAAGTTCCTGCGAAAAGGAAGGGAATCGTACCCTGCTGTCTCGACTAAGAGACATCTTGTCTGAGTCTTCACTGCTAGAACTGCATCTCTATCGCATTGGTCCTGAACTGTATGTGGCTCACGATCCGGAGGATGCCTGGAAGCTGTGGGAGGAACAAACAGGAGAGTCGCGAGGCGACTACGAGAGCCAGAGCGAGAGCCCCTTATGCCTTGTTCCTCCTGAAAAGGTAATCGGTATTGGTCAGGAGGGTCAGGATGAGCACCTTTCTGCTGAGCAGTGGTGCAAGTCCTCAGGCCGAGGATTCTTGGCTTCTTCGGAGTGGTGATGACGACGCTCGCGGAAACTTTCATGGTGACGGTGCCGAGACCATTGTCATCGCGGGTGAGGCCTTCGGCGAAGGCATTGGCCGAGGAGCAGTTCCTGCGTCAAGCACAGTGCCCTGAGTGTGAGAAGTGGGGACCTGTCGGCGAACTGTCAATAGGCTACTACTGGCGCGGATCAGGCTGCCCCCACTGCGGAGAGAACGGGTACAGTGTTGAGTACGATTGCGAGCGCCGAAAACTCCGGGTGACGTGTCCCCGGTTAACAGCAGCCTATCGGGAACAGGCCCGGCTGAACATGCTCGAGATAGACATTATGTCGAGCAGCGACGGACAGCGGTTTTTGGTCGGGTCTGATAGGCGTCGATTGAGACGCATCGAATCGCGCATCGCGATGCTCGAGGACCGTTATCTTTGCAGGGTTGTGAACCCTAACTGGCTACCAGACTATTGAGGACGACTATGAGCCGCGACCGCTTCATCCATTTTCCTCCTAACGCTTTCCCGGAGTACTGGAGAGTCCGGCGCTTGCTGGATACCTTTCTGGGCGAGCTCGCTTGCGGCAGCAGCAACATGACCTCCAACCGATATTGTGTTCGTCTTCATGGGGCCTGCACGAATCCAGATCGCGTTAGGTTTGGGGGCGTGGCTCACCCGGTAGCCAGCACCGAACGGTGGATCGAGGTATTTTACAGCAAAACGGGTGGTGACCTCGACCATATCGACGTCATCACCCGTCAGCAAGATCAAGTCACGAACGTCATCGCTGATGGCTTCGCGGAGATGCTCGCCAGGATGTATGGCGCAAAAGTGGAGTATTGAAATGAGTGATATAGAAGACCTCGGCAGGCTTCGTCGAAGAGAAAACGGCACACTGGAATATCAAAAGATGTTGGACGGGGAACTCGTTACGCATCCCGGAGAAGACATTTTGAAGTTGTGGGAATGCGCTCCTGAAGACTTCCTTATGCTTCCTACCGACCACGGCCAAACGTACCGTCTGAGCCGCCATTCGGCTCGGCTCATTTGCACAAGAGCCTGGGAGGACCGAGTTCTGCTCGAAGCGGACATGAGTCCCGCGATGCGGGCTGCCTACGCAGAGTGGGTGAGGATGATCAATGGGAACCAGCAACACTATGATGCTCTGGAACGTTTTTCATCTCTGATGAATCGTCCCGGCCTATCCGTCGATGACGTCGTGCGTGATGCAAACGAAAAGGCCAGGGAATTTTGCTCAGTCGTCGGCGGCCTCGTCGGCGGCCATATCTCTGCTCCACTCGCGATTCTTGATGTGGGAGGCCTAAGGCTAGAGAGCCTGTCTCCAGTCGTCTACTTCCGCGAGATCATTCCGTCGGTCAGTGTGGTTGTTTGCGTGATCTCGCGGGAATGTGCCGTGTTGAGCATAACCCATCATGGCGAAAGCCAGTCTCGACAACTGGCGCGAGTCACAAGCGGCTCCATCGGCGGGCTGTTCCAGGATCTGTTTACCGAGCATTCAATGCGTGCTGGTGGCGTGCTAACTCCAGTGTCGGTCGGTCTTTCCGCAATCGTGGGCAAACTGCTCGCCGAAAGCGAGTAATGCTGCAGCCAGCACCCTTCCCGCTGCTAAAAGCACCTTTCCCCTGGTTTGGAGGCAAGCGCCGTGTGGCGGCTGAGGTGTGGCGAGCTTTCGGCCCAACGATACCAAACTACGTTGAGCCATTCGCGGGATCCTTGGCGGTATTGCTTAGGCGCCCAGGTGGAGCCGGCAAGATCGAGACGATCAATGATCTCGACCGCTTCGTGGCCAACTTCTGGCGAGCAGTCAAGGCTGAGCCAGAGGAGGTTGCTCGACATGCAGATTGGCCTGTGAACGAGGCCGATCTGCACGCTCGCCATCGGTGGCTAGTGAACCAGGAGCAATTCCGTCAGCGGATGCACGAGGACCCTGAGTTCTACGATGCGCGCATCGCGGGCTGGTGGGTGTGGGGACTTTGCCAATGGATCGGGGGCGGCTGGTGCCGAGAAAAGACCTCAACACATAGCAAGCGCCCGCAACTCTACGGGATCGGCAAAGGTGTCCATGGCCAACAGTCCTACTCGCCGGGCAGGCGTCCTGCCATCTCGCACGCAGGGCAGGGAGTGCATCTGCCAGGTCTAGGGAACGACCGGGGAGTGCATGGGGTGAGCGCTCCACCTTGCAAAGAGTGGTTTGAGCAGATCCAGTCGCGCCTGAGACGCGTTCGGGTAGCTTGCGGTGATTGGAAGCGCGTGATGGGACCCAGCACGCTTGGAAAGGGCAGGAACGTGGGCGGACGGCGTCCCTGCGCGGTGTTCCTCGACCCTCCCTACCTCCCAAGCGTTCGGTCAGACGAACTCTATGCTGAGGACAGTTCCGTTGCGACAGAGGCGCGCGACTGGGCCGTTGAGCATGGCGATGACCCCGATCTCAGGATTGCCCTCTGCGGCTATGAGGGGGAACACGAAATGCCCGATAACTGGACTTGCTACGCGTGGAAAGCTGCTCGCGGCTACGCCAGCGCAGACAACGAGAACCGCTTAAAGGAGCGGATATGGTTTTCCCCGCACTGTTTGCCGCTGGAAAGCAAGCAGTGCGAACTGTTTGAAGGGAATTGATGATGCAAGATGTGCCTGAGGTGGAGTACGACGAACTTCAATACTCGCCGATCATACCACACGTGAAATATTGGAACATCGAGAGGTCAGAGCGGTTTACTGCGACGAGCCTTGATGAAGCAATTGAAGACCACATTCGCTGGTCAAAAGACGCGTTGATCCCATCGGGAAGGTTAATCTACGGCAAAGTGCGCTTTGTGGGTGTAAGGCCAGCCCCCTACACTGCAGCAGAAGTCGAATCTGCTGCGATCCAAGCGTTGGATGCAGCGCGCTTGGTGCTTCATGAGGAGCACTTTGAAGAAGAGGAAGACGACGCGAGCGACCGGGACGTTCATCTCGCCGACGCTCGAGCATTCGTCAATGCGATGGTTTCGCGCATGGGCTCGTACTTCACGCAGGAGATCGTTGCCTGTAACATCGACCTTGCTCGCTGGTGTTACCGACACGACATGTTCACGACCGAGGATAGTTTGCCACCGCTTGAACTACTTCCGTTCTTCGATGGCATCGCTAACTCTGACCCTAGGACTCGTTTTGAGATAGCTGATCGCGGGTACAACGTTTTTCCGCCAGCGAACAACCCCATATTCATCCCGACCGAACTGGCAAGAAGTTTTCAGGTGGCGAAGTGAGCATCGAGCCGACAGCCGAGGACCTTAATTGGGTAGCGCAGTGGCTACCATTCAATCTGGGGCAAGCCCTTGTCGCGGTGTTTGGTGGGGGCAACGGGAGTGCTGAAGCACGCGTTGCTTCGCTCAAGGCGGCCCGGTTGGCCATCGATCGGGAACTCACGCGGCTGGAAGCTCAGGGCCCGCCGGCGCTTCCCTCAGGCTATTACAGCCCACCCGATGAGCATGGTCTGCCCTGTTCAATATGGTCAAGTCGGACTGTGAGTAAGGGGCTCGGCCCCCTCGCTATCTGCACAGAGAACGCCGTCGTGCGCGTGAAGCCTCACATGTTCACGATGATGGAACTTGAGGCCATCCTAGCTTTTTTTAGATACAGGAAGGAAGAAGCAGAGAGGCTGTCGCGTAGGACAGGTCATGACTGAACTCCCTGGTTTCGCAACGCAATGCGCATGTGGTGCAAGCGTTGTCTGGGTAGAGACAAATAACAAGAAGCGGATGCCACTCGACGTGGAGTTCACCATGCGCATCGTTTTCGACAAGGGCGTCGCTACTGTGATGCCTGTGTTCACCACTCACTTCGCAACTTGTCCCAACCGGAAGACCAAATGAGATACTTGCCGTTTTTAATTCTATTCACTGTCACTGTTGCTTGCGGTGGTCCCGAGTTTGTCGGCGTCTACGCAGACGAACCGATCACAGCTGGGCTTTCGGGCTCGGCGGGAGCGGCAGGACACATCGCCGGCGGCGCGGAAAACCCTGGAGCAGGTGGCACTGATCAGGTCGCTGGTGGTGCCGGGGGCGTAGCCCCGCTCGGCGGGAATGCAGGAGCACCCGTTGTGGGAGGCACTGCTGGGTCGCCAATTGGTGGCAATCCTCCCGGTGGTGCGGGTAATTCCGCTTCCGGAGGATCACCCGCTGGCGGGACGGCATCCGAGTGCTCGGGTCATCTCATCGAGGAGACGGAGCCCACAACAATCGCCTATTACGAAGTGAAACTCGATAGTGTTGTGATGGCGAGCGGTTCGCAGACGCCTCGGGCGGATTGGTGTCTGCGAACCGACATTGGTGAAGTCTGCCAGTCACATCTTTGCACCGAAAGCGGGACGTGCCGGTACACGGATCGGGGACTTCCACACATCAATGCAGCAAACAACGTTAATGCCTCAATCGGGCATGCGTCGATTACGCTAAATGGCGTAACGCGAACCATCGACTTCGAGTGTTCGGATCCTGTGAACACAGAGAACAAAGATCTCACACGCCGGCCGGTCCACTTCGCCGACGGCGTGGCGTTCATAACGATTGAGCGTCGTCTTTAAGGCGTCGCAGCCAGAGTTCAACCAAAGTAAGAGGCATAAATGGTACAGGAATATATCGAAAGATTGGAGGCTGCCCGCCTGTTGGAGAGAGGCGGACGGGCCCACCAAGAAGCTCTCAGCGAACTTACTCAATCTTGGATGAGGTTGTCTCCGAGTGAGCGACAGGAGGCTGAGCGCAAGCTGTCTGAGCGAAAGCGGAAGAATCAGCACTTGCAGGGAAGAGTCTGAACTTCTGCGCGTACCAAGTACGTGAGCGCAGCAATCAGCTGTGCTACCACTGATACCAGAGGGGTTGGAAAATGGTTCAAGACAGCAGGAGAAGAATGGTGTGGCTGGTGCGCGGAGTTATCGCTGTGCAACTTGCGCTGATGGCAGGGGCGACAATCTACGTGTTTGCAACAGGCAGCATTGTCGCTTCAGTGAGCGTTCTGGTTGCGGTTTTGCTGTTGGTCTACAGTTCGAGAGGGTGTGACTCGTGAGAACGTTGGTCTACAAATACGGAATTAACCCCAAAAAAGCGCCAACTCACAATTTGGAGTTGCTTCATGAGAGCGCCCGGAAGGCCTACGCGTATCGTCGACGACTCGTAGAGATTGAAAACGAGCAGATCGAAGCGCTAAAAAAAGCTCAACGACGGCACTGTGGCGACATTGATGCGCTAGCACAGGAGCACGAGAAGCTAGATGCGGAGATCGATGAACTCCGCGCTGAGGCCAAGCGCGAGCGGGCGCGGGTCCGCAAGCGCGCTGATCAACCCGCCATTAAGCGAGCGATCGCCGAGAAGGTAGCTCGCGCCAAGGATATTCGTGCGGAACTACGAAGCCTGCGTGGTGAACTAAGAGAGAGGCTGAAGCCTCTCGATGAACTCCTCAAGCAGCGGATCGAAGCGCTGCTGATCAAATGGGGCAAGCGGTCGCCCCCCGATCGAGGGAATGCACGACGCATCGTCGTGCAAGAACTACTTGATGCGGCGGAAGTCGATGCCTATTGGCTGGAACTGCAGAAGATCAGGATGGACTCCAATACTGCGGCGCGCAAAGCTCGCGCCGAGTCGGGTCTTTCTGCGGGGACGTATGTCGCTGTCGAAGCAGCTGTTCAGAAAGCGGTCAAGAGCAGCCGAGGACAGACGATCCGGAACAAGTTCGTTCGGAAAGTGAGTATCGGCGTACAAGTCGGTGCTAGTGGTTCCGGACTTGTCCTTCCGGAGTTCCCAGCAGACACGTGGGATACCCGGCGCGGCAAGGATAAGGCCTACGGGGAGTTTCGGGTTCGCATTGCGGGCAAGGAGTGGTTCGCAGCGTCGGCGCTATTTCACCGACCGCTTCCGGAGGGCGCTCGGGTGACGTGGGCCTATGTAGTAATAACTACAGAGTTCTTGCGCCCAAGATACGAACTACATCTGACGATCAACGTCCCGGATTGCGAGGACAAGCTACAAGGCAAGCGTCTTGACGCTGTCGCGGTGGACCTTGGTTGGCGGGTGATTGACGGCCGCATCCGTGTGGCCTACTGGTATGGCTGCGATGGCAGCCGCGGTGAGGTCTCGTTATCCTCGAAGCTGGTCAACGAACTTGGTAAGGCGCGTGACGTCGCAGGGATCGCAGACCGACACTTCGATGTTGCGAAGAGAGAACTGCTCGAACTGCGTGATAAGCTCTCGCCAGAATGGCAGGCCGAACTCAACGTGCAGAGTTTGAGAATGCTGCGCTCGCACAGCCGCCTGGCCCAATTGGTCAATCGACTGGTGAGCGAGTTTATCGGCGAAAGCACAATGCTGGATGCGCTCTGGTCCGAGTGGGTAGAATACCGACTCCAGCGCGGAGAAGAACGCTGGTGCACTCCCGAAGAGGGCAAACGGATTGTTGCTCATCTGCTCAGCCTAACTGGCATCCAAGCATCGGTGTTCTGGCTCTATCTGTGGCGTCGGCAGGACCACCACCTGCTGGTTTGGTCTAGTCGTGCCATGGCCCGGTTCTACAACCGCCGGCGACAGATCTATCGGGAAGCAGCTAAGTTCCTGGCTGGAAGATACGAGACCATAGTGGTGGAATCCCGAAGCGCCGAGGACGACCGACCCATGGACTTGAGTAAGTTCGCCAAGCGCGCAAAGCCAGAATGCGAGGAAACCGTCGCGGAAGATGCCAATCGTCGTCTAAGGACGATTGTGGCACCCAGTGAGTTAAGGTTGGCGATCAAGCAGGCTGCTCCTGGGCGCATCGGCAAGCGTCCAGCGTCTTACACGACGTCGACCTGTCACGCGTGTGGAAAGGTTTGCAGCTGGGATCAGTCTCGATACCTGATGCACACGTGCGAGCATTGTGGGGCCATCTGGGATCAGGATGAGAACGCGGCAAGAAACCTGCTATCGGGTTTCTTGCAAGAGCCAAAAGCGGCAGAATGAGGGATAAGTGAACGACTTAAAGGCAGCAAACAAGCCTTCGGCAGGACCGTACCGGAATCCAGAGCCGAAGGGAACTGAAAAGAAAAGAGCTCCGCTCTGGGAGAAAACGCGGAAGTTATTGGTTCTGGCAAAATCGCCATTTGTTGTAGGCTTTGGCGCAACGGCGTTGACGGCAGCAATTACTGCTGCAGCACTAACTGCTGCTGTCAACAAGGGTGAAGACCTAATCAGGAACGATTGCACTTACATCAGCAAGCGGTTGCACGTGCCATCTCGAATATCTGGACATGGTCTGGGCGCTTCGTGTTGGATCCAACTTCAGGGACATTGGTGTGACGCGGACCACTGGCGTGAGTGGGGTTGCTGTCTGAGGCCTGGACCGAACCAATCATGTTCACCCCTCAATGCGCACCATGCCGAGGTTGACCAGGTCAAGCGCTACCTGCACTCTGGTACCTGTGCTAACGAGGAGTGACGACCGGCTCACAAGGCAGGAAGCTGCGCGGGAGCATTATGCTGCCCGCGCGAAGTCTCCCGCGACAGAGCGCGCCTACACGCGTCAGTGGGGTCGGTTTGTCGCCTATTGTGCTGAGCAAGACTGCGAGTCGCTGCCGGCAAGCAGTGGTCATGTCGCTGACTACGTGATCGCTTGCGCGGAGAGAGGACTTAGTGGAAGTTCTATCCGTCAGATCCTAAGCGCTATCGCGCATCAGCATGCTCTGTCCGGTTACCCGTCACCTGCTCTTCATCCGCAGCTTCGGACGGTAGTTCAGGGGGTGCTGCGTGAGCATGCCCGGCCCATTGCGGAGGCCGAACCTCTGCTTCCTGAGGATGTTCGGAAGTTGATCACGGTACTGGATCCAGGGATCCGAGGAATACGCGATCTGTCCCTGCTCACCTTTGGAGTGGCCTCCGGAATGCGACGAAGCGAATTGTCGCTGCTCCAGTTTGAGCACATCCGGCGCGAGCGCGACGGCATCATCGTTTTCTTGCCTCGAAGCAAGACCGACCAGTATGGCGAAGGGCATCGCCGCAAGGTATGTCGTGGTCAGCATCTGGAGACGTGCCCTGTGAGCGCCTTGGACTCCTGGATCGGTGCCGCAGGCATCGAATCGGGACCAGTATTCCGCCCCCTTTCTCGTTGGGGTACCGTGTTCGACAAACACCTATCCACCCGCCGCATCGATGAGATCGTCAGAGAACTCACTCGCCGCGTCATCGACAAGGATCCAAACAGCCTTCCTGCGCGTCGTTACAGCGCTCACAGCTTGCGCGCAGGTCTTTGCACTGCTGCAGCTCTGGCCGGCAAGCCCGAGCATGAAATACGAGCCCACGTCGACCACTCAAGTGCGCAGTCGACGGCTCGCTATATCAGACTTGGGCGCGTCCGGCAGAGCACCGTGACGAGCGGTATTGGGCTCTAGTTCGGGGTCCTGAGTTCATACCCATCTGAGACCAGAACCTTGTGTCTCTCTCTAAGATTCTGAAAAAGGACCCGGCCGAAGTCAGAACGAGGGTCTGGGTCTTTAGCCATATCTGTTCCCGTGTCGATGTCGTCGAGAATCATCCAGAGTTGCCTTGCCGCTTTCTCACAATCAGCTGGTACCGAGTTTCTGTCAGCTAGCTTCTTCAGAAGAAACCTACCAAAAGGGGTTTTCGGAGGACCTTGAACGTTGGCGGCGTTGTTGATGTTGTCGAGCAGCTGCCGCAGCTTCTTAGCCGCGGTGCTCCAGTCAAAACTTCCCATGGTGGCTTCAGATCTCCTACTTAGATTCCGGTGCGGTTGATCATGCGGGCGTGTAGCGCCGCCCCCAGTGCCTCTCGGAAGTCAACACAGTCGCCCGTGCTGGGAAAACTCTGGAGATGTCCCCGCTTTTGAAGATCAACAGCCCTCGCATAAATAACGAGCATCTTCCCCAAGAACTCTGCGATCACAGTGTCTGGCGCATCGATGCAAGCATCAACCGATTGTCGATTGATCAGGTTTTGGAGTTCTTTTAGGAAAGCTGACGGAGGCCTCCCAACGAGCACGAGTTCTTGGAGAATGGCCGCCGCCTCATCCTGCTGGTCCCTCTCTGGCCAGAGTTCAGCGCGAAGCGCTTCACTTTCAGCCTGTCTCTCTTGCTTATCGGTCTGCTCTAGCTGGGCATTAAGAGCTGTTAGGCATGCTGTCGCATCAATCGGGCGTCCTGCGGAATCGATCCACAGAGAGAACATCGGAAGAAGGGGGTCGGCGTTGATCCGTCTCTCTCGAGAAGGCACTGATACCACCTTGGCTCGCGCGAGACGCCCTTCGGCTTCAACGGTAACCACATCTCCGACTTTAAACTGGCATTTGTCTATAAACTTGTAAAAACTCATTGTTTTGCATCCTCCAATAGCAGTTGCGCGAACTCTCGATATTCGCCTTCTGGTTCAGACTCTCTCCGCGCTTTTAGCGAGAAGTTACAACACGTCATCATGCTGGCGAGTTTACGCCGTCGAGTGGCAAATACGTACTGACGTTCAGTATGCTCGAGCTTGTATGTTGTCTCATCGGTAATCGCCAAAAGTCCTATGACGAACATTCGGAATCCCGCTTCATCGGACCAGGGGAAGTAGTACCTCTTGCGCAACACGACTACCTGGAATTCGCGAGCAACAGGTTGCCGCCGTTGCCGCCGCGGCCAGAGTTCGTCGCGCAGGATCAGCTGCTCGGCTAGCGAGCACAGACATGCCTGATCCGACCAGTAACACTTGTCGCCCGACTCTTGAATCCACTCGGAAAACTTCGGGGGCTGACCCTGTGGCGTCTCTTCGAGCACCTTCGCCCTGACAAGCGAATTGTCGGGCAGTTTCACCTCTACGACCTGGCCACGCTTAAAATCTTCGTTGCTGAGTCGTGCCTGATGCGCCGCTGCAAGAGGAGAAGGTAAGTCCATGAGTCTCGCCATGGTTGCGCTGATACCACAGACGCTACCAGTCGGCATCACTCTTTCTGGGTCTTCGGGAACGATGGTAGGGTGTTTGTTATGTACGAACGAGTCCCGAGCAGGCGCCTGGTGGCCGTCCCCAATGCCCGGCGGCGCCGCGTCGTGCCATTTGGTTCGGCAAAGACGCCGGAGCAACAACAAGCCGACATGATCGGTGGTCTGGTCGGCATCGGAACGATCGCGCTACTGTTCATCGTGTTTCCCATCATGGCCGGGCAAAAGTCCGCGAAGCGGAGCCGTCGATGAACTGCGTACCCGACGCTATGTGGGTCCAGCTCCCCGCTTGCGAGCAGTGGCTCCAGCAGCATCCCGAGTGCGTCTCCGCAGATCAGCCAACAGAGGCGTGCATGCGGTCGGCCCCCGCCATCGAGTGCAGCTGGTATGCCGCCATGAGCGCCATTGAACGAGCCGAAGGCAAGGCGGGAGCAACGATGGCGATGCCGAGTTGCAGCGGTCAGCAACGATCCGCGCCAGACAGAGTGCGGGGTCCCTTGATCGCGGCTGGTGTGGTGGTCGGGCTTGTGATCGTCGCCGCTTTGAGCTCTGGCTCCAGATAATGTTCGTCCTGTTCTGCCACATTCCAGAGAGTCTTCGTCCACGATACCTGGCCGAAGGTGACGAGTCGGCCGCGATCAACTTTAACGGGCTGCTTTCGGAGTACTCTGGATTCGCTCGAGAGAACACGCTACGCAGCGTGCTTTTGAAGAACGGTTGGAATGGGGCAGATCGCGTTGTGATTGTCGCTTGGTCCGCCGGCGTGGGCGCCCCGCGGGAGTGGCTGCAAAGCGCCGCCAACCAATCCCTCATTGCGGGAGTACTCCTGATCGACGGTCTGCATACCCCGGGACCACCGTGTCGGTTGTCCACGATAAGTGGGCTGGTGCAGTTTGCTCGCAACTGGAGCAAGGCTGTGGTCGTCACCAACACCTCGATACCAGTGCAGGGCTACGCTTCCACAACCGACTGCAAGCAGCTGCTACAGGCCCAGGCGAGCCCTCGGCCTGGGCTAGTCATCCGAGGTTTTCCGGGCAGCGATGCGGCGGCGCACGTAAAGCAAGTGCGAGAGGTCGGCCCCGAACTGATGCAGTCAATCATTCGACCCTTCGTCTTGCATCGCTGGCAAGGCGTCGCTGTCGCAGCTGCAACTATTGCTGCTCTTGCCGCTCTTGTTTGGGGTTTTCGGCGCGCTGACATAGCATAGCCAGCAGGTCAATTAGGCCCACGAGGTTACCATGCTCATTCCCCTAGCAATCATCGGCGGCTCGCTAGCCCTCGTCCTCTTCTCCGCAAACCAGAAAAAGTCTGCCCCTGAGCCCACGTCGCCGGCGCAACCCAGCGATGGGGGGACCTGTGTTGTGCAGGTGCCGCCCGTGAAGTTCAGCCAGCTGGTAGTCGACTTCTACGCGAATGCGAAGTTTGCGGTCGCCGCCGGTTCGCAAGCGGCGATCAACGCGGGCAAGCCCACGCAGAGCCAACCGCCGGGCAATGTGCTTGCGGTTGATGTGCCTAAAAAGCTGTCACCTGTGCCTCAAGGCGCTGCGGAACTCGCGAAGATTAAGGGCTGCCAGACCGACTTGATGCTCGCTCCCGTGCAGCAGAACGGCAAGGACCTGCCCCCACAACTGGTCTCTGTCGTCTTCAACATGCCGAACGGGATCAACGACTTTAAGGCCTTTGGGCTGATCAGCGACACCAACGAGATGGTGCTGCCGATCATGTACGCTGGCGCCGACTCTGCGGGACAGGGCAAGCTGACCATGCAAAAGGTGCCGCAAAGCGGGCAAGCCCCCGACGCTCGACCTCTGCGCGCATATATCCTCTGATCACCGAGGTTGCCGTGACCGATCTGGAAGACCTGCGATACCTCGTGGAGGACGCCGAACCTGGCGACCTTCACGACTTCTACCCGCAATCCGCGAGCGGGCAGTTGTCCCCCCATCGGACCGAGATGTACTTCGACGCAGATCTCGCGACGTTTATTGGCGACAATGACGGTTCGGTCGTGCCCATCAACCCCGAAAACGTGAATGCCATGCCGGAAAACATCTTCGATCCGGAGAAGTTGCGAGCTGTGGCTGATGCGGTTGAGGGTGGGCATCAGCCGGTGTTCTACGCTGGATACGGAGATGTTTGGCTCGAAGACGGGGAACTCCACGCGCAGGCACGAGACGGCAACCACCGCACCTTTGGAGCAATGATCGGGGGGGCGTCTCCAGCCTACTTGATCATCATGAGCAACACGCTGCAGGACTTGGAAGAGCCTTTCAGTGACAAGCTCTACCGGGCTATCCGTAGGGCGCAGCGGGAGGCGGGTATTCCCCAATGGAAGCGGCGCCGGAAGCAGGGACGACGCAAGGTGGCCAAGAAACACCTGGAGCCTCTCCTCGAGGCCGAGCGGGCGGTGCTGACCGCCCAGGAAGACATCGACAAGGCGCGACGCTACGTGCTGCAGAAGTTTTCTGACCTGACCGACGCAGAGATCAGCGAACTGGACTCCTACGGCCTAAGAGTCCGAACGAAGTTGCTTTGGCAGAACTTGAGCGACGAGGACCTGGACACGGTTGCTGAAGACGAAATGGTATCCGTGATGGGGATCCTCGAGCGCCAACGCGAACAAGCGTGGTCCCGCGCCTACGACCTTCGGCAAGCCGCAGGTCTCGATCCGCGCACCCAGCGACTTGATCCCGAGACTGGTCAAGTCGTTCCTGCTTAACGTAGGCTTCGGGACATGCGACTGCTCTGTTTTCTAGTCCTGTTCGCCGCGTGCCAAACCTACACGGATGATTTGCTGAAGCCTGGTCCCGATGATGGGCTCGCGGGCGCGGCGGGCGCGGCCGGCGCCGCGAACTAGCCCAGTTACGAGGGTCGGCGCTATGCTGGCCCCATGGGAATCCTACGCCAAGCAGCAAAGCGACTACGGTCGGTCGCAGACAACTGCGTCCTCTGGAAAGAGGAAACCGAGCAGATGGCTCTTGCAGCCGAGAAAATGCCCCAGTGGCTAAAGGCTGCTCAGCAGTCGAATTCCATGATGCAGGAGCTCCAGTCAGTCATTCAGAGCCCATTGACGCAGGAGTGGCTCGACGACTTCCGAGTGTGGGAAGCTGGCATCGACCCCTTCTTTGAGCAGATGGTCACAGCTGCCGAACTGCTCCTGCAGATCGACGACGGAATGCTGGAAAGTTCGGTACCTGTGGCTGACCGGATGGGGCTTGCCGAGGCGAAGCGCCTCTACACTGCCGCTTACAAGATCTTCACCCCCTTCGAGAAGTCACCTTTCAAGTCAGGTGATGCCGTAGATCCAGCTCGCTACTGGGAATCCCAGCTTCAGTCATACCCAACAGAAACCTTGCTGGAAGCTGGTATGATCGAAGGGCAGTTCACTGCGCGGTTCGCCGAGGAGTACGAAAAACTAAGCCCCATGATCGACGACAGCTACGCACCGAGCTTGGTAACCACTCCCCGAGAGTTTGGGGATCTCTACGAAGAGGTGATGGCCGACCAACGGCAACTTGAGCAAGACTAAGCCGCGGCTTTGACGTCTCTCAGCGCGCGCGGTAACTGGCTCACAACGCGCTTAACCTTATCTTCAACCGCAATTGCAGTGAGTGTCCCCTCTAAATCGGGCTCGTGGAAACAACTCATCGCAAGACCTAATTCAGAGCACCGCGCGGCGAGCAACTGCAATTCAGCGAGATTCTGGACGTCCAAACAGACTAGGTTATTTGCCCCTGAATGCCACTTGCTGTCCAGTTCGGGATGATCGCCCACAAACGCCCGCAAAGCATGGCACGACTGAACCAGTTCAGCCCCCGGTGGCAAATCTCGACGAGTGATAATATATAATCGTTCCACGTTAACGCTCCTGAATCATGCTGGCGGGGCGGGATGGGCTTGAACCATCGACCAGACCGACAAGCGGTGCTTGCTCTACCACTGAGCTACCGCCCCCTGCGCGCCGAGCGGGACTTGAACCCACAACATTCCGAACGATTAAATCGGACGCTCTACCGATTGAGCTATCAGCGCATTGCTGAGACCAGAAAGCAAAAAAGCCTAACTCGAGTTGCGCGAGGCAACATCTGTAGGCTTTACGGAAACCCACCCAGGAGGTGGTCTTACGGTCAATCTGAAATCAGCACGAGCAGGAAGTTACGCCTGCTCGTGGGATATGTCAAGAGTCCGCCATCAGGGAGCGCTGAACTCGCCGCCTGCGAGGCACTCACCGACCGACTCGCAGGTCTCTGCACGTGCGACGCAGGCAGGACCGACAGAGACCAGGTTACTCGTCTCGATGCTCTTGCAAACGTCCTCACAGGTTGCCCCGTTCGGAGTCGGCTCCGCCTCCTCGCAGCCCAGTTCACGCAGCTTTGCGCAAGCAGCAGGACAAGCCTCCGGCTCGCCCTTGGGCTCTTCGGCGGGTGGTTTCTGGAAACACGCGACTGCCGCCAACAGCGGCAGTACGATTAAGTATCGATAGCCCATATGTCGTATGCTCCCTTAATGAATTCGCTGGATACCTTGACGCGTCCACCGTTGCGCCACCCAGTGCCCCAGCTGTTGTGCAGCGTAAAGCGGTCACCGTCGTAGGCCTCAATGACCATGGCGTGACCACCAACAATTGATTTCTTGTCCATCGGAGTGGTGATCTCACTGGGCCCCTTGTTCTTTACGAACGCGCGGTCAACAAGAAAACCAGCGACGACTGGCCGTTGTGATGCAATGGCGAGCCGAATCAAATCCGGCTTAAACCTGGGGATCCGGTAATAACCGCGCACGCCGCCGTTGTCATGGCCATGCCGATAAGCCCCCCAAGTCGGCGGACGGTTAATCTTCTTGGGGTCGAAGGGCCAGTGCCTCTCCTCGGGAACTCCCACTCGAATAATACCCTTGAGCGCACTCCGAATATGGGTACCCTTGTCCGTCACCTTATCTTGATGGTCCTTGCGACCGATGTAATAGACGAACGATGGCGAGAGTTCCGGGACGTTCCGCCCATCCTTTATGTGGGCAAGGCGAACAGCTGTCGACAATGCAAAGCCAACACAACTACTTGTCTGCCCCTGATGGCGAATACCTACCTTTGCTTCGGCGACACTCGCTTGAGAGGGCAACTCGGAGCCGACTGGCAGGAAGTTAGCGCCGGTTGCAGCAAGCTCATGAATGGTCTTGTCGCGCGGGTCCGGCGGATCGGGCTTGTAGCCCATAGGTGGAGTCGGCTCGAAGCGACTCCTCAGCAAATGCCAAAAATTCATAATCCGTTCGGTATCGAAAGATGTTGAAGGATTATTTCGTGGGAGCGCCTGCGGCGCCTAGTTCGGACTGACTCGGAGCTGGCGGGCACTCAGGAGAAGCCGACGTGGTGGGGGACACGCCTTCGGCCTTCACTCTGGTCACATGGTCGATGAAGGGGTCGAGCACATCTCGATACTTGCAGGCCTCCTCGGCCAACTGAGCAGCGTCTTTCCCTGACACAGCCAGCTTTGGAGCCGCCGTCTTCAACTCCTCAGGATGCTCCATGAAGTAGATCTGACAGAGGTTTTCCGCCACATCGTCGACTCCACGAATAATCGCCTTCACAGTTCCACATGCAGCGACAGAGGTTGCCGCACAAACAACTAAACACGCAGTAATAGCCCGGTAGGTCATGGGCGAAGAGTTTACCGGGGCGCTCGCATTTTCACAAAACAAAAGCACAGAGCCGCCACGTGGTGAGATGGCGGCTCTGTAGGGAGGGAATTGGGATGATTGAGAGTGGATTGGGGTTGCCCCGCAGCCCGCCAGGGACGTTAGCGGTTTTTGCTGCTAGCTTCAACCGAAAAGAACGTCAGCACGTGAATGCTACAGCAAGAGCTCTTCAAGATCATCAGGACCCATCCAGTATTCCAGGTGAAACTGACCATACTCCTCGGGATAGTAGAAGCGCTCCGACAGCCTAACTGCCTTTTTGGTCAGTCCTCCCAACATCTCTACGTCGAAAGCATCCTCCAGAACAACACTTGGACTGAGTCGCTCCGAGAGTTCCCAAGGGCCGTCTTTGCTAACGCGCTCAGCCAGATCCAGGATGGCACCATACTCATCCTCAAACCTCTCAATCGGAACATCTTCTCGAGAAGCGAGCGCTTCCGACATCTGCGACTGAAGTTCTTGGAGCCGTCGCTGCAGTTCCTTGGACTTCGTCACCATCATTGCCGCAGCATCGTCGATCCTCTTCAATTGACCGGCATATGCTGCCAGCTTCTTTGACTCCAAACACTGGGCGAGGTACTCGACCAGTTCCAACAATGGTGGCACCTGACGACGCCACTTGTTGAGTTCGCGAACAGTGTCCTGCAGTGAGCCCAGTTCCTCCGCAAAAAAGGCTTGAGTGTTGCGTTTGCGCGCGGCCATAAGGTCAATTTACCAGTAAGCTGGCGTCCCACGCAATTTGTCGAGCTGAGGGAAGAAAAGGCGGGGTTGTACCGTATGCCAAGATATGACCGAAGAGACTGAACAGCTCCGCAAGAAGCTATCCCAGGCAAAACTTCATGTCGCTGAGTCTTCTCTGTGGCGGCACAACAAGACAGGCAACGTCTACTTCGTTGCGATGCTGGCCCTGCGCGAGTCCGACAAGCAAGTGGTGGTTGTCTACTGCTCCAACAGCGAACAGGTTTCCTGGACTAGACCAGTCGACGAGTTCCTCGAACGCTTCCACCAGCTTTTCACTCTACCGAGTATCTACTGACCGGTCCTCTCATGGGCACACGCGAAGACTTTGAACTGAGTCCGTCGGCTGGCACTACAGAAACAACGAGTTTGGCCTGCTGAAGCAGCTAGGTGCGACACACGCTGTTGAGTATCTTGGGCGGGTCAACACACAGACCGATGACCTGATCATCGTTCGGGGGCCGCGAGATTGGCAGGTTAGAATCGTCGACCGGTTGGGTCGCGAACGGACGCGGTGGATGAATGCCGTGGCGATTGCACACTATGCCCTGCACTCAAAATTCGGTCACAAGCCGTACAGCATCGGTTGGAGTGTCTCCAAAAGCAGGGACAGGTGGGAGGCTGTTCAGTTTGCAGCCGAACTCCTGATGCCGGCGACCGAGTTCTCTGAAGTGTTCAGCAAGCACAGCGTCAGAAAGACAGCATGGGAATTCAGGCTGTCTCCGCTGGACGTGGAGATCAGAGCTAGACGACTGCTGATCTGGCCATCTGAATCAGCAGATCCCTAAACGCCACGGGCGTCGAACTCGCTTCTCGTTTGGTGATGCGGCGGCGCTTGTCACCTGCGCGGCGCACTCCGCCGACGATAGTTTCCCGAGGCTTCGTGCGATTCTGACACCAGGACACGAGCGCCCCGCCCTGCCACCGTTGGGACTCACCCCAACGCAGACTGGGAAGCCGCTGCACCCCAAACGCGTAGAGCCACGTGGCTTTCCTGGCTGGGTGCCCGTATCTGCCCTGCTCCACGTGGCAAACCCACCCACCACAAATCGTGCGGTGCCAGCATCCTGGATGCGGACGAACGAGGCCATATGCGAGCCACGCATCAGTGTAGGCGGGATGCTCGAGCACGCCGCCCCAACGTCGCACGCTAGCCAGCGCCGACTCGAAACACCCATCATCGGCGCCACGCTTATAGCCGTAGACGTACTCCACAAGACCTGCCGTGCGACACCATCTTGCGCACGGTGGATGCGCCACAACAGGATATGGCCCCGCGTAGAGTCGGGCGTCACGCGATTCGTCCCACAAGTCGATGTCAGGCAAGCCTGCATAACACCCGCCCGTGTCCACGAACAGTGCTGCGATCATCGGTCCGACGACTCAGCGCCAGCCGAAAATCAGCCAGAGCAAGTAAGCCCAGAATCCCTTCGGCGCCTCACCGACTGAATCTGATTCGATCGCGACTCCTGGCTCGTCTTCTTCCACAACCACGACGATTGGCGGATCGATTTCGACCGGCTCTGGATGGGGAGCAGGCTCCGCCCTTGTGGGAGCTTGGCCCGCGACAAATGCACCCGCTTCTTCAAATGTTCCGCGAATGTCGTTCTCATCGAACGGGTAGTTGCCAACGTGGACAGGCGGATAGTGTTGACGCAACGTCCAGCGGTCAAACCGATTCCAGTCGTGTTCAGGCTTTGTCCCCCGAAACGCTTTGGATTGTGAAAGCCATGCCAAGTCCGCGTGCCCAGCATCAAGCACCGCGTCGCAAACTTCTGCCTCTCCGTAAACACCGACCCGGTATCCAGCAGCGCGCACGGTAAGGCACACAGCCTCAAAGTACGGAAGAATTGCAACCCGAATGTCTTGCTCCGAAGCATTGTAGTCGACCGCGAAATAGATCGCCGATTGCTCCGGCTGCTCGACCTCGTGAGCGAGGCTAATTGCCTGTTCCGCATGGCCAGATCCGATGTCCCATCCAAACGCACCCGGAGTCGTAGCTCCGTCTTGGTACACGACGATAGTCTGAATGCCGAAGCTCGCGAGATAATCGGCCTCTCGTCGAGAGAACAACTTCCAACTCTTGGGATTGCTTGTGTAGTACCGAATCAGGCAACCAACTCCTGCGTCCTGCAGCTTCTGTCCAAGGCCGAGCGAGTGTGTCTTGACGCCCGTATCATAGACCTTTGTTTGCTGGCGAGGAGGGAGCGGGGCTAACTGCTCATAGCTGATAAATCCCAACAATTCTGGGTTATCAAGAGACCTTTTCACGCGGGACCACGCACGATTTAGCCCGTTCGCATCCACAGTTTCGACAGTTCTTTCATCACAGGCAATGACGCGCCCCACATGACGCCACCACGCTTTGGCGTTGGGTCCGCCACGCGACTTGATCAGAGCGTCTCCGATCTTCGGCACCCTTACCCCTGCGCGCACGTCAGCTATTGGAATCCACGCGTCTTGAGCCTTTGCATCTTCTTCGAGTTCCAAACCACTCACGTGGTAGTCATGGGGAATTGAATCCGAGAGACCAACGACAGCCTCAGTCGCGAAGCAAAACGCGGCCGCGCAGTAATTGGCTGACGCTGGGATGCCTTTTCCTATGTTCTCGACGAGTTCTCCGTCATTATCTAGATCCTCTGGATCGTCGCGAATTCCGGCGCTGAAGTACTCGCGGATTCGAGCATCAGGGGGACGCTTACCCCCAAACCGCCCCATCTCAGCCAAAGACCATTCAACAGCTCGCTCTCCGAGCGACTTCTTATTTTCTCTCACAATCTTCTCCCTTTGCGGATGACTACCGCTGTGCGAAACTACTCAAACGGCCCCTGATGCTTCGATGTCAGGGCAGAAGCCGCCGGATGGCGGCTTCTTTTCATTTATCCACCGTTTTTACACCACAGTAAAAGCAGGGCTCGCCGTCTTCGGATGAAGGTGCCCCACAATTGTAGCACTCCGACAACCTCTTACTCGGAGGTTGATTCCGGGACGGTAGCAGGATGGCGCGAGCTAGACGCAATATGCGGTCATCTGCAGATCGGGCACCTGCAGATCCATGAATTCCCAGGGTGTTCACGATGGGGTCCATGCCAGACTTAACCATCGCTGATAGAAACCGCGAACACATCGGTGCAGACTGCTCGCCATAGTGCCAGCTATCATACCCCGTAACAGGATACGAGTGGTGTCGCTTAACCCTCCCACCCACATCGACGCAATAAAGAATACTGATACCCATACTGCTAGCCAAGACACAAGGTCCAACAGTAGGAACACAGCAAATCGCAATGATTTGTTCATTGGTCCTTCCCTATCCACAGCATCGTCACGGGTTCGTCCAGGTAGGGCACATCTTGAGGGATGTCCTCAAGGGTTCCTGTTTCACTGATTCGACGGACCGTACCGAATGCAGTGAGTTCGCTCCAAAACCCCTCCACGGCAGGATAGAGTTTTGGAGTCCATTCGAGCACGATGGCCGTGTTGGGTCGCTGTTGTAGTGCTTCCTGGATGCCAATCCAGACTTCGTGCTCGTGACCTTCCACGTCAATCTTAATGAGGGTCTTCGCACTCGTCGATGCCCCAGAGAACACATCTCGCGGGAGCGGCTGAGCCTGAACCTGGTGAGGTCCCGACACAGCACTCGTCGTGATATGAAACGACGCAGAATCCTGTATGCCACCGCGACCGTCTCTCAAGTCACACATGCCGTAACAGGATGAGATCGCGGCGCGGTGCACCCTCCAGTGCTCCGCGCCATGCAAGATCTTACTCCGGCCCATGCAGTATGCACCAGTACTCCACGGCTCGTAGCTAACAACGCGACCGGTTGGTCCGACTAACTCACAGGCCAGCGCCGAGAACCAACCGACATTCGCACCGATGTCGATGAAATAATCCCCCGGCTCTAGGAAGCGCACGATCGGGATCGTCGTCCACATCTCCCAAAAGCCGTCCATCGCAAGACGAGCACTCACGGATAAGTCGGAAGACGACACCAGCATTGGCAGGTTGCCTGCGACATTCGCGAGAGAGACTGGCACATCACCTGGAAGCCAGGGTGTCGCCCTCGCTGTGTTCCGACAAAGCCGCTCGATGGCGTCACGCGGTATCGGGGGGTCCTGTTTAATCATCTGCGTTAGAATGCTCACTAGGTTCTCCAAACATGTCTAGCTGCCGCGCATCCACCACTGGACCCGCCGGCGGCCGAAGCCGGCCCTGTCTCCGCTGCTCAACGAACCAGTCGCCGAATTCCGTTAACCACTCTTTCGGAGTCTGATCTTCACTACAAGACTCCGTCAGAAACTTCTCAATACACGATTTCATCCAGGCCTCGAAGAGAGGCCCGGGCATCTTACGAATCAACTTCGTCGTCGTCTTCGTCGTCGAACTCGTCGTCCTCGAAGTCGTCGTCGTCGTCCTGATCGGGCTCGTCGTCCTCATCGTCCCCCTCGGGAAGGTCCAGGATAAGCGGCGTGGTCACGAGAAAACACGTCCCATCGACAAGACGGACAGTGAGTCCGTTCTTCGTGATTCGCCCGCTCTGATAATCAGACCTGGTCTGCTCGAGACCAGACCGAATTGCATTCAGTATCTCGCGGGCTGTCATGGCGAGACGATCCGGTTTTGCCCTTGAGTCTGGGCCTGGGCCGCCATCGCCTGCTGGACCAGAGCAGTTTGTGACTGCTTCACCCGAGCTAGTTCTACTGCATCAGGAACTTCGGCGACCTCCAAGATAGCCTTGATCGAGCGAGGAGACACCGTCATCGTCAAGAGTGGACCTGAGACCTCAGCCCCATCAACGAGTGCGGAAACCCATGGCATGTAGCTAAACCGCAAGTGCCTCAGGTTGGGACTAACCCCAAGCACAGCGTTGTAGATCACATTTCCCTGCGGATGCAGCGCCCCCGCGGGGTACGCCACATATCCAGGCTCCGATCCGGGTAGCCGTGCCGCCTCGGCGGGCACCAACGGGGAACCGGGACGTATCGGCGCCTTCGGGTGGTCGTCCGCATCCACAATAGGAATCTGGAAGTCGACAAGAGCCGTCACCAGCGCGCCAAAAAACTCCATCCAATCCAACACATCCGGAGAGATGACGCCCACCGAGAGGCCGGCGGCATCTGCTTGTTCAACGGTGATCCCACACGCCCTGAGTTCTTCGGGAGCCACCGGCAACCAGTTTGGTCGAGTGCTGGCCTGAGATGTTGTCACGACTGTCTCACCACGAGACAAGGCCGTCCGGGAAATCCAGGTGTAGCTCTTAAGCCAATCAATCTTTGATTGCGTATCAATAGTCTCTTCGGTATCTTTTTTTGCTGTCTCTTCAGTCATGATTCCCTATTTCCTCTTTAATCCGGTTTATGAAGGGTTCGAGTTGAGCCCTCCAGGACCACTGACGCTGCACTTCGGGAGCAGCCCGACGAGCATGACGTCTTAGTTCGTCGATGTTTTCGATCGTCCAGGCGAGCGTGTCTCGCAGATCGTCAACACTCAGGCCCGGCGCCATCGCGCCAGGAAGGTCATCGATTGGTTCTGCTGGGCCATGTGGGACTCGGCATACCCCACGCTGATCACAGGTCGGCATGTGCTCGCTGTGCCCCGTACAATAAGTCGCTATCGCTATCGTCCCGCAGGCTCGAGCTTCCAGCGGGACAAGACCGAAACCCTCTCCGCGAGACGGCTGCACGACACCCGCACTTGTGCGGAGCAGCGTGCGCATCGCCACAGGACCGAGCCCTCTCTCGTCCCCCAAACCACGCACTCCAAACGTGATATTGCGAGGTATCATGCCCATCACAGCCAATCGGGTCATCAGCGCCGCTTGGACATGCGGGTCGAGGACGAGGCGCAACTCAAACCCTCGAGTCTGATCGGCTAGTTGCGTCCAAGCCTGCACCAGTTCGATGGTGCCTTTGCGCTGACGGTCGCTGGTTGAGAAGTGATAAAAGACATCGCCGTCGGGGGCGACATCCTCTTCCGTAGAGGTCAAAAACTCCGAATCCAGACCATGAGGGACATTTGCTACCTCACAGTCGAAGTAATTGCGAAGGATGGTTGCTGCCCAGTCGCTAGGAGCCAGCACCACGTCGCAGTGCTCCTGGTAGGCTCGCACCATCTCGGCAGGAACGACGTCACTGTTGGGCACAAGCATCGCATATCGCCGCTTGTGCGCGGCGTTGCATGTTAGCTGGTAAACACCATTGGGCGGACCGACGTAAACCCCTATCGGGGCGGAAGCGCCGGGCGGAGCGTCGCTATCCATGTCGGTCTGACAGTCCAGTTCAACGGTCCCATCGAGCAAACCAGCACTCTCAAGTGCCTCCTGGAACCCTCGAGCCACCATGGCCTGGCTCGACCAGTCTGCAAACCGGCCATATAGACGTACACCCCCCATCGCTAGCCTCTTATCTCTAGCTCAAGGCTTTCTCGGCACCCGGGCTGAACCTCTGCTACACGGAGCACCCGCTCAGCCATGCGCGCCCCCACGGAGGTCATGCTGAATGCAGAGAGGTCTGCCATATCGCGCTCCCCCGGTAGCCCCGCGGGCGCGCGCGCCATCGCATCAGCAAGCTCTTGAACATCGAACTCGCGCCATTCAGCACCCTTCCAGCCGTAGCTTTCGTGACAAGACGCTGGGAAGCTGGGAACGCGTTGGGCGCTTTTGGGTGCGAAGTCATCCACACCGCCTTGACCTTCGATGAACACCAGGTGGTTCCCGGCAGTCAGTGCCTCCATTGCACCGAGCCCAAAGCCTTCAGCGTGCGAGCAGCTTACGTAGTGAGTGCTCCGGAAGTGCAGTTCGTGAATTCTGGACTCTGACCAGTTATCAGCGAACACTCGCATGTGCTCGACAAGAGTGCTCTCTGTCCAGCCCTTCCGGCGCACTCGCTCATCGCCCAGCGCTGCTTCCAATATCTCAACCGGAGTTGAGTAGTTCTTCCAGACACCTTTACTAGTCTTGATAACCAGCGTGGCGTCTTCGCCCGGACTGAACGCAAGCATAAATGCGAGCATCAATCGGTCGAACGCCTTTCGTGGCTCCCACTTACTGATCGCATAAAAGCGTTTTGAAGCGTTCTTCAAACCCTTCATTGTAGGGGGGAGTGATGCACGCGAGCGCATCACCCAGTGTTTGTCATTCTCCGAGATCGGATGCGGAAGCACACACACCTTATCCTCCGGAACACCCGAACGAATCAGCGCTTTGGCATTCGCGTGACTAGGCACCCAGTTATCTCCGCAGCGCGCCAGAATGCGAGCCATCTCGCTTGGGATTCGATCTCGCTCCCACACGGTATAGGTGATCGTGGACTTAAAGAGAGCGGACTGCATAGCCGCCGCGGCTTCCACGTCGTCAAACCCCGTAAAAAGACTGGGAGGACTAATCACCCGCAAGAGATGGTCGAGATCCCTCACGACAAGGTGTTTAATCCGCGGACACAGTACCGACCCCTCGGTATGGTAAAGCCCTCCCACCTCATTCAAGACGCCTTCGCTGATCGTCGAGAGATTAGCGGTGTGCGTGCCTCCCTGCCGGTCACGCACCTGATGCGTAAACGACTCCAAGAGCACAGGGCAGCCAGTGCCAGCTAGGGCAACTGCATGACGGCGCACCGCACGACAAACACTATCAAATTCGGTCTCCCAGGGACCTTGGTACTGCACCACGAACGGGCGCTTCGCATCGTGGCCGGGTGCCACGATGGGCTTCTCTGGAGCGGAGTTATCTAACTCGCCCTTGAACTGGTCCAGATCCTTACCCTTGACGCCTTCCACTTCTCTTTCCTCTCTTATCGCGGACTTGACGATTACCTGATCAAGTCTGTCAACACGATGTCAAAAGCCGCCCTAATTGCGCCTGCATCAAGTCCGGCTCCCGCGCACTTCAGCACTGCAAAACGCAGCGCTACGGCCGCAATCTGCTCTGGACTCAGTCCCTCGTTGCCCTCGAGCTGCTCTGCCAAAACACCGAAGGCCTTCACGGCACGCTCATCAGGCGTTTCGTCGGGCGACTCCTCTTTTTGACCAACAATTAAAGAGAAGCGCTTCTTGCGAAGTCTACTCATCGATACTCTCCGTAAAGGATGGAGTCATCGATCTTGAAGGAATAGCTGCAGCCCTCAGCATCGCAGCGGCACCGCTCGTCGACCGTAACGCTGCCAGCAACCGTAATAACCTCATTGGGGTCTTTCGGATTGACCCAAATGTTGTTATTCTTATTGAAGTTACCCTCGCCAGACATCCACTTTGGCACCCTCCCGGGCTCAAAGAGCAAGCGCTTGTGCTTGCTCTGTACCGTCATTTGCGCCCACTGTGGATGCACGCCGCGGCTCAGACACGCGGGGCACACCATCACCAACAAGAACTCTGGGTTTTCCGGTGCCGTCACGATCGAGGACACCGATGACTGAGAACGCGCATCGCCTTGGAACGACAGTTCACAGACCATCCAATCTAGGATGGTCGTATCCTTCGGGTGCTTGATACCCAGAACGATACTTGCGTGGCTGTTACGCCCGCCAAGCTGCATCGTGTGGCGCCGAACCACCCCATTCTTTTGAGGCTTTGCCGCGAGTTCGCGTCGCTGGCTTTCAACCCGACGACGCTCCTCAGCGTCGAGAGCACGTCGCTTTAATTCGTTGGTCCATGCCGTGGTAGCAGTCCCGCCACGAACAAATATATCCGGTGACTTTGTCATTGATTCAACTTCTCGTTATACTGATGGACTCTCGCCTGAACCCCAGATCTCTCCGCGACAGGCAAACGGGCCAAACGGGATCCAACCAACAGGCACCTCGCCTGCGATCGGCACCACGAACAACTCATACGGTGTGAGCAGACGCTTTTCCAGCGCCGCCCGAGACTCTGAACTCATTGAGCCCCAGTACAGCAGCAAGGTCCTCGACTCTGGACCAGAAACAGGCAGTTCCCCAGCCAAGTCATCGACTCGCGTCCGCTTCGATAAGCGGTGCACCAAACTACCGACCGCAGCCGCGACCTGTTTGGCGCCCGCATTGCGGCCCACCCCGAACAGGTCGACGGTAATATGCGCCGTGTCCTGGAGCGCCCCATGCGCAGCGACAGCCGCCGTCGCTGCGAATGCAGCATCCTCACTCACGATTACGACCCGCGTGGCTACGTCATCATCACCCACCAGCGCTCGCGCCGCAGCCTCCTCGCTCACGAGTGCCAGTGCGGCCCGCCTCGCTGCAGCGCCCGTCGGCCGTAGCGTTCGCAACAGGTTATTGAGCCAAAAAGCACTTTGGTGCTGCAGATTCTCGGGCAGCGCGGCACTGTGACCAGCTTGCTTCAAGACATCCCGTACCCCTTGCAGTTCAGGGATGTGCAAGGGGTGACTTGCCTGGGAGACGATCTGCACAGGAGCGTTCCAGTGCCGTTCTGCAACCTTAATATCCTCGCAATCGTCAGGGAAACCGCCGCAATGAATCGACTCGGGGCGACCATCGCTCCCGAAGACACACAGCGTGTCTCCCACACGCAAAATCACCTTTTCCCCAGACCGGACCAGCGCGAGATTCAGTGTCAACACCCGCCTGTCCACAGCGACAGGGAATGCTGGGTTCAGCACTGGCCGCACCGACCATCGCTCAGTCATGCAAGCGACAGTAGCTGGGGCGCGGTATCAGGTCAACCAGTGGTATCACTTTTTCGTCAGTGCGTTCATCACCAGACCGGTCCCGGCAGCAACGATCACCGACAAAATAATTGGCCCAACGATAGGGCTACTCTCAAAGAAACTGGGCGACCGCGGGCGTCGCCCCTGCACGCAGCCCCTGCATTCCGACAACGGGGAGTTGTCTGGACATGGGACGCAGTGTGTGCCGTAAGGCACGAAGCAGGTGGGGCAGACGCGAGGCGCGATCATCGGCGTTTCCGGCGCGACTTCTTACGCTGAGCCGTGCGCCGCTTAGTTTTTGGGTTGGGCGAGAAAAGCGGGACCTGTTTGGTACGGATTGCCGCTCCGGTGAAGAAACCAAGCGTTCCTGCTAGCAAAAAGACCATCTGTCGTTCGTTCATGTCAGGCTCCAAACACGGGACGCGACCGAGGACGGTTACGCCGCAGGCGCTGACCTCCGCGGTCGGCCACCCGCGTCAGCAGCACCCCAGCAGTGAGCACGGCAGCCGCGATCAATAGATAGCGCACCGACCCCTGAAAATCCTCTTCGACCGTCGCTTCGCCAACCCCGTGCATGCACGCGGGACAGTTCGACTCCGGAGGGCTCTGGTAGCTCGGTCCGATGGACCGCGGACCGGTCGTCATAGTGCCATAGCTGCGCTCGGGCAGCGGAACGTAGTCCGCAAAGCTCGCTGGGGGCACCCAACGGTAATAGGGCACAGCGTGGTTCGGACTCGCGAACCCAGCACGCTCCGGGAAGGGGCCGGTGATGATTTTCTTTGCCATCACACAACCCGAGACAGGACAACGCCGGCCAGCAGCCCCACACCGGCCGCTCCCACTACGTGAAGCATGGAATACCCTACGACACCGGGCTTCTGCACAGCGGATGGCTTCCCCGGAACTTCGGGCTGCGTCAGTGCTGCCTCGTTCACGCAAGCGAGCCGCTGGCCGCCGTCGCTATGCGGAAACGCAAGCGCGCGATATGGGGCGGGACACGTGACCACCTCTTGAATAGGTGTGGAATTTTCTCGGGCTAGTTTTGCAGCAGCCGCAACCTGGGTCGTAAGATCTGTCATCGTCGTGCTTCCTTGAGTTCCTTCGTTACAAGTACAAAACCGACCACGCTGAGTCCAAGGATCGTGACGAACGCCAACGTTCCGAGCTTGCCGCCTTCTTCCGCACCTATCGCGGGAGGGCACTTCGAGCAGCCCAGGCCGTTGACCGCCTGCCGCGGTGGGCCGACTCGATTCGGGTTTTGACCCCAGCCGGGCACAGGTGCCCGGCTCCACCCCGGACTACCGGCCCCCCACGGGCCATCGGGCTGCAGCATCTTGTAGTAATCAGGCGTAACACTCACGTAGCTCACGGCTCGTTCTCCTCGCGGTATTTGCGAATAAATTCAAAGTCTCGCTGAATTCGATGGCACACCTCATTCTTAGACGGGTCGCCACCATGTCGGTCAGGGTGATTCTCCGCCATCTTGCGGCGGTAAGCGCTTTTGACCTCGGCATCACTTGCGCCCGGCGCGACTCCAAGCGTTTGGCAGGCCTGCTCGTAGGCCTCCCGCTGAATGCTCGCGTGGTCGTCTTGAGGGGGGCGCCGGTGTTGCCGGCGCTCCTGGCGACGCGACCTCCCGCTAGGGGCTTTCTGTTGGTGTAGTTGCTGTTGGTGCAATTGCTTGGCCGCGGACGCGCAGACGAAGCAAATGCACTCCGCTTGAGCAGAGATAAGGGCATGCTGCAGACACGTCGGGCGCTGACAGACCGAACAGAGCGCCACTGCAGCGTTCTGGCACTCTGGGTCCGCTCCAAGGTCCACGAGTTGACGGCTGACAGGCACGGCACACTGAATGTCTTGGGCGAGAATCGGAAGCCATTTTCCGGGCGCTGCTTCTGCAAGTTGCCGGAGCCAAGGGCCGAGAAGCGACAGCGCCTGTTGAGGAACGCCGGACGGTGCCTGGAAGGCCGCAACAGCGGCGCCCAAGCCATTAGCAAGAGACTGCAGATCCATATGTGATACCGTGCAGGGTCCACCTCGGAAAGTCTACATGACGTCCCCATCAGTCCGGAAATTGTAGCGCCCAAACTAGAAGACGGACTCCGATGCGTGCCAGTATCTGGTCACAATGATCGACCAGCAGACGAAGGACGCGGCTCAGTTGATGCTTCAAGTCGGCAAGCAGCTTTGGCCGCGAGGCACCGTGAAAGACCTCGTTACAGATGGAAAGCGCTTTGCCTTCGTCATGGCTCCCACGCGAATGGCTGCCGCTGGCGTTGGAATCGATCCAGTACCGTTCACAGAGGCTCTAGCGGTTCACGTGCTCGCCGACCACGGACTGAGTTCACCCGGACTCCACCCAAGTAGGCACCAACCCGTGCTCTATGACTTCTTGGAAGCGCTCCGATATGCACTTCCGATGGACGAGGTACAACTCACCATCATACCGGAAGGTGGTTGGCTGTATCCCGCAATCGACGAGGAGTTCTACTCTGCCAAATCGCGAAAAATGATCCGCTCTGAAAAGCCTGATTGGCTTCTCCCTGATCGCATTCAAGTCTTTGGCGGCAGAACGAGTCTCGGTATCGACTTTTGCAAGCTCTTCGAGCCGGATGACCCGCCGTCGATGGGCAAGATCGCCATGCAATACGGTCGACGCGAAGACGAACTTGCCTTCGTCACACACGCCTTTAATCTCGATCTCCAGCGACGACGGGATGCTGATCGGTCGCGGGATACAGCGACGTCCATTCGAGAGTGTGGGGGGCTCCTCTTCCCGAGCCTGGGAATTAGTCACATCCCAGCCATCGACTTTGGCAGTGCCGTCCTGTTTAGCGACGTTGCCCTCGTACTGAACAGCCTAAAGCCACGGAGAAAGCGCGGGATGCCCGAATGGGTGACCGTCTACGGGACCGACGCATGGACCGAGAGAACGAGCGACTTTCACGGCACATCGGCCGTTTCTGCTTTCGAGCAGATGCACGGCTGGAGTGACTACATGTCCTTCAGCGATCTTCATGTTTGGCCACTGGGAGCACCGCTCGTTCTTGAAGGGACCACCGCCGGAATGACAAACATTGAGGTCGAACTGATTAAGACTGAGTCTCAACTTCGACGTGACCTCAGAGAGCGGGCGCGCATACATCATCGGCAAGCTGACCCCTTAGACACTCACGAGCGCTATCGCAACACCAAGCACCGCTATCCTGTGGCCGAGGCGAAATCCAAGGGCATTCTCCCTCTATCCTACTTCCCGATTTGCATTTGCCCGGAACGCGACGCCCGAGAAGTCGAAGCGTTCCTGCAAGCCGCAGGCTTTGAGGGAGACGTGGTAGACCTTAGCATCAGCGATCAAATGCAGAAGTCCCTCGACGGCGAGGTGCGCGACGAGGGACTCTCATTCTCACTGAAGCGTGACTACGCTTTTATGGTTGCCGACGCTGCTGCTGAAGTATCGGATTACCCAGTTCAGTTATGACCGTTCAGGAAGGACTGGATTCCGGAGAAGTTTAGTCCTTCCTTAGCAAGGAACAGCGAGCCCGCGTAACCACCACCACCCGCGTTGCTAATGCACGCATAGGGGCACCAGTTCTGCGTGCAGTAGCTGCAGTCACCGACATACATGCCCACAAGCTGCCCAGACGCTCGTGTTAGCGCGGCGCCATAGATCGTGGATTCGACATCAGCATCGGACGCATAGTATCCGCCCGTGTGACCGCTCCACGGTCCCCACTCTTGAGCCCAGCTTGAACTAATCGACTGGCCATGGTCATCGCACCGACCAGACTTACGCGAGTAGGCAATTCCCGAGGACAAGCTCGCAGTGGTCCAAGTCATTGACGAGCTTGGCATTTGCACTGTCGAATCCGTCACCCAGAACATCATCCAGTTGTCCGGATGCGATCGAGCCGAATGCTCACCATACCAAGACCGGTATAGATAGTAGGACGATCCCTGCGCGAAGTTACTGCCGCTTGTGGGCAGCGCGCTCCAACCACCACTGCAGGTAGTGGTGCGACTCTTACTCACGTAGAGTGCTGTGGCCAACTGGTTATTCGTATTTGGACGGTAACGGCAAGACTGCGGAGCGAGCACAGCGAACCCGGAGCTTCCACGCTTCAACACGATTCCTGTGCAATAGGTATAGATCGCATTCGATCCTCCACCGCTTTGCACAAGTACCGTCACTGTCGCATTGCTCTCATACGCCGAGCTTCGACCATCGGAGCCCTCAATAAAGGCCTGGTCGGTCTTCCCTACATTCTCAACAGTATCATCAACAACATCAACATCTGCGCAAGCCATCAACATCGCGACGGCTGCAAGCAACAGCAGCGTTATCAGTCTTCCCAAACACCATTTCTGACTAAACATGACTTCCCTCCTTTAAACATGGGATACAAATCACGGTGAGCACCGTTGCACAGTTGCGAGCTGACGCAAAGAACTTCTGCGCGACAATTAGCTGTGACATAATCACGCCGGAGATGACGCTCGGGCACAAGATCCATATCCGGACCGACAATGAGCAGTTTTTCAAGTCTGCTTTGCGCGCTCTAAGGCGCGACCGTAACAAACTTCTCGAGAAGATCCGCCGCTTACCACTCGAACTGCGGTTCGCAGGATTCCGATGTGTTATCGACAGGGAAGAATGTCTCGACACCTTGTTAGACACATTGCAGCGCAAGCTCAATGACTACAACGAGGGTGCTGTTTAAGACCCACACTACGAGTTGGCGGTGCCTGCCTAGAAAACGCCAAATGGCTTTTTCTGACCAGAGGCCTTCATAGCAAAGTAGAGTGTTGTCGTGCCGAGCAATGCGGTGCTGATCCCGAGCACCACCATCACGCGCTCATACTTTTCAGCAGCGCGCCGGTAGTCCGTTTGGGCCGCTTGCAGCGAGTTCACGGCGGCGTCCAAGACCGGTGGTGCGACTAGGGGTAAGAACTGCTCGGGCACACTATCCCCGCCGGAGCAACAAGACGCCCAGCGCTCCGATGCCAGCCCCGGCCAGCATGCCGATAGCAAGGACTCGAGCGGCGACATCGCGACGCGTCGCGACCTCCTGGGCATACTGGGTTTGGAACTGCGCAGACGCCTCAGCGGAAGCTGCCGCTTTCAGCTGCATGTCACTCACGATCTGCCGAGCTTCGGCATCCGCGATGCGCGGTGTCGCCGACTCGAGCTGGGTCGAGATGGTTGACAGTTCACCCTGCAGGAATTGCAACTGCGTCTCGGGCACGCTGCTGCCCAACGCTCCAAGACGCGCTGTCGCCACATTGCCCGGCGGCAACGCCGTTCGAGGGCGACTGGGGCCACGCATCAACGGGGGATAGAAGCGCTGCAACGGATTTCGTGGGACAGGCAAAACCGGAAGTCCCCTCCGCGACGGATAGCGCCGGGTCGGAGGAAGCGCCTCTCGCGGCATGGAGTTTAGTACTCGGGCCATGGCGACCATGGTAACCCCGCGCGCGTCTGCCCCAAAACTTGGGTGGCGGCACTCAGCGACTTGCTGAGTCGCTGGTCTTTCGAGATTCCTCCAAATGTTTCTTTCCTTCGTTGTAAGCGTTTAACCAACGCCAGGTCGCAGCGTAATTCGGGAACGAGAGACCACCAAGTCCCGAATAGTAGGCGTGCTCCTCGAGAATACCGGGAAGCGCTGCACGCTGGTCTTCTGGACTCAGTTCCTTAAACGCAACTCGAATGTCATGGATCTTCCGATCAGTATCTTCGCTCATGGCCGAGAACTCGTGGTTGCCTCAGCCATCACCAGCCGAGGTTGGTTTTTTAGACTGGCGCCGTCTCATCCCACTCACCGACGCCATAAGTTTTTTTCGCTCTTTTGAGAGAGCAGCGATCTCTTGGCTCAGCCTCCGCTTTTCGCGAGCGAGTTCCTCCACTTTGTCCCAATCCTTCACAATCGTGCAGAATGCTTCAAAGTGGTCGAGTTGGGCTCCGCAACTATTACAAGTGATGGTCCGCTGCTCGGCGCAGAACTCCATTTCACGGTGCAGACAAAACTTGCCTCTGCGACGCCTGACAGCCCGCACCGCCTCCTCTGTCGCGTAAAGCTGAATTACCTTCGCCACAACACCCTCCTAGGTCTGGGGGCAGCCCAAAACCCTAACAAGGTAATCGCTTTTTTTGCCGCCACTGCACCAGTGGTACCACCGCTATGCGTGGCAGGCAATCAGCCGCGCTTGGATGTTCTCAAGCTGGGCACAAATACCGGGCCCAGGACGACCGTTGCTGCGAACGCGAACAAGGTGGTCGCCGTGCAGGCTGCCCAGACGGGCACTCCAGCGCGCTGCTGCTCGGCACTCATGCCGAGCGCACGTCCCCCCAATCGTACTGGGTTCCCGTCTACTCGACTCGCTAGATCGATGACGGCTGAGACATCACCTATACTCGCCACTTCTCACGCCTTTTGCGCTTGGTAGCGGTAGAACAGATAACCACCACCCAGCGTCACACCCACAAGTCCAGCGATCAAGGCGTACGTCAACCAGGGCGTGCCTTTCGCTGCCGCGGGAGGCGTCCCCGACGCTGTTGGGGTCATGGGTACCGCGGTAATGACCGGTCCTGCAGAGGGTGATTGTGCTGTTGCTGCTGGCGCAGTGGCGGGCGCTGCGCCCACCCCTTGATTGATGTAGGCGTAGGACGGACCGCCCCCGGGTCCCGGCGGCTGCGGCGAGCGCGCACCGCCGTAGATCTCAGAGGTGTTCGGGTCAACGGTCGCGCCGTAGTCCTGGCTCAAGTCCTCAAAGCCCTCCGGCACTCGACCTGGGATGACCTGACCGATGGAGCCGAGCGTACCGCCCTCAAGAACCCCACCAAGACCATCCACCCCACTAATTGCGTCGACCATTAGATAACTCCTAGCGTCTCTTGAAGCGCTGCCTGAAACTCGATACCGGCTCTCCAAACCGTCGTGTCAGTAGCGTAAATCACTGCTGGGATACCACCAAGCTCCCGCGCCAAGGCGTCGGCGCCCTTGCCTCCGCCCTCATGGTCTTCGAGCTCGCGCTCGATGCCTACCGCCAGGAATCTCACAACCGGTCGCATGCGGTTTTGCAGCGGAATGCTGACGCCGACACAATCTTGGAAGCGCCAAGGTGTCCCGAAAAAAGCCTGCTCGAGCGTCGATATTCGGGATGGGCGATTTGATAGGATGGCGATGTTTCCTGCGCTGTGTCCAAATGTCGCCTGACGGAGCTGGTTGAGCTTCTCGTCCGACACACGCACCATGTTCACCATCATGGGCTGCACGTCCTGCCAGATCCCATCACCCACCTGCTTGCCCCAAGCGACCTGCTCGGGAAGCACGCGGCATAGGTTGAGCAGCTGAGCAGTGACTTCCATTGCACCGAAGTCTAGGTAGTTCGCCTCATAAGGCAGGGCCGCGCCCCGAACCGTCGGAGACTGTGTTGCCGCCGCTCGGATTGTACCGGGCACCTTACGACGACGAACAGCCAGATCCGGAGTGCGACCCCGAAAGTCTTTTACCAGCATGGTTGAATTCCTTCCAGCAAGCGCGTGAGCACCGAACTCGGAACCAAGAATCCGCTCAACCTTCCCTGGAAGGTCTCCACAGGGACAAGCAGCGGATTGTAGACAACTGCCGACAGCTGCACTGACGACCGTTCGTTGACGATGTAGGTGAACGGCATATTGAGCGAGCCCTGGCGTCGAGCCTCCTGAGGCAGCACACCCGACCCATACACCACGCTATTGAGTGACCCCTGCGCCTTGTTGAAGACGGTTGGGTCGGCCTGGAAGTTGTCGCCTCCGATCGACTCGATGAAGCCGGTCGGCACGCCACCTGTTCCGACCACGGGCGATGTCGGTGGACGCTGCAACTGCGAGGCAATCGTCGGCAGTGTGCTCACTGCTCCCGCCTGCGTTCCGTCTCCTTGCGCGAACTGCTTTGGCGACTGCACTGCAGTGGGCAGCACACGATAGAGAAACTGACCTCGCTGCAGCTGTTCTAGGTTGATGTTCCAACCTACCGAACACGACGCGCGTTCGTCCTCGACCGGCACGCAGTCTCCAACGCTCGTGCGACGGAAGAGCTTAAATTCATACTCCGTGACGAGCAGCGCCATGCTTGCCGGCACCGTGTAGGCGCCCAGTTCAAACGTTACGGGGCGATCTTCCGTCGCCACGAATGCGTTGCTCGGGGTGTGTTTGCGGTAGAGCTGCTCGAAGGGCGTGAACACCGGGTGCTGGACGCCCTGCGCTATCATCCCGCCAGAGATCACAACCTTCTGGCATTCGTCGTCCGTTTTCAGAGCACCACTGCGCGTCTGATTTGATTCCGGCTGCCGCGTTTCGACCCACGGATTCAGACCGGTCATATTACGCAGCAGCTGCTGATAGGGGTCAGCCATGCGACTGATGCTATCAGCAGCCCCTGCGCTGGTCACGTTCCAGCGATCAATATGGCCCTGCACCAGCCGGCTGCACGATATGGTAGCCGTGGTACCCAATGACGAGTATGCCATCTGGGCTGCGGGTTATGGGGTCTGACGTTTCCGTCGAAGCCTCATCCACGATGCCTTCCGCGACATCGTATTGACTCCCTAGGAAGGGGAAGTTTCCGGTCGCGCCTGCACCGTTCGTGAAGGCGGACACATTGCCGAACGCAGGATTGTTCGCGTGCAGCGGACTAATCTTGATCGTCATCACAGTATTGCGTGCCCAGAAGTCGAGAGCTCCTAGTGCAAACGGACTATTGATCTGCTCGGTCCACAGCGAACTGGGAACCGGCTTGTTCTGCCTTGGGAAGGCGCTGCCCGCTTCAATGACCTCAACGCGGAAGTCGGGCTCCATTGTACGCCAGTTCGAGTTGTTACTCGGGCTCCCAATGAAAGGACTCCCGTTGCCGGGCCACGCTGGAGGGGTGCCGCTGAACTGCGCAAAGTTGAATGCGGGTGATCCGTCGTTTAGGTCCCAAGCACTGTGAATCGGGCGCTGACGGCCGAACGAGCGACCCTGGAAAGTCGCTGGTTGGACATTCGGGTTCTGAGGGTCCGTCACCTGGAACTGATGCGTTGAAATAAACGCCGCATATCGGTGCGTGCAAACAAATGGACCGTGCCCAGCCACTGTGATTGTACCCTGCAATGGGGCCACGTTGTTGGCGGGCATCGCAATGTCGACCAGGTAGTCGAAAGGGATCCTCGCGCCAGGAATATTCTCAACCCGCTGAATATTCGGATCTCCAGAATTCATCGAGACCTGGGCACGGCTCAATGCCGAAGCCAGTGTCTCGAAGCGCTTGGCCTCATCTTTCTTGTAGGCCTCTAAGGCATCGTGTGCCTGGCGCGCTTGCTGCGCCGCATAGCCTGCCTGTCGCGCAAGCGCTTCAAATTGTTGCTGTTGCTGATGAATGTTCACTTTTGTACCTCTTTCTTGAGTGCCTGCACGTTGTGCAGTTCCAAAACAAAAAGCGGGTAACGCTCGCTTTGGAGGGTACCCGCTTCTCTATCGACTAAGAAGTCTCGTCTTTCGTCGGACCAGATTCTTATTGAACGTCGCGACTGAACAGACCATCAAAGATGAACTGCACAACCTTGGGTGCCAAGTCGACCGCGTTCAAGTTGTCCTTGAAGGACAGCATGTTGCGCGATCCTTGGGCGGTGCCGAACAGCTGGCTGTTGCCGCCATCGGGCAGCGCGTGGATGTTGCCGTTCGTGATGATGTTCTGCCGCGGCGGGATCAGGATCGCGCGCGCCAGGCGAAGAATTGAACTGTGGCTGGCGTCACCGTTCTGGAAGTGAATCAAGTCTGTCTGACCACCGAGCTGACCGGTCAAGCCACCGCCGGCTGGGAAGTACCAAGTCGGCATATTGAAGATGGAGTTCTTCAAGCCGGTGCCGAAGTCCCAGTGCAACTGCTCCTCACACTGGTGAGCAAGACGGTAGATGTCCGTCACCTGCGCGGGCGCACTACCTGCAAAGGTAGCTCCAGCCTGGAACGGGGCGAGGCTGCTGTAGTCACCCGTGATGGCCACTTCGCCAGCAGCTCCACCGGCGGTGCGCAGGATGGGGTTGCGGAACCAGGCGAACACGCGGAGTGCAAGCACGACGTGCGACTGGTCAGAGGGAAGCGTCGAACCGTTTTGGAGGTTCGTTCGGTCCTCAGTACGGGCGCCGTTGCCGGTGAAGAGTGAGGTCTTGTCGGTGACAGAGCCGGGGGACATGCCCGCGGTGCGGATCAGAGAATCCCAGAAGGGTTGATGAACGCGCTCGCGTACTGAAACTACTTTTGCCATTTGCTTGAAGTCCTTTCGTGGAGCGACTTGCCGTTTTTTCCGAGGCCCGGACCTCTTGGTTGCTCCTACTGCCGCAAGCCCGGAGGGGCGGTTTTCCGCTCCTGTCGGGCTTGCTACAGATACAGACCTATTGGTTGGTCTGCTATTTGGCTCGGCTTATCCGAAGATGCCTTGGCCTCCCATGGTCTGCATAATCCCAGCCGTGACGGGCGTCTGCATCATGGCGCGCTTGTCGCCAGAGAGGATGGCCTGGTCCCCAGCAGCGTTCGCCATTACTGGACGAACACCTGCCCAGAGCGCTCCGTCTGCCTGGCCCGGGATAACCGTGCTGCGAGCGGGGAGCGTCTGGATGGAACTTCCGTCGTTTGTGACGTACTCACCGAGACCTGCCTGAGCCTCTGCAAGACGCTGGGGAACACCATTTCCGCGTGCATAGGCTCCAAGCGAGCCGTCGCGATAAGCGCGGGCTGGCCCCTGAGCCATGGGCTCGAGAGGTGTATTGATGTCACTCACGTGGCCCAGTCGCCCCATGCCAGCTGCGGCTTGAAAGACCTGACCCATACCAGCTGCGGCTTGGTAGACCTGGCCCATGCTGCCAACACCAGCTTGCGCTTCAGCGACGCTGAGTTCGTAGTCGAGGTTGCTCGACGGGTCGATGTGGTCGAACGTCACCTCTTGGTGCCCACCGAGTCCTGCAGCGGCCTCCATGATGTCGGGGTTACCGGTGTAGTTACCGAAGCCCTCGATACCCGACTCAAAGAACTCGCCCATCCCAACCGGAGCGGCCGGGTTGGCGTAGTACTCGCCAATGCCGGGAGCGGCCGGATTGGCGTAGTACTCGCCCATGGAGGGGTCGTAGGCGTCTCCGCTGATCGGCTGATACATGGGCTGAATGGTCAGCGCGGGCTCATCCCGGCCAAGGCCCATCATCGCAGAGAGCCGAGCCGCAGATCCGTCCTCAGATCCAGAGAGATACGGGACAGCCTTCTCCTGGTTGGCCGCCTTCAGGCCAGCGATAATCGCCTGTTGCAGGAAGCTGACCAGCATACCGCCTCCCAGGTTGAGGGCCGTTTTTCGGTCCTTCACCAAGAAGTGAGTGGCAGCCATACCCGTCACAGCAACGAGACCGCCAGCGATGAGCTTGCTGTTCTGGGAAAGGCTAAATCCAGAGGTCGGAGCCGGAGTTGCCGTGGTCTTTGGAGCGAGCGCCGGGCCAAGCACATGTTCGTCGAGAACCGTACTGAGCGCCTTGTGCGCAAAGAAACCAGCGGTCATCACCACACCGGTCTGCAACGCAGCCAGCATGAAGGAACCGAACGTTGCCGAGTTGCGACGCATACGACGCCGGCCGCGGCGACGGGTGGGCCGACGCTTGTTGGCCGCCAGGGTGCGCTTGCGCTTGTTCGCTACCAACGTCCGTTTACGCTTGTTGGCCGCCAGGGTGCGCTTGCGCTTGTTGGCCGCCAGAGTGCGCTTGCGCTTGTTGGCCGCCAGGGTCTTCGTTGCTGCTGTTGCCGCTGTCCGACGCCCAGCGTTTCGGCGCATCGGGCGCTTCTTCGCGGTAGTTTTGCGGCGACGATTCGTCACGTAAACGCCGGGCTTCAGCTTCTTGGGGCCCGACTTCGGGACCGCACCGGTTCCCTTGCGAGACTTGTTGCGATAGGAGCTTCCGACGCGCACAACCGTCCCGGCCTTGGGCGAGATACCTCGAGCCCGCCGAGCCGCGGTAGCTTTCGTTGTGCTCGGCTTCTTTGCTGCTGTCCGACGAGTCTTGGAAGTCGTCGCCTTGCGAGCTGAAGTCTTACGGGTGGTCCGCTTTTTCGGAGCGGTGCTGGCACTACTTGCACGCAGCGTTCGCTTTGGTGCAGGCTTGCGAGCTGCGGTGCGCTTTCGAGCGGCACCGGTCTTGGTCGTGGATGTCTTTTTACGAGTGTTCTTGCGTAGGCGATTCATTGTAGTGGTCTCCTGCTGGGCCCCTGAAAGCCCGCTTACACGCCCACGCCCACGCTCAGCCACGCTGAGCTTGCGCGCAGTCGCACGGCGAGCGTTTGCGGAGAGGCCAAGCATTGCCTCCCGCGCAGATGGTTCTCGGCGCTTGCTGTTGGCCCGCGCATACGAGCCACGTCCGTTGATCGCAGCAATCGCCGACACACCCGGATTCGGACGCATACCAGGCGCAGTGACTGGATCGTAGCCGCTCGCTTGGCGGCGACTAATGGGGAAAGCTCGTGCTGTTCTAGTGGTTCGGGCCATCTTCGGACGCACTCCGGTTGTTCACGGAATGAGCCCAGCGGTCCGACGCCACTGAGAGCATTTTCGATCTGTTGGTGAGGTTACGGGCAACCTCTTTCGGAAGTCAAGTTCCGAAGTTCTGAATCATGTTCACAAAGCTCGGGTTGCTCAGAGCCTGAGGTCCGCGTGCGGCTCGGATGCGTTCGATGGCGGGTCGAGCACCCATGCCGAGCGTCATCAACGCCAGAGCCGCAACCAGTCCGCTCCGGTTCTGTCCCGCGTAGCAAGTCACCAGAACCGTCTGTCCCTTTTTCTGATGCTTGGCCACCAGCCGCGCGGCGCCGCGGCTTAGAGCTTGATCAGCGGCTCGCATCGGTATGCAGTCCTCCATTGGTACCGACAGGACAGTGCGCGGCAGCCGCGCACCCCCAAGAGCCAGTTGAAACTGTGACGTACCAGGTTGTAGTTCGATGGCGCACAGCACTAGAACGTCAAACTTGTGCGACTGGGGAAGAGCCGATGTGCCGCCAACGTATAGATTAGAGTATCCAACTCGGTCAAAGACTGCCATTCGTCGTGTTTATACAGACGTTTCTACAGCAAAAGGAAGAGCAGATGGACGAAACTAGCGAAGACACACAATTCATCAGTCTAATTCTCGAGGGCACCAAAGCTCTCATCGACATTGATCAGAACGGCGTCCTGTTGCCGTTCAAGAGTCTGCTCAGGACATTGCGGAGCCTGGAACATACGGACGCCGCGCTTGTACCAACTGACAGCGGTTTTAATCTCGAGATATGGAATAGTAAGCAAACGGGTCTCAGAGAGATATTGAATTTTAAGGCACTCTTTGGTGGCGGCTATGAGGTGACTGTTTGCTTGCACACTATCAAGATTCAGAGCCGTGATCAGATGCTCACTTTCCTTCAGCGCTGGACCGCTACCACAGACTGGAAGTCTTTATCACGGAGACTTCAGTTGCCCGAGCAGGAGTTCTCTGATGCTGATAATCGCCGAATGATCAATGCAGCCGATGAGCTAGAGGATGAACTAAGACGGCGCGGTAAGCCCTCACGCCACTAGCCAACAATTCCATCTTTTTCGATGTCGAGTTCGGATCCTGTAATCAGGCAGTAGCAGTTATCGGAATCGTAGATCACCAGGAAGGCATCGTTCGTTTCCGGATGATGCCCACCGCCTAACTTGAGCCCATCTAGGTCTATCTGACAGATATTGTCGGACCCATTAGGCAGGTAGAACCCTTTCTTGTCCCGCTGAAAGAGCTGCGCCTGGACCCCGATGCAATCCGCCAGAACGGCAAAGGCCGTCGGCATTCCCGCTATCGGGGCTGATGGTCCCATCGCTTTCAGGTTTTCGTGACCAGGGTATCCTTGGATAAAGCCTCGGCGCACATAGAGTTGCTGGGGACCCTCGGCGAGGTGCTTGTAAGCAACCATCTGTCCACGGCGCTTTTGCCACTTGTCACTTCTATACATGACAGCAAGGCACGACCCGCAATGGACCAGAGACCGAGGCCAGTCCCAATTCATCGACTCGATATTTTCGGGCTCCCGATCGACAAATGTCTGCCGGAGTTCGGCAGCAGCCTTGTGGTCAGCTGTTGGCGCCGGGCGGCGGCGACGAGGGTTTTCGACAAGGCGGCGGCGAATCACTTCTGACTCCTTCCTAGCAAAAACCCTGCGACTCCAAAGACAGCACACAGTATCCAGGTGGATGGATCTGTTAGGTTGACTCCTGCGAACGACAGACCTCCGCGCTCGAGCGGTGTGATAGAGCCGCGGGCCTCTGCGCCTCGCCCCACAACTCGACCCCGTGAGCACGGAGCGCGCCCCACATGAGTGCTCGGAGCTCCGATACCGTTTATCGTTCCCAGCAACGGAGTTGGCAGGTCATCACCGAGGCCTCGTCGTTCTGTAGGGCAGTCAATGTAGACATAATCTCCAGTATCCGGCTGCCACGAGCTGTAAATCATTGTCTATCTCCGAGATCGAGAAGCATCGATGATGCCGGGTATCGCATGAAATGCAGCATAGATGGCGACGGCTCCAAGACCAAACAACATGAACTGTCGGCTTGTTGGAAGACCTGGCATCAGTGGGATACTGTCGGGAGGCGGCTTCGCTAACCGTTCGCCCAGTTCGCGAATCAACTGCACGCAATTCTTCGGGTCTCGCTTGCAGCCCTCCTCGGTTATCTCCCTAATCAATTCATTGCGTGCCGCTGTCTCAGTGATACTCGTCAGGAAGAAGGCAATCCCCGCAATGACTGCGACAACGGCAATCGCAATCAGCACCGTAGTCCCTACCCCGAGCGCACCGAGCCCCGAAGTGGCCTGCTTGTCTCTCGATCGCGCTGCCTCCGCCACACTATCGTACACTCCGGTTTTTGCCACAGCGACGATGGCCTGCAGCGCGCCACATCGTAGGATGTAGTCGCGATTCAAGTCATCGACGGACATGCGCCCGCTGTTCAATGCCAGGTCAAGCAATTCCTCGCGCTCGTGCAGCTGAATTCCAGCAATCGCGACGCGGTACGCATAGAGCGTCACATGCTTGAGCGCCAATGCAGCCAGATCAACAGGCTGGGGAGCCACGAGGTTAAGTACTTGGTAGACGCTGAACTGGCCCTTCGCAACAGCGCTGAGACCTCGCGCCGCTGGCAGCAGCACGTTGCGCACAAGCGTCCAGCTGCGAACAGCGGCGTCGACGTCAACGTGCTCGTCCTTGGAAAACAGACTGCCAACCACGAACCCGGCCGGCCCCTGCCACGTGCGTAGCCACGTCCCACGCATTTCGGTGCGAGCTGCCGCATCCGGAGCCTGCTTCACGTCCGGCAAACCAACTGCAAAGCGAGCCGCTGCCGCTACGATGGGGTTGTTGCTGTCAGGATCCAGAAGGTATCCTGACACTGGACCCAGCGGCAGTTGCAGGCGCTTGACTTCGTCACTCAGCGCCATGACTCACACCTTCTTTGGCGCAGACTTTCCGGCTTTGCGGAAACGATGGTAGCTCACGGCAGCCGTCACTCCGCTGGCGGCTGCCAGAGCCAGCCACAGCCACTGAGGAACCTGTGCGCTCATGGCCGCAACATCCCGACCGAGAGTTGGCATTGGCTCGCCCGTTCTCACGAAGCGTGCAAAGTTGGGTGGCAACTGCTGCGCGAGCGCTTCCTTGTTGGACCTTACGTCGGGCACGCCCATGAGCGAATTGTCCTGAAAGTACCTGAGTTGGTAGGGTCGGCGAAACTTGCTCACGTCGAAGTAGCGACGGCCGCGGCCCCAGCTTGGAGACGCTCCCAAACCGGATAGCATCAGATTTGGGCTATCGTACGGACTACGAAAGTCCGACGTGTCTGCATATACTCGGGGCATGACTTAGTTACTTTCCTTGGGACAGTTTGAAGAGAAGCAGGCCGCCCGCTCCGACGGCTCCAACGATGGCTACCGTTCGCCAGTTAATGCCAGCTTTCGTCACCTTCGCTGGAGGCGTTGTGACGGCAGGAGCCGGGTTTGGCGAGGGAGCAGGTTGGGTCACAACAACCGGTACTGTTGGAATAGTTGGTAACGGTTTTGGCTGAGGAGATGGGGCTATCACCGGCGGCGTTGTCGGTACCGTCGTTGGAAGTGCCGGAATCGTAGGGATCGTCACTGGCGGGCGAGTGCCTGTCAAAGATCGAGGGACGTACTCGGGCGGGGTGCCGCTCTCCTGACGAGCTGCAAGTATCGCAGCATCGAGTGGCACTCCGCCAGGTGGCGGAGCGGGTTGACGAATGCTCTGCTCGTGATTGGGTCCACCTTTCGGGACAGGCACTCCGGAGCGGCCAACCAGGGGCGCCGGCAAGTCGTAACTCGTGCAACTCTTGTCGCCGAATAACGCGAGATAGCCAAAGTGATCCTTGTCGACAAATATCAGACCTGCTGCTGTTAAAGCCGCAAGGTGCTGCCGCACATAGTCGGGATCCATGCTGTCAAGCAGCACCATCGCACCACACGTTTTTGGCCCTAACTTGCCGTCCTCGACCAACGGCACATTGCCGTAGTGGTTTAGGAAGTGATTCAGGTGTTGCTGCAGCCGGCGCGTTCCCTCGTTCGGCACTCCGGGCGGCAATTGAGTGCTGTTTGGCGGACGGTCGAATGGGTGCGAACTGGTGTGAGGCACACTAGGATGCACGGTCGGCAACGTCGGCAGAGCAGGCAAAATCGTCTGGCCAAGTGCACCCATGCTGAGCACACCGTAACTGCCAACGTTTTGAAATATCCCGGTCATCCGAAAAGCCCCTTCTTGTAGGCCATATAGCCACCTGCTCCGACAACTCCGAGAAGCATGGCTCCGCCTACAATACTCGCTGTGGTGGGCCCTCGTTTGTCAACAATGGGGGCTGGCGCGGGAGCGGGGACTGGCGCGGGAGCGGGCGCTGGCGACGTGGTTGTTGCCGGCGCGGGACGTGCCGCGTTACAAGCTCGAAGCTGCGACTCCAGTTCCTGACGGGTATCTTGCAGATCTGCGATGCGTCCCTCTGTTTCGCGCATCTCATTGCTCACGTTCGCGTGTGCCGTGTTCAACTGGCCAATCGCGCCGGTAAGACCCTGGATTGTCCCATTTAGTTCTGCCGCTTCTGCCGCGGCAGCTGGGTCCTGATTCACGAACGGCTGCACGTCGCGCAAGCGACTCTGCATTCCAGAGCGCTGACCCTGCAACCGCGACAATTCGTTCACGATCTGAATGAGTTCACCGTTGGACGTCGCAATGTCCTGCTGACGCTGCAGAATCTCACCCTGCACCTGCTGCAAGGTGTTGCTGATGCTCTGGCATTCAGGACGCGTCTGCCCCAAGCCTAAGAGGCTGCCTGCCTGGTGCATCGGGCCACTGAGAGTTCCGAGACCACCTTGTGAAGAGAGAATGCCATTCATTATTTCATCGCCTTCTGCACCAGCGGTGCTCCAAAATACACCAGCGCAAACGCTGCGGCGCAAGCGGCTGCGCCGTAGACCAATCCCGCCACCTGAGTGGTCGCATCGGTGCCCGCAATCGCACGATTGAAGACGCCGCCACCATCCGATTCGGGCACTCGGAATATGCCACTCCCAGTGTCATACAGAGTCCCCAGTCCGCCCTTACAAGCACATCCGCTCAACCCCTCGTTGCGGTATGGGTTAGTTGCGCTTCGAGAGAGTTCTGCACTGGGATACATGTTGCTCGGTTGAATAGTGTTATAGGGGCGACGAACCTGGGGGAGCCCGAAAACAGGACGCTTCCAGATTCCGCCGTGAAATCGAGTTGGGTAGGGGTGCACGTGCACCGTAAGAGGCGTCGGGACGCCGCGAGGTTGACGAGGCATTTTCACGATTCCCTCACTTCCGAGCACCAGCGCCGGCCACGGTGAGCACCAGAGGACCGACGACTGGAAAAAAGATGTTGCTGACAGCACCAATTGTGCCGTAGTTGCCCTTGCTGGCCTTGTTCGGCGCCACTGCTCGGCCCCAATAGTAGCCGCTCACACCGAGCCCAGCGACTACGCCGGCGGCGACCAACACACCAACACCGATGCCGAGTGCCGCGGCCGTTTCAGCATCCATGTCACCCACGGGACGAGGGCCCTGAGTCAACAGTTCTGCACGCCCGTCGGTCACGGGGGGCAAACCGACTCGAGCCGGCACCCGACCCATCTCATGACGGATAGTCACAGGATGCGGCACACGCCGACCGTTGACAAAGAGCGGCCCCTGCAGTGGCGCTGATGGCAGGGACGGCGCATTCACTTGATAGCTAGCATACATACTACTGACCCTTTACCGCCATCGCGGCGACGTAACCCAAACCCAGAAACATCATTGCAGTCAGCGCCGCATAACCCGCTGTCATCTCCGTCGACTGAACACCAGCCATCGCAAACTCGGCGCCCGATCTCCCGATACGGCCACGTCCTACGGATTCGTTCACAGTGCCCTCGTAGGGCATCGGTGCGTCCTGCTGAGCTTGAATCACCGGGCGCGGGGGCTGGTACGCTCCACGCTCGATAAAGGCAATCTGCGCCGCACTGTCCATCGAGTTGGCCCCCGCGGGCACATAGGTAACGGGTCGCCCCGTTGTCGCATCCACGACTTCGGAAGGCTGATAGAATCGCTCTCGAGCTAGGTAGCCGGGTAGGTTAGCTCGCGACGCAAACACGCCTGCATCAGGATAGATGTTTGGCTCTGTCGCACTCTGATCAAAGATGCCGTCGCCCTGAACGTCGTCGCCTTCAGCGAGCAGTTCAAGTTCGTTGCGAGCAGTGGCGGGGATCATCGCCTCGTCAACCACTCGCATACCGTCAACGCCCGCCAGCTGCCGTCCGTAGTGCTGCTGCAGCCGCGCCTGAACGCTCGGGACTGTCGAACTGCTCGGCCTCAAGTCACGGGGGCCGAAGGCAATCGGACCAGGGAGTCGACCCGTAAACGGCTGACTGGGAGTGTTCGAGTAGTTCGGCATGGCTCTATCCTGCAACAGAGATGGCTTGACAGCCAAGTTTGGGAGTCAGCGCTTGCCCTTGCCGCTTCGGTAGCGTCGATAGGCGTAATAACCGCCTCCGCCGGCGACAGCAGCAACCGCTACCACAGCCAGCAAACCAGCGGTCGATAGACCGCCTGCTCGAGAAGTCGGAGGGGGCTCCTTGTCCACAACCGGGCCTGGATCGTCGAGGACCGGAGGCGGACGCGTCGGGGTCGGCAGTGGCACTGGAGTAGGAGTAGGCGTCGGGGTTGGCCGAGGACCAGGGTCGGAAACCGGCGTGGGCTGACCCACCAGAGCGGGTGGTGTCGGCGGCTGGCCCGGAGGCGTTGGCCGGGGACCGGGCGGGGGCGCAACTGCCGGCGGCGTTGGCCGGGAACTACCCGGCGGCGTCGGACGCGTGGGACATAGCGGCAGTTGCGACAGGAGGCACGGCTGCGTCACGGGTCCGCCTAGACCCTGGATGCGACTCGCATTTGCGCAATCTCGACGCGCACGTTCTAATGACTCAATTGTCGGGTGACACCATGGGTTCGGGTACTCGTCGTTGGTGATACGCTTTGCAATCGCCATCCGCTGCTGGACCAGCTGTTGATAGCGACTCCAGGCATCGGCATACTGGGACCAACGCACCACCGCCTGGTCGTAAGCAGCCTTGGCCTGGGCGTAGCGATTATGCGCCGTCGAACGCGACTGCCACACAGACATTGCAGCATCATAGGCAGCTTTGCGAGCGTCGTAATCCGCCTTTTGCGCGTCATAGGCCGACTTCGCACGAAGATATGCCTCGTAAGCCTGCTGCTCAATCAGGAAGTTCCGGTGGGCAGCGTGCGCAGACTCCCACTCAGGATTCCCCAAACCAAGTGACACGTAATTCCCGAAACCAGTTTGAATCGGGACGTCCAACTGCGTTTGATAATAGGCTCCGAACATTTAATCGATTCTCCAGATCCGGTGCGTGCGAACTCGACGCAACATAGTTGCCTCGTCGCTACCTGCGACGGGGTCAACGACAACCCATTGTCCGCTCTTGGGCTCTTTCACTCGGGCAAAGACATGTGTGAAACGGCCCGGGCGACCAAACCCCACAGTCACGAACTCAGCCTCCCGGCCCACCTGACGCGCCATAGCTGCCAGCAGCGCTGCGATCTCATCGCAGTCCGCATGGGCTTTGCCAGTCGCCAGAATCTCCTCGGCAAGTCGCTGCGGGTCTTTGACCCATTCCGTCGTCAACGGGTCATTGACGTAGCGCACATTCCTCGCCACAAAGTCACGCAGAGCGCGAATCTCGGACAGGTAGTCTTTCGGCTGAAGTCCGGCTATCACGCGCTCTGTGACGCCACGGAGAAGCGTGCTGCGTTCTCCGCGGACGCCCCGCACCGCCTTGACCATCTCTTCAATCGTGCTGGTTGCACCGTTGAAGGGACCAAAGACCGCGGGCGGGGCCGCATCGAGTCTCGCTGACATGAGAGCATCCTAGACGCTCTCCGATGTCGGTCGCAAAAAGTAGTGCTGGGACGCTAGGCCTGCTTCGCCAGTTCCAACACCTGCTGGAGCCACGCCTTCCCTTCATCCTGCAGAAGAGAACTCTGTAGGGAGTCGTCGTTGCGCTGCATTGCAGCTACGATCGAGTCGACCGTCAGATTATCGGCAATCTGTTTCACCATCGGTCCGGGCATCATCTGCACGAGGGTGTTCACAAATTGGTCTGGTGGAGCCCCGCCTTCGTAAGCACTCTCGAATATCGGACGGAACTGCAAAATCGATGAATCATCAACGGCGGCCATACCCTGGGTCTCTATCTCTGGTGGTTGGGGTGGGGGTTGGGGTTGCCCCGACGGAGCCGGGTTGCCCTCATAGTTCTGAAGGCTCTCTGGCGGCTTCGCCTGAATTGGAGTCGTCTGCACAGCTGGCATCGGCGCGGGGGGAGCCGTGCGAGGAGCGGGACGAGCAACTGGGATTGACGTCACGTGCTGCTCTGGCGGCGGCGCCACGGGCTGAGACGGCATCGGCTCCGCCCGAACTGGAGCGACACTGTCTTGATAGTGCTGCGGATCCATCACCGATACCTGCGGGTGGTAGTTCTGCTGCGGAACCTGGACGCTGCCATCCTCTGCCCCGAAAACGTAGTTCGTGGGCATCGGCTGGGGCGCTGCTGTTCGGCGACCCGGAGGCGGGAGCTGCAAAGGTGCGGGCGCTGCTGGCGGAAGCTGTTGCACTTGTTGCGGAAGTGGCTGCGGGGCGGATGGCTTCACGGCCTTTGCCGCCTGCTCGATGATGCCGGGAAGACTTCCAACCACTTGACCGGCCATACCGAGCATCTGAGTTCGCCAGTCAACCGCACCGTCGCCACCCTCGCCGGGAGGCCTATACCCTAGCGATTGGGCGGTCTCACTGAGGTCGGCCATCTGCTGGCGCAGATCGCCACGGCGCTCAAGTTCAGCCTTGGTATGGACCAAGTCCGCCTCGACACGACTGAGAGTAAACTGCAGAGTATCTTCTCTTGTTCGGCCCATCGCCTCACTAATCTGAACGCGACCGTCGTAGCTATCCTTCAGGGCACGGATTTCACGTTCGTGGTTGCGCTGCTCTGTCGCCAGCACGTGATCGTGTGTCTCCTTCTGCAGTCTCAAGGCCGACTCATGGGTCTTTGCCTGTTCACTGAGTCTCCGCTCGCAATCCTCACGCAATTCCCTAGCGAGCTTCTGAACCCGATCATCGGCCTCATCGACCTGCTTTTTTGCACGTTCCTCGATCAGGGCGCGGCTCTCTCGCTCGACACGCAGCCTCTGCTCGGCTGCCTCCCGCTCGCGCCGTAGTTCCTCGCGATGAGAAGACTCTAGCCGCCCTCGGACTTCGCGATTAGCAGTTTCCATCCGCTCTCGGTCGCGATCGAATGACTGCCTGAGGGCCTCTATCTCACGCTTGTGCTGCTCACGAAGGTTCTCTTGCTGCTGTGCTGCAGTCGCACGAATCGAATCCACCTCACGATGGTGAGCCTCCTGCATCCGAGTCAGTTCCTGTTGAGCGCTACCGTTATCCGGACGCGCCATTATGGTGCTCACTAGACTCAACATGTCCCGCATAGGAGTGTTAGCCTTCTGCTCTTCCGCCAACCGATTGCGCTCCGCATCCAACTGCCGGCGCTCTTCCGCGAGCCGCTCCTGTTCCCTCAGTGCAGCCGACGCCTCAATCTCTTTTCGGTGCGCCTCCTCACGGGCCGCTCGCTCTCGAGCTTCCCGTGCTTGCTCCTCGGCCATACGACTACGAGACTCCTGCGACTCAACAAAGGACTGGGTGAGCATGTGTTGCACAGGTGCCATTTCTTGCTGTAATTGGGCCTGCCTTGTGCGGGCCAGTTTCTCATCACGGGCCGCTTGGCGCTCCTGGGCGCCTAGCGCAGCCTCGAACATTTTCGCGTCGGGCAGCCCATTTCCTCGGGGGATCCTAGGCAACGGCAAACGGGTCATTCGGTCATCCTCCTCATCGTCGTCATCGTCGTCGGTGGACCACTCATCGTCATCGTCGTCATCTAATTGAGGGAAAGCTGCCCGGGGAGGGGTGCCGTGGGGAGCTGTGTACGCAATAGTCAGTGAGACATCATCACTCAACGCTACAGCCTTAATACGACCTGTCTCGTGATCGATTGAAGCGTTCACAGAGGGCGGACCATAAGCAGTTAGCTTGTACTCGCCACCTCCGTACTCTTTGACAAATTCGTCCAGAGAGGCCTGCCGCTCCAAGTGACGTTGCTGACCCTTGCAGGGAGACCCCTGCCAAGTCGACGGCGACTTGCGCTCAACTCGGATATAGTGCTCCCCATCTCCGATTGGGAACATCGCCATCAGGTCTTCCAGGTTCTTTGCCTTGCGACGTGATGTGATGTGCTTAGCTGCAACGTCGTCGATCGAGCGAGCTTTCTTGCGACGAGTCACCCGTCGAAGTCGCTGACCGTTGAGTTCATCGCCATCAGACTCTTCGTCTAGTTCAAGTTGCTTTGACTTCGGTGATGGCGGCGCCGCGTCTTCAGCTTTCTTGCGACGTCGACGCACTGGCGGCGTCGGCTTCTCGTCCGACGCTGCGGGTTTAGACGCGGCACTCTCGGCCATTATTCCTCCAATACCGGTATGTTGTTAAGACGAAGCAGCGCCATCTCACATGCCATACGCACCTCGTGACTGCGCTGTAAGAGTTCCTTGTCAGCCCCAGGCTTCTTCTTGAGCTCTTCGATATTCTTTTCGGTAAGCTCCTTCAGTGTCTGAATCAGCTTACCGAATGCGTCCGAGTCCCTCTTTAGAAGCACGCTTTCCGATGGGGCGTTTTCCTCGCCATCCTCATCGTCGCTGGATAGCAGATCGTTCGCGTAATCCTCCGCATAGACCCGGTTGTAGTTAGCTGTGCTCAACGCCACCTCAGCAAACCTTGTTGTCGCTGGCGTCAACTGAGTTGTTAGCTCCATGAGGCAGTACACCAGCGCCTCTTGCGTGGCCGACGGGTCGCCATCCTTCAGTCGCTGAGTGAGCCTCTGGGCGTCGGCTTGCTGCCGTTGCTCTGTACCCCTCAAGGCCTCCACCACCTGCGCAAAAACAGGCATCGTATCCTGGAGCAACTCTTCGCCCCCTGAACTAGCCTGAGCAGCCGCCGGAACCTGTTGCGCGAGAGCTTGCTGAGCAATTGTTTCTGCTGCCATTACTTGTCTCCAAAGATACCTGTATTGAGATTTCCTGCCGAAGTCCGTAGCTCCGCAAGACACTTATCAACGTCAAAAACGTCGTCATCCTCAGCCATCCGCTGATGGCCTTGCCTCACCCTGTCTTCGTCGAAGCTATTGATCCGCTGGCGACTTAACATATCAGCAGGGCTACGGAGTTCGCACGCATAAATTGCCTGATCCATAACGGACAGGAAGGCGCCGTCATCGTCCCTACGCGCAGTGCACAGACGCTCCGTCATAAGGTGTCCAGTGCCATCTAACTCGACCTGCTGACGCGCATAATGCGCGCACTGTGGTCGCACGGGGTGCACTTCCACCCCCTCAGTTGTCCACGCCCGAGCCACTGCAGTGAACCCAGCGAGCGACCGGCTAGAACCGAGCGAACGAATCGCTGTCATGTAGGCGACATAGAACCTACCGTCCGGGAGCTCCGTAACCGCATCCTCGCTTACCTCGAAGACGACACGACATGCGGCGTCGCGCAGCACGAAGCTACGCTTGTCCGCCATGCACACCAGCGTGTCTTCGGTGAGGGGTGGCGCGTAGCTCGGTCCCTGCGCATGCGCTGCGGTCGCAAGACCGTCATCCGTCACCACGTACTGGATCTTCGGATCATCAGGATACTGCTCGTGCAGAGAGTCCGTTATGCGACCCCGGTCAAAACCTCGACGCTCCGATGCACCCGGTTCCGGAGACCCCTGTTCACTTGAATCTTCAGCCATTTTCTTCAGTCTCTCCCTTTTCTTCCTTCGGGCTCGCCGAACGGGAATAGTAGCGACGGTTCCAGTCGTACAGGGCGGCCACTAGTTCACGCTGGTCCGACACGCGATTCTCGTCCTCTTTCTTACCTAGAAATCCCTGCAGAGCGTCTAGCTCATGCCGGTCGTAAGGCTCCGATGTGTGATTCCGAAAGTCCTGCAGAGCATCCACTACCTGTTCACTTGCCTTCACTTGCGTCCTTCGGCTTCTCTGACGGCGGCATGCCTTCACTTGCATCCTTCGGCTTCTCTGACGGCGACATGACCAGCAACTCACCCTCGATCCCCTCAAAACCGGATGCTGGAACATGCAACTTATTGCGCCTGAGTTCCTGCTGCAGGCGACCGATGTATCGCATCAACATCGATTGGGCCGCCCCCCAACCCTGAGCAGCCTTCCAATAGCGGCTGTTCCAATCATCGCGCTCCGACTCGATCCCTCGAATCGCCTCAACCAAACCGTCTGCGCGACGATTCGCCTCAACCAGCTTCTGAGCATGCTCCTGCTCGCTTCCTTCACAGCGGTCGCGTATCTCCCTGAGGGAGACGAGTTCGCCCTCCAACCGACTGATGTGCTCCTCGTACGCGGACCTTTCATCCTCCATGCGCTCCTGAAGCTCGGAGTTTTCAGACTCCGCCTGCAGCGCTTCCGAGTTACGCAGCGACCGCAAGCAAAGGTTCGAGAGGTATAGCGCGGAGAGCCCTAGTACGATGACTAGAGCGACAAGTACTGCCGTCATGGCGGAGCAGAGTACGCCAGTGACACCACTGGCGTCTACTCCGTTCCGCAAAATTAGAAACGCCCGGCTACCTCATTGCAGCCGGGCGTTGTTGACCTTTGGCGGAGTCGACATTCGTCGTATAGCACGACATCTGGCTTCACCAACAAGACTTTTGCTGAAAACGGGTTCATTTTCTCGTTTCACGTGCAACATCCGGCCAGGTGGTCAGCCACCCTGTTCCGCGATCATAAGCGCCAGAAGGGCGGCAGCGCTTGCCTCCAACATCTCGCGGCCTCGAGTAGGCAGCGGAGTCTTCAAGCACGACTCGACAAGTAGTTTTAGGCGAGATTTTGGTGGCTCTTCGAGCGTTTCTGCCAGCTGCAGGCGGAGCTCCTCAGAGTCTTGGTGGCAGATCGTTCGGGCTCCCAACGCGTGCGAAAGACCTTCGATGACGGTTTGCACCTGGAGGATGGCACCAGGGTGTTCTTTGGACGTGTACGCGGGAGCGATACCCACGATCAGAGAACTATCACCAGCATCAAGCCCCTCGTCTCGAGCGCGCTCAAAGATGACCGACAGCAGCAACCGGTGCCGCTGCGACCTCTTAAACCAGTCGCGGGTCTCCGAATCGTCAGGGTTACGCCGGGCTCTCAGAACGTCACAGTCGCTGCAACGCGCAAGCCGGCCGTCCCACGATAGGACCACGTAACCGAGCGCTTGCAAACCGGGACTGATGCCAATGCCAATCACTGGGCCGGCATCCTACCGGACAGTAGTTGTCAACGCCATAAGCGAGGCCACTTCTTCCAGTCTGTGGTATCACGGCTCCGCGGACATCTCCGCGGAAAGGCAGCTGTTTATGTTTGGTATCGATGCAACAAGAGGCATCCTTGGATCCAGTTGGAGTCTCCGATCAGACGGTTTAGTCGCTGAAAAGCGCTGCGAGAAGTGCGGTGGCAGCTTCAATGTGGAGTTCACCCTGCTTGAGACAATCGCCGAAGATCCTCCGAAGTTTGCCGGGGACTGTCCACACTGCAGAAACGGATTCACAATTGAACTGTCGATGCAGGATCATGCTGAACTGGTTCGCGAAGGAGTGGACCGGGGACTCTTTAACGCCCCGGAATGGGTTTTCGCTGGGCGGAGCAAAGACGACACACTGTCATCGCCCGTCCCGCCATGGGCCAGACGCATTGCGTCTGCGCTGAATAGACTTCCGGGAATACGGGTTCAAGGCGCACATGCTGGATCCGAGTTTCGGATATGGATGGCTGTCGATCCCTCGGCCCGGGGCTTGCTGCTGTTGTCCCGCCTGACTTGCGATCGTTACTATGGCTACAGCAAGACAGGGGAAACTGTCTGGCATCTAGTCGTCGACCATTCAGACGTCGACCCCTTTAACAGGAATGCCATCGGCGCTGTGGGATACGTGCTTGTAGGCAAAGCGCTCCATCCTGATGACTGTCTAGGGGAACCAGACTTGAGCGATCTCTATTCCCCCAAGCCTGTCTCAATGCTGGCGTCCAACATTGAGCAACACATCGAGCGTCGAACCGACAGCTACAACATTCTTCATGACGCTCACGACAACGACGATAACGGCGAGTCGGTGATCAACGGTCAGCAGGCAACTGGTCCGGTGCATAGTCTGGACTGGCTCGCCAGCGGCAGCAAAGAAGACGCGCCAGAAGAACTCAATGAAGAAGTGTTCCCGAGCTACATGGACCGGCGAAACGACGAACAATACTGGAATATGCAGCCCGGTTGGCTACAGCGGCTTAGGAAAGCAATTTTGAGGATTGGAGGGTACACGCCGCTCAGTTTTTCCAAAAACTATGACCGCGACCTCCTGCACATCGAGTTTGAGCCGAACTGTTCCCCAGTTCTAAGCCGCGTCACTTGGAATAAGTCGTACTCGTACGTAAAGCCACAATTTGGACATTTGGAGCCGATCTTCGTCATCACCCTCGCCAACGTTAGCGGGGGCTACAAATGTGCTCGGTACCCAGATGACACGTCTCCACATGTCAGAACACTAATCTTCAAAAACAACCTGGATCCAGATGTTTACGAAAACCCAGAAGGATTCAGTGAGTGCGTTCCTGCAGAGTTGCTCGCGCAGCGAATCAACGACTTGTGCGACGAGCGCGACAAGTCTCTTCGAGCGGAAACTTCGCCGCCGAACGATTAAGCCGCCTGCACCGGGGGCTCAAGGAAACACCGGAAGCCCTTGTGGATCAACACCCCGTGGTGCCCGAATCGGCGCGACCGGCGCTCAGTCCTCAACGCAACCATGCGCGAGGCTGGGCCGAAGTCGTGCCCGTCGGACTCTCGAATGATCCTGCCGTAGTCGACTTCTTCCACTAGGAACTCAGAGATGTCCGGGATAGACACCCGCATAGGCACTCCAGGACGTGTCGATCGAATAATCTCGACCTGCCCGAGTTTCTCAAGTGCCTTTAGGTGATAGTTCACCTTAGAACGAGACGCATTGAGACAGGTGCACAGTTCCTTGATAGTAATGGACTGACAGTCCCAGGACAGCGCTATTAGCAGTTCTGTCCTGAAACACTCAGTGTGGTACGCCTGGTCAATCTTATTGAGTCTTTTCATCGCTGCCACTGTTGCATTACAGTCCGTTTTGTGCGGAGTCAAGGTTTATGCTTAGACTCAGGATTCTTCCCTCAGCTAGAGTGATAATCAGCCTCTTGAATCCTGTTCTCTAAAGAACGCACTGCGTCTCGTATTTTCCCACGGTTTTCGGCACCCACGCGAGACTGGACCCCCTTTAACTTGCGTAGACAGGTCTTCGCAACACCCAGTCGCCGCGCTTCAATGTGACTCCGACACTGGCGGATAAGTGCGACGCACTGGAAGTATGCCTTTTCCATAGTGCTAGAAGACAAAGTGCGATGCTATCTGAGCAATCATGTCCTGATCGGAAGACTCACTCGCGGACTCCAGAGCATGCGCCAGACTGTTTAGTTCTGGAGTGTTGTCGGGACTGTCTCGAAGTCGTTGGAGCAGCTGTTCAACGCGATATTTCGCGCCGCAGGCCGCCATCACCAAGGCGCAGATCAAGAGTCCTCTCGCGCCCCAATCACGGGTATCGATATGCAGGCCTCCCGATGGGGGTGGGAGTTCGGTATAGAGCATCGCGTAGACGTAGGCCGCGTTGAACATCTTCCAGTAAGCGAGACAAAGGCATAACTCCACCACAGCCTCAGCGCGGTAGGGTATCTCCGAATAGGCTGCGAGAAGCAATCCGAGCGCCCTGTCGCAATCCACTCGCATGCTGCATTTGGCGGCGGCGACCCGGGCTACATAGCGCTCCTCGGGCCACTCACTGAATGTGAGACAATTGCGGAAGTCGAGCACCGCTGTGGCGTCTCCCAATCCAAGCCTGGTCAACCCCGCGTAGAGAAACCATCGAGCACTAGGCGATTCGCCCTTCAAGCGGTCTAGCAGTTCCAGATCCCGACGGGCCTTATCCTCGTCCTGGTTGCGGTAGCTGTCGAAGTGGCCTTCGATGACGAGGGCCGGCTCCGTCACGACGAGAGCCGACTCTTGGTCACTTTCTGCCCATTCGTGGATCGGTCCCTGGTAGCGATAATGAGCGCTTAGACGAAATAGCCTGGGGACCAGGTTGGTCACCCCGTCGGGAGCAGTCACAGGTAGCGCGTAGGCCCCCACCTTGTGACCTTTTTGAATAGCGTCGAGCAGTTCCTGATTCTGCAACGCCTGCTCTTGAATCCCGTGCCAACTAGTGGGCATCTGAAAGCCCTGATCAGTCAGCGTTTCGTCAGCATCAACCACGAGCAACCAGGTGTCGTTCGGGTCGAGATCCGCGAGAAAGACCTCCGCAGCAACAAATGCCTGGTTGCGAGCGGTCGCAAAATCCACCCATTCCTCGGTACGCAAAAGCAACGGGACGTCTCCAGCCCCCTCTCTGGCAACCGCGAGGGTGTTGTCGGTGCTTCCGGTGTCGACAATCACCATATGAGTGCACAGGTTCCGTACACTTTCGAGCATGCGCCCCAGTACATGCTCTTCATTCCTAACAATCGCGCATAGGCAGATATTTGGCATTGGGCCTCCTATAAGGCTGAGGCCCGCTGCCAACAGCCTACTTGGTCATCATGTAGATCATACCCCCAACCGCGAGCACCCCGACCCCAATGCCAGCATAAAGCAGGTAGTTGGGTCTCGATGCCGCCGGGGGGTTAGGGAGCGGAGCCGGGGCTGCTGGAGCATCCGAAGATGCTGCCACGCACCGACCCGTCACTGAATCGAACGTCATCCCGCGCAGGCCACACTGTGATCTTGCATACGCGAGCGCCTGTTTTTTTGCAGCAGACCGCGCCGCTGCGATTCCTTCACCAGTGTAGTTCATACCCGCATCTTCTAGCGGATGCGGGCATAATACAACTTTGGGCGTTAATCGTCGTCGTCTTCGTCGTCTTCGTCGTCTTCGTCGTCTTCGTCCTCATCGGAAGCCGCAGCATCGAAGACCTGCAGCGCTTCGAGGACGCTGACGAAGACGTTCTGATCGCAGAGCAACTTCTCATGAGCCAGGCCGAGTTCGGCAATCGAGATTGCCTCAGCGAGCTGGGGCTGACGCTTCTTCATGAGGTCGCTGATAACCCCAATCGTCATCTCATGCTGAGGCAGTAAACATTCGATGTTACCTAGTCTCGTCAACAGCTTCTTAAGTGGCTTAGATGCCATTCTACTCTCCTTTTTTTAACTATTGGAATAGGGTCCGAACCATGCACTGGCTACTATCGCCAGTGTAATAAAGGACAAGAGTGTCAATACGAAGAGAGACACGAAGCACGCGGCCTGATATTCCGGGCAAAGCAATCTTGCCTGACTTTGCTTGCTCACTGTTCGTCCTCCGCATAGGCCCCGTAGGCCTCAGAATCGTACAGTTCGCTAGCCGCGAGATGGGCCCATTCGATCCACTTTTCGCTGAGCGAGTCGTCCACGACTCGACCCAAGTCATCAAAGAGTGCAAATCTGTCACCGAACTCTCGCAGCCAGACAGTAGGCGCCGTTTCATCGGGCTGAACACAGATGCCTCGGGAGCCATCCCAGAACAGGGCGAATTCGTATTCGTCGTTCTTTTGTAGATACTGAGGATCAGCATCTGTCACAGGATGCAATTCAGGACATCGCAGCGCTGCCATTGTCTCCGAGTATGCGATAGCGACCTCCTGGTGCAGCGTGGTGCTGCCGGCGCTCCACGCTGCCTCGTGCTGAATGTCTACACGGTCGCCTAAGACACCCCAAAGCGCTTGCTCGCGAGCTGCTGCGTGGAGATTCTCCACCAAGAGTGGATCGTAATCGCAGTAGTATATTCGCTTCTCTCCAAGGTAGTCTTCAAAGACAATCCGCAACAAGAATTTCTTCGCGACAGCTGTGTTTGTGCAGAAGATCATGGGCGAAATACGACGAGCCAGTTCGTAAAGGAACGGAGCGAAACGTTTTTTTCTAACTATGTTTTCAAAACTCCCCTTGGAATCGTTCCAAAGGGCGGACTTCATCTCCAAGGCCGCAACCGACCATTCCTCGCGATTAAGCAATCCGAACATCTTCTGACGTAGCGCCGCTAGATGTCGGTCTTCAGGCCTTCTTCCTTGGTCAAACAACGCTATGAGGTAGTTCAGGGAATCCTGGATATGATGCAATCCGCTGTGTTCTAGCCGGGCGAGTGCAAGAGCCTCGGCGTAACTGCCCAGTACTACTTCCCGACCACTTGGCATCTTGATGTGGTACCCAACTCCCGATGGCGCGCAGATTGGCGTTTTCCGATCTGGTGTTCGTTTCTCTGCCGCGTTGCTACCACCCGCTCTACCACCATCAATAACTCTCAACATTACTTTCCTCCCTTGCTCGGCAATCCTCGCCTAATGCCGTTCTCTAGGACCACTTCTTGACCTGCTTTCACGCCAAGCGCGAAGGCATTCGCGTCTAAGGATCTTTGCCGCGGAGCGGCCTCCCTTTTCAATCCTCCCGGCATTTTGTTACGAACAGCGACCTCAACTGCATCAAGCCGGATCATCGCTTGCTTGTAGCGAGGGTCATCGCGGAGTTGTTGCCGCGTCTGGAGCGACTCTCGATCGATCCGCTGCTTCAGGATGGCGGAAGCGCCGAGCCGAAAATCGTTCGACTGCTTCGACCCGGAGATTTTCCCGTTTTTCCTGCATTCCTGCACCAGCCATTCGACCTGGTTGCACAGTGATTCGTAGAGGTACTTCACGGTTGCCACGTCGCTAGGGCGACCGACTGCCATCACGGTCACCCCCTTGCCTCGCTTTCGAGCCGCGAAGCACTCGCAACCATTCGCCCGTAGGAGCGCTGCTGCAATCGCCTTGCGCCAGGTTGAGAGGCGGTTCGCCTCAAAGAACTCTGAAGTTTCGACCGCCTCCTCTGGCGACTGGCTCTCAGCAGCAATGAGTGCGGCATCTACCCGGTACTTGGCGCAGATGCGCTGTGCAATTGCAGCAGCAGTTGCTGCTTCGTTCACATCTTCACTGCGAGCTAAGCTGAACAGGTCCTGCAGACGTTTTAGGACGTTCTCGGGTAGGTTCATGGCTTTTTATACGTTGGAGGACTGCAAACCTTCCCCCTGAATTTTGTGATGGTCACAACCAGTGGTCTCATCGGGAAGGATATAGTGAGACTCCCGTAAGGATCTAGCGCATGACGACCGACCACTACTACCACGTCACTTACTATTCACGTTTGCCAAGTATAGCTGAAAAAGGGCTCCTGACCTCTGCTGGCGGCAGCGGCGCCATTGGTCAGGGAGGGCACCAGGGGCACTCGACGGGTCGGGTGTTTCTGGCAACGGAGTTTTCTGCAAAGGACTGGTTTGACACGGCAGAAATGATCGCTGATGTGCAGTGGGGCGCGCGCATAGGGACAGTACCAGTGCTTATCCGAGTGTCCGAACTGGAACTCGATCTGCGTAAAGATCCTGCTGGAGAATACGAGGCATTTTTCGTCGAATCTTCGATAGAGCCTCAGTTTTTAGAAGTGTTTAATGGTGAGGAGTGGGTGCCAATCGAGGACTGGACAGAGATCGACCCAACCAAGGGTTTGGAAGACGCTGTCGAGCCGGATCCCGACGACTATGATTCAGAGGAAGAATACCTTGTTGCACTGGACCGCTATGAAGACGACGACGAGCGCGAGTATGAGGGTTTTCTGCTGGAAAGCCCGCTATTCCCCCAGGAATTGAGATAGTCGGGGAAGATTGCTGCTGACCGAGCGTATGAAGGGTCATGTTCACCGTCACACAGGACACCATCTTCGACAGCAGCAACCGCCTCCGTGAGGCACGAGATGACTTCGACAGGGTCAAGACAACCCTTGAATGGAGGGAGTTCTATCATCAACGCTATGAAGCTCTTAAGGGGACTTATGCAGTCGGCGCTGACACTCAAGTGATGGCGTTCTACGCGGATACCGACCGGTTGAAACTTGAAGCAAACTATGGACGCAAGCTACTGAAGTCACCAAGAGCGACGCACGGGCACCCCGAACGCGAACTATATCAGCTGCACAACGGCGACATCTTCGAGTACGGAATGAGCGTTTGCCATCACACAACAGATGTCGAGTATGCTCTTGACCGACTTCGCAGGCGAACGATCGGCGGATATAGCTTCAGTTCAAGACTTGCTGATGCAATCCGGACCTTGCAGGATAAACAGGGCGACAAAACACCCATCGGGGCGGTATTTGGGGGAACACCATTTTCGCGCCACAACTGCCGATACGCGCACAGCGGCGAAAACAATCTCTGGCCGAGCGAGCACGCCGCAGAACTCCAAAGAGTTCTTAAAAAGAACAAGTCGCTAAATTCACATGCTGAAGACGAGATTGACCTAGTGATCGGCTTGCTCAAAGTTCCGGATGCAATACGATCCTTTCCTGCAGAGTTCGACCCACATCTCGCTGAAGTTCTGAAGGAACTCGAAGAAAAGTGCGCACTCGGGGGCGGCGCGTGAGGGATTCCATTGCGAGACGTCGGACGGCTCAAGGCAGCACAGTGAGGCTTTGGCCCGACGGTGCTCTCACTTGGTCTCTAGGTCGCTACATCAAAGGGTCGCCCCAACCCAAGAATGATGCTCAAGTTCAAGCCGCCCTACAAGCAGGATGGCTTGTTCTGGGAGACTGTGAACTCTATAACGACGCTGAGATGCCAGCCCTCATTGCTGCTGCTCGATGGACGGTAAAGAGGCACGGGGATCCAGGCATGATGAGGGAACGAGCAGCAACTCTATTGAAAACTGGTAAATGAGGGCATCTCCAGCGGGGAGGTTTCCTGTTCACCCTGCGTATATCAGGACATGAATATGTCAATGCAATTGACGCCCGCTGACCGTCGCGAGAACCTAGTGTCCCTCACCCGCGAGTGGCGCGCCAACTGGCATTGTGGGGGGAGGTTTCCTGTTCACCTGCGTATATCAGGACATGACTATGTCAACGCAATACCTAGTAGCCGCCATTAAGAAGCACGGCACAAAAATAGGCGGTGGTGCGCACATGCGCATCAGTGAACTTGCCAAAGCAATGCGCGAGGACGGGCTAAGAGCAGACATGCCGCAGGTGCTGACCGCCGAAGACCATAGCTGGTTGATCCCAAGTCCCGGTCGTCCCTACTATGCAGTACAGACCGCGTGAAGGGCTGAGGGCTGGCGGTAAGCAGGCGCTTCCCGGAAGGGAGCGCCTTTTTTTTTTACTTGGAGGGGGAGGTTTCCGGATCACCTGCGTATATCAAGACATGCAAATCAACAGCGTCACACTCAACGGTTTTCAGGCTAGCCTCGTAAAGGTCGAAGCGCAGGCTGCACAAGATATTGTTTTTGATGGCGACAAAAGCAAAACGGCTCGTGCAGAGCGCAGCGTTCGCGTCAGAACTGCTCTAGCAACGCTGCCTTGCCTGGAGCAATCGGAAGGCTACAGGGTAATCCTTCCTGAAGCAGACATCGGAGTTGATGGCGCAGCTGCTCTGGCGGTCGCAGGACTACAGGGTCGCGTCTGTGCTGAGCCACTCAAGAATGTGTTCGTTATTGGAGAACTATCTCTCACGGGTAAGCTGCGACCAGTGCGAGGCACCATCACTCGGCTGCGGGCACTGAAAGAGGACCAGGTCGCCATCATCAGTGCGGAGGTGGCTGACGGCGTTGTTCCAGCCGACGTCAAATGCCAGGTACTGCTAGCAAGCACTCTGGAAGAGATTGTTCAAGCCTACAAACCGGCATCAATTTTTCGCCGACAATCCACCCTGCCTGTCGCCTGCCCAAAGCCCTACTCAAAGTCTCACTATCTCATCAATGAGTCGGAACTTTCCGCAGATTCAAGAAAACTAGCCAATGACATTGTCAGCGGATCGCTCGGAAACTGCGTTATTGTGCAGCCGCGTTTAGCAGGGCACGCGAAAAAGGGGATTAAAGATCGGGTGATGGCTGCACGGCTGGTGTCTCAAAAGCTCAGCAGCACCCATGCGGAACACGACCGTGCCCAAGAGCTGCGGGACCTAGCCGGCCTTCCGCCGCTCGCCGGCACCTGTCGAGCATTTCGTGCACCACACCACAGCGTCAGTGACGTGAGCATGGTCGGTACCGACACCAGGCCAGGTGAGATCGCTCTAGCTTACGATGGCGTTCTCTTTCTCGACCAGGCGGAAAACTTCAAGAAGTCTGTGCTCGAGTCCCTCGCACGAGCCATCCGGGATGGTCACACGCCCAATGGCTTGGAGTGCAACATCAGGCGTGTCATTCTGGGCGTCGATGACGAAACTCGCTGTGAAGAGCTAGCTAGCATCTTTTCCTATCCCCACATCGTTCGAGAATAATGCGCAGGGAGGGGCCCGGCCGCCCCTCCCTACCCCCAATTTTTCAGGCCGGGGACTTGGGTGTAAGATACGGCTATGATCAGCCCCAAACAAATATCGGGAATCCTGAAGTACACGGTCGGTTCCGCGATTCAGGGAGGTCGTTTTGCGACCATCCAAGCGGCCATAGACCAGGCCATTGCTGATGGGGCAACCGGGCTAGTACCGGCCGAGATCTTCATCCTTCCGGGGTTCTACACAGAGAATCTCACTGCCACGAACGGTGGGATCATTCTTCGAGGGTCTCAGGTTGATACAGGCGTCGCGATCAATGGAACAGTCACATTTACGAATGACCCAACCGGGGACAGCCTGTGGGGTATTGTCAGCTGTTTCGTGACGGGTCTCGTCACGGTCACGGGTGCCGCGACCGGTACCTGCTCGATCGGCATCGATCTTTCCACACTAAACGGTGGGCTTGACTTCTCGGCAAGCGCGACGGCCTTCAACACGCTGATCGCACGAGTGTCGAGCATCTACCGTACGGTAGATGCAATCGTTCCGGCATCCGGTGCGACGAACTCTATTAACCTATTGCAGTGCACGGTTATTTCTAACGACTTGGACCAGGCCCTGTCTCACAATGGGATTCTCGACGCGTTCTACACGCGGTTTATTGGGCAGGTCGTACAGACTGCCTCGACCTCCATCTGGCGATGTCACTTTTGTAACTTTCACACGGAAGACCAGGGTACTCTGGTTCTAAACAACGCGGCCAATGTTGAGGTCTACAACTGCTCTTTTGAGATTGACGGAACTCCAGGAACACCTATTGCGAAGTCTGGCGCCGGGCTATTGGAGCACAGCGGGAACTCTTACATTGGCAGCATTAGCAATCCTCCTGTCGATGTAATAGCTGGCACTGAACTGCTTGGTAAGAGCCTCGAGGGACTGAGTATTCAGGTAAATACTGCCACTACCGGACAGAGGCCTATCATAAACCTTGAAGGTGGCATTAACATGAACTTGAGTGGCGGCGACGACGCTGCCAACAATCGAGTCAGTATCCTGCTGAACTCAAGTGATGGGCATCAGACCTTCCCTTTGCCAATGGCAACGAGTGATGCTCCCATCTACTCAGGCAGCGAAACCGCTCTGTACTCACGATTCGTGATGACGGCGGGTGCAATCGTTACTCGCCTCGCGGCTTGGATTTCAAACACCGCCGCGGGCAACCTACAGATGGGCATCTACGATGCGGCTGGAGCGCTCATTCAAAGCACTGCTATCACCCCAATCGGTCCCGATGGTTTGCAGGTCGTTCCGCTTGCTGGTGCAGCTTTTCTATTCGCAGGAAACACCTACACACTAGCTCTCTGGACAGATTCTCCGACGGCTGAGTTTCCAATCATTAGCGGTAGGTCGACAACGTCTGCAGTCCTGATCGGACAAATCGAGACGGGTCTGGCTGCCGGGCTACCGGCCACCATTACTGGCGTCGCTGAGGCGACACGAGTGTACGTAGGAGCGCTTCCGGCCTAATCCTGAACGACGCCCGGAACCGTGCGGAGATCGTACTGCTCGAGCACTTCCTGTGCGGATGGCGCGATTCCGATGCCGCCGGTTTCTGGGATCGCTTCGAGTTCCTCTTGACCCAACCATTCCGAGAAGGCCTCTGGATCCTCAACGTGGTAATCCTGAGTATGTAGGTAGCTCACCGCAGCCGAGTAGTAGTGACCATGCGGGGGCGACACAGCTTCATCGAGAAGTTCTGTCGTGATCTGACCATCTCGGTCTTCGGCGGAGTAGCTCATGTAGGTACCGGATTGCATACCTTCGCACGCTGCAAGCACAGCGTCCGCATCCGCATCTGGAATCAGCGGCACCGCGATGACGATACGCTCGGCCCCATAACCCATGGAATCGGTGTACCACCAGACACCTTCACCCGACTCGAAAACCTCCACGAACTCCTCACGGTTCGCTCGGTTGTGAATGCCGCCAACATAGTCGCCACTCAGGAACCCGTCGGGCGCGATGAGGAGACCTCGCTTATCCTCTCGAATATCGGGATGCTCGTCCTGCACCAATTCACGCATCCACGTGATGTATTCTGGATCACGCCCTGACGTCCCCCCGTCGTTTAAGTAGCCGCGGGCTACAAAGCGATGCTCCAAAAGAAGGAGCTGCAACCTGGCCGCTGCTTTGGGACTGGAACTCTCATCAAACCAGAACCAAGCGGGATCCACGGCGCCGCCGTGCGTCTCATTGAACTCTGCAGCTTGTTCCTCGAATGTCGTCGATTCGCCGCGCCACAAGGCCTCCTGAGTGAGGTCAAAGACAATCTGAACGTCATCTGGTAACGCCGATAGATCGGGGAGTTTCAGAGGGGGGCTGTCTTCTCCACGGTTTGCCGCGAGCGGTAATTCTCGCTCTCCTAGGTGCGTGAGCAGTCGCGCAGCGCGCTGTTGCGTCATCCGACTCCCTCGTTCGTGCGCCTTCTCAAGCAGAGTTACTGCTTGCTGGAGCAGCTTTGGGTCTCTCAGGTAGTCGGTGCGGTCCGACATTGCAGCCACAACCTGAGGCGCAGACTCCAAGTTTTGAGGCCATGCCGCGAACGTCAACGCATAGCGGGCGCACCGAGACGTTGGAACGGGGTACTTCCTTTGCTCGGGGAACAGGTAGTCAGAAGTGCGGGACTGCGAGTGGCACCCGTTTGGACAAAGGTCGGCCATGCGAAGCAGTCTACCGATCGGCTTTCTGTCCAGCCAAGAAGTAGCGGTGGAGTGTGCCATCAGAGGTGTGCCGTCGGCGAGCGCCGGCAAGTGCTCCCAGTAGCCCCATAAACGGGCGTATCCGACTCTCGACGAGCGGAGCATCGATGGCGCCCCCGAAACGAGCGCTAAGGGGTGCTCAGGGACTCTGTGATAGCCATCCGGCTGTCGCCTGTCGCTCGGCAGGTGGTCCTTGATGCGTGCGCGCGGAGATCTATTAGAAATGTCGCTCTAAAGATCCAAAAAATGTGTGTTGTGTGGAAATTAAGCAGGGAATGCAGGGATCGGGGATCAGGGATCAAGGGATCAGGGAGGAGGGAAAGGACGGTCTCCGAGACGGTCTCCGAGACGGTCTAAAACGTGGACACCATTGAGAAATTACAACACAACACACAAATTTGGAATTTGATATAGCTGCAATTCCAGCCACTGGATGACCTTCTCCCGAGTCTTGCCAGAGATGCTCTCGAAGACGGTCTCCGAGACGGTCTCCGAGACGGTCTAAGTCTTCGTAATTAGACACACAATCGACAACACCACCCGTTTTCCAGTAAAACTAGAAACGGCGCCCGTCCCGTAGGAGAGCGCCGCGTCATTTTTTGCTGGGTGGTCAGACCACGTGTGCCACGTGTGCCATCACGGATTCTCATCGAAACCATCGAAACCGTCGTCGCCAAAGTCCATGAGTTCGCCATCTTCGAGTGTGGCTCCAGGTATTCCGTCGATAGAACTCTCCGGGAAGAAACGCATGATGTCTCCTCGCCAGATCATCGGGATGCGACCCTGTGGACCGTTACGCTGCTTCGCAATCGTTATGTCGCCTGCTGTGTTGTTGGGATCTGGCTCGCTGTCGTAAAAGCCATCACGAAAAACGAAGAGAATGACGTCTGCATCCTGCTCAATGGCTCCTGACTCCCTGAGATCGCTGGCAACGGGACGTTTCTTGCTCGTCTTTTCCACGGATCGGTTCAACTGACTGAGGGCGCCGACGGACGCATCCGTTTCCTTCGCTAGCGCCTTGAAGAATTGGCTTATGGCGGAGATCTCTTGTTCTCGGACAGGATATGACTTATCGCCTTTTACGAGCTGCAAGTAGTCAATGTAGATTGACCCGAGTCGCTTGCATGGGGCCACCGAGGAGAATTTCCCCAGTTCGATCTGATGTTTAAGCCATCGAACGCGCTGGCGAATGTCGGTTATAGAAATCTGCGGAGTGTCGTCAATCCACAGAGGCCACCGAGCAATCCTGCCTGCTGTTTCAGTGATCTTATCCCAGTCGCTCCGGTTGAGATTCCGAGTGCGGATTCGTTCAAATGGCACCCTGGATTCGGAGGATAAAAGTCTCAGTGCCAATTGATGACGCGGCATCTCTAGCGAGAAGATGCACGTGCCGAAACCAGGAGACGTGATCTGGTCATCGACATAACTGATCGGCCGAGCCGAATTGGCAGCCAGATTCAGCATAAATGCGCTTTTGCCCATGCCTGGGCGACCGGCGATGATGATGAGATCTCCCGCGTGAGCCCCTCCGCCAAGCTGTGCATCAAGGTTTGGGTATCCCGTCGGAATGCAGTGGCCCGAATCAGCATCGTCAACATCCTTGTCGAGCTTGGGTAGTTCTCTGGCCAGGATTGAACCCAACAACTCAACGGGATCCGCGGCTTTCCTGAGTGCTAGGTTGCTGCTGTCAGAAGTGACCTGCTCAATGATTCCATCGATCAGCCCGGGCTGAAGTCGAGCGTCCAATGCCGCGCGATCTGCCAGTTCAATGAACGACCGTGCAGTGGCATACCGCTGCACGGTCGCCGCGTGCTCAAGGTAGTTAGAGAGCGCGGGCACCGCGTTAGAGAGTTCGACTAAGAAAGGTGTGCCTCCGACATGTTCAAGCTGATTATTGTCTTTCAGCTGAGTCTGGATCGAAACCAGATCGACCGGCTTGTTCGCTGTCAGGAGATCGCGTATCGCGATGAATACCTTCTGATGCTCAGCAAACGCGAAGTGCTCCGCGCGGATGACGTCGGATACCTCGTCGAATACTTCAGGTGTCAGGATCAGGCGGGATAAAACTACACGCTCAGCCTCCCGATCCTTCGGAAGCGGCACCATGTCTCTCGCGCTCATGCTGTTCTTAAGTACTCGCGGGAGGTGTCAAAGGAGCTAAGAAGATCTCTGTGACCAATGACGATTGTCGGAAGTTCCGAGTCACATCTGGAACAGATAAACGCGTCGACCTCTTGCAAAATGGCATTGTGAAGGTTTGTGTTCAAACCCTCGATCAACACGATGTCGGCGTCGGAGGCGTGTTCCCATGGTGGTTCTGCTTCTGAGGTACGTCTCCTTAAATCCCAGTACTCCCTGATCTTTTGAACCGATTTGCGTACCGATATATAGCGGAGTTTACGGTATTCCGGAACGGTGCTGAGAATATGGTGCAGGGTGCCTACTGCTAACCGAGTGCAGACGGCTGGTGTTTGACAGTGGATAAACCGAGATTCAGTCGACTGTCGGAGCCTTACAGCTGGAGCAAGCTCGAACAGCGACTGCGGATCGGAGTCTATTAAACGGAGGCCAACTAAACCCTTTGGAACGCCCGTTCTCCTCAAGCGATCCGCCATGCAGTAGCGCTCCCAGCGATCTCCACAGCTGACCGTCACAGGTCGTCCATCGCGATCGAAACTCGGTACCTGGCCAGGTCCAAAGCTACTGCCACGTTGCTTCACGCAAAGCACGTCAGAGCCTTTGCAGCTGCGACACAGCCGCAGACGTTGCTCCCCGTAGCGGTAAAACGCGGAGCTCTCTTGCAGCAGTTGCTCGGTTGAGATGTGCTCCGGAGCGCGTTTCTGGATAAGGGGCGTGCACTGTTTCAAAAAAGGCAGCGCACCCCCCTTACTCAGGATGATGTCAGATAAGCGCTTCTTGTCCCGCTCAGCAGCATCCTTCAGTTCCTGAGGGGAGATCCCAAACTCCCCGACAGGCTTCACAGCCATTCTCGCTTTGCTTCCTCAAAGCCTTTGGAGTCCATGTGGTGCACTGACGGTAAGCATCCGGCGGCTAGCGATACCGCTTCTAATTCCCCCACAAGAACGGCTCGTCCTCCTCGCGCTGAGAACTGCGCTCCCTGGTCCTTTGCGGACCTTCGGAACGGGCGGATTGATGAATCTTCCATTGTTAGATAGTAAGTGGTCATTGTTGCCAGTGATACGCGGAGCCCGCACAAAACCTTCCCTAGGTTTTTGGCAGTGCCCTTGCCTCTTGGATAGGTAGCGCCAGCTGGCAATCGTCAACGCTCGGCCGCCGAACGGCCCCCGCACAAAACCTTCCCTAGGTTTTGGGGCGGAGGTGGATCACCTGGGCAGGAACTCGCGCTGGCAGGTCTGCCTCTTTAGGAACAACATCGGAAAGGCTTGGCATTGGCAGTGCCCTTGCCTCTTGGATAGGTAGCGCCAGCTGGCAATCGTCAACGCTCGGCCGCCGAACGGTTGGCATATCGTCGCTAGCCAGTTGAGCCGCGAGCATATCCATCTCTGCCCGCTTGGCAGCCCTTTGCTTCTCTTCTTCTTCTTCTAGCTTGCGCTTGCGCTTGTGCTCGAGTTCGGCCTGCTCAAAAGTCTCAGACCAGGCCTGCAGCATCTTCGGAGTCGTCGGATTAACGATGAGTCGGAGAGTCGCTAGGTGCTTCCACTTCAATGCGCAGTCCGGAATGGACTCAAAATCCGCAAACCAGCGAATCATAATATACTGGTTTGGGCAGGAAGCAGTGCACTGCTCGATGCGAATGACGCGACTTTCTTCGTCCCATTCGACCAAAGTCGCTCGTACCAATGCGCGGAGAGCGTCGCGAACAACGTCTACAGTGCGGCGCAGGGCTTCTGCTATTGATGCTGGGCCAGTAACCACTAGTCCAGGTAACCTCCCGCGGACGCGGGAGGTTGTTAGATAGAAATACACATTTTGGGCGATGTCGCTGAGTTTGTAAAAGCGTTCGTCGTCCCAAATACGTGCGTCTACCAAAAAGGCGGAACCGTTAGCGGAAGACACTTTAGATGTCCCGTTACTGGATAGTCGTCACGAGGGACGGCCGACACGTAAGTGTTTCGCCTATGTTCAGAGGTCTGTTCAGTGAACAGTAATCATACATTATACGTGTGCCCGAGGGCATCTGTCGGCTCGCCATAGAGATCTGGTGTACTGCTCAGATCGCTATCCGGTCAAGTAACGAACTGCTCGTCGCCGGAAGTTGACGGCGACGCAAGAGATCTCGTTAGATGCCCTGTGAGGCTTTGTCCTTAGGAGCCCGGTGGACCGCTGCCCCATCGGGCTCCGCCCTTTTCTCTTTGCGGCTCGGCGCTACTGCTGGTATCAGTGGTGCGTGAAGACGCAGCGTCAACTGACAGCACAGGAGGTAACGGAGGGCGACGAGGTGTGCGACCCTGCCACTGGGATCTGGGTGAAGGTCGCAAGTGTGCGCAGCTTGGGAGAGCGCGTCGACATTGAGTACGAAGCCGGCGCCATTCAAGGCAGAATTGGCGCATTGCTTCCGCGCAAGAAGCTGATTCGGGTCAAGCGCGGTCTCTGAAGTTTGGCAAGTAGCTGTAAAGCCGCGTAAATTCCGAAACATGACGCCAGAACACCGCCGAGGAGCCGCCACAGCCTTGCTAGTCGCTGCTGGCTCGAGCGCAGCGGGAGCCGCTGTTGCTGGATTTTCTGGTGCATTGATCGGTCTCACGCTCTCGGGCGGAATCCGCAATGCGGCTCGAGCGGGTCAGCTTTGGCATAGTGAGGATCCAAAACAGCGAACGGAGGCCTCTCGTTCTGGAATGATGGGCCTGATCGAAATCGGTTTGGCGGGGTACTTCGTGTACCGCGTGGTGAGGACAAGCGATGAGTGAAGTGGTTCTTGATGACGCGCAGCAGTCTATGGCTCGGTATCTGCGGATACCGCCGGAAGTTTTTACGACCCTCAGTGGGCAGACAGGACCACTGCCTTTTGTTTCGGCGATAGGCGGGTCGTCACCGTTTCAAGCCGGTCCAATCGCAGACGAGACATTTCTGGCAGCGCGCGTCCCGAATGCTCTCCCGGTATCGTTGGGCAGCAATCTCCTGGTCTTGCTACCTCGACCCGTGCTGACGGACGGTACGACTGTCACGGAGGTCTACACGTATCGCTTCTTCTGGCGAATGCGGCAAATGAGTTCCAATGTCGCAGGGAGAGGGGGGCACATGCAGAGCATTCCCTCGAATCTGCAGACATCTGTGAAGTCGGAGATCGCGCCAGCATTCATAGATCAGAGTCTCGACCGGACGTTGCCCGGAGACATTCCGTTCGACGCTGCGGAGGTTTACACTCCGCTGATTGGACCCGGGACACCTTCTTGGGTTGGTCAAGGCATGGGTGCTGCGACAGCTTTGGATAATGGTGCGAGCAGTCTGCGCTTTTACGCTCCCCAGAAAATCCCGTGCTTGGGTGACGAGTTGATTATCTCAGTGCAGCCCGGAGCAGTAGACGCTATTCGACCCTGGGATTTTGCGGGTGTGGATGCCGGGTTCGCGGACTGGTTCGGTGATAACACGCGCGGTGGGATACTCGTTTTCACCGGTAAGTTAAACTTCTAAAAAGGCAGCAGTAATGGCTAACGACGATTTTTCAGACATCGACGTACACGGACAGGGTTTTGGGGTGTTGCACGGTGGCGGCACCGACAGCCTCGAGATGAAGGACAAGGTGACACAGGCAGGCCCCGAATGCGTGTCGACTTGCATCCATTGTGGAACCGGGAATCGGGTTATCATTTCGTGGGAAGAGGTTGTCGCAGTCAGCATTCAAATGGTGCCGGTTTCCGACAATAGACCGTGGATTTACACTCCTCAGAACGGGGGCATGTTGCCTCCAACGACGTGCAGGGGATGTCACGAGCAGCTGCAAGATCCGGTTGTGACGCCTGATAGGGGAGAGCGCTGGTTGAAAAAGGGGATACAGTCAGGCATCTTGAGGGCGCCTTGGGTGCAGCAGAAGATTCTCGAGTTCCGCCGCGGAGCTGCTCAACACCGGTAGTGCGACGCGATGAGAGACGAGCCAAAGCCGCTTTCGTGTGAAATTGCACTGTCCGTCGTAGAACCGTTCTACGAGGCGGTGCAGCAGATTTTCCTCGAGGCCGGCTTTGGACGAGTGAAACAGACTCGGCTCTACTGCGCGCCATGGATTCACGACTCGGAACGTCATTTCGCCGCTTGCCGCACTGATGGTCGAGTGCTGATTGTCGCTCCAGAGATGGCTGATCTGCCATCAGAAACGGTACTCGCAATCCTGGCTCACGAACTGGGTCATGCTGTGGATTTCCTATATCCGGGTGAATTTGCTCTCGGTAAGGACCGCAAGGTGATGCGGCGGGATCTAGACGGCGTAGATGACCAACAGCGGCAGCGGTGGGTAAGAGGCTGGCAAAAGCGAGACGATGACGCGGTTGAATTTACAGCGGATGGCATCGCGGAACTGGTCTACGGTATTCCGATTGGATACTGTGGGCCTTGCAAGATCCAGTGTTTCGACCGCGGGCAAGCTCGACCGGCGGGGCTTCGGTAGCGAAGTTTGGTGATGGCGCATAGATAGGCGAAACTAGCGTCTATGGCGACGCCCGACCAACCCTCCGATTTACGTCTTGTTCTTCGGGATCTGCTGGACAATAGCTCAGATCCAGGCAACTCCCTGACCGGTCTCAGCGTCCAACCCTTGGAAAGCGGAGCTCTCGGGTTCGTGCTCGAAGGTGCTCGCTCTTCAGGTATTGCGTTTTACTACCTGGATAAGGAGAGCACAGCCGCAATCTCTCCGCCCAATGTGGTTGCCGCCCAAGGAGAGGGTCGCTGGATCGGCATTGCCGCCGGTGGAGGCGGTGGAAGTATCACGCAGCTAGCGGGCGTCAACGGGATCGGAATCACCAATCCGTTCGGCCCCATCGTGACCGTTGATGGGGCGCTGCTGCTGCCGCTTGACGGTAGCCGCTCGATGACAGGTACGCTGGATATGGACAGCAACCTGATCAGCAACGTGGCAACGCCCATTTCAGGCGCAGATGCTGCCAATAAGACCTACGTCGACAATCTGGTCCAGGGCTTCCAGCGTGTGATCGAGGCGCGGGTCGCCTCAACGGCGAATATCGTGTCGCTCAGTGGCCTTGGCCCAATCGATGGCGTGGCCTTGTCCCCGGGCGATATCGTCTTCGTAAAGAACCAGTCTACGGCAAGCGAGAATGGTTCCTATGTTGCCGCTGCGGGTGCGTGGTCTCGGGATCCGAACTATGCCGCGGGAGACAACGCGGCGGAGACGTTCTTCTACGTCGACGAGGGCACAACGAACGCCGCGACAGGCTGGGTGAACACGAATGACCCGAACACAGCCGAGATCGGCACCGATCCACTGACCTTCGCGCAGTTCTCGAGCGCTGGCTACACGGAGGCAGGGAACGGTCTCTCGAAGACTGGCAACACCCTGTCAGTACTGGCCGCAGACGGATCCATCAATGTGGCACCGGGTGGCGTCTCAGTGCTGCCGGGGGTACCGGTAGCTGTCGGGACGGCCAACGCGCAAGGAGCCGGCCCGACGGTGGCCTACTCGGACCACACGCACCAAGTGACGGGACTTGTGGAGTCCAGCGGCCCGACGGCGCTAACCATTGGGGCTATCGCTGATGGGCAAGTTCTGACTCGCTCCGGAGCGACGATCATCGGCACTGCGGCTGGTGGAGGCGGCGGCGCCGCCACTGTAGCGGATAAGAACCAGGTGCCACTCGATACGAGTGGCGATCAGTCGACAACTGGTATCACCATCACCAGCACACCAAACACGACGGCCTACGTCGAGGTGCTGCTCAACGGGGTACAGGTCAGCGTCCAGACTAGCAGCGGTGTGCCAGATCCTGCGAACTTCGACTGCTACTTCTCTGCCGACGGCGGTACGACAGCAAAGACCATGGGCGGAGGCGGTACCATCGCTGCAGGCGATACCCTGTACTGGAACAACACGTCCTCTGGTTTCGACCTAGAGGCCGCAACTGATCTCATCGACTTCAACTACGACGTGTAATAGGAACAACTCATGGTAGCCGCAAAACAGGTAATACCGGCGTACACGCCAGTAAACTACACCCCCACCAACGCCAACCTTGATGGCTACTTGGAGGGACTAGACACGGCGTTCTCGAACGCGGTTGTGGGCGTCGGTGGCAACCAGGTCACGCAGTCCTTGGGGACTGCGACCGTGCGCAACGCTTATGATCAACTGATTCGTAGTCGCGCCGAACTGGTGGCAGAGTTCCCGCCGGTGGCAGGTCTCATCACGGTGGATGAGGCTATTCTGATTGATGGCGTTGTCGCACTCGATCCTGGAGAACGGATTGCCCTCGCCACTGGTGGTAGCCTGATTGGTACGGATGCGCGCCGTGCGCGGATTACCGGAAACGTGGACATCGCGACCGCACCGCTAGTCGAAGCGGATGGTTTAACAACAGCAGAGAAACTCGTTATTCGCGACATCACGATCGATGTGAGCGCGGCGGCGGACGGGCGCGCCCTGGAAGTCTCGAACTACACGACGCTGTCTGTCGATCTGGAAAACGTCGCCGTAGTTGGCGACACAGATGGCGCGCTCTTTACGTCGGTCCGTCTCGGTCTGGTGAAAAACTGCTCGTTCACCAACACCGACGCTGCCGGAGACGCGTGCACCGTCACGGATGTAGCGAGTGGCGACGCTAACGGACTGAGCTTCGTGGCCTGTGAGTTTGGTGGTCCAGGCAACGGCGTCAGTACATCCATTGCTCTAGTGCAGTTCGTTAATTGCGTGTTTACCGCCGACACCGGCGGAATCTGCATGAGTGCCAGTCCGCTCGGTAAGGTCGCGAATTGCACCTTCAACGGGTCGGCTGGGAATGCGTGCATTACAGCCGTAGACATTCGCGGGCCGGTAGTCGGCAACACCTTTGCGTCCGGTTCTTTCGCCATTCAGTGTGACAGTTCGACCGGTGGTGACGGAACTATTGCGAATAACCGAGTTGCACTTTCGGGTTCACTGCTCCGGAGCAGTCTCTCTCAGGACTGGGATCAGCTGGTAGTGACCGGAAATGTCGTGAACGGTCCACTCGTGATCATGACGACAGGTGGATCTGTAACGGACTGTACGTTTGCGAATAACGAGTCTGCATTCTCTGCCTTCCAGCTTCTCGGAGCTGGAATTCTAATGGCCGATAGCATTCTCCAAGGCAATATCTGCAGAAGTGGTGCACTGATCGACTCTACCGCGGTGACTCCTGGTCTATTTCAGATCACGAACAGCCAGTTTCTCTGCAATCAGGCCGGCAACATTATCGACTTCGCGTCTAGCAACAATACACTAAGCGGCTGCTTGATCGCAGGCAATATCTCGTCGGGGAGAATCATCGACAACAACGGGGACACAGCCGCAATCTCCAACTGTACTGTCGTGAACAACATCTCGTCAGCAGGTATCCTGACGAGCCCCTATGACCTAAATAACACGAACAACTGCACCTACCGCAACAACCAAACAGGAAGCGTTCACGATCCTGACTTCCCAGCGGTTGGTGGGACCATCATTATTGCCACAATTGCTGACCTAGCGTTCTACGCGCCGCTGGCGGGGTCGGAATATGTGCTCGCCGCGCCCGCGGGTACCACTGTTCTCATAACTGGCGACATCAGTATGAGCAGCAACCGTCTGCGGATCGCGTCCACCACTGTTACGGTCAGGGGGCTGCAGCCCGCGATCGCGGCGGGCGCCGGCGAGCCCTCGCGGCTGACATCGACGCGACCAGACGGCAACGTTGTGTACTACACGGGTGCAACAGGCGGATTCCGCCTGGAGCACCTCACGATTAACTCAACGGCTGCAACTCCGACAGTTGGTGCTGTGCTGCTCGATATTCCAGGAGCTCTTGCGGTTGGCCCGGCCGTTGTCGTTGATAATTGCTATTTCGAGACTGGGGTTGCGACTGCGCAGCATATTTGGATCCGAGGAGTCTTCGCGCGGATTAGCAATTGCCAGTTCCGCGGGGGCGCGGCCGGTGTTCGTTTCTATAACGACTCTGGTGTCTTCACGTCGAGCAACAACCACGTGGAAGATTGTAACTTCCAGAATGTGGATGATTGCGTGTTGGTAGATAACAACTTCTTCGGCGCAGGCACGCGGAGCCAAGTTACCTATGTGAGGATAGCTGGTAACATGGCTGAGGCTTGCACGAATCTATTGTACGTCGGAGAGCCCGGCGCGAGTGTCCCATTTGGGACGATCATGGTGGTCAATAACCTGACTCGTAACACGACGTTCTTGGCTAACGTGGTGGGGACAGCGACGCCGCAGTTGCGATCTCTGATAGTCCATAACAACAGTCATCTCGACTCGCTGTCTGGGCCAATGATCTCCATCAGCAATCCTTCCGACGAGGCGGCTCTTGGTGGTTTATCGGTGGTCGGCAATACCACAACCGGTAGCCTGATCCAGGGCACCTCGTTGCCGGCTGCTCCCGAGTCATTGGAGAATCTAAACTTCAAGGGCAATGTAAATGGTACATCGGCAACGACCAAGATGCCCGAGACGAATGCGGCTCGAGCGCTGGTCGCGAGTGTGGATGTCGGACAGTACGCCGGAATTGACTTTATTGGTGGTTTCTCGGGCGCCAAGAACGCCGCTGGTGTGCTTGAGGTGACAGCCGTGGGTGGTGGTGGCATTCCGGTCGTTACCAGCGAGGCAGAGATTCTGGCTCTGCCTGGCACCACTCTGGTGGGGGACGCGATACAGGTGCGAGATACCTTCCGTGTTCGCGGTGAAATAGTGCTGACGACCCCGCGCTACATTCAGCCAGCAGCGAACGGGATAAATATCCTTGGATTCAGCCCGCGAGAGGACCGTATTACTGCGACCCCAACGGGGAATGCAACGATCTCAGCAACACTCGGAGCTTCGTTTGTTGGGCTGCAGAATCTGAGTGTGCGGGCGATCGGCGTTAACGTTGCTGTCGATGTGGGGTTCTCTTTCTTCTTCAGCATGAAGAACTGCGAGGTAGACAATACCGCGAGTGGAGCGACCGCCATTCAGTTCAGCGCTAACGGCGGTTTAGCTGCCGAGAATCCTATGATAGACAGCTGTTTGCTGACTATCGACAGTGCGGGGACAGGTGGTGGTTTTGTCTTCACTGCAGCTGTCGAGTCGCCGGTGATTACGAACAACGTAGTCAGAGGAGCTGGATTCCATGTTGTGCTGTTTAACGGTGTTACTAGGATGAAGCTGTCCGGTAACAAGTTTTACAACACGAGCACCGGAGCAGGTATATACGCGACATTGATCATGGAGCGGATTACGCTATCTCAGATTACAGACAATCTGTTCGCAGCAACCGGAGCTCCTAGCAGCAATGCGTTCCGTCACTTCTCCCCGGGGAGCAGCCCGGCGACAACAGGCTTTACTAGAAACCAGATCGCAAATAACGATTTTCTAGTCCCCCCCTCGGGGAGTACGCCACTGACAATCATTGAATATCGATCGATGATTGAGTGTTCATTTGTTGGGAACAAGGCGAATAACGCTGCTGGCAACTTCTTTCAGAGCCAGGACGATGCGTCGCTTGTTGATTGCAACTTCCGAGATAACGACGCGGAAGGTCCTTTCTTGCAGACCAACGGAGCAGTCACCGATAGTTCGTTCACCGGCAATAAGGCGGGTGGACCAATCGTCTACCACGTTGGTAACGCGACTACACAGCGGGACATTGAGCAGTGTCAGATCAACAACAACCGATCAAGTTCTTCCCCCATAGTCCGGCTAGGAAACGTAACGAACTTCCCGGATATGACGGAGACCGAATTAAACGATAATCGTTGTGTGAGCGGCAATCTGTTGCAGCTCGACGCCGGTAACTCAGTCTTGTTCTGCACCATATCTGGGAACATGAATATCAATGGTGATCTGATTCTTATGGGTGTGGCAGGCGCGATCGTGCAGGGTTGCATCGTCAACAACAACCGAGCGGGCGCCAACATGTTTGAGCGAACCGGTACGCCAGGACTTGTGACTGGCTGCAATATTGTTGGTAACAACGCCGGCGGTTCGTTCTCCAATGGCGTCGCCTTTACAGCTGGTAACTATCCCAGCACAATCGCGCGTGGTAACAGTGAAATCGGCGCACCTGTCGCCGACTTTGGCTGATGCCGCATATCGAGTTTCATGTTTTTGCTTCGCGCGACGGGTCTCGTCCTGTCGCGCACGCTCGTCTCCGAAGCAGCCTCGCTCGTTCCGATGTCGGTCAGTATCACTGGCACACTCAGGAATGTGAGGATCCCTGGGAGCATTGGGAGCGCGTGCACCGACGTGCAGCAGAAAGCTCAGCTAGATTCGTCGCTGTTCTCGAAGACGACATCGTTGTGAATCAACATCTTCGTCACAACCTCGAGAGTGCGCCGGCGCTCGGGGATCCCATCATGGGGGCAGTTTTTGGCTTCAACCTGCAAGCCTACGCATCCAGCGTTCCGCTTGGCGAGTCGAAGCCCTTGGAGCGACGTGAAGCATACTGCACTCAGTGCGTCGTTTATCCCACAGATCGCCTCGTTGGCTACGTGGAGCAGTCTCTGCGTCTCCGTTCTCGCAATGGTCGTTGGTACCCATGGGATGTGGCGATTACCAGAGCGGTCTATGATTCTGGCACTTCAGACAATCCCAAACGCGTGCTGGTGCACAACCCATCTCTCATAGAGCATCCGGATGATTTGCCGAGTCTGATGAATCCGGAGACTCGTCGTTGGCGCCACAGTGGTGGCAGCTTTTGCGAGCGGTGGCGGCGCGCCTAAAACCCTGCCTCCATTTTTACCTGGTCTAAACCGGATTGCGTGGTATCACTGGTGTCGCTTGGTGGTGATGGTGAGACTGGGTGCTCGCAGATCATCACGGAGGTCATTGAAAAACAGACCAACCTTAGCTGGTGTTCGCTGAGGCCCGAAGAGCTTCGATGCTAGAAGACCAGCCTTAGCTGTGCTGAGGCCAGGCGAAGACCAACCTTAGTGAGGCCTCGACGAAAGACCAACCTTAGCTGGTGATTGCTGAGGCCTACGGCCGTAGATTGCGCCGAGCTAGAAGACCAACCTTAGCTGGTGATTGCTGAGGCCTCGCTCAGATGACGGGGGGGCGCGGCCGTAGATTGCGCCGAGCTATAAACCAACCTTAGCTGGTGATTGCTGAGGCGCATCTGACCCCATCCACCGAGGGGTTGGACCGTGAGAAGACCAACCTCGGCTGGTGCTGTTAGGCGTTTTCGCAGCGAGCTAGAAGACCAACCTTAGCTGGTGTTGCTGAGGCCAGGCGAAGACCAACCTTAGTGAGGCATCGACGAAACCGACGGAGAAGAAAGCCAACCTTAGCTGGTGATTGCTGAGGCTTCGGCCTCTCGGACGGAGGCGATCCAATGCTAGAAGACCAACCTTAGCTGGTGTTCGCTGAGGCAGCCAGTCTCGAAATCGTGGGATAGAAAACCAACCTTAGCTGGTGACTGCTGAGGCCTCGACGAAACCGGCGTCGCTCCTGAAGACCAACCTTAGCTGGGATTGCTGAGGCAACATATTTGCGTTTGCTGAGGATTCGCCTCGCTACGCGATCCGTCGTGTTGTGGCCCAACCTTAGCTGGTGTTCGCTGAGGCGAACAAGTCATCCAGCTCGCGTTCCCGGGCCAGCCCCGCTAGACCAACCTTAGCTGGTTGATTGCTGAGGCTTGTCATTTGGTGTGCACTGTTGGTGGGCTAAGCACCTGAGAAGACCAACCTCAACTGGTGATCGCTGAGGCAGTAGTCGATACGGAGAATCGTCACCGCCTCCGCTCAAAAAACCAACCTTAGCTGGTGTAGCTGAGGCGACCCCGCGACGGATGGGTGGCAGCCAGTGTACCTTAGCTGGTGAGCGCGAGAAGGCCAACCTTAGCTGGTGATTGCTGAGGCCAGTGGTTAGTTAACGCTTGTGCCGCTGCCGTGGGCGCTACGAACTTCATTCGCTCGAGCACTAACGAAAAAACCAACCTTAGCTGGTGATCGCTGAGGCATGGGGGCATGCTGATGGTGCGTCGCCCGGAATGCGGGCTAGAAGACCAACCTTAGCTGGTGATCGCTGAGGCGCCGCTAACCCTCACAACATCGAGATAAACCAACCTTAGCTGGTGTAGCTGAGGCAAGGGCCGTGGGGACGAGCCGTTCGCTGCGACCATGCAGGGTCGCAAAAAAACCAACCTCAGCTGGTGAGTGATAGCTGAGGCTCGCACTGTACGTGGCTTTTGCTGAAGGAAACTGGATGCCTGTATCATCGATTGATGACGACTTCTAATCCAGTTCTCGAACTCAATGCCCTTATCGCAGAAGACCAGCGCCGCACGGTAGACCAGGCCAAAGAAGAGACAGAGCAGCGGCTGCGTGGTGGATCAGGCGCAGCAGTGGCGCTTGGAGTCGCTGTCGTGGCAGTTGGAGCAGCGATCTATGCAGGCTCCAAACGTTAGCGTCGTGCGAGGTAGATGCCGACCCCGACTAACGCAGCAGCACTGACGCCGAGCGCGACGTAGAGCGACGTGTTCGACTTCTGACTTGGCTGAGATGCCGCCGCATCTTGAACGATGCGTTGCTCGCGAGATGTGAGAGTGCGACAGGACTGAGTTCGAGCATCATAGATTCGGCTAGGATCGTTGGCGCAGTCACGGCGCTTCTTCGCATCCGCGAGTACTTCAGGAGCGGCGCCAGCGGCTCTTAGCTGTTCGTAGGTTGCACACCGCTCGTTCATCAGGCGCATTCCTTGCGGAGCACACTCGATCTGATCTCGCCGGCGCATCGTTTCGCCATAGCTCTTGGGCGGGCCCATCGCGGAATCGAGTGCCGCGGCGATACTGCGTTTGTACTGAAGATCCAAAGCCGCGCCTGGCGGTGGCAGCTGGATAGCGGGAGAGCGGCAACTCCCGTAGCTGTCCAAGTACTCCCATGCACAAGCAGGCACGCAACGCCACCAAGTCCCACGATCAAACCGTGGATCCGGGGGAATGCGCTGCTGTCCTGGCGGACATCCCGTTGTGTTTTCGATGTACTTATTGTCGATCTCTTGAGCGATCTGCTGCTCGGCTTGTTGGGGGGTCAGGACAGTCGGAAGCGCCTGTCCCATGGGTGCGTGGGTCGAGTGATACATAGCGGTCTTCTACTTATCTAAAACGTAGCGTGTGGCGTAGTAGCCACCTGCTCCTAAGGCGAGCACAGCAGCGGCGTAGAGTAGGTAATTGGGAGCACCTGCCTTGGATCCTGGTGGGGGCGGGCGCCCCTGGGCCACCGCGTCGGCATGCGCTTCCGTGGCGGTCTTGCACTTGCGATCCCAGACGTCGTAAACGCCGCCCAGCATCATGCAATTCTGACGTTCCTTTAAGCCAGCAATGGCTTCTGGAGCCGCGCCGGCGGACTTGGCATCCACGAGTGATAGGCAGCGTTGCTGGTCGGAAGACCAGAGTTTGCCTTTGGGCGCGCATTGCGTCTGATCGATGTGGCGCATCTGGTCGGCATAGCTCTTAAACGTCAGCTTGGACCCCTCTCGAGCCTGAGCGATATCGGCAGACAGGTCGGGGCAGAGTTCCGGGCTGAGCCCGGGCGCTGCAGGTCGATCACAAGCGGGTAAACCAGCAGCTTCGGCCACGGCTGGCCCGAGCATGTTCGCGGTGCCTGCTCCACCCGGCAAGTCGACGAGTGCTTGAGACCAGTCCCGATAGGTCTTTTTTGCGGCCGCTGCTCGCGATAGGCCCATGCCCCCGCGCCCAATGCCAGCGGTGAGCATGTCGAGTTGAGCTTCGACGCCAGACACCAACATTCGGATCGTGGGGGGCGCTGGTAGACATGTCTTTCTTTGGAAAGCCGATGTCCCAATGTCTGGAGTACTCTGATTGCTCAGGATGCAGGTAGCCGATAGTTCTCGATAGGTCTGTTGGTCGCGAAACGCGGCTTGAGCCTTTTCGTAGCGCCGCATGACCTCCTGATTGCGCTGAAGAATGGAGTTCGCTCGAGCCTGCTCGATCCGGCTGACGACCTCCATCCACCATCCAACGACGGTCATGACAGCCGCGTTCTCCATGGCGATCAACATGGCCGTGGCTGCGCGCTGCTGATCCTCGGTGGGTTCGGGACCAAAGACTGAGCGAGCCAAACCGAGGTATCCGCCACCGGGTATCTCGGAAGCCTGAATTGACCCCCCCTCGCTGGTTGCGAAGTGGACGATCGAACCCTTCAATAAGGCTTGTCCCCAGTCCCACTTCTTCTTCTTAAACTCGTGCCACTTGTTGAGAGCTTCCGGTGTTGCCCAGTAGTCTAGGTACGTTCGGTTGGAACCCACTGTGACCGATAGATAGCGAAGCTCCCATCCGTCAATCGATACGAGGGTGTTTTCGGTCGCGGTGGCGAGCTCTCCTACGACGACTTTTCGCTCCGTGTTTTTGGGAACGAAGCGGAATTGCCGCATGTCAAACATGTGTGACTTCGGGGCACCAAAGTAAGGTGGCAACTGCACAGTCACCGGCGGGCTGTTGAGTTCGAGACGCTTGGCGAGCGCTTCGTAGTTTACATAGCCCCCGACTATCTCGTTATGTTGGTTGTAGCTGCCGCCCGTGGCCCTCCGGTAGGCATCGAACGCCTTCTTCACGGGCCAGTAAAGCTGTGCTCGTGCTTTCAGTAGGTCACTCGCGCACGTGGAGCACTGTTGCGCTTTCTTCGATGAGAAGAGCGATGTGAGTCCGCCCCAGATGGTTTCGGTGATGAGTCCCGCGGCGGCGCCGCAGGCGAGACCACCGAGGGGGCCAGCCACCGCCGAGCACCCAGCTGAGGCGATCGTTGTTGCCGCGCCCTTTACAATGGCAAGGCCTTCATCGCTTGTGAGTCGACCGTCGGAGAGCGATGCCGTTAGGTCGCTGGCGACGCTCCCGATGGCCGCGGAGACAATCTTGTTGTCGGTGACCTGAGAAAGCGTTGAGACAATGCTCTGGTACTCGGGAGAGTCCAGGATCATGCCTTGTGCTTGTTGCAGGAATCCTACAGCAGCATCCGTGGCGCCCCGCTCGACTTGCAACCGTGCAGTTTGTAGCTGCGCACCGACTTGCGCCTGGAGGCTAGCAGGCAAGACCTGAGTAAGAAGTTCTACTTGCTCGAGCTCCTGTTGGGCGTCGAAGCCATAATCCCGCAAGGAAACAGTCGGCTGCATGTCGTCAGCATAAGGTTAACGGGGGCCGAACTCCAAAGAGCGACGCGGATGTCGCGGATTAGAGTAGAATGGCTGTCATGAACCTGAGAATGGTCACGATTGGTATTATCACGGCAGTCGCCGTGCTCCTGATCGGCTACGACATCTTGCCGTTTCAGACAGAGGTGGACCATGACACGATCAGTGAGGTGATGCGCGATGCTGGAGGAATCGCAGCGGTACCCTTCGCCTTTGCATTCCTCGCGGGCCACTTCTGGTTTCGTCCCCAGGAGCGCCAGTTATCGCATGGCGCTGCGCTTGGAAGCGCTGGAGCGATCGCCGCGTTGCTGACCTGGCTGCTGTACGATCAAGACCCTACCTACACAGTTCCCGCCGTGCTAGTGGCAGGTTTTGTCTCTGGCGGGTACTTGTGGCCCCTGAAGCCGCCGCCCAAACTTGGCGCTGACGCTGAGTTAGAGGACGATGGGAGTCATGGCGCAGCAGCAAGCGAAGCCCAAGAAAAAGAAGACCCGGGTCCCCTGGACTAGCCTGATCTTTGGAGGACTAGCGGGAGTACTCGCCTATCGTGGCCTGATTCGTCCGTCTCGAAGCGTGGTGCAGGATGGCTACGCCACTGCATGTCCGGGTGAGGGCTGTCGTCAGACGGTGCAGATCACAAGTGCCACGGGCAAGTCGCCTATTTACTCCGTGGTGAGCGGCAACGTGCTCGAGGCGGGCAGCGAAGTCGTGATTGCAGCGAGCACCGAACCCGTGCTGGTCAGCTACTCGCAGATGCCTGATGCGCAATTGATGGTGCGCGCTGGGGACCGTGTCGCAGTCGGACAGCTGATCGGTTACGCGAGTCAAGTCTCGTTCGGGGTTTCGCAGATCAAGCAAACGTCGACTTCGGGCCAGTTTGTGTCGCAAGCTCTGGAGCCCACTAGCTGGCTTTCGTCTCGTGGGTTGTCCCTGAGTCGTCGCGGGCGCAAGGGCACCCAGCAGTGGTGCGAGTCGGGCCGAACGATGACGATTCCAGAAAGTGTGCTCAACTGCGGGGTGGACTTGCCAAAGCCTAGCTCGTTCTTGTTGCTGCCTGTGCAGGTGCAAACCGAAAAGGCCTAAGGGGTAGCCGCGTGCCGATCGACCTAGAAAAGCGCGTCTGGGGCGGTCCGGTCTCCGCGCCCTGGACAGTACTCAAAATCGACGAACAGGAGCCGCTCGAGAACGGCTTCAGTGTGCAGGTGGAGACAGTTAGTGGCCCGGGACCCTTGGCTGTCGGAGCCCGCTACACGCTGTTTCCGCTGCTCGGTCGCACCGATGTGGTCGATCTGGCAACGACAGAACTGGCGACCCTAGCGTTACGCGCAGTGGATCCCCGGTCGCCTGACTTCGAGGCAGTGCAAAGTGCCGAAACATCTTCCGGCATCCTGACTGTCCTGCGTCACGTGGGTCACGGAGCGCCGAGCATCGCCTCGGTGCATAGCGTCTTCGCCGACGCGCGAGAGGCGGGCGGAGGATTGGTGCTGCGTGCGCCCTTTCCATTCCGCTTCGTGCCAATGGAGCCGCAAGCTCGCCCGATTCCCTACGGACTTTTCGTGGGAATTGCGACAGTTTCTCTAGTGATAGGGCTCACTCGGGGGCTGGCGCGATGAATCGCACGGCGGGAGCAGTTGTTCTCGGGGTCGCCGGCGTGGTGGTTGGACTCGAACTCTGGCGGATCGCCGGCGAGATGAGACGCGGCAGTTACGACCAGCAAAGGAAAGCACGGACCCAGGCAGGGCTGTTCAGTCACGATCCCGACAATCGGGTGGATACTCCGCGTGCCGATCTTGCGGCCTGGGCACTTACCCAGGCAGTCTTGGGACTGTCGATCGTGCAGATTGGCAAGCAGCTTTATCCAGAAGGAAGTCGAGATGTTGGGAAGTGATTGGACAAGGCAACTGCAGTGGGAATGGGTGAAGCAGCAGAAGGGAGGACCGGTATTCGACTATGAGCAGGCTGTGCTCGATGCGGTCAACTCTGGATGGCTCCTGCCGATTGAGTTTGTGCCCGTGCAACTGGTGCCCGCCTCGTCGTCGACTACTGGAGTCCGCATCTTCGTGATGCGCGAGCCACTCCGCATCGGGAGCCACAACGACTACGTTTATCCGATGGTCAGCGCTCGCCTGCAGCAGATATTGGCGGACATGCTGGAGTTGCAGCAGCCCACCCGGAAAATCATGGACGAGGCGCGAAAAGCCGCGGATGTCCGCGTCGACTTCCAGCCTCAGCACTGGTCAGCCGACGGTCGCCGCGCGCAGGGACTCGCGGCAACCCCGGACTGGGGCGGGGACGGAGTGTCGACGGACATGTCCGACCCCTACGCGGCGTACGTGCAGACACACCGCATACGAGAAATAGCTGGCAGCCATCCAGGAGCGCTCTCGCTTCCCTGGAAGTGCTGGCCGCTTACAAACCGGATCACGGAAACTGTTGCGTGCAATCATGGTGCTTATGCGGTGAATGCCCCGAGCAAGTCCGGCGGATGTAGCCTCTATCAGCCGGAAAGCTACAAGCACGATCCTGATCACTACGATTATTCGCAGCTCGGATGGTATGTGAATCGCGAGTGTCGAAGTCGTGGGGAGTGGTCCACAATCGAAGCGGTCGGTAGGGATCCAGCGACGGCCACGATCGTTGACTACGAGCCGCTTCATACGTGGAGGTATCCAGGAGTGCCGTCTCACCGGGATACTATCCCATCGAGTGACATGCCGCTTGTTTACGACCGGCTCTTGACGCTCCGAGACCCACCAATGTACGGCGCCGATGTGGACTCCTGGCGCGGGTTCTTGGGGCTTGGGCCCGGATCGTTCGACGTGGAAACGCAAAACAAGACGCAGGCTTGGCAGAAGAGTAGTGGTTTGGTGGCAGACGGGAAGGTCGGTCGCCTGTCGATCGAAGAAGCAAACCGACAGAAAGGTCTGTAAGTGATGAGACAAGTCGACCGCTTAATCTTGGCGTCCGTTGCAGGTGCTGTTGCTGGCCTTGGAACGATCCTGGCACATCGTTCTGCATTGCTGAGGAACCGACCAGGCGGTATTGAAAATGTGCATCACATTCTCGGACGCACGTTTCATAGTGGCGACGACGTGATCATTAGCACCATGGGGCTTAGGAGCGTTTCGTGGTGGCCCGGATCCCGTAAACCTTACCTTGTCGAGTGGCCTGGGGTGATCAGCAACGCTGGGGGGCATCCTAGCTGGTTTGCTGCAGCGACAAGTCTTCGGCGTCCGGATGGGCAGCTGCTGCCAAACCTACTCGCCCGCTATAACCTATCCGGAGCCAAACGCATCGCGGTTGTCGGATTCTCCGCAGGCTCGAACTCCGGTGTGCGTGAGTTGATCCGGAACGCCGAGGATCGCAAGCGTATTAGCTTCGTGGGCGCGTTCGACGGGCTGCATCCAGTATTGAGTCAGCAGTCCACGTGGAACTTACAAGATCCGATGAGTTTCTTCGTGAGCCCGAAGCAGCTCGAGCCCTGGCTGGCCTACATGGCCCTAGCCGCCGCGGGACGAAAAGGGATGGTGATGACGGCGTCATCCATTCCGGAGCCTGCTCCCAATCTTTCCACTTCCAAGTTCGCGCTGACGAAGTGCCTCGAGCAGACAGGTATTGCCGCCGGCCGGCTCAGTCCCGGCCAGGATCCATGGCTCGATATTGTACCTGGGGGCAACGACATGCCGCTTCCAGATGCGACGCAACACGTCGTGCAACAAGAAACTAAGACCCGCGTCCGCTACGCCACGATAGGCGCTCTGCGCGCCCTCGAGGCCGAGCGCAGCAAGAACGTCCAGGCAGACCACCTTGCTCAAGCCGCTATGATACCAGCGGTGCTGCGAGCGACCCTCGTGCCGCTCTGGCAGGCCAGTAGTCAAAGCTAGCGTGAACACCACTGGAGTGATACCAGTGGTGTTGTCATGAAGTTCTATGTTCTTACAACGTGCTGCGGAAGAGCAGAGGACTTGCGGCAGAGCTTGCCAACATGGTTGGAAACGGCGAGCCAGTCGAACGTCGAACTCCGTATCCTGGTTGTCAATTGGGGCGCATTTGAGATGCCCTACACGGACCCACGCATTACGGTGATCGATGTGTCTGTGGCAGGTAAGTTGGTATTTCACAAGGCAGCCGCCCTGAATCTGGGTATTGGGATCCTGCCGACCGATAACTCGCTGGTTGTGTTGCTTGACGCTGACACGGAGGTGCTCGATCCAGCGTTTTGGGCCCATGCCTCCGAGTTGCATGGGAATACCATGTTCGCAACCGCTCACCCCCTCGACAGTAGTTGCGGTACGCTGGTTGTCCCTTTGCCGGTAATCCGGGCAGCTGGTGGTTTCGACGAGGGCTATCGTGGTTGGGGCAGCGAAGACTTGGACATGCGGCTGCGTCTTGTTGCCGCCGGCGCGGAGCAAGAGTTGCTGCCGGCGCAGAGCGTGCGCAATCGCCCCCATGATGACGAGGTACGGGTGCGCTACTATGAAGACCCGCAGGAGGTCAGTGCCGCCCGGAACATGCAGCGGCTCCGGGAGTGCGGACGGGGACTTTTTGGGGGGGACATCCTGGATCCGGCCACTCTGGGCGATGCGAAGGACCAGGTGCGTCTGGCTCTCGGTGAGACGGATCTGAACCCGTGGCGTCGACGCTTGCTGTCGTTCTTTGGCCCCCTCGAGGGCTTGAGCGATAATCCAGATCGTACGTGACGATTCTTGTCCTGACTTTCTCCAGCGGATTGTTTCTGGGTGTTGTTCTCGGATTCGCCCTCTGCTGGTGGTATCTCTGGGATGTTGTCGCGCAGGATTTTTGGAGACGCAAAAATGAACTCGAAACGCCAGAGTGCCAACCCCAGAGCCAGAGTCCGCGGCGTGTTGCCGGGCGCGCAGTCCGATCTCGCGCAGTCGCTCTTGCGGGAACAGGTAGAAGTTGACGGGGAGCCATTTCGAGTCGTGGCAATTGCGGAGGATGACCCGGAGGTGCTCGTGTTGCGCAACGCTTCCCGCATGGTGACGCGAGTGCACGTGAGTGCACTAGAAATCCCGGAACGGCTGGTTAGCTACACGAACAATCCCTCGGAGGCTACCACGGTGCGCGCCGCTCGACGCTTGCCATACGCGACCACCATTTACAGTCCGAGCAGTCCAAGCGCTCACGCCACACAGGTTTCTCCAGTAGGGCACCTACTCGGGACAACACCAGACGGTACCGAGGTACGGCTTGTGAAGAAAGGCGCTTTCCATGTCTTGATGGCGGGTGAGGATGTCGTTGGAGGCTCGCGCCACTTGCCGTCCATTAAAGAAGCCCATCCCGAATTGATCAATGCGGGTTATCGCGCGAACCGCTCCTACTCAGACGAGCCAGACCGAGATGTTTGGAATCAGTGGCGCGATCTCGTCAACATGACCGAGCGTGAACTGAAGGCTTTTAGGGCCAGTGCGGAAGGTCATCAAGCCGGAATGTCTCGCGCGGCGGCGAGAAGGATTAACAACAAGACTGGGAGGGAGAGTTCCAGCATGCTGGTAAAGATGATCCCCACAGGCGGGTCGTTTCGTCGAGCAGTCGACAGCTGGAAGCCGGAATACTGGAGTTGGGCTCGCCGCCAGATCTCGTTTATCAAGCGCCACCGAGCTCAAGTCGAAATTAACGACGAGGCCCTCTACGATGAGAGCGGCGCACCGACGCGCCGCTTACTGGGCTTTTTGATTTGGGGGCACGACCCCGACAGGTACGACTTCGGAAAGACGACCCCACTGCTGGATGCGATACGATGAAAGCTAACCACTCTTCAGAACACCACGCGCAAAACCTTTTTGAGATGGCTCGAGCTGAGCACATTCGTGGTCACAACCAGCATGCAGCAATTCTTCTGGAAGCAGCTGCCAAGATGCACCAGCTGGCGGGAGACGGGGGCGCCGCCGAAGAGTGTTTTAAAACCGCGCAAGATCTAGAAAAGATCGGGCTCACGCCAAACCATGGTCGTCTGCGCCCCTATCATACCCAGGCGATTGTCGCGCTCGCGAACCTGCGGCGCACCAGCAATCGGGCTGCCCACCAGTTGATTCATGGCGGCAACGCGGACATAGACGAGATGTTTGAGGAACTCGCGGAGTATTACGAGCGAGCATCCGATGCCCACCAAAACATCAAGGAAGAAGAACAACGTCGCTCGCGTCCGACAGCGCGCTATTAGGGCCGACCGGCTGCTTCATATTAATTCTCAAGCAGTGGTATCACGGAGAGGCCACTTGTTAAGCTGTCAGAAGATTGTGACTCGCCCGTATGAGTCGCATGGACACTGGTAGGTATGAATTCAACGTCGTTAAGCGGCGAGAAGTACAAGTCATCGCCGAGGGTCGGCGAGACTGGTGCTTGCGTCTAGTGAAGTTCCCGGGCGCCATTCGACCGCGGATAGAGATTGACCCTGATTTCCTGGCTGAGGGGGACGGCGCAGATCTTACGGTGCCGATTGTTCCTCGCTTGCTTGAAAAGGCGCTGCGAATTCTCGGGGAAGAGTTTGGGCGCCGGAGCGTAGGAGAAGGTGATGACTCCTAGCGCTCAGCTTCAACTAGCCGCGGACTATGGCATGGACGTCACCACAGTAAGTGGCGCCCTGCGTTTCTGTCGCATTCGGCCAACTATCGGTCCGCGATCAGCCGGAGAGTACGCGGCGATTGTCCGCCGCTTAGGACAGGTGGAGGGCGACGGCCGACTCTTGGCCGTCGGTTACAACTGCGTGTCGCCAACGCAGTTCTTGGAGTTGCTAGACGACTGGCTTGCCTATTGGTATCGGGCCGCGGTGCGGCCTGAGACGGTTGGCAGCAACTACAACCCATCGCCCGAAGAGGCGTGGGTTGCCTATCGGCGGCGTCTGCCGCCGCACGCAGCGCGAGCCTGTACGGCGATTGCTCGGCGACGGGGCTTGGATTGGCTCGCTCACGCGGGCCGCTCAGAAATCTTGGACGTTGCGCGCGCCGTAGCGCGCACGAGTGCCGAGAATTACGTGGCCTCTCCCCGAGTCTGGCGCGCTCTTGGGCGGCTGTGCCCGGAGTTGCAGCGAGTTGCGTTAAAGGGACTGCCTTATGGGCTAGTTCGTTATCGCGAGATAGACTGGGACGCTGTGGCCTCGGCTCAGAGGCTCATCCTGCTGGGCGTCCGCGTGCGAGCGGCGTTTGCAACGGGACGACGCCTCAGCGCCCTGCTGGGCGGCAAGCCCCTTTGTCCGGCGTACCCGAACGCAACGCTCGAGCTGCAGCGGCGTTTAGTCCTAGGATCGAGTCCGCGCGAGCTTGCTGCTGAGGCAGGCTGTGTGTTGACGAAGGCCGAGGCGCACGCTTGGCTATCAAGTTCAGGTGGCTCTGTAGCCCCCGCGACCTGGCTCTGCGGCGAGCATGGGCTGCCGCTGCTGAGGGATGGCGTTGTTGTCCGCTGGGCGGTGCAACAATGCGCCCGACGAGACGGCTTGCGCGCCTTGACGCGTGAGCGCACGTTTCGCCGCCCGCAAGGCATGATCCGGGTTCGCTACCTGGACCTATTGGACGAACTGCGTCCAGAGGACTTGCGCGGAAGTGTCGACTCCACATTCCGCGCCGCTACCCAGGCGCGAGGCCTCTCTTGGATAGAGGAACACCGCGAGGACGACCGCATCCTCTGCGGAGATCCGTGGGGTGTGCAGAACCGGAGGATGCGACTCCTCCGCACCAATCGCGAGTTAATCCGCGAGGGAGATGAGATGAATCACTGCGTGGGGTCCTATGGGATAATGGTTGACCGGGGGGAGTGTTACATCCTCGCCCTGCGTTGGCGGAATCATCGCAGTACGGCGGAAATCTCCCAGGAAGGGGGAGGGCGTGCCACCGTGTTGCAGCACCGCGGGCCAGAGAATGGGGACCCGCACCCCGCGTGCGAGGCGCTCTTGCAATCGTATCTTCGGCGGGTGGAACGAATCCGTCGAAAGTTTTGAGTCTCCCGTCAGAAAGCGGCGCACAGCGCGTTTCCCTGACACCTGCCTGGGAATTTCCCTGACGGACTGGAGAGGCAGTCAACCAGGGAATCGTATAGGGCTAGACCCGTGAGGTTCTCTTGCAACGTCGCTCACGCCCAACAGCGCGTTATTGAGAACCAGGCACGCCAGTCTCGTCTTCGTCACTGAGAAGCAAGACCTTGCCTCGGCGTGTTCAATTACTCTTTCTCGGGAGTAACGCTTTCCAGACGCTGCACTTGCCAGCCGCAGATGAGATCTCCCGTGCGCGGGTCCTTCGTCATCGTCACAAGGTTAATCGCCGCCTCATTGGGTTTTGCAGCAGCGAACTGCTTCGCTGCGTCGGGTGGCGTGATCTCTGGGCCTATCGGTTCGCTATGTTGCGAGATGAAGAAACGTCTGACCTGGCGCATGTAGAGGGGCATCGCGGCGAATGGTAGCAATGGTATCGCTTGTCCGCTATCTCAAAGGTGGCCCCGAGCGGCCAATCAGTGATACCACTGGTCGCATGACGCGTCTGCCTACGCTATCGGTGGTGATCATGGCCTGTGCTCGAGAGGGTTCACCGCTCGGAAGGCTGCAACAATCTCTGCATGATTCGGATGTCGGTCGTCAGTATCGAGTCGTCTTGCAGCGCAGGAACCAAGACCTGTGGGATCATTGGCGCACAGTGCATCGCACGGCAGCCGCGTGTGGAACCGACATGGTACTGGTGCTGGAGGATGATGCGATTGTGAACCGTCATATCGCGCATAACATCCAAACTTGGTACTGGCCGTGGTCGGCGGGATTCGGTTGTGGATTTGTCTACAACCCCGGCGGCTACTGTCAGCGTGACACGTGGTATCAGGGTCCGAATCATTGGTTTGGAACGGTGGGAGTTGTGTATCAACCAAAACTGCTCGAGCGCGTTATCGACCCCACATACGAGACGCGCAAAAAATGGGGTGGTGCATTCGACAATGCTGTGACTCAGCAGGTGCTGAGAACGGGTAAGAAGATCCGAGTGCATTATCCAGCGCTCGTTGAGCACCTGGACGACACGCCCAGCGCGATGGGGCACCCACGTGCGGGATCGATGCGCACGTCCCGTGGGACGTTCGACGCGAACTTTCGACGCAAGGTGGACCATCCGCACACATTGCTGCAGGACCACGGTCGCCTAAGGTTGCCGCCGGGACCAGCTCCGGAGTGGGCTACTCGTGTTGAAGCGCCCAAGCCGCCGCAGCCGCGCCTAGGCCTGCAGCGGCTAGAAAGCCAGCCCAAGGAAAAGGCGTAGTCGAACTTAACGATGCCCGCGCCACAGCTTCGCAGTCGTTCGGATCCGGGCAGTAGTGTGTGACAGGACGTCCTTCGGTCCACTGAAAGTGGAAGAGATCTGGAAATCCTGTCCAGCTTCCGCCCCAGACCCCTCCCATCTGTTGCCAGCGGGCGCCAAGACGCTTGAGGTCACTGATGCTGGCTTGTAGGTCAAATGCCCGCCCGAGCACATGCCAGGACCGACAACCAGGAGTCATGGTTACGATGGGGCCGTCGGTGGTGCGCCCCTGGGCGTAAAGAGCATTCTGCTCTGAGCAACTTCGTCTTCCGCTGCTTATCCGAGCAGTGATTCCTTGGCTTTTTCCCCAAGCGAGCAGCTGCTCGTAGGCTCGCCGGGTCGACGGCTCCAAGTGCTCCGCGCGTTGCATGACCCCCAAACTACCACTGGCGGCTCAAAACCAGCTAACCTCCGTGTTCATGGGCACCACGCGCAAGGAATTTCGTCAGCAGGCCATGCAGGTCGCCAAGAAGCGTAACCTGCAAATCATTCCACTGAAAGCCTACGAGTCTGTGGATCCGCAAGATGTCTTCGCAGACCTTCAGTTGCCCGGTCGACGACCGGGTGCGGGTCCCATCATCGCCCTTTCTCTGGACCGCAATGGTGTGCGATCCCAGCTGCAGGATGAGGAGTATCGAGGGGTCGTAAAGTACTTCCTTGGTCCCGATGCCATTGCTCGTGCGGTCGACAGCGTGATGGGCGCGTATCCAGGGAATTTTGGGAACAAGGGGCTCAAGCCCAACGTTGGAGGCCTCCTCGACCGCGAGGACGTGGAGTTGAGACGTCCAGAAGTCGGCCAAATTCTCCACCAGTATCATCTGGGGCAGTCCGACCCGATTTACATGGTCGGCAGTTACTACGTTAGTGGCAAAGAGTACCCTGACGTAGATATTCTTGCAGAGGCGTTCGATAAGCTCGAATCGATCTCCGAAAAGTCCGAGATGTATGGCTTGGACGACGAAGCCAAGGAACAGCTCGGCGATGCTCTCCTGCATCTCGAGCACGAACTACATTTTGCGGGGCACCCCGAGTACCAGAGGAATGGCTCTCGCGGTCCTCGCCGCGGTTCCCCTCCCCCGCCCCCACCGCCCCGCCGGGTGGTGCCCGCTGGTTTGCGTGCACGCCGTGGGACACTCGAAGATGCTCGGGCGATGCGGCATACCGCGGCGGATTCAGAAGTATCTAGGCGTCACCACTTTGCCGTAAACCAGTACGACTCACCGCGCCCTCGCCGCCGGCGCTAAGGAGTTACAATGTCAAATCAAGCTCTTCGCCTAACTCCGGAAGACGCACCCGTCTCAGAACTAAACTCGATAGCTGGGCTGCAGATTCTGGGGTTGACCGTTAACCCACGCAGCCGTGAGCCACTCCTCATCGTTTGTGACGGCAAGTATGTCGGCATTCGCTCCCTGAAGGAGAAGACACCCTTGGCTCGTCACGGGCTAGGCTATTTTGATGACGAAGACTATGGCTTGAGCGCTGATGCGCAAAAGGAAACCGGTTTTCCGCGCAGCCACACACCCAATGGAGCAAAGCCGAAGGGGAAGGGATATGGCACGGCGCTCTACTCCGCGTTGACTATCGCTGCCTACATGGAGGATGAGAACCTTGCGTCGGTTGATGTAAACGAGCGAGGCAGTGGCATCTGCAGCGAGAGTCAGGGCAGATCGACGGATGCCGATAGGTGGTGGGACGCTGCCTACGACCGGAATCTGACTGACCGGGTCCAAGTGGGAGGCAGCGACGAAGAGGAGGAATATGAGCGTGTTTATCCAGACATGGATGCCTCCGACCTCGGATCGTATGTCCACTTGGATGATGACAAGGTGATCAGTCACGTCCATAGCGTTGAGGCCACGGTTGACCTCATGCGTGAGGGAGAAAACTTCGATGCCGACGTCTACAGCTACTCATCGCTTATTGCGCATCACCTGTGCCCGGGGTTCTTCGTTCCGGCCGAATACGAAGTCGTGCTCAGGAACGCTACTCCCGAACAGCAGCTAAGTGGTCTATTGGAGGTCATTCAAGAGGGTGAAATTGAGCCACTCTCAGGATTTAAGGAGTCGTTGCTTGCCCTGGATGTGCGGGGGTTGCATCGCGCCGCGGTCTACATGCTTGCAGCTTTCTACCAGCAAGCTGGTTTTCGCGAGGCAGAACGAGCGGCTCTCTACTATCGCTGGGAAAACCAGTTAGATCCTGAGTCTCCGATTCGGCAGCAGCAGCTTTTTGCGTCCAACGGCGAGGGTGACCTGGGACAGGTCGCCGAAGCGCGGCGCATCGTCGGGTGGTCGGAACTTTCAGAACTGCCTTAGCGACCAGTATGAGTAGATTCCGACTTACGCACCCGGTTAATCGCTCGGAAGAAGAGTCGAACTCCATCGACGGACTGCAGGTTTTGGGTTTGGCCGTGAATCCGCGTCACCGAGAACCGTTGCTTGTTGTCAGCGACGGAGCGTTTGTGAGCATTCGCTCTTTGAAAGAGAAGACTCCGCTTGAGCGCCATGGTCAGGGCTTCTTCGATCTCGATGAGATGGGCAAGAGCGTTGAAGCTCAGCGGGAAACCGGTTTTCCGCGCAGCCACACCCCTGATGGGGTATTCCCTAGACGTAAGGGATATGGGACATCGCTTTATTCAGCATTGTCCATCGCAGCGTCGATGGAGCACGAGGGCATTGCCAAGATTGATTTGAGCCAGAGTGGCAGCGGTATCTGTAGCGTAACAGGAGGTCGCTCGATTGAGGCCGATGCTTGGTGGCAAGCCGCGCTTGACCGCCGGTTGACAACGCGTGTGTCTGTCGGTGGATCCGACGATGATGATGAATATGAGTATGAAGATTACGACTTCTCCGACGAGCGCATTACAGCTGCTTTCGATGTCGACATCTTCCCATTTTCGTCTGTAATAGGGCATCACTTGTGCGCCGGAGTGTTCGTCGCTGCCAAGTATAAAGTGGAGTTCAAAGGCGCCACTCCAGATCAGGAGTTAAACGGTCTTATGGAGATCATCCAAGAGGATGAGATTCAGATCTATGAAGGCTTTTACGACGCACTGATCGCTTTGGACGTGCGGGGTTTACATCGCGCGGCGATCTATATGCTGGCGGCCTTTTATCAGGAATCTGGTCTTAGCGCTGCGGCACGCTCGGCTCTTTATTACCGCTGGGAGCATGGCCTAGACCCTGATTCACCGATCCATCAGCAGCAGTTATTCGCTTCTAACGGTGCTGGCGACTTGGGTGAGGTCGCCGCGGCTCGGCGACGAGTCGGGTGGTCGGAACTGTCGGTGTTACCCTGATGGATCTCCTGTTCTTTGCCGGTCCCGTCGTCGTACGAACTAGTTGGGATGTTAACTGGTTCGGCCGCGACGTGCGCGTGGTGCCCGTGGTCGGGGCGGGCAGTGACACATTCCGTGCGCTTGCAGCGACGCTGCGTGATCGCGATGGGCGGATTCTGCCTCAACTGTGTGAGCGTTATGCAAGGGTGTCGTGCGACTCCGTGGGCAAGATTGCCCTCAGCAGCTATTCTGCAGGATGGGGGCTGCTGGATGCGGTTGCAGACGTGGATGCCGATCGCAAGCGCATCGAGGGCATGGCGCTGCTTGATAGCGTGTTTGATGCAGGCAATCCTCAAACCGGGGAGTCACCAAGCGGACCGAAGAGCGGTTATCGAAAGCTCGCTCTGGATGCTGCTCAGGGGACGAAGTTTTTGGTCGCGACAACCGCCAATACCAGCCCCGGCACCTTCCTGAGTGGTCGGCAGAGTTGGCTAAAGGTGTGGGACAGCGTTCCGGCTCGGGGCGTGCGCGTTGTGCCAAAGCCGCCAGCGCCCGCGGCGTCTGGTGGCTGGCACCAGAAGGGCGCCGCCCTCTGGTGGGGCGATTACTCGCAACCAGGTGCGTCCTTGAATCAAGGTCAGGACTACACGCACCAACAGCACCATGATCTCGCGCCGTTGATTTGGCAGGCCTATGTGGCTCGCTGGCTGAACCAGCCAAACTATGCTCTGATTACGCCGATCTGGACGCTTCTGAGCCTTGCGTCAACAGCATGGCTGACGCCCAAGTTTGAGCGGTATCTGAGCCGCTAGTAGGATGATCAGGTCAACCGGGCGCTGTGCGCCCCAACCGGAGCAATTTTATGATTTTTCAGGGAACTCAAGTTGGATCGGCCGGCGGCACAGCCCCGACTCTTCAGTCTTTCGAGGATGGCGATCCCGCTGTCCTTATCGAGAAACTCGAGGCGTGGTTGGTCACGGCCGCGGCTGCGCCCATCAGTGCAACCTCCTTTCAGTCGTTGAGCTTTACTGGCTCGAGCGTCGGTGCCCGTTTTGGCTGCCTAGTCTCAGTGCTCGATGTCTCTCAAGAGACCACGGGCGCTTATGCGATTATCGACGACCAAGGCGCTTTCTTACCGATCCTATTGTCAGCAAACCGAGCATTTGTCTCGGTCGAGGCGGGCACGGCGGAAGAGGTCGCAGGAAAGCTCCAGGATGCCATTCAGGCGGCGATGACAGCAGATGACACCCTTGGTGTCTTGATGACGCAAGTCGTTGGTAGCGGAAACAGCGGCAAGTATGCCGGTTTTGCATTCCTCTACCCGACTCCTGTCGTTGGTCCCTGATCTCAGGGGTTAATCGTGCGGAGAAAGACGGCTGCCGTCGCTCCGATAATGCCACCCCACACCATCATGGTTGTGGGGTTTGGCGCATTTACGCCCAGCCGAATCGCAGCGTGATTGTACTCGATGACCTGGCGTGGGTAGTTGTGGTCGGCGCGGAAGTTCCACTCGTTGCGCCCAACGCGGCAGCCGTTGTTCTGCAGCGGATTGGTCCCTGAGTTGTAGGCGGCGACCGCGTAGGGCAGATTGCCCCCCGAGCGATCGAGTTGCTCGCGCAGAATGCGGGCCCCCGCATTGATGTTGGTTGCGGCGTCTTGCAGCTGCTCGTGCGTCTCTGGTTGAAACTGTGGCATGATCTGCATGATGCCGACGGCGCCAGCTGGGCTGACAATCTTCTCCTGCTGTGCAGGCTTCGAACTCCACAGTCCTGTTTCGATGGTTGCCACGGCTAGCACCCAGCTAACCGGCAGTCCGTAGCGTCTGGCGGCAGTTCGGAAGAGTGGCGCCCAGTTATTCCAGTTGTGTAGCAGGTGCTGGTAGCGCAGGTCATCGGGCTGCACTTCTGGAAACCCCTCGTTCTCTACTTCGATGCGCTCACCCCGCATCTGAAAGCGCGTGCCGCCGCAAACATTGATAAACACGGAGAACAGTCTAACGGTGTGGACCTCCGGACAGCAAATATGGGCTGCAACGCGCGTCACCTGATAGGGTGGGGCCATGAACCGAGCTGTTATCTGGTCGGCACTTGCTGTTGCGGGCACTGTGGGACTGGCGCGCTGGCTGGGGCAGGGCCCGCGTGTGGTCCCCGGTCAGTCGCGGGTTCTCCTGCTCGGAGATAGCATGGCGGAGGCGCTGATCCCGCCGATGAAGCAACTCGCGAAGGATGACCGAATTGCGTTTCATGGCGTCGCAGTCCGTGGGTCGACGGTGCAACAGTGGGCTCGGCGGGCGGACCTGGAGCAGATCGTAAACGCGGCCAAGCCAGACTTGATTCTGGTGGCACTGGGCACCAATGACGCGCACCTCACGCCAGCCTCGCTCGCGAGCGAGGCGCCGGCGTTGCAAGCCCTGTTGAAGCGATTGCGCAAGACCGGCGCTTATGTGGCCTGGGTAGGGCCCCCGAAGATCATGCGCGGCGACAACGGCGCCGTGGACTGGATCCGGTCAGCGGTGCCCAGTGCGGACTACTACGACAGCCGTTCGCTGCTCATTGGTCGAGGCCCCGACCGATTGCACCCCACGGTGCGGGGGGCCGCCGGCTGGGCCGCGGCGATCTGGAGATGGTTGCGGTAGTTGACACCAGTGGTGTCGGCCAGTAGTCTGGTTGGCATGAAAGCCCTGAGATCCGTGACGATGCGATTCTCCGAGGAGGATACGCGTCGTCTGCAGCGTCTAGCGTTTGAGATGTCGGCAGCCGATGGCACTTCCGTTAGCCAGAACGAAGTGCTGCGTCGACTCCTGAAAAAGGCCTGCCCTAATGCAGATGATGCCGCGTCATCGCGCGCAAAGAAACGGAAGTGAAGCGCTGGGTGTGTCAAGAATGTAGCGCGACGTGTCTCGTCGGGCCGGGGGCAACAGCGGATCAGGAAGAGACGTTTGCATCGGAGCGTGATGCACGTCTCAGTGGCTGGCAGAAAAATAGCTGTCCAGAGTGTGGGCTTTTTAGCAAGCGGTTGCTGGATAACGTGGAGTTAGCGAAGGTCAAAGATGTCTAATGTCGTATACATCGATTCAGAGTTCATTGAGGATGGTACGACGATTGAGATTATCAGTCTCGCGCTTGTACGCCCCAATAAGGAATATCTGTATCTGGCAAACGCCGACTGTGACTTGAGCCGCGCCAATCCTTGGGTGAAGGAGAATGTGATTCCAAAGCTCGGGCCGTTGCCAGTTCAACCGCGGTACACGGAGCATGCCCGGCAGATTGTGACGACCGCATCCGTCTCGCCAGTGGCGTTGCCGGTCTGGTGTACCCGGCAGGAAATGCGTCATCTGGTGAAAGAGTTCTCCGGTGAAAACCCAGAGTTTTGGGGGTACTTCGCAGACTATGACTGGGTAGCAGTGTGTCAGTTGTTTGGCACCATGATGGATCTGCCGAAGGGCTGGCCGTTCTTCTGCATGGATCTGAAACAGTCGCTCGTTGAGGCGAGGTTGGACCGCCAGCAGCCCGAGGACTCGAATGCGCATTGTGCGCTGCAAGACGCGCTGTGGATACGTCAGGCGCATCAGGAACTCGCGGAACTTCGGGGGACTGCTGAGTTCAGATTTTTGTGGATTTCCGGCCAAAGTCGTTTGAAGCCGCAGCAGGGTGACGCGGAATGAGGGAATGGCTGGGGATAGCGGCTAGCCACGGCTGGGCCTAGCATCATTCTTTTGAAGAGGATGCGATCGGCGGTACCGTAGACGACTATATGGGCACCGCAATTGAAACGCATGCCGCTTCGCATCGAGCTAGTGACGCCCCTGCGGAGATGGTGCAATCAGGCATCAGCATACGGCAAGACTTTTTTGAGGGTTTCACAGCAAGCGCAGAACCGGCCGAGGTGGAGCCAGAGCCCCCGAGCGAACTAGAGCGCAGTGGCGAGCGAGAGGCACTGCCGACCACTCGAAGGGGGTGTCACCAGGCCCTCTTGGAAATAAGTGAACGGCGCAAGCTCAACACTGGGCTTGTGAGAAAATCAGCTGAACGCGTGACACGCTTACTCGGTGGTTAGGTGCCACGAGTGGTAAGTTGTTCGTCGTGGACCTCGCAAAAATAGAAGCACGCCAAACTCAATTCGAGTCGCGTATCAAGCGATTGGAAGAGGAGAATCGCCGTCTCGGAGAGCGCGAGCGTTCCTCCCGTCAGGTAGCTGAGGAAGCCTTAAGTCTGGCGTCCGCGGCAACAAAGGGGCTGGCGGACCTACAAGAATCGCACGGAACGATGGTTGCCCAAGTCACTGCGGAGTGGCGGAACATTGACAAGGCCTGGCGTCAACTGGGCGAGGATCAGCAGCGCGAGTTCGATGTGCAGGGGCGGTACCGAGAACTGGACGACCGGCGGTACCAGTTGGTTTCTGATGAACTCGCGCGACTCAGCAAGAGCATGAGCGATCTGCGAGATGACTGGGAGGACGAGCCGACCGGGGTGCGCCAGTTGCGCAGCCTTGCCGTTCACGACAGCATCTACCCGGCGGATTCTCCGGAGCGTGTCACGTTGCACGACATCGCGCTGCCCATCACAAGTCGTCCGAAGTCCGCGTCTCATCCCATGATTGAAAGCGATGCTCCGCCAGCGAAAGCCGCGAAGAGTTACTACACGGCAAAGTTGCTCGGTGGAGTCGCGGCCATCATCCTGGCGTTCGCAGGGATGATCACGGCTTTCGGGGATTGCGTAACCAAGGTCAAGGGAGCGGGCACGGTGCAGGGGCCCGGGAAGTCTTCTTCTGTGCCCTAGCGGTCCGATGGCGACAGTTCGGACAGAGTGTCGGGCTCCATCCGACAAGGGTGGCATCTTCGATTGTGCGGAAAAGGGGGTACTCAGGACTCCCCGTGCCGGTGCCTTTCAGCAAAATGAGGCATTGCGCTGCGCACTGAGTGCAAGTCCAGACTTCGTATACGCCAATGACTCGAGCCATGCTTAGCCCTCCTCAGGGATAAGTCCGATTCGTGGACAACCTTCCGGGCCGCAGAGTTGGTAGTCGCTGATGGTGAACTTGAGTCCAGCAGAGTCTAGTTTCATTGGGACTTGGTGCTCCCGTTTCCAATCTCTCAAGTCGAGCCGCGCCACTCCTGTGGGTCGCGCGTCCAACCACGCACCCAGTCTACGCTGGTCCTCAGCACTGACGGTAACGATGCTGAGAGTTTCTGTGCAAGTCTCGGCGACACTGGCTGTCAGCACCGCCGAATCGACCGGTAGCTTCGACTGTTCTGCGAGATCAGCAACCTGCTCGCGGAACAATTGGGAGCGCAGAACCAGCTCTAAAAACCTGTCGGTCTCTTCTGCTGTCCTTAGCAACGCCTGCAGCCCAGAGATTTCACAACGTGCTTGCCAGAAAACGCCGGTTTTGGTGAGCGTTGGCATAAAGTAAATAGCTTGTTTTCGCCATTTCGGGCGATAGAGTGGAGAGAGGACAAGCAGAACCAGACTTTCGGATCGCTCCAGGGTAGCGCGTACGCCAATGTCGCGCAGAGCACTGATGGCATCCTCAATAGGCGTGAGCAGGCTGTCATCAACCTTCGTCGGATCCGAACGTATGATGGATAAATAGCGAGTAACTCTTGCGGTATTGAGCATGCTTTGCGTTGTACCACTGGTATCAGTGGTGCGCGAGCCGGATCTGATCGCCTAGGGTGAAAGCAACACCGGATTGGTGGCTGCCAGCGTGGCAGCCACCAACGGCGCAACAAACCTGCTATCGAGGTTGTCCAGT
>OBJS01000017.1_pt1 | contig 119703 bp, 114 predicted proteins | sample 1519851 | NCBI WGS metagenome assembly OBJS01 (sample SAMN03019806, study PRJEB22545) | beach sand metagenome | biome: beach; feature: sea beach; material: beach sand | place: USA: Municipal Pensacola Beach, FL | collected 2010-10-20 | depth 25-47 cm m
TCAGCAAAGGATCAAGAAAATCGGGCGCCCAACCGCGTTGGGGCGTATTGGGGTCTTGAACAACGATCCCGGGAACGGTGCTACATCCGCTCAGTACACCGAACATCACTATACCGAGCCATCGTCTGAAAAAAGACGCATCCATCATCGATCGTTATCCCTTCCCGTAGCCCAAATGCCGCATTTCTTGGAGTGATATTGACAAGCCTCATGCACATCTGCACCGAGAATCGACCCGCAACGCGCATTAGCGCAATCGAAGGCGCCAGTCCTCTACGGCCTGCGTGATCTCTTCCATTGCCTGATCAAAAGCTTGTGATTCTTTCCGAAACGGATCAGCGATCTCCCGGCTCCGCCATTTCCCCAACAAATGGACACGCCCCTGAAGGTAAGGAAACGCCTGTTCAATCCATTGTCGCTGATAGTGTTCCATCACCAATACCAGATCATGGCTCTGCGCCAGCGTCCGATCAAACTGGCGCGCCCGATGCCCCGAGATATCCAAGCCCTTCAGATCTGCGACTCGGACAGCTTCCGGGTGCGCCGCTGAACCCACCAGCGCGCCGATCCCAGCAGAAGATACATTGGAAACGCTATCCGTTCGGCGATTCAAGAGGACGGCCTCTGCCAGCGGGCTACGACAAATGTTGCCGCTGCACACCATCAGTACGCGAAACCTTCTGCTCGCCATGGTGATCCCGAGAATCCTCTTGGCTAAAATTTGGCCGAATCAGCCCATGCCGACAAAAAAGCCGGGCAAAAAAAACCGTCCGGCCCCAGTCAGGGCCGGCACAACGAACACGCCGTTCGCCGAACTGTTGTCGTCGTTATGACAAACTTAGTGAACGGCGTTATAGGTTTTATAGAAAAAGCGAGCCAAACCCATGGACGGCCCGCCCCGACGACTTCCTTCCGGGTATTGCCGCTCCACAACCCGACCCGTCACTCGGCGCGTCACTGTTTTGGTATTGGCAACCGGATCGGCGATGATCTGCTTTTTCCCGGGAAACACGTACACGGTCTTGCCGGTTGCCGGGTTGAAGTCGATACCCCAGCCCTTCGTTCCCGTACTCCCGACCTTGAACCCTGCCATCGCAGGACTTGCGAACATCGCCGCAGCGCCCAGCAACACGACACCGCTGATTACACTCTTGAACTTACGCATGACCCACCTCCAAGTTTGAGGATTGCCAAAGTCCGGACTCGACAACCGGATCAGGTGAAATTAAAGCCGAATCCAACCGAGACAGCCAGCTCTGTATCTGCATCAAACCGTTCTGTCACATTCACAGCGCCAACGGTGACCGTCAGCGGCAGCCAAGAATACGGCGCAACAGATACGGCCGCATTGACGAAGCGTCCTGTATATTCACCGATCAACGCCACCTGGGGCGTCAGGTACAGCGCACCGCTACCAAAAACGTTGACGCCCCCGTCATCCGGATCATTGAATACTTCCGTACCGGCCCCGATGGTCACGATACTGGCGAAGCGTCCGACCGGCACCATCTTCGAGTACGCTGCATAGTAGCTGGGATCATTGAAATCCTCCGCGCCACCCCAGACGCCGAACCCGTTCACGCCGACGGAAACCGCAGAATATCCCGGCAGATTCCGATGCACCTTGAACGAGAAGCCACCGGAATCCCCGAACGAGTCCTCGCTGTTATCACCAGTCAACGATGAAAACCCGACACCGAACTCAGCCCCGAGATACCGGTCCGGATCGCCGAGACCCACTGCAACCCCCATCGATGCATCAAATTCATCATCAGCAAAAGTCTGGCCAAATGCCCCGACCCCGACACTGCCCCAGCTACCACCAAACCCGACAGGTGTCTCGAGCGTGGGAGAGGCAAAGCTCTGTACTGCAATGATCGTGCTTGCCGCCTCGGGTGCTGACTGCGCCCATACCACAGAAGTCGCGCTCATCGCCAAGATGCCCGCTATTCCAAACCGATAGATATCCGCCGCCATTATCCCCTACCCCATACAAGACAGTCGTTTAAGCGTTATTTATACCGTCCCACCCAATTACAGGACCGTGCAGATCCTTTCCCGCCAGATTGGCATCGCCTGTTCTGCAATGCAACCTCCCGCGCGGCTTCGATCCATGTTCGCACGATACAAGAAGCTTGCTCAACACCAAAATGGTCACAAATTGCCCAAAAGGGGAAGAATGTGACGCTGCCGCGCACCCCCTCGAACGGTGCTTCCCGACTCGTCCCGACACTTGGCGACAGCCAGTCCCGCTTTACATGGCAGAGGATCTGTTCCATGATCCCGCACCAAATTGAAGCATGTCCTGCCCCGATTACTTACAGTTGTCGCGCCGCAGGGCTCACCGATGCGCATGTACGAACTACGCAATCCGGAGAAATGCCAATCTGCGCTTAAGATGCGGCGACACCGCCGTCGCATCTTCACACTGGCGCAATATCTGCACGCGATAATGCTCCTTGCATAGGAAGAACCGACGACCTAGTCTCCTGTAACAGCCATCCGACGTCGATTCCACTTAACACGCCTGAGAGGTGACCGCATGAATACCTCATCTTCCGATCTGGATATTCAGCTCGAACCCCTTCCTCGAGACCATCTCGATCAGCCACGAACCTTGGAATCAATGACGAGGCTCAGGACCGGCAAGCGCACACTGGATGTGATCGGCGCCTCGCTCTTGTTGATTCTCCTGGCGCCACTGATGGCATTGATCGCCATTCTGGTGCGGCTTAGCGGCCCCCAGGTCATATTCGCCCATCAGCGGGTGGGCCATTGCGGCAAACTCTTCCCCTGCTACAAGTTTCGCACCATGGTGCCCAACGCTCAGGAGGTTCTTCAGCGCCTTCTCGCCGACCGGCCCGATCTGCGGGCGGAATGGGAACGGGATTTCAAGCTCAAGGAAGACCCCCGCATTACCCGAATCGGCGGCTTCTTGCGGAAATACAGCTTGGATGAACTCCCGCAGTTCTGGAATGTCCTGCGCGGAGACATGAGCCTTGTCGGTCCGCGCCCGATCATTGCCGAAGAGTTGAGCCGCTACGGGCAGCATGCATCAGTCTACCTGGCTTCGCGCCCGGGTGTGACAGGGTTTTGGCAGGTGAGTGGTCGAAGCGACGTCGAATACGACGAGCGAGTCCGCATGGACCGGGAATACCACCACAATCAAAGCCTGCTCACCGATATTGGCATTCTGTTCAAAACGGTCACTGTGGTGATTCAACGACGCGGCGCTTACTGAACCAAACGCTATGCTGATTTCGACGCCAGAGCGAGGCCACGCGACTCTTACGCAGCGGCATTGAGCGCTTTACGCAGTCGGCCATAAAGCCGCATACACTGAGACTTGAGCTCGAGCCCTGTCCGAAGGGCTTTTTTGTTTGTAGCCTGGGAACGAGAAAGCATGACAACCAATCGAGGCCGAGTTCTGGTCGTGGGGGGCGCCGGCTACATCGGCTCGCATATGGTCAAATGTCTGAGCAGCCAAGGCTACATACCCGTCACGCTTGACAACCTCAGCCATGGCCATGCCGATGCCGTCCGCTTCGGTGAGCTGGTCGTCGGCGACATGGGTGATCGAGCCCTGCTCGACCGCCTGCTGTCCAAGCAACACTTCAAAGCCGTGTTCCATTTCGCCTCCCTGATCCAGGTGGCCGAATCGGTTCGCGATCCCGCGGCTTACTATCACAATAATTTCATCCTCACCAAGCAGCTCCTTGATGCGCTGGTGGATCATGGAATCGATCGATTCATCTTTTCCTCCACCGCCGCTGTGTACGGCATACCGACAACCGATCTGCTAACGGAAGACCATCCCTGCCACCCTATCAACCCCTACGGCCGAAGCAAGTGGATGATCGAGCAACTCTTGCAGGACTATGAAGTAGCCTATGGCCTCAAATCCGCCTCATTGCGCTACTTCAACGCTGCCGGGGCCGACCCGGACGACCGTCTGGGCGAACGCCATGACCCTGAAACCCATCTGATTCCGAGAGCGCTGCGGGCGGCCATGGGCACGGGGCCCGCGTTAACGATCAACGGGACGGATTATCCCACCGCGGATGGAAGCTGCATCCGCGACTATGTGCATGTCGGCGATCTGGCCGAGGCCCATGCCCTGGCACTCGCGCATCTCTTGAACGGCGGGCACAGCTGCCGACTCAATCTTGGCACCGGCCATGGCTATTCGGTGCTGGAAATTCTCGATGCCATTGAACACGTCGCCGGTTCGCCTGTACCCCGTACGGTCGGGCCACGTCGACCCGGCGATCCTGCACGATTGGTCGCCGACCCCACCACCGCCAAACGACTGTTGAACTGGACCCCGAAACGCAGCGATCTCGCTGTGATCCTGGAAGATGCGTGGCGATGGGAGAACCTTCAACATCAAAGCCATGCCGAGCCGGGTTAGGCTCGCCAACCCGGCTCGGCCATTTTCCCCCGTTCAGCTCACCGATTCTCGAGGCCTATTTGCCGCATGCCCTTCGTGCCGGTTCACGGGCACGAATCCGGGCAGAAAATTGGGCGTCATACGCGCGCCTATTTCGCGGATATGGCGCTGTCCATCAGTGCCATAGAAGAACAACAGCCCGGCGAAACGCAGATCCGGTTCAGCCACGATATCCGTCAGCCGCTGCTCCTCCCAAAGCGCGTCAGCCACGGTCAGATTGACGATTTGCGTTTGGCCTGGTCCGATCCATTCAACGTCGCTTCGCAACCCCGATGGCGCAACCGGATCGTAGCGGTCGGACTTTCGGTCCTGAAGCACCGCTGCGTCGACAAAACGTGCATAGCCGGTCACGAACTGGCCGATCCGCACCGGCTCGACCGACCGATTGGTCACTTGCAGCGTCAGATCCATCCGCCGAGCTGGCAGGTCGAAAAGTGCTCTTTCGACCTTGACGTCGACTTGCTGCTCAGACTCGGGCAGCGGGATCACCGGTGCCTCCACCTTCCCGGTCTGCAACGGAATCGTGATCTCATAGCGGTTGAATGACCACATCATCATGCCCAGCGTCACCCCGAGAATCGCCATCACGAAGGCCGTGCTGACTACGATGTCCTTGATGCTGATGAGCCGTCGCTCGGCTTCATGTTCACCAAACCGCTGAACGGTCACATAGCGCCGCATGATCACGGGTAAGCGCCGGAACCAATAGCCGACCCACAGCAGTCCCACAACGACCCAAAGCAGGTGAATCGACCACATAGAGGCCAGGCCATACCGCTCGACATCGACGGTCTCGCCATCCATCAGGGTGACGGTATTCGTGAAATCGGCCTTATCCCCCGTAATCTGGACGAATCGCGCCGGCCCCGATATCGGACCCGCCTCCCAGATGTTGATCAGCGGGTGAACATGCCACTCGCCTGGAACCCGGGCCTTGAGTCTGACTTCATACTCATAGAATTCACCACGCTTGAATGCCGTGGATTGATACTGCGGCATGCCGTTGACCGTGGCGTCCAAACGAATGAATACCGGACCCGGAACGCCGACATTCAGAAAGACCCATTCCTCGGGTTTAGCCACATAATCCGGCCAATGCCCCGATACCATGAACTTGCCACGGACCGTGACGATGTCGTTGACCTTGACTTGGGTGGGCTCGATCTGCGTATCGAACCAATGAATCGTCCGCATGCGGATTCCGGCCATCTGAGCGATCTCGCCGTGTCCGAATGCAACCGGCGGGACGAACGACCACATCAGTAGCATGAGGATGATCGGACGCAGGAAAATCTGACTGGTATGCTTCATGATTTGCCTCCTTTTCCCGCCTCAAACCAGCTTGCCGAGCCAGGATGGCCGGGCACCCTTGGAGCCGATCCATACGAACAGGTAATAGACCAGGATGGCAAAGAAGCCCGAAACGAAAGCACTCACCGGTGCAACATGGGTCCCAAAGGTGCGCAAGGTACCGGCTTCGATGATGCGCACGTATTCCGGCATCGCTGTCCGGATATACTGGAAGCCCATGTAATCGGCCAGCGTCATCACGTTATCGCCCAACTGCACGGGCATATGCATGGGCGCCACGACCGGCCAGTTCATGGCGGAGAAGAGCAAACCGAACAGAAACCCGCCAACCAGCCCAGTCACTGCAAAGCTTCGAGTGATGAGCAGGACCGCGTCCAGCACGACCGCCGCACCGATCCAGACCTCCGGCATGACCCAGTTCATGGGGAAAGCCGTAAAGACATGGAAATTGACATAGCGGCTGATGATCTGGGAAAGCCAGAAACCTAAAGCCAGGCCAGTTGCCGCAACCGGTAACTTGAAGTATCGCCAGAAGGCATAGGTCGCAACGGCGGGAAGGGCGAGGAGCAGGAGCGGCGTCAGAAGTGGCCACCAGCGCCGGTCACGCCAATCCATCCAGTAGCTCCAATCTCCGACCGTCAATGCACAGAGAAAAACCGCTGCGCCACCGATCAGAACGGATATCAGCGGAAAGAAAAATAAATCCGCATTGCGCCAGGCCTGTACCTGATCCTGAACGCTCAGGACCGCGCTCCCGCGTGGGGCACGGGAGGCGTCTGTCTGTTCGCCGGTATCGATTTGAATCGCCATCTCATCCTTCCTTGATATGAGGCCAACAATCGGAGCACGGTCCTCATCTCGCCGTCACCAGATCCGTCCAACCAAGCAGACGGGGAGCGAATGGGCGCTCCTTCGACCATTCGCTCCGGCGAGGTCGCCCGCTCAGTCGGTTAGGCCCATTTCCTTTTCCACCTCCTCCAGGCTGTACACCCGACTCAACTCATACATGCGCTGGATGCATTGAATGACGAAGCCAATCAGAAACACCAGAAAGAATCCAGCCAGCACGAAAAACCAATGCACGGGCGCCCCGAACAGTTCCTCGGCATAGAAAAAGGTGTGCGCCCATTCATTGAAGGCCACCACCGGCCCCGCCATCATGAAGCCGATAATCGCCAACGACAGCGGCATCGAAACGCGGTTGGCGAAATACGGTAGCCGGGTATGAACCCAGATCCACGCCATCACCAATCCACCCAATCCCGCTGGAATACCCAGATAGAATAGGAAGATATGCGTTGGCGTGAAGTCGGTATCCCGAATCACCACCTGATGCCAGGCCGCATCCGCTTCGGTCAACAACCCCAAAGCGGAGATGAGAGCAATCGCCGCCACCACGAGAATGCTGAACATCGCATAGAAGCGCCGCAGTTCATCGCGCGCCGGCAGATTGAGGATATCCCGATCACGGGTCATCCATAGCCAAAGCGCGCCGATGGCACCCAGCACCGGCAATCCGATGATTTGGACATAAAAGATCCGCATCCAGTAGGTCTGGAACTCATCGGAAAACGAATCGAGTCCGACGGACCAGGAAAAGGTATGCTGATACCACTTCACTAGAGCAATCACCCCAATGGCTATCGCCGTCACGCCAAAGGCCAGCCTCCACGGTGGGCGGGGTGCTTCCGTCGCTGCCTCGGATTTCTCCGGTACAGCGGTATTCATCACAGTACTCATGGGCCTGTCTCCTCTTGCTGTGAATGACCCTCTTTCCATGGGAAGAGGATTCGATCTATTTGTGCTTCCGGCTTGCGCCGGCGGACTCCGGTCCCAGGTGTTTGATTTCCAGCTCAGGGACCGATCCCGGGCAGTAGTCCGTGCTTTGATATATACGCCTGATTGAACGTTCGTTCAAGATCTTTCCAAAAGAAATCCGCGCGCAAAAAATCAACGGCCATCAAATCTTGCGTTCCCGACCTTCCCAATACGGATCGCGCAGAAAGCGCTTGTACAGCTTGCCGGTATCGAGGCGCGGCAATTCGACGGCAAAATCGATCGAACGGGGCAATTTGAACCGGGCTAGGCGCTCGGACGCGAAAGCCATCAGTTCTTCAGCCAGTTCGGGGCCTGGTGCAATGCCGTCCGCAGGCTGGATGACTGCCTTGATCTCTTCCCCCCACTCCTCGTTGGGAATCCCAAACACGGCGGCATCGGCCACTTTGGGGTGTTCCATCAACGCTTTTTCGATCTCCGCCGGGTAGATGTTGACGCCTCCCGAGATAATCAGATCTTTGGCGCGATCGCACAGAAACAGCCATCCATCGTCATCGACATACCCGATGTCTCCCACGGTAAACAGGCCATCCCGATGGCTTTCCCGGGTCTTGGCCGGATCTTTGTAATACTCGAACTCCCCAACCATCGATTTCATGTAGACATTCCCGGGCTCGCCTGCAGGCAAGGTATTTCCGGCGTCGTCGAAGATACGGATTTCCGTCCCAGGCCAAGGCCGGCCCACCGTGCCTGGTTTTTTCAGCCAGTCCTCGGAAGTCGCGATCGTCCCCCCGCCTTCGGTCGCGCCGTAATACTCATAGATCACCGGTCCCCACCATTCGATGAGCGCCTTTTTCGCCTCCACACCGATCGGCGCTGCACCATGGATGACGGCCCGCAGGCTGGACACGTCATATCGCTGTTTGACCGTATCGGGCAGTGCCAGCAGCCGATGAAACATAGTGGGAACCATATGGGTTGAAGTGATCCGGTGCGCTTCGATCAGGCGCAATGTCTCCTCAGCATCCCACTTGTCCATCAAGACCAGGGTGTGCCCCATATGAAGAGAAGCCGAGCCGAAACCGCCCGGAGCGGCGTGATAGAGCGGGCCCGTGACTAGATGCACCCCGTCGCCCGCACTGAGCTGAAAAAGCGCGCCCAGCATTCCCGCCATGCTGGCCACGACGTCGGGATTGCCGGGCATCAGGGGGCGCCGAACGCCCTTTGGCCGGCCGGTGGTGCCAGAGGTATAGAGCATCAACGTGCCGGCTTGGCGCTCGGCCGGCGGGGTTACAGGCTGTTCGGCCAAAAAAGCGTCATAACTGCGAAATCCCGGGATGTTGCCCACGGCAAAGCAGCGCGAGCGGTCATAGTTCAACGCTTCCACTGCCCTGATGGCCGCTGCCGCATGGCGCTCATGGGCGATAAAGGCCTTGGCCTCGCAATTCTCAATGATGTAGGCGACTTCGGGTCCGGTCAGGTGATAGTTGATCGGCGTCAGGTAAAGACCCGCCTGATGCGTCGCCAAGAAGATCTCGATCCAGGCAGGATCGTTATGCATCAACATGGCGATCCCATCCCGATATTGCAGTCCCAGCGACCGCAGGCCGTTGGAAAGCCGATTGCCGCGTTCATCAAGTTCTCCAAAACGCATGGATTGCCCGGCCGCATCGATCAGCGCAATCCTCGTCGGGTCGTTCTTCGCCTGTGCCCAAAATCCAGTCTTGACAGCCATGGCATCCTCCCAGGTTTGGCGTCCTTGAGCCGAGCGCCAACTCGGCATCATTGACATATAGTCCGAGGATCCCGCGCCTGCCAGGGCGGGATCACCTCATCCCATGTGCCCCCCGAACGCGGCCAGTCTTGGCAGCCCTATGGCCATCCGTTACGCTTTGCCGGTCAGCCCAAGCGCGGTACCCAGTGGGTGCCTTCCTCCATCCCTATCACATATGGATGACCTCATATGGCTCAAACCCGCCTGTTCACCTCCGAATCCGTGTCCGAAGGGCATCCAGACAAAGTCTGTGACCAGATTTCCGACGCGGTACTCGATGCCATCTTGGCGCAGGATCCGGCTGCTCGGGTTGCCTGCGAAACACTGGTCAAGAACAATCTGGTCATGCTGGCCGGCGAAATCACGACGAACACTCACGTCGAATTCGATCAAATCGCCCGGGAAGTTATTCGTGAAATCGGCTACACCGATGAAATGGGTTTCAGCCCAGACAGCTGCGCCGTGCTGACCGAGATCGGGCGGCAGTCACCAGACATCGCGCAAGGCGTCGATGAAGGCCGCGGGCTGGATCTGGATCAAGGCGCGGGCGATCAGGGCTTGATGTTTGGCTTTGCCACCAATGAAACAGACGTCCTGATGCCCCTACCCATCACCTTGGCCCATCGCCTGGTGCAACGCCAATCCGAAGTGCGCAAGAACGGAACCCTGTCCTGGCTTCGCCCAGACGCGAAATCCCAGGTGACGGTGCGGTACGATGCCGGTCAACCCATTGGGATCGATGCCGTGGTGCTCTCCACTCAGCATGCTCCTGGCATCGACCACAACATGCTGGTCGAAGCGGTGATGGAAGAAATCGTCAAACCCGTCCTGCCTGCGCACTGGCAGGACAAGAGCGTCAAGTACTTCGTCAACCCGACCGGAGCCTTCGAGATCGGTGGTCCGGTCGGCGACTGTGGACTGACCGGCCGCAAGATCATTGTCGACACCTATGGCGGCATGGCCCGACACGGTGGAGGCGCCTTTTCGGGCAAGGATCCGACCAAGGTCGACCGATCCGCGGCCTACGCCGCGCGCTATGTGGCCAAGAACATCGTAGCCGCGGGTCTGGCCCAGCGCTGCGAAGTCCAAGTGTCCTACGCCATCGGCGTGGCCGAACCCACTTCCATCAGCATCGACACGTTCGGCACCGGCACGCTGCCTGAAGACAGGCTGGTTACCCTGGTCCGCGAGCACTTCGATCTGCGTCCACGGGGGCTGATCCAAATGCTGAACTTGTGCCAGCCCATCTTCCTGTCCACCGCAGCATATGGTCATTTCGGTCGCGAGGAACCCAATTTCACCTGGGAACGAACCGATAAGGCGGCCGCCTTGCGCGACATGGCCGGTTGATCCGTCGTCGAAACGCCTTCAACGGTCGATCCACAATGCCTGTCGCCGCGCTGCTGCGCAGCGACAGGCACTCTGCCTTCTCGAAAACATTCAGCACCCGACGTTCAGCGCATCGCGCCGACCTCTCGGAACTATTCCACCGCCGACGATCGGCCGCTATACTCCGGATCATTCCGAGGAGCGCTGCAAGGCTCGGCTGCAACGGCCCTGCCCCAGGCTCGGAAGCGGTTCAACGGCGCTCTCCGACATCCAACCCGCTGGCGGGGTCTCATACGGATGACGGCGAGCACCTCGCCTTGCCCGTCTCGCCAGCCAATGCATGGAGACACCCATGAGTCATTTGGCTGAAGCTTCTGAGCCCGATTACGCCGTTGCCGATCTCGGTCTGGCCGACTGGGGACGCAAAGAGATCCGCATTGCAGAAACCGAAATGCCTGGCCTGATGGCGATCCGCGAGGAGTATGCCGCCAGCCAGCCGCTGCGTGGCGCGCGCATTACCGGTTCATTGCACATGACGATCCAGACTGCTGTTCTGATCGAAACGCTGCAAGCCCTGGGCGCGCAAGTACGCTGGGCCTCATGCAACATCTTCTCGACACAGGATCACGCCGCAGCCGCCATCGCGGCGACCGGGACTCCGGTCTTCGCCTATAAGGGCGAAAGTCTGGAAGAATACTGGGCGTTCACCCATCGCATCTTCGAATGGCCGGATGGCGGCCATTCCAACATGATCCTGGATGATGGTGGCGATGCCACCTTGTTGCTGCATCTGGGCAGCCGTGCCGAAACGGACCTTGCCGTGTTGAATCACCCGACAAGCGAGGAAGAGCGCGTTCTGTTCGCGGCGATCCGGGCTCGATTGGCCGCCGATCCGACTTGGTATTCCACGCGTTTGGCGCACATCCAGGGTGTAACCGAGGAAACCACGACCGGAGTCCACCGACTCTATCAAATGCACGAGCGTGGCGAGCTGAAATTTCCCGCCATCAATGTCAATGATTCGGTCACCAAATCCAAGTTCGACAACCTGTACGGCTGCCGTGAATCGCTGGTCGATGGTATCAAGCGCGCCACAGATGTCATGGTGGCGGGCAAGATCGCCGTGGTGTGCGGCTACGGGGATGTGGGCAAAGGCTCGGCGCAAGCCTTGCGCGCCCTGTCGGCCCAGGTCTGGATCACTGAAATCGACCCCATCTGCGCACTCCAGGCCGCCATGGAAGGTTATCGCGTCGTCACCATGAACGAAGTCGCTGATAAAGCGGACATCTTCGTGACAGCAACGGGCAACTATCATGTGATCACGCATGATCACATGGCACGGATGAAGGATCAGGCCATCGTCTGCAACATCGGACACTTCGACAACGAAATCGATGTCGCCTCGCTGGAACAGTACCAGTGGGAAGAGATCAAGCCCCAAGTCGACCATGTGATCTTCCCGAATGGCAAACGCATCATCCTGCTGGCGCAAGGCCGTCTGGTCAATCTCGGCTGCGCCACCGGGCATCCGTCCTATGTCATGTCTTCAAGCTTTGCCAATCAAACCATCGCGCAGATCGAGCTGTTCACGCGTGGTCAGCATTACCCGGTCGGTGTCCACACTCTTCCGAAGCATCTGGACGAAAAAGTTGCCCGACTGCAGCTGAAGAAGCTCGATGCCAAGCTGACCGAGCTTACCGATCAGCAGGCTGCCTACATCGGTGTTCCGAAGGATGGCCCCTACAAGGCCGATCACTACCGCTACTGAGCAAGGGGCGAACACCATGGGCGGCAGCCAAGCGGATACGGCTCTTTCCACGCTGAGCTTCGAGTTTTTCCCTCCCAAGACGCCAGCCGGGATGAGCAAGTTGCTGGATACGGCAAGTCGCCTTGCAGACCTGAAGCCGGCTTATTTTTCGGTAACCTTCGGCGCAGGGGGATCCACTCGGGAACGAACGCTGGATACGGTGCTGACCTTGATGCAGGAAACAGGTATCGAGGTCGCACCCCATCTCTCGTGCATTGGAGCGACCACTGACGGATTGCGGGAGATCCTGCGTCGATATCAAGACGCCGGCATTCGCCGCCTGGTCGCCCTACGTGGCGACCTGCCTTCGGGCATGGGTGATCCCGGCGCTCTTCGCTATGCCCGGGATCTGGTTCGCTTCATTCGGAGCGAAACAGGCAATCACTTCCATATCGAAGTCGCCGCCTATCCGGAAATTCACCCCCAGGCCCAGAACGCACGGGATGATCTTGCTAACCTTTGCGACAAGGTGCGGGCGGGTGCCGATGGCGCCATCACGCAGTATTTCTACAACCTCGATGCCTACACCCAGCTGATTGCGGAAGTCCGCGCATCAGAACTCGACGTGCCGGTCACACCAGGCATCATGCCCATCCTCAACCATGCCCAACTGGCGCGTTTTTCCGATTCCTGCGGCGCCGAGATTCCGCGCTGGATTCGCAAGCGCCTGGAAGGATTGGAATCCGATGAGCAAGCGCTCCGTGCCTTCGGTCACCAGGTCGTCACTGACCTTTGTCGCCGATTGTTGACGCATGGCGCGCCCGGACTTCATTTCTATACGCTCAATCAAGCCGAACCGACACTACACATCTGCCGGGAACTGCAGTCACTCACCATCGCCAATTGACCCTCAACCTTTTCTTCGAAGCCGCCGATAGCCAGTCAGGGCCTCTGAACACGAGGCGTTCGAGTGATGCAACAAGGCCGATGACATGACTGCTCTGGTATGGCTGGTTCCGGTATTCACGCTCGCGATTGGTTTGGCCATCGGGCGCCTGCTCGGGCGCGCTGGATCGGCATCGACAAAACTAACCGACGCCATCGGACCGTCATCCGCTTCGGACACCCAAGCACGCTGGCTGGCGCTCTATGCACTGGCAAGCGGAAACCGTGATCGGGCGCGTTTTATCCTTGAGCAGCGCATTAACAGCAATAGCCGTCCTCATCCGGATGACTGGATCATGCTGCTCGACATTCTGCATACCAATGGCGATCGGGACCCATTCGATGCACTGGCCAAGCGCTACGGCGAAAAATCAGGCGTCACCCCTCCGGAATTCAATGAATGGCGCCAGCTCCATCCCGAGTGCTCAGGTCTCAATCGGCGGCATGCCAAGCTGCTCGAGATTTTCTCCAGCCTCGGAAACCGCGATGAGCAGCGCAAGCTGATGACCGGCCTCGCTTGCGAATCCACCAAGCCGGGTCGACCGGGCTTCACGCTGGCTGAAGCCGAAGAACTGCTCAAACTGCGCATTCGACTCAATCCCAAGCCGGCAACTCAGCTTGCCCTGACGCAGCCGCATACCCTGTCGACAGCAGCTATCAAAGACGATGGCACAGGCACCGCAAAAAGCCCTGCCGTATCGGCAGTCAACACGGCCACCGGCAATATCATCCCGCCACGATCAACCCTCGGCCGGACAGGAACACACCCGACCCAAGTCCCATCGACCCCGTCTCAGACGGACGATCCGCGGTGCGCCCTCGAGCGACAGTTCCAACGAATTTCCGACAAGATTGCGGAAACCTGGCCAAACAGCGAATGCGCCCGTTACATTGATTCCCTGCTGGTGGATACACGCGGTGGACGGCAGGGCTTTCCCGCGGAGGTCATGTCGGAACTTTTCTTGCTCCACGCACTGATGGAAGCGCACAATCCCGCCCAACGGGATCCTTGGGATGTTTCCGCCCGCTAGACCGTTCCGGAAGGTGCCGCTTGCTGCGCATTGTCCATTTGACCGACCCGCATCTTCCCGCCCACCCTGAGCAAAGCGTCTTTGAGCGCGACGCTGACCGATCTCTCCAGAGCATCCTTGCCGCCACGCGGCGACCCCGGCCGGATCTACTGATCATGACCGGAGACCTGAGCGATACCGGGGATGTACGCGCTTACCGGCGATTGCGCGAGTTGATTCGAATCGCGCCCTGTCCCGTCCTTGCACTACCCGGAAACCACGATGATCCCGAGCCGATGCGCCGTGAGCTCGGAAGCGCGTATTGGGGCGTGGGTCGAATCATCGAAACAAGAGGGTGGCGCATCATTGGCTTGTCGAGCCACTGGCCCGGCCATCCGGGCGGGCGCTTGGGAATGCGCCAACTCAAATGGCTGGCTCATCGCCTGCGCGAAACTCACGAAACACCCACGCTCATCGCCTTACACCACCCGCCCATTCCGACCGCAAGTCGTTGGCTCGATGCCATGAACCTGCAGGATGCTCCGTTGTTCCGCGCATTGCTGAAGGGCCACCCTCAAGTCAAAGTCGTGCTATTTGGCCACGGCCATCAGCCATTCGATAGCCGTCACGGCCCGTGCCGCTTCTTGGGAACGCCTTCGACACTGAGGCAGTTTCTTCCGCGTCAGGACCGACCCATCTGGACGGATCAACCCGGGGGATGGCGCCGGCTGTGGTTGTCCGCGAGCGGACAAATCCACACCACACTCTCAACCCTCGATCCAACTCGAGTGCACGGCAACTTCATACTTTCTTAACAGTTTGCAAACTAAACTCTCGCTAATGCAGAATGAATCTGAAAATTCAGTTTAGTGGCAATCAACAACAAACCTGATCCTTGTTCATGAGGGAGATGTGGATGCGACGCCGTTCATTCTGAAAGGAGGATCGGCGGACCCATCGCTTTGTATGGCCCTTTTCATCGCTGAATGCATCAGCAACGGCCTCACGGGAAAAAACCTGCATCGACAAACCGAGCCCCCCATTCAAGACATCTGGTTTGGGACCGATACCGAAAAAGGGATCCCGCTCTTGCAGAGACGGAATCGGCCAAACCCCGGAACAGGAGCAGCCACCCATGGGAAAAGTCGTCTTCTTCAACCTTCCCGGCGCCACTGGACATATCAATCCGGCGGTCGGAATCGTCTCCGAACTCGTCCGTAACGGCGAAGACGTAATCTTCTATTCCGACCCTGCATCTTCCGCCAAATTCAGCGCGCTTGGCGCCCAGGCGCGAGATTACCGGCGGTGGTCCAGCTACAACCATGACCCGGAGATCGCGGCCGACCTGCCATCCATTGGCATCGAACTGTTCGAGATGACCGAGCAATGCCTGTTGGGATTGCTCGCCGAACTGCAGGAGATTCGTCCGGACTACATCATCTATGACAGCTGCGCCCCATGGGGACCGATCCTGGCCGATCGGCTCGGCATCCCGTCCATTAAATTCGTCACCCATGTGCTGTTGACCGGTCGCATGTCGCTCGATCCACGATTCTGGATGAATCGTGACATGCTCTCGATGATCCGTCGGAACTATCGGCTCGACAGCCGTATTCGCGGCATGAAGCTGGCGATCGGTGCCCGACGGCGCCTGCGGGACATGTTGGTGAGCCTTGGCCTTCCCAGCCACGGCATGGTGCGTGACACCCTGCAGATTTTCCGGCGCCCGAAGGAGCTGACGATCTGTGTCACCTCCGCACGCTACCAGCCCTTTTCCGCCCAGATGCCCAACAATATCCATTTCGTCGGTGCGTCGATTCCAGACAACCGGGACGATACGGCTTTTGACCGCCCGGGGCATTCGTCCGTGCCCATGATCTACATTTCTCTGGGCAGCGTGCACAACCAGAAGCTGGATTTCTACCGGGACTGCATCACGGCATTTGCCGATACGCCCTATGAAGTCGTAATGTCGGTCGGAAAACAGACTCCCATCGAAGATCTCGGTCCGCTGCCCACGAATATTCACGTTCGATCTTGGGTCCCGCAGATCAAGGTGCTCCAGCAAGCCCGCCTGTTCATCAGCCATGGCGGCATGAACAGCATCAATGAAAGTCTTTATTTCAATGTTCCGCTGCTCATGGTGCCTCAACAGATCGAGCAAGCCTATAGTGCACGCCGCATCCAACAACTGGGCGCCGGCCTATGCCTGCGCCCGGATCGCGCTTCCCCACACCGTCTACAGATGATGAGCGAGCAGATCCTGACCAATCCGTCCTATGCGCAACAAGCTGCATCACTGGGCGACTCGGTAAGAGCAGGGGGACACCTCCGGGCTGTGCAACTCATCCTGAGTCATATTCAGACTACCGCCCAGTCGAGTGATCGTGAGCTCGCCGCTTGACCGGCGCTAAAAACGTCGATATCTATGGCAGGATGGCTGACCATGGCCCCGCTGATCGGCCGTCCCGCCCCAACTTTTAATAAAAATCAATTTTAACTATAAAATAAACTGTTTCTTTTGCGCGAGACCACCATGAATCTGCCGATCGATCCGAATTTTCCCTTGCCCGGGGAGGATGCCCCTTATCGTTCCCACATCGATAACCTCGCGGCCCGCCCCGTGTTCATCATGGGACTGCATCGCTCTGGAACAACTTTTCTGTATGACTCGGTGGCCCGCTGCTTTCCCTTGGCCAATCTGAGTCTGTACCACCTGTTCTACTACGACCGCCTGCTCAAGAACCATCTGGAAGGGGGCGAAGCGCAAGACCGAAAAACGCTGAACACCCTGTTCCGGCGGCTCGGCATTACCGACCGCAAGCTCGATGCGGTCTATGTGGATGATCGCATGGTGGAGGAATACGGCTGGATGCTGCGCAATCATAGCTACAGCATGAAAGTGACTCGCCGGAACCAGGCCGTTCTGGACGAAATGTGTCGCAAGCTGCAGTTCGTCACCCCAGGCGCTGAAGCCGTTCTCTTGAAAAATCCTTGGGATACGGGCAATGCGCGCAGCATCCTTCAGTGGTTTCCGAATGCCCGATTCATCTACATCACGCGCGACCCGATCTATATCCTGAACAGCCAGATCAACGCGGCGATTTCCCTGCTGAGCGGCAGCCAGCCCTTCCAGACCTTACTGGTCGATAACTTCAAGACTGTCTTTGGCAAAGGCGGACTTTACCTCGCCTATGGCCTTTGGAAACTGACCAGAGGCGTGAAGCGATTGACCGGCGACCGCCCATTCGAAGCTGTGATACGTCCCTTTGCCGCGCGGGCGGTCGAAACTCAGCTCCAAGCCTATTATCGCGATCTTGAGGAACTGCCGGCCGAATCCGTCTACGCTCTGGACTACCAGTCGTTCAATGAACGCCCGGAACATCATCTACGTGAGCTGTCGGCTTTCCTGGATCTGCCGTTCGTCACCGAACCCTCAGACATCAAACCACAACCCCGCAAAGGTCACCTCAAAGGCCATCTCGAGGATTACGAGCCACGTTTCATGAATCGCCTGAAGCGCCGCATCCCGCAGCTCGAAATGCAACGCCGAGCCTGACTGGTGAGGCGCCCGCATGACTCTCTTATGTCACAGGAGCGGGCCCGAAAACACGCGTCCTGGCGTCGATATACGGTTGCACTTATCGCGCTTGCCGGGTTTGTCCTTATCGGGGTGACGCTGGACGACGCCGTTGGAACAGGCCAGATCCGTGATGCCTTGACGTGGATTCGCAGCCGTCATACGGCCATTTCGCCGATCGGCCCGCTGGTTTTCTGGCTGTTTGGCACATTGACCATCGTCGCCAATATTCCCACTGTTGTCGTGATTGCCTGCGCTTCTGTGCTCTACGGCAGCCTTGGCGCCGCAGTGATGGGGATGACCTGCCTGCTCACAGCCTCGATCGTCATTTATGCGGTGAGTCAGGCTGTGGGGCGATCACTGATTGCGCCGCACCTGAACCGATTTCTTCCTTTACTGGAACGACATTTCCAGGCCAAGGGACTGCGAACCGTCACTTTGGTCCGGCTGACGTTCTTTGCCCTGCCGCCGACCAATTGGGCCTTGGCGGTCATGAACATCGGCCTGCGCGAATACCTGATTGGGACCTTCCTGGGCTCGATTCCGCATGTCTTGATGTGGGCCTGGATCGGCGCTGCGGCCCTTGACATGGTCACCGGGCAAAGCGCGTTTTCCTGGCGGGCGCCAGAGGTCTGGGGCCCACTCACCGTCGGTGGAAGCGTGGCCATCCTGACTGTCCTCATCCAACGGCGTGCAGCTCGGCTGTCCACTTGACCCTGCCGCCCAGGTGGAGGAGCCTGATCCCTTGGGCTAGCCCGAGAACATCGCTATGACGCATACCGCCCCTGCCAACCGGCTGATCCACGAACACAGCCCCTATCTGCGCCAGCACGCCCACAATCCCGTCGATTGGTATCCATGGGGAGCGGAAAGCCTTGCGCTCGCCGTGCGTGACAACCGGCCGATCCTCCTGTCCATCGGGTATTCGGCCTGCCATTGGTGTCACGTGATGGAACAGGAATCATTCGAAGATCCGCAGACCGCCGCGCTGATGAATGCGCTCTTCGTCAACATCAAGGTGGACCGGGAAGAGCGGCCTGATCTGGATCGCGTCTATCAATTGGCGCATCAAATCCTGACGCAACGCAGTGGCGGCTGGCCGCTCACGGTCTTTCTTACCCCGCGCGACCACATGCCCTTTTTCGCCGGCACCTATTTTCCGCCCGAACCACGCCACGGACTCCCCGCGTTTCGGGAGTTGCTAACCCTTCTGGCGCGTTTCCATCGAGAGCGCGGCGAAGAGATTCACCAACAAAACACCGACCTCGCCGACATTCTCCAGGCGCAAATCGCATCAACCCAAACGCACACGCTCGATGCGAGCTTGGTGTCCGCGGCTGAAGCATCGCTCCTGGACTGGATGGACCTGGAAGACGGCGGTTTCGGGCAAAGCGCCAAATTTCCCAATGCCCCGGCGCTGAGACTCCTGCTGCAGCGCACCCCGGCGTTAAACGGCCAGGAACGCGATGCAATCGCGCGGGCAGCTGTGCACCGGAGCCTCGATGCCATGGCCCTGCGGGGACTTTGGGATCATATCGGCGAAGGATTTTTCCGGTACACCATTGATGCGCATTGGCAGATTCCGCATTTCGAGAAGATGCTCTATGACAACGCGCAACTGCTGGCCCTGTACAGCGAAGCTGCAACCACATTTCAGGAGCCCCTCTATCGGGATCGAGCGCTCGGTATCGTCCGCTGGGCCATGCGCGAACTGTGCAATCCGGGCGGCGAATTCTACACCAGCCTGGATGCGGACAGTGGCGGGGAGGAAGGGGCTTATTATCTGTGGAACCGCCAAGACGTTGAAACCGCGCTACCTCAACGGTTGTGGGCGTGTTGCGCGCCAGCATGGGGACTGAATGCCGCTCCGAATTTCGAGAACCGGGCCTGGCACCTGCAACTCCAAGCGCCGATTGGCGTTCTGGCCCAGGAATTGGGGCTCCCGCCTGATCAGTTGATGGCCGACTTGTTAGAAGCCCGGAATATTCTTCGGCCGCTGCGCGACCAGCGTCTCTCCGTCCATCGTGATGAAAAAATCCTGACCGGCTGGAACGGCCTCATGATCTCGGCGTTAGCCCTTACGGCACGCAAGCTCGGCGTACCAGAACTTGCCGAGACGGCGTTGAACAGTTTGCGCGCACTCCGCGCCGCTGTGTGGCGCGACGGCCGACTGCTCGCGGTTCACGCCGGCGGTGATGCATACCTTCCCGCGTATCTGGACGACTATGCGTTCCTGGCCGATGCAGCCTTGGGCGTGAGCGAAGCCTGCGGCTCTGCAGAGGCCCTGCATTGGGCCATCGAATGGGCTGAAGCCTTGATCTCCCATTTTCAGGATATTGAAAATGGGGGATTTTTCTTCACAGCCCACGACCATGAAGCGCTCATCCACCGCCCCAAACCTTTTGCGGACGAAGCGACGCCGGCAGGCAATGCGGTTGCTGCCCGCACTCTCCAGCGCCTCGGATGGATTCTGGCCGAACCGCGCTATCTCGTGGCAGCAGAGTCCACGTTACAAGCAGGCGCCGAGAGCATGCGCCGGATACCGCATGCCCACGCGAGTCTGGCACTGGCGTTGGAGGAGTTCCTCCATCCCCCCACACTCATCGTGCTGCGCGGCGCGACGTCCGTCACACAGGCGTGGCAACAGCGAATCCAGGCCGTGAAGACCGCGGCGGTGATGATTTTCGCCGTTTCGGATCCGGCCGACGATTGGCCGGATGCCTTGGCCGCTAAGCCAGCGCACGGGAAGATCTGCGCGTATCTGTGCCGGGGCACGCAGTGCGAAGAAGCTCCCTATCATGATCTCGCAGCCTTGTTGGAGCGTCTCACCGCTACGCCGCAGGATCGGGCGACATCCGGTCGCGTCTGAGCTGGTCGTTCAAATGCCGGATTGCGGCAGCCAATCCTGAAGAGAAACCGTCTGTACGCCATCTCCGCGGCTGTGTGCATAGAGTCGATCGAAGGGTTGCCGATGGCGATGATAGACGCCAAAACCGTGCACTCCGACGAACCAGCGAGACCATGGGCCGACGAAGCGATATTTCGGCTCCAGCGGCTCCTCATCGTAAGCGCTGAACGTCGCCAGCACCGCACCAGCGCCTGGATGGGCGGCTTCGGATAGCACGCCGACACGACGCGGCACAGGATCGCGAAGGTTCACGTAGTGGACATAGCGCGGCCCATCGGGCCACCGACTCGTCGCCCCACCGGCGGTTTCCACGCGGACGCGACGCAGAGCGCCTGCCAACTGCACCGCCGTCATGCGCTGCGCCATGATCCTGCGTGCCTGTTCCAACGCGTTGCGCAAATGAATCGCGCCCTGACTGTTTGCTTTGAGATGAATTTCGCTGCCTGCCCCCAAGCGCATCACGATGCTCTGTGTCAAGGTCGCGACCGGTGGGCTCTCCACCCCCAGACGAGCATCGTGGATGGCATCCGGAACTCGCCCCCCCTGGGTCGCGTTATAAACGGCGACGACGGGAGCGCCGGTCTGCTGAGCCAAAAGATGCAACTCCGGCAGAGTCCAATCGACCTGGTGATTGGCGCCGTTGACATAGACCAATTGCCGGTTGCCGGAATCGAACGTGCGCGGATCAGTCACTGCAGGAATGTCATCCAAGCCAATACGGGCTGGATCGTAGAGACACGCCTGCGCCCCCATCCATGCCCCGTCATAGGCGCTGTTCCATCGCCCGCCGGGTAACGCCGCCGGGTCAGTGCATAGCAATGCGCCGTGCCGGGCCGGACGATATTCGGTGGACAGGAGATAGAGCAGCCCATATCCAAGCAAAAGGAAAGCTGCCCATCCCAGGATGCGTATCATGCAAGCGCCTGTATGCCCGATTCAAAGCAGGTCCATCCCAAACGCGTCCCGGAATCTGGTCTCGAACTCCGCGAAATCAAATCGATGATTCTGCGTGCCCGGATGTGCGATCTTGATCGCACCCATCAGTGAAGCAATCCGGCCGGTAAGCGCCCAGTCCAATCCCCGCTGCAAACCAAAGATCAAACCGGCCCGATAGGCGTCACCGCAGCCGGTCGGATCACGCAATGCATCAGGGCGCGCTGGCGGAATGGCGATTTCCTTACCATCGGCATAGATCGACGATCCTTGAGCACCCCGGGTCACGATCACGGCATCCACATGCCCGGCAAGCCGTTCCAGGGAATGCCCCGTGCGCTCCTCGAGCAGCGCCGCCTCGTACTCGTTGACCGCCACCCACGTCGCTTGGTCGATAAAGCCCATGAGGTCGCCGCCGTTGAACATCGGCAGTCCCTGGCCCGGGTCGAACAGGAAGGGAATACCGGCTTCAACAAATTGCCGTGCATGCGACAACATGCCTTCGCGCCCATTCGGGGCCACGACCCCCAGCGTAACGGACTCATCGGCACGAACCGGATTCTCATGCGCATGGTTCATGGCGCCCGGGTGGAAGGCCGTGATCTGATTGTCATCGAGATCGGTGGTGATGTAGGCCTGCGCCGTATAGGTATCCGGGATCTCGAGGATATCGCGCTGGTCGATCCCACACCGTTCGAGCCAACTGCGGTAGGACGCGAAATCCTTGCCCACCGTCCCCAAAGGCCTGCCCTGTCCACCCAGGAGGCACAGATTGTAAGCAATGTTCCCGGCACATCCACCGAACTCACGGCGCATCTCTGGAACCAGAAACGACACGTTGAGCATGTGCACCTTGTCGGGAAGAATGTGTTCCCGGAAGCGCTCGGGAAAGACCATGATGGTATCGAAGGCAAGTGAGCCGCTGATCAAGGCGTTCATGGGGGATCCTAACGTTCGTTGATTCAAGCCGAAGGATTCTGGGTCGGCCGAGTCGGCACGTCCCAGCGCAAATCGAGTTCGCGAGCCGCCCGCACCTCGTCGAGGCGCCGCACCGGCAGGTGATGCGGCGCCTCGCGCAACCGTTCCGGCGCTGCATGCGCCTCGTCGAAGATCGCCGCCATGGCCTCAACGAATCGATCCAGATCCTGCTTGCTCTCCGTCTCCGTCGGCTCAATCAGCAAACACTCCGGCACCAGCTGCGGAAAATAAACCGTGGGCGCATGAAAGCCGTAGTCGAGCAGGCGCTTGGCGACATCCAGCGCCGTAATGCCCGTCTGGGCGGTCAAGGGTTTGAGACTGAGTGTGAACTCATGGCTAGCACGCCGTGCCGGATAGGCCGGTTGGTAGCCCACAGCGCCCAAGCGGGCAAGCAGGTAGTTGGCGCTCAAGGTCGCGTAGATGCCGACGCGCGACAATCCTTCCGCGCCCAGGAGCCGGGCATAGACATAGGCGCGAAGAAGCACGCCCGCGTTGCCCATGAACGTCGACAGTCGACCAATGGTCTGGGGACAATCGGTTCGTCCGGCCCAGCGATAGCCTTCCCCTTCCCTGCAGACGAAGGGAATCGGCAGGAAGGGCCTGAGGCGCTCACCCACGCCCACGGCGCCGGCGCCCGGCCCGCCGCCGCCATGCGGCGTGGCGAAGGTTTTGTGGAGATTGACATGAACCACATCGAATCCCATGTCCCCGGGCCGAACCTGTCCCAGAATGGCGTTGAGATTGGCTCCGTCGTAGTACAGCAGCCCGCCGGCTTCATGCACAAGTTCAGCAATCTCGACGATGCGCCGCTCGAACACCCCCAATGTCGACGGATTGGTGAGCATGATCGCCGCCGTATGGGGCCCCACCGCTGACCTCAGCGCCTCCAGATCCACGTCGCCGGCCGAATCGGTCGGAATCTCACGCACCGTGTAGCCGCACATCACCGCAGTCGCTGGATTGGTGCCGTGCGCGGCGTCGGGCACGAGCACCTCGGTCCGCGCCAGATCGCCTCGCGCACGGTGGTAGGCCCGAATCATTGCCATGCCGGCGAGTTCGCCCTGAGCGCCGGCCATGGGCGTCAGAGATACCGCCTGCATGCCGGTCACCGCCTGAAGCGTTTCCTGAAGTTCATACAGGCAGGCCATGAACCCCTGTCCTCGCGAAACCGGCGCGAGGGGGTGGCGACTCAGAAAACCGGGCAGCATCGCCAGGGTGTTGCAGGCCCGCGGATTGTACTTCATGGTGCAGGAACCCAGCGGATAGAACTGGGTGTCGATGGAAAAGTTGCGCTGAGACAGGCGGGTGTAGTGCCGGACCACCTGCAACTCGGAAACCTCGGGCAGCTGAGGTTGCTCGCTACGGCGCAGCGCAGGAGGCAAATCATCCCAGGACTCCGCGACCGTCGGCGTCTGTGCAAAGGCCCGCCGGCCCGCCGCCCCCTGCTCGAAAATCAGCGCCGGGCTGTCGGTTGCCCGTGATTGCATGCTTGAGTCCAACACGGGTCAACTCTCCAGAATGTCGGCCAGCGCCGTGCCATAGCGGGCCAGGTCGGCTTGTGTACGCGTCTCGGTTGCACAGACCAGAAGCGCATTGCCCAATTCGGGATACGCCTCGGAAAGATCGAAGCCGCCGAGAACACCGGCACTGGCCAGTGCCTCCAGCACAGGCGCCACAGGCTGTGGCAGTGTCAAGACGAACTCATGGAAAAAGTGACCCCCGAACCGCAGCTCGACGCCGGGTATGGCGGCCAGCTGACTGGCCAATGCCGTTGCCCGCGCGTGGCTGGCCAGCGCGGCGCGGGCCAGGCCTTCAGAGCCCAACAAGGCCATATGGATGGTCGAGGCCGTCACCATCAAACCCTGGTTGGTGCAGATGTTCGATGTGGCCTTGGCGCGGCGAATATGCTGCTCGCGCGGCTGCAGTGTAAGCGTGTAGCCGACCCGCCCGTCCCGATCGACCGTTCGACCGACGATCCGCCCCGGCATCTGACGGGCATGATTGGCACGACAACACAGGAATCCGTAGTAAGGTCCGCCCCCTGAAAGTGGAATGCCGAGCGGCTGACCGTCGCCACAGGCGATATCGACACCACTCGCGCCGGTGCCCCACTCGCCGGGCGGTTTGAGCACGGCCATCGCCAAGGGATTGACCAAGGCGATGACAAGCGCGCCACGCGCCCGCGCCGCGTCCGTCAACGCGTCAACATCTTCGAGTCGACCGAAGAAATTGGGCAGCGGGATCACCAGCGCCGCCGCATCGGGCAAAGCATCCAGGGTCGCTGCCGGAGTCAGGCCCGTTTCCGGATCATACGGCACTTCAATGAGCTCGATGCCCTGGCCCTCGACAATGGTCCGCACCGTTTCGCGATAGAAGGGGTGCACCGACGCGGGCATCCAGATCCGTTGCGAATTGCCGCCTCGATGTGCCCGAAGGGCCATCAGCACCGCCTCGGCCAGCGCTGACGCGCCGTCGTAAAGCGAGGCATTGGAGATATCCATGGCCATCAGCGCGGTCATCATGGACTGGTATTCGTAAATCAGCTGCAAGGTGCCTTGACTGGCCTCGGCCTGATAGGGGGTATAGGCGCTGTAGAACTCGCCCCGCGTCGCAATTTCCCATACGGCGGCGGGGATATGGTGCTCATAGGCCCCGGCGCCGAGGAAACACAGATCGGCGCCATCGCGCGCCGCCCGCTCGCGCATCAGCCGGCTGATGGCCATTTCCGAAGCCCCGGGTGGCACCCCCTCAACGCGGGCCCAGCGCAGGGACGCTGGAATCTCGTCGAACAGCGCAGAAACCTCGGGAACACCGATGGCCGCTAACATCGCCTGGACATCCTCAGGCGTATGGGGAATGAATGGCATGCCCGCGCGCCTCCGTCAGCCGCCCTGATCCAGAACGGCGCGATAGCCCTCGGCATCGAGCAAGGCATCCAGGCTCACCGAGTCGGCAGGGGTCACCCGAAACAACCAGCCGCTGCCATAGCAGTCCTGGTTGACCTGCTCGGGATGATCGACCAGTGCCGTGTTGATCGCTGCAATACGTCCGGCGATCGGCGCGTAGATATCGGACGCCGCTTTCACCGACTCGACCACGGCGCATACCTCCCCAGCGGCCACTTCACGGCCGACTTCGGGTAGCTCCACGAAGACCAGATCGCCCAAGGCATCCTGCGCATGGTCTGTGATGCCCACCTGAAAATCACCACCCTCCTCGGCCCGCAGCCATTCATGGGTGGACACATACTTGAGATCGGCCGGAATCTGGCTCATCACGGAAACTCCTGGGAACAATCGAAAATCTTACAGGGCGTCCAAATCGATACTGGCTACCCCATGACGGACGAACGGTGGTTTGACCACACGCGCCTTCAACGCCTGCCCGCGCAGCAATACCTCACACTGATGCAGTCCCGACGCCTGAACAGGCACCCGCGCGAGCGCAATGGCGCGCTGCAAGGTCGGCGAAAAACCGCCGCTGGTGATCCGGCCTTCCGTGCCATCGGCAAAGCGCACGACTAGCCCGTTGCGCAACACACCCCGTCCCTGAAGCACCAACCCCACCTGCCGGCAGCGGGGTGTCGCGGCCTCCAGTGCGGCGCGGCCCATGAACGAGCGCTCGGGTGGCGCCATGGCAACAGTCCAGCCCAGACCGCATTCGTTCGGAGTATGCGCGTCGTCCAGATCCGTGCCGTACAGGCTCAGCCCGGCTTCCAGTCGCAGCGTATCGCGGGCGCCGAGGCCGCAGGGTTGCACACCTGCCGCCAACAGGGCATGCCACATACCTGGGGCGGCGCCAACCGAAAGCAGAATCTCGAAGCCGTCCTCGCCGGTATAGCCTGTCCGGGCGATAAATCCTTCTGGACGCTCGACGAACTGAAACGCCTTGAGCGCACGCACGGCGGTCAAAGTTTCGGCCGACACGACATGCCCCAGGGCGCGTTCAGCCATCGGTCCCTGCAATGCCAGCATCGCCAGGTCGGTGCGGTGGATCAGCTCGGTCGCGCCACCGATTTCCGTCCGACGGGCTTCAATCCAAGCCAGATCGCGTTCCCGAGTCGCGGCGTTGACCACCAATCGATAACGGTCCTCTCCCCGGAAGTACACGATCAGATCATCCAGAATTCCGCCCTCGGCATTGAGCATGCAACTATACAGCGCATGTCCGGGATGACTCAGCCGCGCCACGTCATTTGCCAGCAGCAGCCGCAAGAACGCCTTGGCATCCGGACCGGACAGATCGATCACCGTCATGTGGGAAACGTCAAAAACGCCGACTTCCGCACGCACGTGATGATGCTCCTGCAGCTGCGAGCCATAGTGCAACGGCATGTCCCATCCGGAGAACGGGACCAGCCGCGCGCTGGCGGCCACATGGCTGTCGTAGAGGGCAGTACGCTGGTTCACATGGGCTCCTCAAATCACGGTGAAGAGACGTCGGGACCGTCCCCGGCCCCCGTTACCATGGCACCAGGGCAGCGGCCTCAGAAGGTCGCGCGAGTGTCCCCGGAGACGGGGGTCAGGCCCATGGCTTGGCGCATGATAACGCGCTTGACCCATCCCAGCCGATCCACGCCGCCCAGACCGATGTTCCGCAATCCGGTAAGAACCGGATTGACGTTCCCGAACAGATACTTGAATCCATCCATCGACGCCGCCGTCAGAAGGTTGTCCGCTCGGCGCAGCCGCTGATAGCGCGCCAGCACCCACGTCTCCCCAGCGTCCCGCCCCTGGGACCGTCCGGCGCGAATCGCCTCGGTCAGTGCAATCGCATCCTGATAACCCAGGTTGACGCCCTGTCCGGCCAGCGGATGAATCAGATGAGCCGCGTCCCCCACCAGCGCCACTCGCTCGCCGACATAGCGCACCGCGTGAATCCACCGCAGCGGAAAGCTGATGCGCGGGCCACAGCGACGCACTTCGCCGAGGCAGCGCTCGCTGCTATCGGTCAAAGCCTGCAGAAAGAGCTCATCCGGCGCTTCCAGATAACTACGGGCAATGGGCGTCGTGCATGACCATACAATCGCGCAACGGCCATCGGCGAGCGGGAGGAAAGCCAGCGGGCCATCCGGCAAGAAGCGCTGCCACGCCGTATATCGGTGCGGCCGCTCCGTCTCGATAAGCGTCATGATCGCGAGCTGATCGTAGCCATGACCAAAGGTCGGTATGCCGGCGAGCGCACGGATGCCTGAATCGGCGCCATCGGCGCCCACCACCAGAGCGGTCTCCAGCATTGCGCCATCCGCCAGCGTCAGGATCGCCCGGTCTTTGTGCCAGTTCAACCGCTCGGCTCGGCGCGGTGCGAGACATCGAACGTACGGATGATCGTCCAGTGCGGACAGTGCCGCCTGTTGGACCAGCCGGTTTTCGGCGATGGTGCCGAGGTGCTCGGCTGGCACCATCGCCGCATCGAAGTCGATTGCCCCGCTCTGGTCCCAGACATGCATTTGCTGATAGGGACACAGACGGCCGGCCGGCATGCGGGGCCAGATGCCGAGCGAGCGCAGCCAGTGTTCGCTGGCCGGCGCAATGGCCGAAACCCGAGTATCCATTGGCGCATCCGCGAGCAGAGGCGGCGGCAGCGCAGCCTCGACAACGGCCACGGACAGTCCCTGTTCCCCGAGCGCGCAGGCGAGCGGCGTGCCCACCAGCCCGCCACCGACGATGACGACATCGTAGCGTTCAGTTGCGCCGCTCATGGACCGCCTCCGGTGATCCGGCTCGGACCGCTTCCCCGCGCCAGGGCCGGCATGCCCGAATCCAGCCCCATGGTGTGCAGAACGAATCCGGTTTTGAGGGCAGGCAACAGATCGAGCCCGAGCAAACCCAGACTACGGGCATGCTCGAATCCCGGAAAGCGCTGGGCGAACAATCGCGGCAGGGCATCGGAAAAGCCGATGATCTGATCCTGATAGCGCTCGATGCGCTGCTCGAAGCCTTCCAGGATATCCCGGTCCCCGGGATCGGTGGCTTCGGCCAAAATTTCCGCCAGGATGGCCGCTTCACGCAGTGCCAGGTTGAAACCCAGACCCGCGACGGGATGGATGGCATGCGCCGCGTTGCCCAGAAACACAGTCCGACCTTCCACCATGCGCCGCGACCGCACCAGTGCCAGCGGATAGGCCCGGCGGCGACCAACGCGTTCGAAGCGTCCCAGGCGACGCCCGAAGCGGGCCTCCAGTTCCTCCAGAAACTGTGCGTCCGGCAGCTCCAATGCCCACTGCTGGGCTAGGGACGAAACCGTCCATACCAATGCGCAGCGTGCCTCCGACAACGGCAGCAGGGCGATCGGACCATCCGGCGTAAACCGTTCGAATGCACGCCCCTGCGGCGCAATGCCCGGACTCACATTGGCGATGATCGCGCTCTGGCCGTAGTCACGCCGGGTCACCCCCACGCCGAGCAGGGTTCGCACCGGCGATTCGGCGCCGTCGGCCGCGACCAGCAAGCGGCTATGAATCTCGAAGCGTTCCGTCTGATCTTCCAGCCGCACCCGCATGCGCCCACCGTCCTGATGGACTGCCACCACGCGCGAGGGGGCATAGACGTCCAGATCTTCCTGACGCCCCAAGCGATCCAGCAAGGCCGCGATCAAATGGTGGTTGGGCAAAACCTGTCCCAGTGCGTCCACACCGACCTCCCGTGCGTCGAACCGGCTGACCCCGAAACCGCCCTGCTGGGACACGTGGATATGTCGGATCGGACTGGCATGTCGCGCCAGTGCAGACCATACCCCCAGAGACTGCAGGATGCGCACCGATGCGAATGACAACGCCGTGGTGCGTTCGTCATAGCCCGGTTGTTCCATCTGGTCGAGTGGCTGGGCCTCGATCAGCGCGACGCGCAGTGACTGGGGCGCCAGCGCCAGCGCCAGCGCCGCGCCCACCAGGCCGGCGCCGACCAGGACCACATCGTATTCCGCCCGCGCGCCGCCGCGCAGCGCATGAACGCTCATGACCGCATGACCGCCTCCACTTCGGCCACTTCCTTGACCGCCCCGGCAGTGAGCACCTCACAGCCCTCGCGGGTGACGACCACGTCGTCCTCGATGCGTACCCCGATATTCCAGAAGCGCGGGTCCAGATCCTCGGCCGGGCGCAAGTAGAGGCCAGGCTCAACCGTGAGCACCATCCCCGGCTCCAGCACGCGCCACTGGCCATCCACCTTGTAGTCGCCCACATCGTGTACATCCAGCCCCAGCCAATGGCCGGTGCGGTGCATGTAATAGCGCCGGTAACTCTGCGCCGCCAGCACCTCGTCAAGACTGCCCTGCAAAATGCCCAGAGCGAGCAACCCCTCGCTGAGCACCCGCACGGCGGCTTCGTGCGGGGCGTTCCAGTCGGCACCGGGACGCACCGCAGCGATCGCCGCCGCCTGCGCCGCGAGCACGCACGCGTAAATTTCACGCTGCGGGCCGCTGAACCGGCCGCCCACCGGAAAGGTCCGGGTCACATCGGCGGCATAGCCATCGAGCTCCGCGCCGGCATCGACCAGCACCAGGTCGTTTTTTTTCAGCGGCGCGGCGTTGTCGATGTAATGCAGGATGCAGGCATTGGCACCGCCCCCCACGATGGGCGGATAGGCATGCACGGCGCCATGACGCATGAACTCATGGGTGTATTCCGCCGCCAGCGCGAATTCGCGCCACCCCGGCCGGCAGCGAGCCATTCCGCGCTGATGACCATCCACGGTAATCGCCGCTGCCCGGCGCATCACACCCAGCTCCGTGCGCCCCTTGAACAAGCGCATCTCGTGGAGATGGTGTTCCAGTGACAGGATTTCCCAAGGCGCCTGGAGACCGGAACGGGATTGTTCCTGCAAGCGCCGCACCCAGCCCACGACGCGTTGATCGAATGCCGCATCGCGCCCCAGGGTATAGTGGATGCAGGAGCGGCCCTCCATGAGCCCGGGCAGGATGTCGTCGATGTCGTCGATCGGGAAGGCATCATCGGCACCGAATCGCGCACACGCGCCCTCAGGCCCGGCGCGCAGCCCATCCCATTGTTCACGCTCGGGATTGCGCTCACGACAGAACAGCAGGTATTCCCCTTGTGGCCGGCCTGGCATCAGCACCGCTACGGCATCCGGCTCCGGAAAGCCGGTGAGATAGAGAAAATCGCTGTCCTGACGGAAGGGATAGTGCGTATCGCGGTTGCGCGTCCGCTCGCGCGCTGCCGGCAGGATGGCCATACCGCGCTCCCCAATGACCTGCATCAGGCGGCGTCGGCGCCGTGCGTATTCCGCCGTCATGCCGGATCTCCGCCGCCCACGTCCCGGAGCCGCACCCGCTCGGCGTACATCAGCAATGCGCCCACCCGCACATACTCGACCAGCTCGGCATAGGCCTGTTCATCCTCTTCATCCGTGAGTCCTGCGCCACGCAGCCGCGCAATTTCGGCAAAATCCGTGATCACCTCACGCAATGGATCTGGCGCATCGGCCCAATCCATCCCGGCCTCGATGAGCCCGTAGAGAAAACCCTGCGTCCATTCTGACAGCCCGCCGACCCGTGCCTCGAGTGGCGCCGCATCGTCGGGCAACAGCAACGCAAAATCGAGCTCGATTCCGCTCAGGGCCGTCTGACTTTCAATAACCAGCCGCCGCAACAGGTCGACGACGTCCTGATCGATGCGCCCTTGACCATCGCAGGCCCATTGATCGACCAACGCCTCGATCCTGTCACGAGCTGCATCGCCGCACAACAGCCCACATATCTGGCCGTGACATTCGGATGGCGATGGCGCATCAAGACAGTCCACCTGCGCCATGGCAAGCATTTCAAAATCGACAGCTTGCGTCATTCTTTCTCTCCGTGATGCGTGCAGCGATGCCCCGAAAATCCGGTTTGCCCCGGTGACGGGAGCGCTCTATAGTCTACCCGTTCGATGCGTGTTGCTCTCCTGTGGGGAATTCTCCCTTATGAACCAATCGGCTTTCGACCGCCTGGAATCCGAAGTGCTGGCATTGATCCAGCAGACCGAAACCTTGCGCCGCGAGCAGACGGCCCTGCAGGCGCGCCTGGAACAGCTGATGACCGAACGCGCCCATCTGATCCAGAAGAACGAGCTGGCCCGGAATCGCCTGGAAGGCATCGTCAGTCGACTCAAGGACATGGAAGAGGGTTCCGTATGAACAACAACCCGACTCCGGAACGCACCACGGTCACCATCCGTCTGCTCGATCGCAGCTACCAGGTTTCCTGCTCGGCCGAAGAACGTCCCTTGCTGCTGGCTTCGGCAGAACTGGTCAGCGGGAAGATGCAGCAGATTCGCCAGACCGGCAAAGTGGTGGGCATGGAACGCATGCTGGCTGTGGTCGCCCTCAACCTCGCGCAGGAGCTGCTGGTGCAACAGCAAGCCAGCGAGCAGACCTCCGCCCTGGACCAGCGCATCAACCAGCTCAGCGAAAAAATCCGTCAGACCCTCGATGATTCGCTGGTCTGAACGCTTGCATCCGACGCATTCAAACCCCAGACTAGAACCACGACGCCTCCTGCGGTGTTCGAGGGCTGCCCAGGGTACCCTTGAGCCTAAATGCAAACCCAGGGCCGAACCGAATGGCGCCCTTGTGCATGTCCGCTTCATCGCGGAAAGCCTTCCAGCTCCATCGTTCTGCCCACTTGAACCGCTGGTTCAAGGTCACGGTCGGCCACGGCACAGGCGGGAGGCGTCTTTCATTCATTTCCATTCCGCCCTATCCCGACTGCCGCATTGAACACCGACCAGCGCACGCACCCGCACCCGATTAAGAATCCGGTCTCCCGCGCCGGCCTGCGTCGACAGTTGCGTCAGAAGCGCCGTGCCTTGCCGCCGCGGCAGCGACGCCAGTGGAGCCGGCGCATCCTGAAGCGACTGACAAGCCTGCCGATGTGGCGCACGGCGCGCTATGTCGCGCTTTATCAGGCTGCCGATGGCGAAGTCGACACCAGCGCATTGATCCCGGTGGCCATCCGGCAAGGTAAAAAAGTCACCCTGCCCCGATTGCATCCCCACGCGCCATTCCGGATGGATTTCATCCCCTATCGGCCCGGAACTGCGATCAAGCGTAACCGGTTCGGCATTGCCGAACCCGTCGGACGCGTCCTGCACCCGGCCACGCGTATCGACCTCGTCCTGATGCCACTGGTCGGTTTCGATCACCGGGGGCATCGCCTCGGAATGGGCAGCGGCTATTATGACCGCCGTTTTGCGTTCACCCGCCGCCGAGCCGGTTTACCACCGCGACTGTGCGGTCTGGCCTACAGCTTCCAGCAGGTGCCGACACTCGACAGCGCACCTTGGGACATTCCGCTCCGGAGCGTGATCACCGAACAGGGCTGGATCCGCTGTTTTTCGCCTTGAGGAACCAAACATGGCTGCCTACTGGCTGATGAAGACCGAACCAACTACTTTCGGAATCGATCACCTGCGCGAACGCGGTATCGAGCCCTGGGATGGCGTGCGCAACTATCAGGCTCGCAACATGATCCGCGATCAGATGCAACCCGGCGACGGCGCGCTGATCTACCACTCCAACTGCACGGTCCCGGCCATCGTCGGACTGGCCCGTATCCGCAGCGCCGCTTATCCCGATCCAACCGCCTTCGATCCCGACTCACGCTACTACGACCCGGCGAGCACCCCGGAGCGCCCACGCTGGTATGTGGTGGACGTGGCCTACGAACGCCACCTTCCCCGCCCACTCCCATTGGCGGAGCTGCGTACCTATCCCGAACTGGAGGGCATGGCACTGCTCCGGCGCGGCAATCGACTCTCGATCACGCCGATCAGCCCCAACCATTGGGAATTTCTGCTCGAATTGGCCGGAGCGGTCTGACGAGTTTGCGTCAATCCGGACACCGAGGCGTACAATATGCGCCCCTATAGCGCAGTATTTGCTGCGAGAAAACTCAAGCCATTGAAAATACAAGCCACGCTTTCCGGCGTGATCGTTGCTTCTTCAATTTTCACCACCCATCGAACTGTCCACCAGCCTCGGAGGGATTCATGATCATCCGCCTGCAATCGGCGAGCCTGAACCACTTTCTGTTGAAGCTCAGCGGAGAACTGCCTGTGCACATCGGCGAAAAACGGGAGACCGCGCGGCTGTTCGAGGAACACCGGGATGCCATCGGTTCGCTCATGACCGAGATCATGCAGCCCCTGCACAAGCTGGGGAGCAGCCTGCGAGACGACGACGAAGTCCTGATCCAGGTCATGCGGGAACTGGTCATTCGCTATTCATTCATCGAACTGCTCTACAGCCTCGACGAGAACGGCATCCAGCGCAGTGAAAACATCTCGGTCGACCGCACCCTCAGTGTCCACAAGGGTTCCAATCAGCGCGGCAAGGACCGCAGCACCCGTCCTTACTATCAGCAGGCCAAAGCGCGTTCGGATCTGGTCATCACCGAACCGTACGTTTCCATGGCAACCTGTGATTACTGCATTTCGGCAGCGCGCCCCTGGCTGCGTGAAGATGGCGAGATTGGCGGCTACGCCGTCGTCGATGTTCGCTTCCAGGCGCTCCTCGAGTTCCTGCGCGCCCGCGCCATGCATCGCCGCAGAGGATTGCTCTGGGGATTGGGCCTCGCCGGATCCGCGCTTGGTGCCAGCCTGCTCTCGCTTTTCCTGCTCTGAGTGCGCTTTCGCCGGCGAGGCCGGACACGCTAGGATAGTGGCCCGACCATCTTGTGGGCCCACTTCGTCATGAATAGCAATGCGTACAAGCGCGAGGTCGCCGTCGCGGCGGCTGCAGAAGTACCGGAAGGCATCACGCTGGGTGTCGGCAGTGGCAGCACCGTCGATGCCTTCATCGACGCACTGGCCGAGCGCCGGATCCGTTTGACCGCCACAGTCGCCGCATCGGAAACCAGCGCGCGACGATTGCGTGAACATGGTTTCGAAGTGATCGACTTGAATCAGGCCGATGAAATTCCGCTCTATGTGGACGGCGCCGATGAAATCGACCCCAAGCTTCACCTGACCAAAGGTGGTGGCGCTGCGCTGACACGGGAAAAAATCATTGCCAGCGCCAGCCGACGATTCCTGTGCATCGCCGATGACAGCAAGCTGGTCGACCGCCTGGGCCATTTCCCGCTGCCCATCGAGGTCATTCCCATGGCCCGCAGCGTCGTCGCCCGTCAACTGGTCAAGCGCGGCGGACGCCCGGCTTGGCGGGAAAATGTGGTGACGGACAACGGCAATCTCATCCTGGATGTGAGCGGTCTAAAAATCGACGATCCGATCGCCTGGGAAAAAGACCTCAACAACATCCCCGGCATCGTCACCGTGGGGCTGTTCGCGCTGCGCCGGGCGGATCATGTCCTTCTGGCCGGCCCCAAGGGATTGCGTCGGCTTTGAAAAAATCGCCGCAGCACTGAGCCTGCGGCGCTCACAGTCAGACGAGGGCCGGTTTACACCTAGAAGTGGTAGCTCAGCCGGCTCAGAAAGACACTGCTGTCGCCGGTGGTTCCGAGCACATGTGTCTTGTTCTCTGGTGGACCGAATATCTTCTTGGTGTTGTTCTGGAAGAACAGATCCGCCTCAAAGGCCAGACGCCAATGGTCGCCGAAGACGAACGTAACCGCCGGGATCAGAAAGGCATCCGCCCCGTTGAGATTCACCCCGCCCGCCAAGGAGGGAAGAATCGTGTCGTAGCGGTAGTTGAGCAGCAACGAAGCGGTCAGGAATACGGTATGCTCATCCCGCCCCTGCCCATAAGACAGCACCTCGACAATGTCATCATCTTCGTCGTAGTCGACGATCCATTGGTCGATCAGCTGAATCGTCGCCAGCGAGCCTCGATCGGTCCCCAACCAGCGCATCAGGTCAAAGGTCTTGTCGGCGCCGATCATATAGGTAACGGTATCTTTTTCGATTACACCGGCCAGACCGGGCACATCGATGGTCCCCCAACCAAGCGGAATAGCGCCGGCAACCGGCAGTTGCGGCATGTAGGTGGGAATCGTGATCGGCACTTCGGTGCCATAGTTCCATGGGCGATTCGGCTGGTAGAGAAATTCCCCTCGCAGGACCGCATCCGCAAACATCCAATAGTAGTTAAAGGTCCCGCCGTAATTGGACTGCCGAGCGTAGATCAACTCCCCTCCCAGACCATCACCTTCAGGAACTTCCTTGTAGGGTTGGCAGGCCGGATTGATATCGACGGCGAACGGTACCGTGGTTCCCTGAACGGTGCTGCCAGCATCCAACGTTCTACGACAATTTGCGATCGGGTCCTGGATCAACCCGCGATAGAACAGCAGTGAATAACCCACGTCACCGAACGTGCCGCTCCACCGAAACCCATACTCATCGTCATCCACATCTCCCGCTGCGCCGTGGTAGTTATAGGGCGCGATGTTTTCCGTAATGTTCACACCCCAGTTGGGCTGACCTGCGTAACGGCCGCCCGCCAGGTCCAATTCGTTGCCGTAGTTTTCGGAACCATCGATCCCCCCCGGTTTGTAAATGAGTTGCAGATTGCCCGCGAGCTCCGGGACCTCGACGATCAGGTTAGCCAGAGTAGACGGCTTGCGCAGTTCCTCGTTCTCCAGTTCGAAGAATGATCGCCAGCGCTGATCGTAGCCATGCACGATATCGGTGATGCGGAAAAAATCTGTTTCCCCCCAGACGACCTGCTGGCGCCCTAGACGAAGAAATAGGCGGTTCACACCGGTGAAATCGGCATACGCCTCACGCAGAACCAATCCCTCGTCGTAGTAGTCATCGAGGAACTCCCCCCCCAGATCAGTCTGGATCAATCCGGGCGCGCAGTTGCGCGACGGCAAGGCCCCCTCGCCCTGACAGACCGGCCCCAATGCCGACAGCACAGGAACCGGCGCACTGGTCGGGGTAGCCTTCACGATGGTCTTTTTCGAAGCCCGCTCGAGTTTCTTCAGATACGGCGTCTTGGTCTCAGTGGCGTATCGCGTACTCACGAAGGCCCGCACGTTGTCGCCATCGAGCTGAAAGTTCAACAATCCCTGATAGCGATTCATGGACAGCTGGCCCTGCCCGCCGATCTCCTCGCCTTCCACATTCTGCGGAACCTTCTTATCCTCGAGGTTGATCGCCGCATGATTTCGTACATACCCACTGACCTCGGCATCCATGCCGAACACTTCGAATGCGGCCACCTCCTGCGGGCTGTAGGAACCGAAAGCAAAAAGGGCGAGGCCGAGTGGCATGCCGAACATGCCGCGGGTCTGTGTCACTCTGGTCATGATTACCACCTATCGTAACTTCAGATATTTTTGTAACCATAAATGGCGCAGTGTGAGCTTCGATATGATCCGTGCGCTCACGGCGGTGGCGGCGGTCCCTCGGGGAATCGAATGACCGGCGTATCCACCGGGGCACCCGGCGGCACGTAGGCCGGCGTTGGGTCGCCTACCGGTCCCAGCGCCTTCACGAACCGATACATGGCGCGCGCATCGGATTCGGTGAGGGCGTTGAGCACGAACCATCCCATGGGGGGTCGAGTCACCACGTTCCGGGCATACATCACCCAACCGTCCTCGGTCAGCCCGGAAAAAAACAACCGGAGATTGACGGGATAGGTTGTCCCCCAGCCGCCCTGCCAGCCAACGGCGCTACCCGTCAGCCAAGCTGATTCCGGCAGGTCGCCGCCAGCCTCGACGTAGCCCGGTGTATGGCATTCGTTGCATCCCCCGACCACGACGAGGTAGCGCCCCCGATCGATTGCTTCGTCAGGCATCCCGCGACCCGGGTTACCTTCGGCTGCAATGCCCAGCGCTCCCCACATCGCCAACAGGCCGATCGCGGCGCCCACCGAAAGCCAGGGACGCCGCCGCAATGGCTGAGCGCTGCGCGCAAACGAGAATCCCGCCACCGAGCTCAACCCCCGACGATCGCCAAGGCCTGTACCTCGAGCATCATTCCCGGCACGGCCAGCTTGGTGACGCCGATTGCGGTTGACGTCGTTCGGCAGCCCGGCAGAATCTCTCGAAAGTATTGGAAGGCGGTCATGACCCTGCCGGAAAACTCCTCGGCGGTCGGCACGTCGACGAGATAGGCAATGATCTGCACGATGTCGGCGTCGGTTCCGCCGGCCTCGGCCAGCACATTTTTCATGTTCTCAAAGGTGGCACGGCATTGCTCCTCGTAAGTCGGCAGCGGCTCGAACCGATCATTCATCCCCGCCTGCCCCGATAGGAAAACCAGATTGTCGGCCTTGATGGCTTCGACGATCCCAAGCTGATCGTAGAGGGGGGCGCTGTGGGGCATCGTGATGCGAGTCATCTCACTCATTGCGTCATTCTCCTGATGGATGGTCTGGTGTGTGATCAGCCGGGAATCGGCGTTTTGCATTCCGTCATCTGCGGACGCCACCATTCAAGCCCGAGGGGAACGTCCGGCTGCTCGTAGATTTCCACGGCAGCTGCGATATCCATGAAACTGCTGGCGAGAAAGAACAGCGGCAGCAACGATGCCGGAAGCTGTCCCGGAGCGAACTGATTGAGGTGTCCGGTCACCTCATCCATGCGGGGCAGCATGGCATCGTAGAAAGCCTTGAGCTCCTCTTGGGAACTGGCCATGCGCTGCTGGTAGCGGTCACGGAAGGTCGGCTTGGCCCACTTCTCCAAGTAGGCCTCCAGATCCCCGAAACCCTCAGGAAGATCGGTTTTGGCGATGTCGGTCATCTCAAGCTCCGTTGGCAAGAAGGTCACGAATGACGTAGTGGGAATGACGCACCACGACCTCCATGTCGCTCAACACCATCGAATCGAACGCGCCCGAGCGGAGATTCGACTGGGCCCGTTCCACGGTACTCAGATCTTCCAACGCCACATCGAAGATCATGGCCTTGGTGTGCTCGAAGCCGATGTAGCCGGCGATACTGGTCGGTTCGAAGGCGTAGACTGTCGCCTCGACGATGGAGGTCTCGGCCGTGACCGGCCAATAACACTGCGTCACCGACCACCCATTGGCGGTGTAGAACGAGCAATTGGGGAACAGCAGGTGAATATCGAACGCCCAATCATCACGGCGGTCGGGATTCACGCCTGGGGGGAAATCGCTCCATCGGGCGCCATGGGCTTGATCGTAGCGATCGCCCTGGATAGGCGCGTAGGTCGCCATCTGCTGGTATTTGAGCTCCAGAGCTGCGGCCGCAGTGGCTGTCTGACCGGGATTACCGAACATCGAAAGCGACTTGTGCTTGTCGTACAGACGGACCGAATTCAGGTGCCCCCACGGGTTTTCCTTGCTGGTAAAGGCATCACCCGCCGACTGGCCATGCAGCTGGACCACGTGATAACCCTCCAGAAAGGCATCCATGACCATCTTCCAGTTGGCATTCACTTCGGTGCGGATCTTCAGCATGGTGGCCATCTGTGGCAGCGGGTAGCCGTCGAACGCGCCGTGCAACTCGCCCAACCATGCCGCCAGGGGCTCCACCGGTTCCGGTGAGAAATTGACGAACAGCATGCCCATCCAGCGGTCGACCGGAACGGTTTTCAAGCTGCGCTGATCGCGATCGAGGTTGAAGAATGCAGCCTCATCGGGAACATGTTTCAGCGCTCCATCCAAGCCGAACGACCAACCGTGGAACGAACACACGAAGCGGTTCTTGTGCCCGCATTCGGTGATTTCCACGCGGTTGGCCCGGTGTGGGCAGACGTTGTGGAAAGCCTTGATGGATCCATCCTGCTGACGGGCGATGATCAGCGACGCCTTGAGTGGTGGAAAGTATTTCACGACGTAATCGCCAGCCGTCGGGATGTCGCTTTCGCGAGCGGCAAACAACCAGTTACGGCGAAACACCTTGTCGACTTCCAGCTTGAAGAACTCCTCGTCGTAGTAGGGAAAATAGGGGACCGGCTCGGTGTCCAGATTCCCGTAGTTGTGCGTGAAATCAGGGATTGCTGCCATTACTGTTCCTCCATATTGGGGATGATTCGAGGTGCCATATCCGAGCCATCAACCGCCCAACGCGCGGCCGATGCACTGGATTTCCAGCAAGAGCCTGGGAATACCGAACATCTGCGCGCCGACTAACGCGCCGGTGGCCGGTGAGCCGGGGAAGTTCGACTTCCAGCTACCGAAAATCACATCGGATGCCTCGGTGAGTGGAGCCTCCAACAGCCCGGTGTTCACATACACCGTCAACTGGCAGACTGCGGACGAATCGCCACCGACAGCCGCATAGGCCGCCTTCAATTGGCTAAACGCACGATCGGCCTGCATTGCCAGCCCGTCCAGGGCGACCAACTGGACATCGATACCGGCTTGGGCGGACACGAATACCCAACGACCGCGCCGACGCGCGTCGACACAGCCCAATGGCTCGAACAGTGGACGCGTATGATCGAACCAGAAGACCTGGTCCTGGGCTGCGGCCGTCATACTGCCGCCCCCATGGCGGGTGCCGGTGTGGCGTGATCGGCGATGAACCGCTTCGCCGCCTGCTCATCTTCGATATACGGCCACGCGCTCGGGGGATACCCGAACCAGCCGACGAACGCCTGGGCAATTGCCGGATCGCGGGTAGCGGCCATCTGAATGCTCATCAGCGCCTTGTTTGGCGCGTCCTGGAGCAACGTACAGAACCGGAACGCGAATTGACCGTACTGGTCCCAATGCTCATCCCAGACCGACTGCATCCAGTCCGGATCGTAGGCGGCATCGCCTCGCTCCAGAATGTGACGGACATAGCGATCGGTCATGCGGACCGCATTGTTGCCGCTCTGACCGGCATAGGGATCCTGGATCATGGCTGCATCGCCCATCCCCCAGACCCATGCGCCATTGTCCAGTTGCTTCACCGGACAGCGCACCATGGGCTCGGTTGGACCATACAACCACGCACCTTCATCGGGAATGACGGCATCCTCATACAGGAACGCATTGTCCGGAATGAGCTTTTCCGTGGCCTCGCGGGCAAACTCCAAATAGGCGGCCGCGGTCTTCCGATCTCGACCCGCATCGAACGGCCCGCCGGGAACCGTGCTCTGGAAAGCGAAGCCCCGACAGACACCGGCTGCGGTATAGAACGGCCAGGAAAACACATCGCCGACGCCCGGAAGAATGTCGAAACGCAGCGGCGAGAAGGGCACGTCATCCCAAGGCTGGTGGCTCGCAACCCTGGGTCCCACCAGAAATATTGCCGCTGAGGGCAAAGGGGGAAGGTGGTGCGTACTGCGTTCCTCGTCCTTGTCGAAGATCTGGCTGAGCGGTCCCCGGCCGGTCACCACCAGCGTCAGATCGCTTGCCGCAGCGATCTCTTCTAGATCCGTCACGGCGATATCTCGAACGACGAGCTTTCCACCACGTCGCTCCCACTCATCCATCCAGGTGGAAAACTTCAGACGATAGTCGACACCCAGGGCGTAGAGCCCGTCGGGGAATCTTCCGGTCAGGCGGAACAAGTCCTTGCCGGATCCACCGGGATCCTTGATGTGCATATCGAAGCCTTCGGCCCGTGCATCGACATCCTCCCAGAAATTGATACCCAGGCTCGATTCGCGCTCGAGCACCCAGCGAAAGGGCGCCGCCATGCTGAGCATGCGTCCATTGCGCAGCTGCTCGGCTGTGCGATTGGTGTAGACGGTGACCTCATAATCCCCGGCCTGCTGAAGCGAAAAGGCTGCATGGAAACCCGCCAATCCGCCGCCGATGATGGCGATCTTGCGCATGATGATTCTCCCTGGTTGGTGAGAGCCAGCCGCACTACTGCAGTAGCCGGCTAAGGGCACCTGGCGTGTAGTCAGCTGGTGAAGCCGGATAATCAGCGGTGTAATGGCCGCGAGATGAAGGCGCGACCGTGGCGTGGTTGCGCTGAAGGTCGATGACACGCACCGGACTGGGTGCATAGACCAGGCGATTGGTGGTGTTGGTGCGGTAGGTATAGAGACCCTGATCCATGGTTCGCCACAACTGCCCGCGGCGGTCATACGCCTCGAACACGTAGGGCAGCGACATGTAGGCGTTCTCCGCCTCGAAGTAGTAGGTTTTCTTGCTCGCAAGGTGGTCGTCGGGCATGGTCATCTCGACGACCCACACCTGACGCGGCTCGTAGGTGTCGTCAAAGTCCCAATACGGCGCAGTAGAGAGTTTCACGCCATAGTGCTTGTCCGGATCCTTGGCGGACTCGTCCATTCCCGGATTGGTGCTGTGGGCAACTGCCAAGATCCAGCGCTTGCCAATGACCTTGATATCCTTGTACCAGCGTGGGTCGGCATTCAGGCCGGTCTGCTCGTCACCCAGAAGATCCGTGCCGCCCAGGGGATCTTTCCAGGCTCCACCGGACAACCGGCGAACCCGGCGCACCGCCTTGATGTAGCCGTAGCTGTCCGGCAACGCGCCGTCATCCTTCATCATCGAGAGGATGCCCACGCCCTTGGCATCGGTCGGATAGGTAATGATCATCATCGATGCCTGACGCAGATCGTCGCTGAGCTCATGCGGCTCGGAGAGCCGGCCCTTCAGAAGCATCTTGGAAACCGTTGCATGAAGTTCTTTCTGCAGCCCACTCTTGGCGTCGATGCTGAGCAGCACCATGGGATCGAACTTGCCGACATCGCCCATCCAGGGCGTATACATGAAGTTGTAAACCAGCTTCACGCCAGCCAAGGGATCTTCTTCACGAATGTCCGGGAACGGCACGCCCGTCACGAAGCCTTCGACGTCCAAGGTCTGTGGATCGATGGTCACCGAACCGGAATGTTTCTCGGTCGCCGCCTTGAGCGCTGGATCGATCTCGATCGGCTTGGCGTGCGCCAGCTTCATGGTGATCCCGTAGTCACGGATCAGCTGCTGCTGGACCGGCGTCAGAAGGTCTTTCAAAGGCTTGCCCTCGAAGGTGTCGGTGAGCAACGAATCAAGATTGGCTGCCGACAGCACCGTCCCTTCGGCGATCTCGGCCTCTGCCACCGGCGATACGCCCAACATGATCAGCGCCGCCAGCCCAGCCGGGGCGAGACACCTTTTGTTAACAAACGTAACTAGTTTTAATAAAGTAACACTAATGGACATGACGATCCCCTGTGTGAGAGATGCGATAGCGTCTGCACCGGGATGGGTCTGCCGTCGCAAACCTGATCCGGTCGATACCTACTGCGATACGGCCGGGTTAGCCGCCGATGCCGATCCGGTCGATAAGCGCCACCCGATGGGCCTCAAAGCCCAGCCAGACATCGGGCTGCTTGTAGAGCTCGACGGCCGGTGACACGTTCATGGCCGCATAGGTCAGGTAAAGCAGTCGTCGGCTGGCATCCGGGAGATCATCGGTTGGCGCAAAACCGTCAAAGTGCGCCGCACAGCGATCCATTGCCGATATCATCGCTTGATAGAAGGTCTGTATCTCATCCATGGTACTGGTGATGCGCACCTGGTAGCGTGCCGCGAATGAGGGCTTGGCCCATCGCTCGGCAAACGCCTCCAGTTCCTCGAACCCTGCAGGCAACAGTTTCTTGTTCACGAGTGGCCTCCGCCTTACCGATTGATGATCTGATCGACGATGTGGTGTCCATGCCGGACCAGCACTTCCTGATCGCTGAGATACATCTCGTTGACCGCGCCGGACTTGAGCATCCCTTGTGTACGCTCCACCGTGCTGAGATCTTCCAAGGCCACGTCGAACAGCTGCGTCTTGGCATGTTCCCAACCGATCAACCCCTTGGTGTCCGTCGGCTCAAACATGTACATGTGCGACTCGTAGATGCTCTTGTCCGGCGCGATCGGCCAGTACATCTGGCGAAGGAACCAGCCATTCGAGGTGTAGAAGGAGAAATTGGGGAAGACCAGCGTGGAATCGAAGGCCCAGTCGCTCCGGCCGTCGGGATTGACGCCAGGTACTTTTTCCAGGGCCTGCGCGGAATGCGCCGGCGTATAGGACGGGCCAAACACGAACTTCAGCGCCAGCGCCTGAGCCGGCGTCGGAATCTGCTCGGGATTCCCATAGATCGACATGCTGCGATGCGGTCCGAGCAGACGAACCGAATTCAGATGTCCGTTGGGGTTGGCGTCACTGTTGAACGCATTGGGTGCCGAACGTGCATGCAGCTCCAACACATGATAGGCCTCCATGTAGGCATCCATGAGCAGCTTCCAGTTCGCATTCACTTCGGCGCGCAGGGTCAGAACGCATTTCATCCCCTCGTGCGGAAACCCGTCGAACATGTGCTCCAGCGACCCAAGATGCTCGCGCAGGGATTGCGCCGGCTTCGGATCCACATTGATGAACACGAATCCTTGCCATGTATCCAGCGCAACTTCTCGCAGACACATTTTCGCCTTGTCCAGGCCATGAAATGAACCTTCGTCCGGCACGTGTCGCAACTGGCCATCATTGTCATAGGCCCATCCATGAAAACCACAGACGAACCGACTGACGTTGCCCTGCGGATGAACGGCAACCTTGTTGCCGCGATGCAGACACATATTGTGGAAGGCGCGCAGCTGGTTCTGTCGATTGCGCGTGATAATGATCGACGTATCGCAGATCGGCAGGTCCTGCACGAAGTAATCGCCGGGATTCGGCGCCTGATCCTCGCGCCCGACGCATAGCCAGCTCTTCTTGAAGATCATCTCTTTCTCGCGCTGAAAGACCGATTCACTGTGATAGTTCTCCAGCGGAACCAGTCCTGTTCCCAGCGCTGCTGTGGCGGGATCAAACGGTGTTGCTACGGCCATTGGCTTGCTCCTGAGATTTGTTCTAGACGGCTTGACGAATTTCGGCTGCAGCGGAACTGGTCTGTCGCGCGCTTTCGACAAAACGCTTGGCATCCTCCACTGATCGCAGCCACGGAACCATGGTCTTGGGATCGGTAAAGGCTGTGGCGAAGGCATCTGCAACGCGCTGGTCAACACCTGCGGCCTGCAGAATCACCATCAGCGGCGGCCCTGGGTCTTTCAGCAAGCGGTTGGTGAACTCGATGGGGTATTGACCGTAGTCGTTCCAGTAGTCCTCGAACGTCTGCTCCATCCAGCCAGCACCAGCAGTCTGCGCCCCGAGATCAACGAGCTCTTCGGCAACCCGATGGACCATCCGAATGCCATTGTTCGCTCCCTGACCTGCCAATGGATCGGTCAACATCACCACATCGCCCAATCCCATGACGGGATGGCCGGAACGCGTATACCCAACGGGCTTGCGGATGGTCGGCGTCAACGCCCCTGCGACCCAACCGCCTGGCTCGCACAGAGTCGCCTGGGAAAACTCGGGCACGTCACCCGGCAGAAACTTGCGCATCAGATCAAGACCGACCTGCAGCAGCTCATCCCCGGACTGCGCACCCGTGAACTGATCAAACGGGGAACCCGGAATCGCCTCGAATGCCATACCGCGACAAGGCACGCCAGGCTTACCGAACATCGGAATCGAGAACACATCGCCGACTCCGAAGATGGTGTGCAGGCGCAGATGGGGGAAACCCACATCGGGCCAGGCGTGCTGGCCGGTAATGCTCTCCCCCTCCAACATCAGCACCCCCATATGACGCGCTGGCCGGTCGAACTCGCTGCGCACATCATCGCGTTCGAACAGCTTGCTCATAACACCCTTGCCGACCGCCACGAAGGTGACGTCGTATTCCTGGGCGATGGCGTCCAGCCGGACCTCATCGATATTCTCGATCCGCAGATCCCCACCCCGTGCGACAAACTCTTGCATCCACCGTGGAATACGGATTCGGTAGTCCACACCCTGGGCAGTCACCCCATCGCGAAATGCGGCTGTGATCGACGCGACAGTCTCGCCAGTCGGCAAATGCGCCTCCAGGTGGATTCCCATGCCGCGAGGCGTCACGTCATCCCAGAAATTCAGCCCGAGTTCTTGCTCCTTTTGCTGGACGTAGGAAAAGAATGCCGCCGTATTGGATAGCTTTCCTTCACCGTAAGCCTCGGGCGTCCGGTCAGAGAACAGAGTGATCTTGCCGACTCCAGCCCTGAGCAGAGCGAATCCCAAATGCAGACCGACCGGGCCGGCGCCGATGATGGCGATTGACTTCATCGTGATGATCCTCCGAAGGTGGAAGTTTGGATCATTAAAAATGCTTAGATAAAAAAGTAACTAACTACCCTAAAAGCAAACTCGATGCCAAAGAAAAAATCAACTACTTAAAGCGGGAAATGGCTTTAGATGACCCAGAATGCTCTGAATTTCTGCCCCGTTCGCGAGCACCATGCACGACAATCGATCATGCACACTGGTGCCCCAGATAGGTGTCCGAGTAGATCGCACCTCGATAGAACAGCAATGGCGAACGCTGCTGCTGCCATGAGTAGCCGACAACCTTGCCGATCACGATCGCATGGTCGCCACACGGGACAGCCTCCATCCGCTCGCATTCAAAAGCGGCCACCGCACCGTGAATAAGCGGGACCCCGGTTTCGCCCGCCTCCACCGGAATGCCGCGGAATTTGTCTTCGCGAGGCGTCGCGAACTGGTGGCATACCGCTTCCTGATCGTGAGCGAGAATGCTGACGCCGAAGTACCGAGCATCAACGAAATTCGCATGGTTGGGCGATTGGTTGCGAATACACCAGGACAGTGCCGGGGGGCTCATCGAGACCGACGAGATGGAATTCACGGTGATTCCGATCATTCGGCCTTCCGGTGTACAGGCGCTCACAATGGCAATGCCCGTCGCGAAACAGCCGAATGCATTTCGCATGTCCCGTGGATCAATCTCCAATGTCAGCGGGGTCTGGCTCATGATGCAGCTCGCATGGGGGCCGACGCAGGCGCGCCAGCAGGTTGAGGGGAAAGGGAGATGAAGAGCGCATCACCCTGCTGAATCACGTCATAGCGCCGGAGTGGAAGTTTGACCGGCGGCGCGACAGGCAGCCCTGTCCGGACATCGAACCGGCCGCCATGCCAAGGGCACTCCACGTGTCCGGTTGCGGGATCGTAGTCTCCTTCCGAAAGCGACGCTGTACCGTGGGTGCACAGGTCGTCGACGACGTGGAAGCCCTCTTCTGTGCGGAACACGGCGACGCGATGCCCGTCGCTCAGATCGATGGGTTTACCCGCGGCGATCGGCACTGCTTCCACGGCACACAAGGGCTGAAGGGCGGGCCGTCCCAAACGGGACGACAAGCGAGACCGAACCGCCTCCCACAACGGACGCAATGTCCCCGCTCCCGGGGTGCGCCGGCGCGAGCAGTCGGCACATGCGTTTCGGGCCAGCGGTTCCGCTGCGCCGGCAAAGATGAAGTCAGGCTGAAATACCAATGCCAGCGCGGGGATGACCGTGAGGGCAGCCGTTGCGGCAACCGCCATCCACAGTGCAATGAGCACACCCATCTCCGCCTGGAAACGCAATGCCGACAACTGCCACAACGACACGCTGACGATAATGGTGCTGCCCGTAATCACCACACCCTTGCCGGCGGTCTGCAGTGCCTCACGAACGGCCGCAGCAATATCCGCGTTCCGCCGATGGGCTTCCCGGATGCGATCGACGATATAGAACCCGAAATCCACACCCATCCCGATTCCGAGCGTAATGACGGGCAATGTGTTGATCGTCAGTCCGATATTTTGCGAGGCCATGTAGGCGAAGGTCACCGCATTGGACAACACGACGCCCGGCAGAAAGAACAAACCGGCCTGCCAGGACAAGCCATAGCTGAGCCAGCAGCATGCGAACAGCAACGCCATTGCAAACGCGATCGTCTCAACCAGATGCGCTGCAATCGTCTCGTTCACCGCCGCCAGAACAGCCGGGAATCCACCCCCGAAGCGAACGGTGGCGGGCAGGTCCGGCGGCAGCTGTGCGATGGCTTCGTCGACACGCGCCTGCACGGCTCGCAAGGTCGGCCCGCGGTGGTCCCTGAGCTGCAGGTGGATGGCCCCGTCTGCATAGTCCTGGGTGCGGTACTGAACGAGATCGCCTGGATCCGCCGATTGTTCGAGCATGGCGATCAGCTGACCTGTCGCCTCCCGATCCTCCGGCAGTTCACGATATCGGGGATTGCCTTCCCGCAGCGTCATGTTCAGCGGCGCAATCAGATCGGGCAAGGCCAGCGTACCCACGATCTCCGGCTGACGTGCAAGCTCGGACTGGATCCAGCCGACAGCCTGCAGCACCTTTGGGTCCTTCATCGCATCGGGCGCCTGCCCATCGACCACCAGAAACATCCGCTCCGCTCCGGGAAAGCGCTCATCAATCGCGGCGACTGCCTCATTGAATGTGGAGTCCGGCCACAACAGCGGCGTCCCCGGAAAGGCATCCCCGATCTGAAGTTCGGTGCTGCGCCAGATCGCCGCGCTGACGAGGATTAGCGCCACTGTCAATACCGAGGAGGCACCGAACCGTCCCGTCAGTCGTTGTCCGAGCCAACCCAGAACGAAGTCCAGAGGCCGATGCCAACTGCGGTAGTGGTAACTGGGCACCTGAACATCGGCCAGCACCAGCGGAATCAACGCAATGACGGTGATCGCAAGACTGGACAGCCAGATCACCCCAATCAGGGCGGCACCCTGCAGAATCGGAATGGGTGTGGTCAGCATGATGGCGACGGAACCCACATCTGTCGCCAGGCCTAGCGCGCTCGGGCGAAACAGCTTGACCAGGGTCTGACGCGCCGCGGTCATGGAATCCAGCTGCTCACGCTCCTCTGCATAGAGCCGACAGAACTGGACCGAATGAGAAACCGACCGGGCCGCCATCAGAAACGCCAGCACCATCATGAGCGGATCGAGCCGCAATCCCGCCAGTGAAACCGCACCCAGCGCGAAGGTTGCCGACAATCCGGCCGCCAACAGCGGCAACACGGTGCCCAGCCACGAGCCCATCGCCCCCCAGAGCAAAGCCACCAACAGCAGGAGGATTGCACCTGCCAGCAGCATGGTCTGCGGGATATAGGTCAGGGCCAGCGCCTGCAACACCGGCTCACCTACCACATAGGTTTCAATCGCCGGATTGTCGATCGCCCCGATCGCTTCATTCACTGCTTCGTGAATCTCGGCATAACTGGTATCACCACGGGCGATGGCGTCGTCAATGAAGCCCACCACGATCAACGCCGCCGTAAGATCCCGCGAAACGAAATTCCCGAGCACGATGTCGTTGGCCAGCACCCGGTCGCGCAGCTGCGCAACCTCGGTCACACTGGCCGGCGTGCCTGGCCACATCAGCGGCTCGATATCGACTGCGTCACTCGAGGCCGAAATATGCCGCAGCTTGCGCGACGCCAGGGACACCACCTGGTAGGGATCAACGGCCGGTACACTCTCGAGACGCCGAGTCAGCGCCGCCAACTCCCGCAACACATCGGCGTCGAACAGATCCCCCTCACGCACTCGGAACATGACAACCAGTGAATTGGTCGATCCGAATGTCTGGGCGAATTGCTGATGAACGGAAATCGTCGAATGATCGAGTGGATAGAGCTGCTCCGGGCCACTGCTAACTTGCAGGCGATTCCACGCAACCACCCCCATCACCATCGCCAGCGTCACGATGCCGAGGCGAAACACCCGACGCCAGCCAAACAATCCATCCAACACCAGTCGGGCAAGACTGCTCATATCGCGTCCCTCGTTATCGAATCACTGGGGACCGTGCAGCCATCTGCTGCCGATCGAATCGAAGCTGCCTTTCACCAGCCGGGGTGTCGGACGACGCTCTTGCCCGCATCGGAAGCGACAACTTCAACGGATGACTCGCAGTCAATGCCACCAGGTCGCGGCCGCGGAGATCCACATCCAGAACGACATCGGCAGGCGCCAACCGCCCATCCAGCGTTCGCAGGAACGGGTGCGTCCGGTGATCCAGCGTGAACAGCTGCCCCAAGGCGCCACCGAGAATTGCCTCCCCTGACTCATCCATGGCCGCGGCGTACAGGGCGGGTGTTGCCGAGTCCACCGGAATCCGGGTCCAGTGCTCGCCGCTGTCCTCGGTAGTCAACACGACACCATTCAGCCCGGCGATCACGCCATACGGACCGCGAAAATCCACCGCCATCAATGACTCGCTTACCGGCGCAGTGACGGATCGCCACGTGTATCCATCGGGTGAATAGGAGAGTCGGCCGAACTCTCCCACCAACCAGATCCCGTTCTCGGAGAAGCCGACGTCGTTCCATGCCATGTCTTCCCGCGCAACGACTTGCGTAAAGGATCGGCCTTCGTCACGGCTGACCAATGCAGCGCCCATGACGCCGACGGCCCACAGTGCCCCGTCCGGGGCTTGGCGAATGCGGACCAGTTTGTTCTCGATATCGGACGAGGGAACGCCGGGCACTGCCTGCCAGGTTTGCCCGGAGTCTTCTGAACGCAGGATATCGCCGCCGTTGCCGACCGCGACCACGGTGCCATTGCCAAGTGCGACAGCATCCTGAAGATGCTGATGCGTTCCCGTCCATCCGGACCGCCAATGCTCACCACCATCATCGCTTATTCGCACTTGCCCATAGGATCCGACAAGCCAGATCTGATCGCTGTTCTCCGGCGAAACGGCAAGACCGTAATAACGGTATCGCCCCGCGAATGGCTCATCCACTGGGGGCGTGATGCTGGGCTTGAAGTCCGCGTAGATTCCGGTCAGCAGCAACGCCGACAGAACCGTCAAACCCACAACGACCCTTGATACGCGGCGTCTCATCATGCTCATCTGGTCACCCCGACTTACTATTTAGTTACTATAAGTTCGTTGATATACCTCCTATCGCAAAACGCGTTCCAAATCGTCACTCGCGATACACTCAAAGTTGAATCAGCCACTTAGAAAAAACTCGCGCGTATGCTCTCGCGACACTCGCACAAATGCGGAGCGTTGCGCTCCAAAGCGGCGCAGTGTTTCGACCACCCTATGGCGCATAAACGCGTTCAACCGGAGGACACACCCGCCGTCGTCGGCACCCTTGAGATCGGGACCACCCCCGGACAAACAAAATGTCGGGGTCACGTTTTTCGTGCAAATCACACGGGTCCTGGAACTGCAAATAGGACAGCAGGTTAGCTCTTCTTTTGGGGCCGACTTTCAGACCCGTGGCTTCGTTGGCGAAGACCCCCCTCAGCGCGTTGGGAGCGGAAGCCGCATCGCACAGTGTCGTGCTGGATTGCGCAGAAACGGAAGGCCTGCCGCAGGATCACCGCTCAAGAGACTTGGGGGCATCCGAGATGAAGAACGCACGGCTTGGGGTTGCGCCGGTTCGCAGTTCGCGACCCTCCAGCACTTCCGCCACATCGCTCATTCGAACCGGTAGTCCATCGCGTGTTGCTGCGACAATTTTCCGCAGTCGTGCGATGTCAGCCACTTGTCCGGGATGCAGATCAGGTACTGCTCGCCATGACGTTCCATATTGCCGCGCCGCCGTTGGCGTTGTTCCGTGCAACAGCGTTGAGTCCGTCGTTCATCGTCGCTTTGTGGGCCAGCAACTTGACCGGATCGGGCGTGATATGGAACTGACGCACGTAGCCGCCGATGGTGTTGACCTCGGTGACACCTTTCAGATTGCGCAGCTGTGAACGCACCGACCAGCTCTGCAAGGTACGCAGTCCAATCGGCGTCCATATTTCCTCGTAGCCCGTTTCCGGTTCCAAGCTGCACATAACGATCTCGCCCAGGCCGGTTGCCACCGGCCTGCGAGCGGCTGCGCTGCAGGTTGCGATCGCTCCCCCAGAACACCGCCCCAGCGGCAACGTGGCCATGGATTCGACAATGTGGATGCCCGACTTGTCCAGCACCAGCAACTCGATCTGTTCGCGTTTTCCAGAACGTATCGGCATACGATGCAAGCACGACGTTATCGATGCATAGGCGTTATAGAGCTGCGACGCGGTCCAGCGGACGACCGGGCTGCAGTCGTCGTCAAACAAAAAAGAGCGGCCTGTTGGCCGCTCCTTGACGCTTGCTCAGTCAATGCTGTAAGAACCAGCGCGTCGGACCGTCAGCTAAAAGCCACCTTGTGATCCGTCAGGAATACCTCGATATTGCGAGCCGGCGCCCCCGCAATCGCCGATACGGTGTCGGCGACATCGCCCAGATAACCCGGCGGCGCAAGCGCGTACAGCTCGACCATGGCATCCGCCAACGGCTCCGGCATGCCCGCATCCAGCATTGCCGCCTTGGCATCATCGTTTGAGACAGCAACATATCGAATCGGTTTACCCAAACAAGTCGTCATGGCCTGAGCGATCTGCTCCGCTGTCACGGCGGTCGGCCCGGTCACCGGATACGCCTTGCCTTCATGGCCCGCCCCGGTCAGTGCCGTGACGGCAACCGCAGCGATATCCCGTGCATCGACCCAGGAAATCGGGCTGTTCTCGCCCAGCGGCAAATAAAACGCACCGTGATCCTTGATGGTGGGTGCCGACATGAAGAAGTTCTGCATGAAGAATGTCGGCTGCACGAAGGTCCAATCCATTCCGCTCTGCTTGAGCCGTTCCTGGTTCTCGCCATGCCAGCGCCCGAATTGCACCGGCGCATCCGGTGCGGCCCCGATGCCAGTCGACATGACCACATGCTTCACGCCGGCCTGGGCAGCGGCGTCGATCAAGGTATTGCGCATCGCCACCTGATCCAAGGCCAGTGCCGTAACCAGAAACACCTTGTTTACGCCTTCCAGTGCCACTGGCAGTGACGCCGGATCTCGCAGGTCGCCCTCGACGACCTCAACATCTTCGCCAAACATCGAGGTTGCCTTGGCCTTGTCCCGGACCAACACCCGGGTGGCGACGCCCTTCGCTCGCAACAGGCGAACAACCTCGTTTCCGATGTTGCCCGTGGCTCCAACTACCAAAATCATCTGCGCACCTCACCTTGTATATGGGACACAAGGTGATCTTAGCAACGCTTGTTACTTTTGTATACCTAATAAAAAAATTGATTCGCTCAAGGCCGGACCGCTCAGATTCCCTGCAGTCTGGGCAGGGTGGACCGCACCTCATCTGCCCCGGAAGCCGGCGCGCGACGCGCTGCTTGGTCTTCCGCAAACCACTTATTCGCAAGAGATTCCAGAGGAGTCATGACCTGTGCGAGTTCACGCCCCCGCGCAGTCAGCTCGTAACATACATGAGGCGGGATACCCAGGTGCTGCTCACGGCGCACCAGGCCGGCCGCCTCCAGCCGCCGGAGACGAACGGTCAGCATCCGGGCAGAAATACCGTGCACATCCTTCATGAGCTCCGAGAACCGGATCGAGTCATGCTGCAGCAACACCCATACGATATAGGCCGTCCATGGTCCCATGATCAGCGATACCAGTGCGTCGACGGGGCATCCCGACTCGGCGCTGGGCATTGGGGTATGGGGACTGTTCGATGCATTCTTCTTGCGATTCCCGGCCATGACCGTCTCCTCTGATTTCTTCACTTGAAAGCAACCGCTTACTTCTTTCCGTTACGAAAGTTTAGCACTAGTCATGTTTCGGTTCATATCTATCTCAAAACAACACGCGCTCGGTTCCGTAGACTCGTGATCGACGATCCAAGTGCACCCGCCGCGTCTGGGCAAGCCACGCTCAAGTCGGCTCGATCTGGCGAATCTGCCGCCGAACCGACCAGAACGCGCCGACCCCGCCAAGCACCATACCGATGAGAATCAGCAGGCCGACCTGGGCAATGCCCAGCCCGTGCAGTCGCGCGTCGCTCTGGTAAAGCACTGCCAGCCGGCTGACCGGGCCGCTCATGATCCAGACACTCATCTGCACGATGATCCAGGCGACCAGCGCCCCGGACAGGCCATAGCCAATGCCGGCATAGAGAAATGGCCGCTGGATGAAGCGGTCGGTTCCCCCAACCAGTTTGGTGATCTCGATCTCACTGCGCCGATTCTGTACTTCCATACGGATGGTATTGCCGACGACCATGATCACCGCAAGTCCGAACAGAAAGCCCATGAGGCGTGCCAGCCGCTCGACCAGAATCCCGACGGCCTGCAAGCGTTCCAACCATTCCCGGTCGAGCTGAACGCGATCCACCTCGGCAACGCGTTGCACCGCATCCACCAGCGGTTGCAGATCCTGGCCGGCTTCGAGTTGAGGCCAAAGAATGACCACCGCGGGCAGCGGATTCTCCTCGAGGGCCTGGATTGCGGCTTCGAATCCCGGCAAGCCGCGCAATTGAGCCAATCCCTCGTCGGGCGCAATCAGTTCCGCGCGCTGCACATCGCCGCGACCCGACCACTCCTGCAGCCGGGTCTCGACTTGCATGAGAGGCGTCCGAAGCTTGAAAAACACCGACACCTGCGTATCGGCGCGCCAGTCCGGGATCAGCTTCTGCACGTTATCGGCCAGCACGTACAACCCGGTCGGCAACGCCAGCGTCAGACCGATGACCAGCGCCGTCAGCAGACTCACGTGGCGCAGCCGGATCAGTCGCGCCGCCGTTTCTCTGGCGGTCCGCAGATGGATGGTCCAATAGGCCTGCAGGCGTGCTGCAATCGGAGGGCGTGCCCGTCGCGACGACATCGGTACGGCCGACTGCCGTACCGAACCGGCCTGCCGGCGGCGCAGACGGCGGTTAACCGGTTGTTTGGAGCGCTTCATCCACATGACTCAGCTCGCCGTCCTCGAGCGCCAGAATGGGCTTGTCAAAGCTACGAATCAGAGCCAGATCATGCGAGGCGATCAGAACCGTCGTCCCCGCAGCATTGAGGCGCCGAAACAACTCCATGATATCCCGTGACAAATCCGGATCCAGGTTGCCAGTCGGCTCATCGGCAAGCAAGAGCTCGGGCTTGCCGACGATCGCCCGGGCGATGCCCACGCGTTGCTGCTCGCCACCGGAAAGCGTCGGTGGAAACGCCTGCTCGCGGTGACGTAGACTGACTTGGTCAAGGGCCGCCCGCACCCGGCGGTCCATTTCCTCGCCCGGGGGACGTCCAGACACCACCAGCGGCAATGCCACATTCTCAAACACCGTGCATTCAGGCAGAAGCCGATGATCCTGAAAAATCAACCCGACACGACGGCGATGGTAGGGAATCTGGCGCCGCGTCAACTGCGCCAGCTGCGCACCGCACACCGACACCTGTCCCCGACTGGGCCGCTCGAGAAGCGCGATGAGCCGCAACAACGTGCTTTTTCCCGCGCCGGAGCGACCGGTCAAGAAGGCCATCTGCCCCCGCGGCAGGACAAAAGTCACATCCTTGAGCGCATCCCCGCCCCGCTCGTAGCGTTTGGTGACCGCATTGAACCGCACGATGGGCTCGACCGGCAGCGATTCAGACTCGCGCGAGGCCGACATTCAATCCTGCCCATCTGATCCGTTGCGCCCGAGCAGGGCGTCGACGAAGTCACCGGCCGCAAACGGCTGCAGATCCTCGATCCCTTCGCCGATCCCGATAAAGCGGATCGGCAGACCGAGTTTCTCGGCAATGGCAAACAGCATGCCGCCCTTGGCTGTCCCGTCGAGCTTGGTGATCGCCACGCCGGTAACGCCGACGGCCTGATGAAACTGCTGCGCCTGGTTGAGTGCGTTCTGCCCGGTCCCGCCGTCGACCACCAGGAGGACTTCGTGCGGCGCATCGGGATCGAGCTTGGCCAGCACGCGCTTGATCTTGGCCAGCTCCTGCATGAGATTGGACTGGGTATGCAGCCGCCCGGCCGTATCGGCGATCACCACATCGACCCCCCGCGCCTGCCCGGCAGCCACCGCATCGTAGATCACCGAAGCACTGTCGGCTCCGGTGTGCTGCGCCACCACGGGCACATCGTTGCGCGCGCCCCAGGTTTGCAGTTGTTCGACGGCGGCAGCGCGGAAGGTGTCACCCGCTGCCAGCATCACGCTGTGCCCGGTGGACTTGAATCGATGCGCCAATTTGCCGATGGTGGTGGTCTTGCCCGCACCATTGATGCCGACCACCAGAATCACGAACGGCTTGGTCGCTGTCGTGACGTCCAGTGGCTGGGCACTGGGGGCCAGCAGCGCGGTCATGTCGTCGGCCAGCGCCGCCATGACGGCCTCTGGCGTCACCGGCTCCTTGCGCCCGAGCCGTTCGGTCAATCCGTCCAGAATCCGGCGTGTCGCATCAAGCCCGACATCCGCCATCAGCAGCCGCGTTTCCAGTTCTTCGAGCAGCGCGTCGTCCAGGCGCTTGCCGCCCAGAAACAGGGCACCCAGACCATCCGCCAGCCCGGCGCGGGTCTTGCTCAGGCCTGCGCGAACCCGGCCGAGCCAACTCACCCGGGGAGCCGGCTGCTCGACGGGTACCTCAACCACCGTCGGTGCGGGTGGCGCGGGTGGCGCTGGAGCGGGTTCAGGCGCTTGCTCGACCGGGGCTTGTGCCGGCTTTGGTCTGGCGGGTTCCACCGGCGCAACCGGCGCAACCACTTCGGAGGGCGCAACCGTTGCGGCCTCCGGAGCCGACTCGGCCTTCGGCTCAGGCGCAGGAGGTTCCGGCGAAACGGCCGGCTCAGACGGCTCGGTCTCCCGCTCCAAAGCTGCGGGCTGGGACGCTCTGCGCCGGACCGTACGGCGCCGCCGCAGCACGAGCGCTGCAACCAGGCTCAACAAGGCCAGCACAACCGCACCCAGGCCCAACAAGACGCCCTGTTCATCACGCAGCCACGGCATCCATACGAGAATCTGGGCCAGCCACTCCCGCACCTGGATCATCATCTGTTCCACACGTTCCTCCTGCCACCATCTCGGCAACGCTGGGGGTCACCGGCTCTGGGCGGCTATGCTACCACCCGGCCCAGGGCCTCGATAGGAAGCCCCGATCGGCTTCGGTAGACTGATCGGCCGCGCCCAATTGCTTTGCCCGGGCCCGAGGTCATGACACACGGAGGAGACCCCGCTCATGAAACGCGAAACGCTGGCGATCCATGCCGGTTACACCCCAGAACCCACGACCCACGCGGTCGCGGTTCCGGTGTATCAGACCACGTCCTACGCCTTCGACGACACCCAGCACGGGGCCGATCTGTTCGACCTCAAGGTGCCCGGCAACATCTATACCCGCATCATGAATCCGACCAATGCGGTGCTCGAAGCGCGGGTCGCGGCCCTCGAAGGTGGTGTTGGCGCGCTGGCCGTCGCTTCGGGCATGGCCGCCATCACCTACGCCATTCAGACGCTGGCCACCAGCGGCGACAACATCGTCAGCACGGCCAAGCTCTATGGCGGCACCTATAACCTCTTTGCCCATACCTTGCCGCAACTTGGCATCGAAGCGCGACTGCGCGGCAATGAAGATTGGGACGGTATCACCAAGGCCATCGACGGCCGCACGCGCGCGCTGTTCTGCGAGTCGATCGGCAACCCCTCCGGCGACATCGCCGATGTGGCACGCCTGGCCGAGATTGCCAACGCCCATGGCATCCCGCTGATCGTCGACAACACCGTTGCCACACCCTGCCTGTTGCGTCCCTTCGAGCATGGCGCGGACATCGTCGTCCACTCGCTGACCAAGTACATGGGCGGCCACGGCACCACCATGGGTGGCCTTGTGGTCGATTCGGGACGCTTCCCCTGGGCCGATCATGCGGACCGTTTCCCCATGATGGTGCGGCCGGATCCGTCCTATCACGGAGTGGTCTACACCGAGGCCTTCGGCCCGGCGGCTTTCATCGGTCGCTGCCGCGTCGTCCCGCTCCGCAACATGGGCGCCGCGCTGTCGCCGTTCAATGCCTTCATGCTGCTGCAAGGCATCGAAACCCTGCCCCTGCGCATGGAACGCCATTGCACCAACGCACTGGCGGTTGCCGAGTTTCTGAAGCGTCACGCCCAGGTGAGCTGGGTCAAGTATGCCGGGCTCCCGGACAGCCCGCAGCAGGAGCGTGCCCAGCGCTACCTAGGCGGACAGGCTTCGGGCATTCTGAGCTTCGGCATCCGCGGCGGCGCTGCAGCCGGTGCGCGCTTCATCGATGCGCTGCAGCTCATCGTGCGGCTGGTCAACATCGGGGACGCCAAATCCCTGGCCTGCCACCCGGCCACGACGACCCACCGTCAGCTCGGTCCCGGCGAACTCGAAGCAGCCGGTGTGACCGCCGACATGGTGCGGCTGTCGATCGGCATCGAACACATCGATGACATCCTCGCCGACATCGACCAGGCATTGGCGCATGCCGCCGAGGACGCTTAAGGATGCAAGGCTGGCTCGCCCTGGCGCTGGCCATCGGCTTCGAAATCGCCGGCACCACGGCGATGAAGCTGTCCGATGGACTGAGCCGGCTCGGCCCGACCCTGTCCATGTTCATCTGCTATTTCCTGGCCTTCGCCGCCCTGGCGCGCGCGCTTCGCACCCTGGAGGTCGGCATGGCCTATGCCATCTGGTCTGCCGTGGGAACCGCCGTGATCGCCGGGATCGGCGTGCTCTGGTTCGGTGAGTCGTGGAACACGATCAAGGGGCTAAGCCTGGGCCTGATCATGTTGGGCGTCATCGGACTGCACGTGGGCAGCAGCACCTGACCATGGCCTCGGGGAAACGCAATCAGATCCGGCTCATTGCCGGACAATGGCGAGGCCGCAAGGTGGATTTCGCGCCGGTGCCGGGTTTGCGTCCCACGCCCGACCGGGTGCGCGAAACGCTGTTCAACTGGCTGGCGCGCGATCTGCGTGGCACGCGCTGCCTGGATCTGTTCGCCGGCAGCGGCGCGCTTGGGCTGGAGGCGCGCTCGCGCGGTGCGGCGGAGGTGGTGCTGCTGGATCGCCATCGGCTGGTGACTCAGCAGCTGCGCGAACAGATCACCCGAATCGGCATGGACAGCGTCTCCTGTCATCAGGCCGACGCACTGGATTGGCTTGCGCACAACGACCGCCCGTTCGACGTTGCCTTCGTGGATCCGCCGTTCGCCGACGCCCTTTGGGATTCGGTTCTCGCGGGTCTGGCACGGGCCGGCACGATGCGCCCCGAAGGCAAGGTTTATGTAGAAGCGCCACGCAATCGCGAGCTGACCCTGCCGCCGGGCTGGACGATCGGGCGCGAAGGGCGTGCGGGGGAGGTCCGCTTTTTTTTGCTGGTGACCCCACCTGCCGAACGCACCGGAACCGTTCCCGGGGAGATTTCCGCGCAAACCATGGGTTAGCATGGTGCTGCCCATATCCGACGGCACGGCCCAATGAAGGACAGAGTATGGCGCTCGCCCTGTATCCCGGCACCTTCGACCCCATCACCCGCGGCCACGTGGATCTAGCCGAGCGGGCGGCACGCCTGTTCGAGCGACTGATCCTGGCGGTGGCCGACAACCCCGGCAAGAAGCCCCTCTTCAGCAAGGAGGAGCGCGTCGCCATGTCCTGCGGCGCACTCGCCCATTTGCGCAATGTCGAGGTGGTGTCGTTTTCGGGGCTGACCGTCGATTACGCGCGCGAGCACGGCGTGGACGTGATCCTGCGCGGTCTGCGCGCTGTCTCGGACTTCGAGCATGAGTTCCAGCTCGCCGGCATGAACCGGCATCTAGCGCCCATGGTCGAGACCATGTTTCTGGCGCCATCGGAACACTACACCTACCTGTCTTCCACGCTGGTCCGCGAAATTGCCGCATTCCACGGCGATGTCAGCAGCTTCGTGACCCCCAACGTCGCCGATCAGCTGCGCCGGCGATTCGGCCCGGCCCGCCACCATGATTGAGTCGCCGCGCCCCAGATTTCCCCGGACGATCGTAGCCGGTTTGCTGCTGATTCTGGCCGTCTGGTCGCTCGCCTGCGCCGCGGCGGGGCCGGGACGCACCGCCGTCGCCACTGCCCATCCCGCCGCCACCGCAGCCGGTTTGGAAATTCTGGAACACGGCGGCAACGCCTTCGATGCCGCGGTAGCCATCAGCGCCGCCCTGGCGGTGGTCGAGCCGGCCGGATCGGGTCTGGGCGGCGGTGGATTCTGGTTGTTGCACCGGGCGCGCGACAACCACACCATCATGGTCGACGGCCGGGAGCGAGCACCCTTGGCCGCCAGCGCCGACATGTACCTCGATCCGGACGGCGCGTTTCAGCCCAAATGGTCTCAGAACGGTCCCCTGGCGGCAGCCATCCCGGGCGAGCCCGCTGCACTGGTTCATCTGGCCAAACACTACGGCCGGTTACCGCTCGCGACCTCACTGGACCCGGCGATCCGTCTGGCCCGGGACGGCTTCCCGGTCGGCCGCGACTATGCACTGCTGGCCGGTTACCGGCTCCCCGCACTGCTGGCATCACCCGCGGCGCGCAGGACCTTTCTGGCCGCAGGCATCGCGCCGGTCCCCGGCTGGACCCTGCGCCAACCGGATCTAGCCGATACTCTGCGAGCGCTGGCCCGAAACGGCCACGATGGCTTTTACCGCGGTGCGGTCGCAGAGCGCCTGGTCGAGGGCGTCCGGGCAGCCGGTGGCCTCTGGACGCTGGATGATCTGGCAAGCTATCGCGTTACGGAACGCGCGCCCATCATCTTCACCTATCGCGACATGCGCGTCGTCTCCGCCGCCCCGCCGTCCTCCGGCGGCGTCGTCCTGGCGGAAGCCATGTCCATCCTGGACGGGGTATCGCTGCCTTCGGTGCCGGCCGTTGATCGCATTCACTGGATCACCGAAGCGATGCGCCGCGCCTATCGCGACCGCGCGCAATATCTGGGGGATCCGGATTTCGTCGTGATGCCGCTGGACCGACTGCTGTCGCCCGCCTATGCAATCACCCAGCGGCAATCCATTGATCCGCACCGCGCCACGCCGAGTGTCCCACTGGAATCCGGCTCCGCCGCAGGTCCCGATCGGCACACCACGCATTTTTCTGTCATCGATGCCGATGGCAACCGGGTTGCCGCCACCCTGTCCATCAACACCCCGTTCGGCTCGGCCTTTATGCCCCCGGGAACGGGTGTGGTTCTCAACAACGAAATGGACGACTTTGCCGCCGCCCCGGGCGAACCCAACGCCTACGGCCTGGTGGGCAGTCAGGCCAACGCCATCGCTCCGGGGAAACGTCCGCTTTCCAGCATGTCACCCACCTTTCTGGAACAAGGCGATCGCATCGGCATCGTCGGCACGCCGGGCGGCAGCCGCATCATCAGCATGGTGTTGTTGGCCAGCCTGGCCTTTGCCGAAGGCGCGGATGCGGCCGCCATGGTCGCACTGCCACGTTATCACCACCAATATCTCCCGGACCGGCTGTTCTTCGAACCCGAAGCCTTTGACGAAGCGACCATTCAGCGCCTCGAAGACATGGGACATCGACTCGAAACCGTGTCGCGGCGCTATGGCGACATGCAGGCCATCACCTGGGATCGTCGCAGCGGGGCGCTGATCGCCGCATCTGACCCCCGCGGCGAGGGTGAGGCCACCGTACAAGCGGCTGAAGAAGCGATTGCAGTGCCTTAGGGAACGCCGTTCACGCCAAAGCCAACCGCCAGCCCCAGCAGTAATCCGGCACCCAGCACACCGGCGACACGCCGCCCGATCGCTCGACCGCCGACCCCCAATGCAAGGCCGGTCTTGACCAGATTGTTGGCACTGGCCGCGAGCAGAATTCCCCACACCACCTGCCCGACGGGCAAGCCGCCCTGGCCCATCCGGGCCAATGACAGGGTAATGGCATCCACATCCGACAACCCGGACACAATCGCCAGCACGTACAACCCCCGCGCGCCCCACTGCGCACCGATCCATTCAGCCGCCAGAAGGATCAACAACAGCACTGCCCCGAAACGCAGCGCCATGCCCAATTGAAACGGATTGCTGAGAACCAGTGCGGGGTTGTCGATGGCTTGCCGCTGGCCCCACCAGAACAGCGCGGCGCCCCCGTAGGTGACGCCGGCCATAACCGCCAGCGGCATCCACAATGCCTCCAGGAGCGGAGGATGAAGCACACTGGCCACCAGCAGGATCCGGGGGAACATCGTCCCGCAAGCGACCAGAATGCCACTCGCCAGCGTTGGACTCCAGGCCGGTTCGCTGCGCGCCACCCGTGCCAGGCTCAACGTGACGGCGGTCGAGGAACTCAGTCCGCCGAACAGCCCGGTGAACAGGATGCCCCGATCCGGTCCCAGCAGCTTGATCGCGAAATAACCGCCAAAGGAAATACTGGCGATCAGCACCACCATCATCCAGAGTCGATAAGGATTCAGGACTGCCCAGGGGCCATAACCGTGGTCTGGCAGCACCGGCAACAGGACCACCGAAATCAGGAGCAGGTTCAGGGTCGCACGCAGCTCACTGGCCTGCAGTTTCTCGACGCCAGCGTGCAGAATCGGCTTGAGATTGAGCAGCAGCGTCGTGATGACCGCACCGGCCGCCGCCAGCGCAAGCTCCCCAAGCCCCGCCAGCCCGCCCAGGCCAAGCGTGACCAAGGCTGCGATGGTGGTGGTCGCGCTGGCTGCATGATCCTGCCGAAAACGCAGCAGATAGGCGCCGCCCATCACCAGCGTCACCGCCAGAATCACCGCTGCGGGGATGACGCTGCCGAGTTCTCGCCCCAGAAGACTCGCCACACCTCCCAGCAGCCCCAGCAAGCCGAAAGTGCGCAGGCCGGCGATTCGCTCCCCTTCGGGTAGGGTGCGGCTTTGCCACCCGCGCTCCAGGCCGATCAGCAAGCCCACGGCGAGCGCAAGCGCCAAGTGTCCGAATGTCTGTCCCTGCAAGGCCGATCCTCGTGCCGATCATCATGGAAACGAATACGCCCTGTTATAAGGGCATGCCCGCTCGTGAGCAATCAGCTGGCTCAACCCCAAACGATACGGGGACCTGCTGGCCCCCGTCTGCAAACCGTTCCGGATCGCGATCGATGATCACGGCATGGAGACGGCGCCGTCCCGGTGAAACTGAATCTCCGCGACTTATCCCGGCCGCCTACGAAATCGAATCCGGCGCCGGACAATTCATTTTCGTCGCTCAGCAAGCGATAGCGGGCCGTGGCAGGACCGACCGAAAAGGCCTCTCCGGTTGAATCCATCGAAAAATGGAGCCCCTTGCTCTTGTCCTTGCCGATATCCAGGGTCAGCGCCTGGCCGCTGATTTGCGTCAGGTCCGGATCAGCGATGGGATGCATCTCCGCCTAAGCAAGCAGCGGGAAACAGCCGGCGAACACGAAGAAGCAGCTCACTTGAATTAGGTCGGAGATAGACCGCCCCCGATTCTCGTTCTTGGCGTGGCGACGCAAGGCGCACAGGCATGCCTTATCGGACAGCTATCGGCGTCGCCCATGCGGCCTTCACACAAAAAAGCGCCGGATGAACCAGCGCTTGGGCCGAACGGCAAGGTGGGTGATGGAATGATCAGGTTGTGGCGCTTTTCGCCTCGATCGTGGTCAGCTCGCGGATACGCTGTAGGATCTGGACCATGAAACCGCCGATCCCGAACAGCCCCCAGCCCAGCACCACGAAGCCCCAGTGAATCGGTGCCGCGAACAGTTCTTCTGCGTAGAAGAAGGTGTGACCCCACTCATTCAACCCGAGGTTGGGCATGATCATGACGGGCGCAGCGACCACCAAGGCGAGGGGAATCGATACCCGGTTGCGGAAATACGGCATACGGGTATGGAGCAGGATAAAACCCAGAATCGCACCGACCGCACCCAGAGGAATCGCGAAATAGAACAGTCCGATATGGGTGGGAGTGAAATCCGTATCGCGGACCGTCACCTGATGCCAGGCAGCATCGGCTTCCACGTAAACGCCCAAGATCGCGACCAGAATCACGCTGCCAACGGCCATGAACGCGAGAATGGCATAGTAGATCGACAGTTCACGCTGGGGCGACATCACCGGATTGGCGGGCCGGGTGAACCACAGCAAAGGCACGCCCACCAGACCGATCAGGGTAATGATGATGCCTTGGGCATAGAGCAGAGTCATCCAGTAAGTCTGGAAATCCTGTTCGAAGTAATCCAGGCCGACCGAGAATGAAAACGCTTGCTGATACCAGCGATAGACACCAAACAGCAACGCGGCCAGGCCAACGCCGATCACCGCAGCCATCCACGGCATATGCGGCGGTTGGGATTCGTCCTGAAGCAGCCCCACCGCGCTGAGCAAGCGCTGCATGAGCGTCTGCGGCGCAGCCGGCAGTGTTTGGGGTTTGGTCACGGCATTCATGGCAGGCTCCTGTCGATCCGGAGAAATCACGGTATACAGGCCCAATCATCTGCATTGGTGGATCGCCACGCCATGATCTGGGTCAACCAACCCGACACACCCATCCGGTCAACGACCGAGACCTATCCCTCCGACAGTCGCCACACTCTGACCGACGTACCCGGTTCGAAGACGGCCTGATCAGCGGCCAACTCGATCAGGCAGTCGGCCTCGGCGAGCCCCGCCAACATCGCCGAACCCTGGGCAGCCAGCGGCGCCACACCCCAGCCTTGTGGGCCGTAGCGTTCCCAGCGGCCGCGCAGGAAACTGGTTCGCCCGGGTCGGTGACGCGCCTGCGCGCACAGCGGTGCAGACAGCACAACGGGCTCGCGCACCGACAGGCCCGACAGTCGCTGCAGGACGGGCTCCACGAAAAGCCGATAAGTCACATAGGCCGATACCGGATTGCCGGGCAGCCCCATGAACCAGCAGCCCCCGACCCGACCGAAGGCCAGCGGCCGACCCGGCTTGATGGCCACACGCCAGAAATCGAGCTGTCCGTGTTCGGCCAGCACGGGACGCACCCAATCGGCCTCCCCAACCGATACCCCACCGCTGACCACCAGCAGATCCAGCGCCGCGGCATCCGCCAGCCGCTCACTGAGCTGCGCGGGATCATCCGGCACCGCGCCCAGATCCTGCAGCGAGACACTGGCTTGCCGCAAGAGTGCTGCGAGCATGGGCCGGTTGCTGTCGTACAGGTCGCCGGGCGCAAGGGCTGCGCCCGGCGGGCGCAACTCCGACCCCGTGGAGAGGAGGCCCACCCGCACCGGACGAACCACCGACACCTCGGTCTGGCCCAGCGCCACCAGCAGTGCAATATGCCGCGCGTCGATCCGGCAGCCAGCGGCCAGAGCCTCGGCACCTGCGGGCAGGTCCTCGCCCGCAAGACGCACATTGGCACCGGCGGCGAGCGACGAGCCCAGCGTGATCCAGTCCGGCTCGGCCTGTACGCTTTCCTGCGCAATGACGGTATCCGCACCGGCCGGGAGCACGGCCCCGGTCATGATGCGCGCGCAGCAACCCGGTGATACGGTTCCGGACCACGGTGCCCCGGCCAGGGCCCGGCCGGCAATACGCAGCCGTCGGCCAGCCTCAGCGTCGACACCGCACAAGGCATAACCATCCAGCGCCGAATGATTTTCGCGCGGCAGGGCAAACGGCGCCATCACCGGTACGGCCAGTACCCGTCCCAGCCCTTGCGCCAGCGGCTGCCGTTCAACGCCGGAAACCGGTGACACTGAACTCAGCAGCCGTGCACGAGCGGCCACGACGGTCAGATCCTGCGCGCTATCTCCCGCCATCGAAATCATCTCCCAGCTCACCAATCAGGGCTCGTAGTGCATCCAGTTCTGCCCCGTTGTTAGCGCCGCGCAATTGATCACCCCATGCGGCAGCGCGCGCATCTACCCGCGCCGGATGCTGGGCCTGCACCCACGCGCCGAGCCGGCGAACACCCTGGTCGACAGCGTGCACCAACGCGCCGGCCAGGTCACGATGGATCAGCAGGAAGGCCGGCTGCAGATACTCGCCATCGTCCACGGTGGCCAGCAACCGGCCTTCCCGCAGCGCGGCGATGCCGAGCTGCGAACCCAGATTCAGCGGCAGAAGCGGGCTATCGACGGGTGCGACCAGCAGCCATGGCGTCGGGATGCGGCGCAGCGCGGTAGCAATCCCGGCCAAGGGACCACGCCCATCGAGCCAGTCATCGGCGAGCACCGCATCGGCCAGCGCCAAGAACGGCGCTGGGTCCCGATTGGTGCTGATCCACACCGCCGCACTTTGGGCAGCCAAACGTTCGCTGACGTGCTGGACCAGTGGCCGACCTGTCAGCCGGACCCAGGACTTGTCGATGCCGCCCCACCGACGGCTCTGGCCGCCGGCCAGGACCAGTCCGGTCATATCAGTCGCCGCAACACACGACCCCGCTCCGCTGCCGCACATGCTCAACCGCCGGTATGGCTCATGAATCGCAGGATCTGGGGTCGCCGGGCCAGGTCAAAGTCATGACCACGGGGCTTGCGCGCCATGGCGGCCACGATGGCGGCGCGAAGCGCTTCCCCGTCGCCGGGACGCTCGCGCAGCACCGCGCGCAGGTCGACGGAGTGCTCCTGACCCAGGCACAGCAGCAGTCGCCCCTGCGCCGTGACCCGCACCCGGTTGCACTGTTCGCAGAAGTTATGGCTGTGCGGCGAGATGAATCCGATCCGGATAGCACTGTCGGGCATCCGGAAATAGCGCGCGGGCCCGCCTGTCTGGTCGATCACCGGCGTCAGCGCATGGTGCCGGCTGATGTCGTCGCGAATCTGTGCGCTGGAATAGAAGCTCGCCGCCCGGTCGTGGGTGTGGACCTGACCCAGCGGCATCTCTTCGATGAAGGCGAGATCGAACCCTTCGTGGCGTGCGAAGTTCACCAGATCGATGACCTCATCCTCGTTGCGCCCCTTGAGGATGACGGCATTGAGGCGGATGCGGGCGAAGCCGGCAGCCTGCGCTGCACGCAGCCCTGCCATGACGCGGCCGAGGTCGCCCACCCGGGTGATGTCCCGGAACCGCGCCGCCTGCAGGCTATCCAGACTGACGTTGAGTCGGCGCACCCCGGCGTCGGCCAAGCCACCGGCCATCGATGCAAGCTGGGAACCGTTGGTGGTCAGCGTGAGTTCATCGAGCCCCGGCAGGGCGGACAACCGCTCCAGCAGCCACAGCAGGTCGCGCCGCACCAGAGGTTCCCCACCGGTGATTCGGATCCGCCGGACGCCCAGGGCGACGAATGCCCGGCCCAGGGTCAACAGCTCCTCCAGCGTTAGGATCTCGGCGCGTGGCAAGAACTGCACATCCTCGCCCATGCAGTACAGGCATCGGAAGTCGCACCGATCCGTCACCGACAGTCGCACGTAATCGACGTGCCGGTTGAAGCGATCGGTCAGGATGGGTAAAGGCAAGGACTGTTCAGGGGGCATGCCGGTCTCCGCCGGGCTCGCAACGGCGCACCCGGAGTGCCAAGCATAGCGCCTGGACGCCTTGGGCGGCCAGCGCACCCGCCGATCGGCTCAGCCGTGCTGATCGGCTTCAGGCCATTGCCACCCACCACCGAGTGCCTTGTACAGGTTGACCAGAGCGCGCAGCCGCTGCTGCTGGGTATTAACCTGGGCCAGTTCGACGGTGAACAGCGTCCGCTGGGCATCGAGCACTTCAAGATAGTCCGAGTAGCCCTCGTCGAAGCGGCGCTGGGCGAGCCGGGTGGTTTCCCGCAACGCCTTGATCTGCCGGTCTTGGGCGGCCAGCCGTTCGCTGGCGGCGCGACGGCTCTCCAGCGCATCGAGAACCTCACGGAATGCGGTTCGCACGGTTTGTTGATAGTTCACCAGCGCTTGCTCGCGGCGGGCTTCGGCCGCCCGCACGTTGGCCCGAGTGCGCCCGAAATCCAGGATCGGTGCGGCCAGATCACCGCCGAACTGCCAGGTCTTGGCCGGAGCGCTGAACAAGTCGCTCAATGCATCACTCTGGACCCCGAACAGCCCGGTCAGCGACAGCGAAGGGAAATATGCCGCGCGAGCAACGCCGATCTGGGCATTGGCGGCACGCAGTTGTTCCTCTGCGGCGCGGATATCCGGCCGGCGCATCAGCAGACTCGACGGCAAGCCCATTGGCACTTCGGGAAGTACCGCGAACGCCTCGATGGCACGTCCGCCCGAAATTGAGGTCTCCACGATCTCCCGCGGGGTCCGGCCCAACAGAATACTCAGGGCGTTGCGCTGCAGCGTGTGCTGTTGCCGCAGTGCGGGGAGTTCGGCCTGGGCCGCGGCCAACTCCGATTCAGCCTGCCGAAACGCCAGTTGGGAAATGGCTCCGTTGCGATAGCGCGACTCCTGAAACCGATAGCTGTCCTGTCGCGTCTGGACCGTGCGCTCGGCAATGTTCATCTGCAGATCCAGGGCGCGCAGGTTGAAATATCCCGCCGCCACATCAGCCGCCACAGCCAGGCGCACCGCATCCTGCGTCGCCACCCCCGCAAGCAGCTGCGCGCGCGCCGCCTCGCTGCTGCGGGCCAGCCGCCCCCACAGATCCACTTCGTAACGCAGGACGGCACCCAGGCTGAAATCGTTGTAAATCGCGCCGCTGCTGGGCAGCGCGGTTTCCTCACTGCCCTGCTGGCGAGCTCCGCTGGCTTGGGCGCCGAGAAGAGGATAGCGTTCGGCATCGCGCAGATTCAGTACCGCACGCGCCTCGGCAATCCGTGCCGCCGCAAGTGACAGATCCGCGTTGTGTTGCAGCGCCTCTTCGATCAGGGCCGTCAGGACCGGGTCATCAAAGCGACGCCACCAGTGCGGGTCGATCGGCGCCTCCGGAGCATCCTGCGCCGCAACCGCCGCCCACCCGCTGGGCAGGTCGGTGTCGGGGCGGACGTGGTCTGGGCCCAGCACGCAACCCGACACAGTCAGCACCAGAAGGAATGACAGGACATGCTTAACCATGGATGGTCTTCTCCTCGGTCGACATCTGCGCGTCGCCCTTACGCTCGGTCATCCGCCCGATCAGAACAAAGAACATGGGCACGAAGATCGTGGCGAGGAATGTCGCCGCGATCATGCCCCCGATCACCCCGGTGCCGATGGCGTGGCGGCTGGCCGAGCCCGCGCCCGTACTGATGGCGAGCGGCAATACCCCGAGCATGAAAGCCAGCGAGGTCATCACAATCGGCCGGAAACGCAGCCGAGCGCCTTGCAGGGCGGCGTCCAGTATGGAAGCGCCGTCGCGGCGATGGATCATGGCAAATTCCACAATGAGGATGGCATTCTTGGCCGACAAGCCGATCAGCGTCAGCAATCCGATCTGGAAATACAGGTCGTTCTCCAAACCGCGCAGCCAGGTTGCCGCGATCGCGCCGAACACGGCGAACGGGACGGCCGTAACCACCGCAAAGGGCAGACTCCAGCGTTCGTATTGCGCCGCCAGGATTAGGAACACCATCACGATGCCAAAGATGAAGGCCATGGTGCCGGTGCCGGCCGTGGCGAGCTCCTGATAGGCCGAGCCGATCCAGCCCAAGGAGTAATTGTTGTCCAGCACCTCCTGACTCACCGCCTGCATGGCCGCAATGGCCTGCGCAGAACTGTACCCCGGTGCCGGTTCGCCCAGAATCTTGGCAGCGGGAAAGACATTGAAGCGCTCGACCAGATCCGGCCCCATGGTGCGTTTCACGTTGAGCAGGGCGTCGAGCGGCACCAGATTGCCGTCATTGGAGCGCACGAAAACGTGGCGCAGATCCTCTGGAGAACGGCGAAATTCGGACTCCGACTGCAGGTTGACGCGATAACTCCGCCCGAACAGCGTGAAGTCATTCACGTACAGACTGCCGAAGGAGCTCTGCATGATGGTAAACACTTCATTGATCGGCACGTTCAGCGCCCGCGCCTTCTCCCGATCCAGCTCGGCGTAGTACTGCGGTGTCGCGGTGGAGAAGGTGGTCCGCAATCCGGCCAGCTCGGGACGCTTGCGTGCCGCTTCCAGCAGCCGATTGGCGGTTTGCATCAAGGCATCGCTGCCGGCACCGGCGCGGTCCTGCAGATAGGCCTCGAAGCCGCCCGTGGTGCTGATCCCGGTGATTGGCGGCGGATTGAAGCCAAAGGCCACCCCATCCCGAAGATCGTGTGCCAGACCGGAGAACGGTCCAACGAGCCGCCTGGCGTCGGCCTCGAGCGTCGTCCGCTCGGACCAATCCGTCAACATTACGAACGACACGCCCGAGTTCGTCTTCTGCGACTGCGCCAGGATGTCAAACCCGGCAAAGGTATTGACGCCCGAAACCGTCGGCTGAGCCTGCAAGCGGCGCGTTACTTCATCGGTCACCGCCTTGGTGCGGTCCAGGGAGGCCGCCGGTGGAAGCTGATAGGCCATGAGCACGTAGCCCTGATCCTCCGGCGGCACGAGTCCGCCCGGAACGCGATTGAACAGCATCACCGTGATGCCGATCAGCCCAGCGAACAGCACCAGTCCCAACAGCGCGCGACGCATCATGAAACCGGACGCCGAGACATAGCCGTTCGTCAATCGGTCGAAAAGTCGGTTGAAGATACGAAACGGCAAGGCCGGCTCGCCATGGACCGGCTTGAGCAGCAAGGCACACAGCGCCGGCGTCAGCGTAAGCGCCACCACCCCCGAAATGATCACCGAGACCACGATGGTGATAGCGAACTGCTGATACATCTGGCCACTGAGCCCGCCCAGAAAGGCCACCGGAATGAACACCGCGGAAAGCACCAGTACGATGGCGATCACCGGACCGGTTACCTCTTCCATGGCCTTGAAGGACGCCTCACGTGGCGACAGCCCTTCCTGACTCATGAGACGTTCGACGTTTTCGATCACGATGATCGCGTCGTCGACCACGATGCCGATGGCGAGCACCAGACCGAACAGGGTCAGCAGGTTGATGGAAAAACCGAGCAACAGCATGCCCGCGAAGGTTCCGATGATGGAAACCGGAACGGCCAGCAACGGAATCAGCGTCGCGCGCGGATTCTGAAGGAACAGAAACACCACCAGCACCACCAGCACGATGGCTTCGATGAAGGTGTGGATCACCTCCTCGATCGATACGCGCACGAACTTGGTGGTGTCGAAGGGTATCTCGTAGGCCAGGCCATCGGGAAACCGCTGTGAGATCTCGGCCATCTTGGCGCGAATCGCATCGACAGTCTCCAGCGCATTGGCGCCGGGCTGCAGATACAATCCGATCGGCACGGTGGGCTGGCTCTTGTAACTGGCCTCGAAATTGTAGTCCTGCGCCCCCAGTTCGACCCGAGCGATATCCGCCAGGCGCAAAGTGGCCCCGGAGGCATCCGATCGCAGAATGATGCGGCCGAATGCTTCGGGGTCGGCGAGCCGGCCCTGGGTATTGACGGTATAGGTATAGGCGTTCTCACCGCTGATCGGCTCCTGACCGAACTGGCCGGCCGCGAACTGGGCGTTCTGCTCCTGGATCGCCCGAGCGACATCGCTGGCGGTGAGATTGAACTGCGCCAGCTTGTCGGGACGCAGCCAGATGCGCATCGAGTAATCCTTCTGGCCGAACAGCGAAGCATCGCCGACACCGGGAATGCGCTTGACCTCGTCGATGACGTTCAGCAGCGCGTAGTTGCTGATGAACACTGAATCGTACTGGCCGCTCGGGGAGCTCATGTTGATCAGCGCCAGGATGCTGCTGGAGCGCTTCTGCACCCGCACGCCCTGCCGGCGTACCTCTTCGGGCAGTCGCGCCTCGGCGGCCTTGACGCGATTGTTCACATCGATGGTGGCCTGATCCGGATCGGAGCCGATGGCAAAACTCACCGTGATGCGCAACTGGCCGCTGGCCGAGGCCACCGAGCGCATGTAGATCATGTTCTCGACGCCGTTGATTTCCTGCTCGATCGGCGCTGCGACCGTCTCGGCGATCACCTCTGCGCTGGCGCCCGGATAATTGGTAATGACGACCACTTCCGGCGGCACGATATCGGGATACTGCGCAACCGGTAGAGCCCGCATCGACACCAGCCCCGCCAAAACGATGACGATCGACAGGACGGACGCGAAAACCGGGCGTCGAATGAAAAATGCGGAGATCATGCCGGCACCCCGCCGGTCTGCAAGCGCGCCGCCGAACCCTTCGGCGATGGTGATTCGCTGGCCTCGGTCTGCGGCACTTCGCCGGGCGCACTGCGTGGCGCGGCCGCCTTGACCGGCGCACCAGGTCGCACCTTAATCACCCCTTCAACGATGACTCGATCGCCTGGCTCGAGGCCTTCCTCGATCAGCCATTCCGGCCCGACGGTCGGGCCCGTCGTGACGGGCTGAACCTTGGCTTTCTCATCCTCGCCAACCAGATAGACGAAGGTGCCCTGCGGTCCTTGCATGACTGCCGCCTGAGGTACCACGATCACACCTTTGCGCACCAGTCCCTTGGGCACGATGCGCACGAACTGGCCGGGCAACAGGCTGGCTTCCGGATTCGGGAAAACGGCGCGGGCCCGCACGGTCCCTGTCGCCGGATCGATGGTACTGTCGGTAAAGCTGATGTACCCATCATGCCCATAGGTCGAGCCGTCGCCGAACCGCAATTCGGCGGCCAGCCGCTCTTCGCCGGCCAGCGTCAGCTTGCCACTGGCCAGCAGTGCACGCTGACGCAGCGCGTCGGCATCGGGATAGGAGAAATTCACATACAAGGGATCGAGCTGGGTGATGCGCGTCAGTAGACTGTCCGCCGCACCGGGTCCGACCAGACTCCCCTCCGAGCGCACTTCCAGACTGGTTACGCCGCTGACCGGCGCGTCCACACGTGTGTAGCCGAGATCGATCCGTGCGGCCTCGACATCGGTCCGGGCAGCCGCCAGGTTGGCTCGCGCCAAATCCAGATTAGACTGCGACGTATCCCGCTCGCGCGCGCTGATGGCGTTTTCGGCATAGAGGGCGGAGACCCGCGCCCAATCCCGCTCGGCCTGACGCAACTGGGCCTCGGCATCCTGCAGCCGCGCCTGGGCGCGGGCCAAAGCCACCTCGAAAGGCGCCGGATCGATGCGGAACAACACGTCCCCCGCCTTGACCCGCTGACCTTCGACATAAGTCCGCTTCTGCACAATACCGGTGATGCGCGCGCGCACTTCAACCTCACGGAATCCAGCCGTACGGCCGGCGTATTCGTTTTCGATCGGAACATCGCGCAGCGTCACCGCCAGAACGCCGACCTCGGGCGCCGGGGGCGCGGCTCCCTGAGCCTGCTGGCCGTCGTCGTGACTGCCGCAGGCCACCAACAGGCTCGCCAGCAGCAAGGCACTGGCACTTCGCGCGAGAACGAGGGAAAGGGCGCGCATCATGGGGCGTTTTCTCCGCTGATGGGTGTAAGGGAAGGCCGTGTCACCCGGCGTCAGGGTCCGGTTCCCCAACGATCGATCCGGGCTTGCCTTACCTGAAATACATACATTCACGTTTGTTTGAATTCTGAGACTATACTACAAAAAATAATCATTGGCGTTAATGGAGATTTGATGAATGGCGCGCCGCACCAAGGCTGAAGCGGAACAGACCCGCGAACAGATCCTCGACGCCGCAGAGACGGTGTTTCTGCGGCGCGGCGTGGCCCGGGCCAGCCTGGAAGAAATTGCCAAGGCAGCCGGCGTGACGCGCGGTGCGGTGTACTGGCATTTCCGCAACAAGGCGGATCTGTTCGATGCCATGCACTGCCGGGTCCATCTGCCGATGCAGGATCTGTTCGATCAGGTCATGGCGTTGGAAGATGGCTGCGCGATCAGCGCGCTTCGCGAGTTTTGCGTGCAATCGCTACTGAGTTTGGCGGCCAATCCGCGACGCCAGCGGGTCTATACCATCCTGTTCCATCACTGCGAATTCGTCGACGGTCTGCAGGACAGCAATCGGCGCCTGATCGCCATTCAGCACCGCTGGATGACCAGTATGAAAACGCTGTTCGAGCGGGAACGGGAACGCGGCACGCTCGTCGATGTCTGTCCACGGCTAGCGGCGATGACGATCCATACCGCCATGCTGGGCATCTATTTCGATTATCTGCGCAAACCCGATGCCTATGATCTGGATGCCGAAGCCGAAGCACTCGTCAATGTAATCTTTCGTTGCGTATCCTGATCCCGACGCCGATCGGGGGTCCGGATCATCCTTCCCCGCCCGACCCGACAGGGAACCGTGCGATCATCCGACAGTCTGTTGACTAAACCACCGCCGCAAGGGAAGGGCGACTCGACAAGGGAGAAACAGTACAACCGCCCAAGACACCGTTTCCCTTCCAGTCCGCGCTGAGGGCGACACCGCAGCGGCACGCAGGGTACTGCACGAAAGGAGCACGCGCATATGCAACGGCCCGGATCGGCCTCACTCGACGCCTTTTGGGAACAGCTTGCCACGGCCGGCAACGCCGCCCTGCTGCTGGATTACGACGGCACCCTGGCACCGTTTCACAATGACCCCGCCCAAGCCTATCCGTATCCAGGCGTCGAGACGCTGCTCGATCATCTCAACCGCCTCGCGTCGGATCGCGTCATCATCGTTTCGGGCCGGGCCCTGGATCATCTTCGGCCGCTACTCAAGCTCCATCGGCCCGTCGAGATGTGGGGCAGTCACGGGCGCGAGCGGCAACGTCTTGACGGGACCTGTCAAGCCTTGCCGATTCCTCCGCAGACCCGGCAGGCCCTGACGACCGTCGAATCGTGGCAGCCGGCCATCCAAGCCCTGGGCGGACGCCTGGAACGAAAGCCCTCGTCGCTCGCGTTTCACTGGCGCGGTCTGCCCGAGGCGCGCTGTGCGCGCCTGCGCGAAGAACTCCAGGATCGCTTTGCCGGAATCGATGCGTCGGCCGGGCTGCTCTGGCATGAGTTCAATGGTGGAATCGAGTTGCGCGCCGCGGGTGCGGACAAAGGCCAGGTGATCCGGCAGATTCTGGCCGAGCAGGATGCATCCTTTCCGGCCGGACATACCCTGGCCTATCTGGGGGACGACCACACCGACGAAGACGCCTTCGAGGCGCTCGCCGATCGGGGACTGGGCATTCTGGTTCGCGACCCCTGGCGTCCGACCGCGGCGCGACACTGGCTGCGCCCACCGGAGGAAATGTTGCAGTTCCTGGAACAATGGCTGCGCGTTCGAAACACGCGACGATCGTGAGCCGATTACGGGCCCATTTGGCGCTTGCGAATGCGGCAGACCCCGGGTGCGCTCGGCAAACCCGCCGTGTCGAGGCATGATGAAAAGGACGACACCTGTCCTGGCTCGATTTGCATCGTCGATGCCGCTGATTCCCCTGGAGCACACTGTGACAACGACATCCGCCAAGCAACAACGCCGCCTGATCGTGGTCTCCAACCGCCTGCCCCTGGTGCTGCACCGGAACCCCGATGGTTCGCTGGACAGCCGACCGGGCAGTGGCGGGCTGGTCACCGCCCTGCTACCGGTATTGCGCGACCGGGGCGGCGTCTGGGTCGGCTGGCCGGGCATCACCGATCACGGGCCAGATGTCGATGCCGCGGTGGCCGCCACCGCCGACAAAGCAGGCTATCGCTTGGCCCCCGTGACTCTGAGCGCCGAGGAACAGGCCGGCTTTTACTACGGCTTCTCCAATGAAGTGCTCTGGCCGTTGTTCCACGACCTGCAGTCCCAGTGCCATTTCGATCCCGCCTATTGGCGCTGCTACACGGCCGTCAACCACAAATACGCGCGGGCCGTGATGGCCCAGGCCCAGCCGGATGACTTCATTTGGGTTCATGATTACCAACTGTTGCTGCTCGCCGCCGATCTGCGGCGAGAGGGCTGCACTGCCCCACTCGCCTTTTTCCTGCATATCCCTTTCCCGCCGCTGGACATCTACCTCAAGCTGCCTTGGCGATTCACGCTGCTTCGGGCGCTGCTGGAGTTCGACCTGATCGGTTTCCAGACCCTGCGGGACCAACGCAATTTCGTTCAATGCATCCGCACGCTACTGCCGGACGTTCGTGTGGCACAGCGCAACAATCAAGTCCATCTGCCCGACGGACGGCGTGTGCGCTTGGGTAGCTTCCCGATCGGTATCGACGCCGAAGCATTCCAGCGCCAATCGCGCACCCCCGGTGTGGTTGCGGCGGCCGACGCGCTCCGCGCCGAACTGCCGGGTCGCGAGCTCCTGCTCGGCGTGGACCGGCTGGACTACACCAAGGGAATTCCCCTGCGCCTGGAAGCGTTTCGCAATGCGCTGCGCCAATACCCTGAGTTGCAAGAGCACGTCACGCTGATCCAGGTCGTGGTGCCGAGCCGAGACGACATTCCCGAGTACCGCGATCTTCGCTTCGAAATCGAACACCTGGTCGGCGAGATCAATGGCGAGTTCACTCGCCCCGGCGGCTGGGTGCCGATCCATTACGTCTATCGCTCCGTCGACCGCCTGGACCTGATCGCCTATTACCGGGCAGCACGCATCGCGCTCGTGACCCCTTTGAAGGACGGCATGAATCTGGTTGCCAAGGAGTTCTGTGCCTGTTCGGTCGACGATGACGGGGTTCTGATCCTCTCGGAATTCGCCGGCTCCGCAGCACAACTCCAACATGGTGCGCTGCTGATCAACCCCTACGACATCGAAGGGATGTCCAGCGCGATCTACCAGGCCTGCTTCATGCCCCTCGAAGAACGCCGCGACCGAATGCGCCGCCTGCGACGCTCAGTCAGCCGCCACAACGTCTTCCGCTGGGTCAACAGCTTCCTGGAAACGGCCATCGCCAGCGATCTGGACGCCTTTCCGCTTCCCGAAGATTATGTGCCGAGCACCGAAGCCGAACAGGCCTACTGGGATACCGAATTCGCTGGCTAACGGCGACGGCAGCCACTCGGCGGCCCCTCCGATCACCCGCAGCAAACCGCGACGCCGAGAGACTCGACCGACATGGCACATGGACTGAACGAACTGATTGCCCTGGTCATCGCCTTGGGGATGCTGGCCCAATGGCTCGCCTGGCGCTTCCAGTTTCCCGCCATCATTCTGCTGGCCCTGACCGGACTGCTGGTCGGACCCGTTCTTGGGCTGATCCACCCCGCCACGGACTTCGGCGAAGCAGGGCTGCGGACCATCATCAGCCTCGGTGTCGCCGTCATCCTCTTCGAGGGCGGCCTGAACCTGCGGGCGCATGAATTCAAGGAGGCCGCAGCTGGCGTCCGGCGACTGGTGACGCTGGGAGCGTTGCTGAATTTCTTCTTCGCCGCCCTTGCCGCCCATTATGTCGGTGGCCTGTCCTGGGCGGTCTCGATGGTCATCGGGGCGATTCTGGTGGTGACCGGACCCACCGTGATCATGCCGCTGCTGCGCCAAGCCATGCTGAATCGCCGCACCGCCTCCTATCTCAAGTGGGAAGCGATCATCAACGACCCCATCGGTGCCCTGCTGGCCGTTTTGGTGTTCCAGTACTTCGTCTTTTCCGGCGAGGATGGCTCTGTGCCCGGTGTGCTGCTGAGCTTGGGTCAGGCGGTGGGCATCGCCGTGCTCCTCGGCGGCGGCGGCGGTTACCTCCTGGCCCGTGCCTATCGCGCGGCGATCATTCCGGAGTTTCTCAAATCGCCCATCCTGCTCGCGGCCATGTTCGCCATGTTTGCCCTGTCCAACCGGGTTCAGGCCGAAGCCGGACTGCTGACCGTCACCCTCCTGGGCATCGTGATCGCCAACATGCGATTGCCGAGCATCGAAGGACTGCGGCGCCATAAGGAATACGTGACCATTCTGCTGGTCTCGACCGTCTTCATTCTGCTGACCGCCAATCTCAAGCCCAACACCCTCATGCAGCTCGATTGGCGCGCCCTGGCTTTCGTGCTGGCCGTCGTCTTCGTCGTCCGGCCGCTGGCGATCCTGCTGGCCACCATCCGCTCCGGCATGGACTGGCGCGACCGCCTGCTGGTGGGCTGGATCGGCCCCCGCGGCATCGTCGCCGCCGCAGTCGCCGGAATTTTCGCGCCCGAAATGGTTGCCGCAGGCTATGCGGATGCCGCCTTGCTGGTGCCGCTGATCTTCGCGGTGATCTTCGTGACCGTCGTAATCCACGGGCTGAGCTTGGGCCGACTGGCCAAGCGCTTGAAACTTGCGGCAGCCGGTCCGCGCAATGGCGTGCTGATCGTCGGCGGCTCGCCCTGGAGCATCGACTTGGCGGGTCGCATCCGCGACCTCGGCATCCGAACGCTCATCGTCGACAATTCCTGGCACCGCCTGCGCCCTGCCCGACTGGCGGGCCTGCCCGTCTATTTTGGTGAGATTCTTTCCGAGCGCGCCGAGGAATCGCTGCAATTTCAGGACCTGGGTCATCTGATCGCTGCAACCAGCAACGATGCCTACAACGCCTTGGTCTGCAGTGCCTTCACCTCGGAATTCGGCGCCGACCGGGTCCTGCAGCTGTCCATGGGAGAGCCGGAGGACAACGATCGCAAGGGTCTGGCCGCCGGCGTTCGGGGCCGAGTGGCCTTTCATCCCGATGCCACGTTCGAGGAATTGTGGCGTCGCCATTATGAAGGGTGGTGCTTCCAGAAAACGCGATTCACGGACAGCTTCACCTACGACGATTACCGCGCCGTGGCCCCCCCCGAAAGCATTCCCCTTCTCCTGGTCAGCCCAGATCACCATGTCACTTTGCAATCCGTCCAGCGCCCGCTGCAGCCCCGGCAGGGTGATGTCCTGTTGAGTTACGCCCCGTATCGGGCCGGACCGGAGGGCAAGACCGAAAACCGCAAGAACTCGGGTGACGCCCCGGCGCCGCAGGCGCGCTGAACGCGCGCGACAAGCATCAATCCTCCCGCGCCAGCATTTCCCGCAAGGCGTCCAGATGGGCGCGGCCGCGGGCCTGACGCGCCGCAGGGTCGTCGGCCTGACCGGGGCGCTCCCAATCGAGCACCTCGGCGGGAAGCTCAGACAGAAACCGGCTGGGCTCCCGCTCGGCCTCCTCGCCACCGGTCCGCCGCCTTGCGGCATAAGTCAGCGTCAATGTCCGGCGGGCGCGGGTGATGCCGACATAGGCCAACCGCCGCTCTTCCTCGAGCGTGCCGGCGTCCAGACTATTGCGGTGGGGCAGCAGCTCCTCCTCCATCCCCACCAGATACACATGATCGAATTCCAGCCCCTTGGCGCTGTGCAGCGTCAGCAGCTGCACTTCGTCCGCATCAGCTTCCTCCTGCCGGTCGAGCATGCCGACCAGACTGATGTGCGCGAGCAGCTTCTCCAGCGTCGCCTCGTCTTCCCAGCGCGTCTGCAGGCGCGTGAACCAGTCCACCAACTCGCGCACGTTCTTCTGGCGCTTTTCCACCACGCGCGTGTTCTTGTCACTTTCCGCGAGCCAGTTCAGGTAATCGATGCCGTCCAGCAAGCGCTTGAGACAGGTCGGCGCATCTTCCTCATGCGCGATGCGCTGCATCCGTGCCATCCACTCGGCAAAGGTGCGCAGACGCTCGGCTGCCCGCTCCGGCAGGTGCTGCAGCAGCCCCATCTCGCTGGCGGCCGTCAGCAGGCTGACCCCGCGACCATGTGCATAGCCGGCGAGCTTCTCCAGCGTGCCGGCGCCGATCTCGCGCCGCGGAACGTTGACGATGCGCAGGAAGGCCGCGTCATCATCGGGATTCTGCAGCAGGCGCAGATAGGCCAGCAGATCGCGCACCTCAGCCGCTTCGAAGAACGAGGTGCCCCCGGTAATCCGATAGGGCAGCTGATGTTCACGCAAGGCGCGCTCGAACGGCCGGGCCTGGTGATTGCTGCGGTAGAGAATCGCGTAATCGGCATAGCGGGTGCGGTGGCGCAAATGGTGCTGGAGCAATTCGCCGACCACCCGCCGCACCTCGTCATCGGCATCCTCGCAGGCGAGCACGCGCAACCGCTCACCGTCGCCGAGCCGACTCCACAAACGCTTCTCGAACAGATGGTCGTTCTGGGCAATGAGCGTATTCGCCGCCTTGAGGATATAGCCGGTCGAACGGTAGTTCTGCTCCAGCTTGATCACCCTGAGCTGCGGAAAATCCTGTTGCAGGCGGTGGAGGTTCTCCGGCCGCGCGCCGCGCCAGGCATAAATCGACTGGTCGTCATCGCCCACCACGGTGAAACGCGCCATCGGCCCAACCAGCCACTGCAGCATCTGGTACTGAGCCGCGTTGGTGTCCTGATACTCGTCCACCAGCAGGTGATACACCCGATTCTGCCAGCGCTCGCGCAGACCGGGGTCTTCGCCGAGCAGGCGCACCGGCAATGCAATGAGATCGTCGAAATCGACTGCGTTGTAGGCGCGCAAGTGTCGCTCGTAATCGCCATAGAGACGCGCCGCCCGCAGGGCTTCCTCGTCCTCGGCGGTCGACAGGGCCGCCGCCGGCGAGACCAGTTCGCTCTTGAGTGCCGAGACACGCTGCTGCAGGCGTTGCAGTTCGGCATCACCGACATCATTGTCCTGTCGGGTCAACTCGCGCAGCAGGGTGCGCACATCCCCGGTATCGAAGATGGAAAATCCGGCCTTGAGCCCGGCCGCCCGCGTTTCCTGCTGCAACAGACGCAGACCCAGACTGTGGAAGGTGCTGATCCAAGGCGGGCACGCCGGCCGGGTCCGCAGCAGGGCGTTGACCCGATCACGCATCTCCCGCGCCGCCTTGTTGGTAAAGGTGACCGCCATCACCTCGCGCTTCAAGCGCACGGGCTGCGCCAGTAGATACGCGATCTTGCGAGTGATCACCCCGGTCTTGCCGCTGCCGGCACCGGCCAGCACCAGCAGAGGGCTATCCAGATGATGCACGGCATCGTGCTGTTCGGGATTCAGGCGGGACATGGGTAAACCGGAAAGCGCACGGGCTGGCGGGGCAGCCTAACACCGCCCGCATCGCTCGAAAAGTGCCGTCTACCGACCGCATGCGATCGGGGACACACTCGACATCCGGATGCCGTGCTCGGCTTACGCGGCTATCGGCACGGGCCGATGGACCCGGTGATCACTCACCGTGTCGCGGGCTCATCCGGGCTTGAAACTTGCGCCGGACTTGCGCCGACTCAAATCAAGTGCGGCATGACCCTGCGCAGAACGTGCGGTCGCATAACTATCATGCCCCATGAGCTCGAACAACAGAAAGGAACGCGCCGTGACCTGATAGGATTTTCCAAAGACAAAGTCCGCGCGTATCTGCTCACACGGCGGGAGATGGGTATCGATCATCCGCTGCCAGGCGATCCCCCCAGCCACTTCCGGCAAGTGGAAAACGACCGGCTCATAGTGTGCGTTGAACACCATCAGCAAGGTCGCATCGTGACCCCGCTGGCGTATCCCCGTTACCTGCGCACGGCCGTCGAGCACTGCGCCGAAGCATTTCATGGCACCATCATCCCAATGCTCGACCTGCATTTCGCCGCCGGCGGCATTGATCCAGGTGACGTCCTTGATCCCCAGTTCTTCACTGTAGGCGCCGGTCAGAAAGCGGCTGCGCCGCAGGATGTGATAGCGGTGGCGCAAGCGGGTGAGCATCTTGACGAATTCGAGCAACGACTCACCCTTGCCGTCCAGCGCCCAATCCAGCCAGGTGATCTCATTGTCCTGGCAATAGGCATTGTTGTTCCCATGCTGGGTCCGGCCAAATTCATCGCCGGCGAGCAGCATCGGTGTTCCCTGCGACAACAGGAGCGTGGCCAGCATGTTGCGCATCTGCCGCTCGCGCAACGCGTTGACCGCCTCATCGTCGGTGGGCCCCTCGATCCCACAGTTCCAGGACCGGTTGTCCGACGCCCCATCCTGGTTGTTTTCGCCATTGGCCTCGTTGTGCTTGTCGTTGTAGGTCACCAGATCATTCAGGGTAAAACCATCATGCGCCGTGATGAAATTCACCGAGGCCCAAGGACGACGCCCCTGATAATTGAACATATCGCCCGAGGCACAAAGACGGGGCGCCAACGCGGCAGCGGAAGCCTCACCGCGCCAGTAATCTCGCACCGTATCGCGAAACTGGTCATTCCACTCGCCCCAGCCGGGCGGGAACGCACCGACCTGATACCCCCCCGGTCCACAGTCCCAGGGCTCGGCGATCAGCTTCACGGCGCGCAAGGTCGGATCCTGGCTGCAGGCCTTGAGAAAGCCGCTTTGATTGTCGAAGCCGTTCGGCTCGCGCGCGAGGATGGTGCCGAGGTCGAAACGGAAGCCGTCGACATGGGTCTGCTCCACCCAGTAGCGCAGGGAATCCATCACCATCTGCATGACGCGGGCGTGGCTTACGTTGAGCGTGTTGCCGGTCCCCGTATCGTTGATGTAATAGCGAGGCTGATCGGGCAGCAGGCGGTAGTAACTGGCATTGTCGATGCCCTTGAAGGATAGGGTCGGCCCCTTTTCGTTGCCTTCGGCCGTATGGTTGTAGACCACATCCAGAATCACCTCCAGACCGGCTTCATGGAACCGCGCAACCATCTCCTTGAATTCCCTAAGGGTCTGCTCGGGCTCGTAGGCATAACGGGTATCGGGCGCAAAAAAGCCAATGGAGTTGTAGCCCCAGTAATTGGTCAGGCCCTTTTCGAGCAGATGGTTGTCGTTGATGAAGGTGTGAATGGGCAGCAGTTCGACAGATGTCACGCCCAGCGTTTTGATGTAATCAAGCACCTCAGGAACGACCAGACCGCCATAAGTTCCCCGCAGATGCTCGGGAACGGCGGGGTGACGCCGGGTATAGCCCCGCACATGCAGCTCGTAGATCACCGTCTGGTCAGCCGGCACCAAAGGTTTGCCATACTGCGACCGGAAGGTCCGGCCCGGTTGGCCATTCCAATCGAAATCGGGGTCGACGACGACGCACTTGGGCATGAACGGCGCACTGTCGCGCTCATCGAACGTCAGATCGTCTCCGGTCTCCATCCGGTAACCGAAAAGCGCAGGATTCCAGATCAGGGCGCCGGTATGCCCACAGGCATAAGGATCCAGCAGCAGCTTGTGGGGATTGAAGCGATGACCCGCATCGGGATCGTAGGGGCCATGGACACGATAGCCGTAAACCGTGCCCGGTCCGATGCCGGGCAGATAACCGTGCCAGATCTGGTCGGTATGCTCGGGCAGCTCAACGCGGGTGAGTTCCTGCTTGCCCTTCGCATCGAACAGACAGAGTTCCACCTTGGTGGCATGCGCCGAAAACAGCGCGAAATTGGTACCCTTGCCATCCCAGGTCGCGCCACAGGGAAACGGAAGTCCTTCCTTGATATCGATCGACTTGGATTTGTTCATCGTTTTCGCACCTGGATGAAGATATTGAGGACACTCACGAATCCATGCCCGCCAGCAGACCGGCCCAGCAGATCAGCGGGATAAACGGCGTGAACCGGAACAGCGAGATTGGGGCGCATCGGTGTGGCGGATGTCCCCGATCGCAGATGAGACCGGAAAAGGACGTCTGCGGTTCACGCTTTTGGCGTTGAGATCGCATCGCCGCCCACCGCATGCCATCGGAGGATCAAGATGCTCACGGACGATCATACCCGCGGTGTACACCTGACGCTGCTGCGCCATGGTGAACCCCAAGGCGGGGCGCTGTATCGGGGACGCCGCGACGATCCGTTGAGCCCGGCCGGCTGGACCCAGCTGCAGGCGGCAACGGCCCAGCCCACCCGCTGGTGCGGCATCGTCACCTCGCCGCTGCAGCGCTGCGCGGCGTTTGCGCAGACCCTGGGCGAGGAGCGCGACATTCCCGTCTACCTCGAACCCCGCCTCCAGGAACTGGATTTCGGCCGCTGGGAAGGGCGGACTGCCGAGGTCATCCTGGCTGAGGATCACGCGCAGCTGACCGCGTTCTGGAGCGACCCGGTGCGACATCCGCCGCCGCAAGGGGAAACGATGGAAGCGTTTGCCGAACGCATCAACGCGGCCTTTGTGGACTGGCAAGAACGCATGCGCACGGGCCCGTGGCTTTGGGTCGTTCACGGCGGCGTGATCCGGGTCCTGCTGACCCAGTTGCTGGGCATGCCGCTCGAGCACTTGCTGCGAATCGAGGTGCCCTATGCCTGTCGATCGACCGTGATCCTGGGCGATGGGGCGCCGCGCCTACTGGCCCACGGCGCCCTCGTCAATGAATGACTTGCGCCTGGCCCTCGGTTTCCTCACGCGTCTGCCGGTCCGCGCCACAGACCACGGATCCGCGGCCGTGGGACGCTCACTCGCCTGGTATCCGCTCGCCGGCGCGCTGATCGGCGCCTTGCTCGCAGCGGCCGCAGGCCTGCTTGCGCTCGGCTTTCCCGCCGCGCCGGGCGTCGGTGCGGCCCTGGTGGTGACGCTCTGGGTCTGGTTGAGTGGGGGACTGCATCTGGATGGATTGGCCGATACCGCCGATGCGGCGGCTGCGGGGGGCGATCGGTCCCGTCACCTTGCCATCATGAAGGATCCGCGCTCGGGACCGGCGGGTGTGGTCGCCGTCGTTCTGCTGCTGCTCACCAAGTACGCCGCCCTGGCCAGCCTGCTGGAAGCCGGCCGTGCCGCAAGCGCGCTACTGATCGCACCCATCATCGGCCGCGCTCTGGTGGTCGCCGCCTTTCTGACCACGCCCTATGTGCGTGCGGGTGGCCTGGGAGACGCGCTTGCACACCAGCATTCGCGCAGCACCTGCCAGGCCGCACTTGGCCTCTCGCTGCTGGCGATCCTTGCCCTGGGCGGCACCGCCGGCGCGCTGAGCCTGCTGCTCGCCGGCGCCTGCTTCGGGCTTTGGCGGCGCTGGAACCTGCGTCGATTGGGTGGCTTTACCGGTGATCCCGCCGGTGCCTTGGTGGAGACGAGCGAAGCGCTGGTCCTGATCGCCGGTGCCACGCTGCTGCGATGACGTCGAACCGATCAAGGCTGCGGGACGCGGCGTAGGTCCACATCCATAGCCTCGGACTGACCGGCCTCGGGCCCGGCCAAGGGCTCAATCCGCCGGGACCGTGCGCCCCTGCGCCCAATCACGAAGCGCCTGCACCGACTCGGCCATGACCTGGGCGAGCGGCCGCGTTCCGGCAATGGCTCGCGCCATGTCGTCCTGGCGCGCCGAGCGCTCCGCGGCAGCCGCGCCGTAACAGGCCGAGACCACGGCCTGCTCGATCTCGGCGCCGGAGAAACCCTCGCTGACCCGAGCCAGTTCAGCACAGTCGAAGCCCGCCGGGTCAAGTGCACGCTTGCGCAGCTGGATTGCGAAGATGTCCGCCCGCACCGCGGCATCGGGCAGATCGACGAAAAAGATCTCGTCCAACCGCCCCTTGCGCATCAGTTCAGGGGGAAGCTGCTCGATCGCGTTGGCGGTGGCGGCGACGAACACCGCGGCCGACCGTTCGGCGAGCCAGGTAAGCAGGGTGCCGAGCATGCGCCGCGAGGTGCCGCCATCGTCCCCGCCGCTCGCCAGCGCCTTTTCGATCTCGTCGATCCACAGCACGCAGGGCGCCATGTGTTCGGCCAGGTCAAGGGCGCTGCGCAGATTGCGTTCGGACTCGCCGTAATACTTGTTGTAGAGCGTGCCCATGTCGAGCCGCAGCAGGGGAACGCCCCAGGCCCCAGCGACCGCGCGCGCCGCCAGGCTCTTGCCGCTGCCCTGCACGCCCAGCAGCAGCACCCCGCGCGGCGGTGGCAGACCGGCGGAAAAGCCGCGGCCGAGAAAAGCGGCCTGCCGCTCGGCCAGCCAGGCCTTGAAGCGCCGCAGACCACCCACATCATCGGGACGCGCCGTTTCGAGTTCAAAGTGCACCGCGCCGGACAAATCGAGCAATTCGAATCGCGCCTTGTTGAGGCGCGGCAGGTCGGCCTCGGTGAGCGCACCGTCATCCCAGATCGCGCTACGCACCAGCCGCCGGGCATCCTGTTCGGGTACGCCGCGCAGGTTCTGGATGATCCGTTGCAATTGGCGTCGGCCACTGCGCACCCGCGCCCCGCGATGGGCGGCGCTCCAGGATTGTGCTTCCTCGCGCACCAGCCGCTCCAGCGCGGCGGCGTCCGGCAGACGCATCACGAAGCGCGCAGAAAGCCGGTGCAGTTCCTCAGGCAACTCGCAGCGTGGCCCGACCAGCAGCAGATGCAGAGGGCGCGGCAAGCGCTGCTGGGCGATGTCGCGCAGCAGCCGCACCATGAGCGGGGCATCGGCCAGGTAAGGATGAAAATCAAACAGGACATACAGACCCGCTGCAGCCGCTTCGCGGATGTGTGTCAATACACCCTCCGGCTTGCGCGTCCCTACGATCGGGGGCGTTTCCGGATCGGCCGGCTCGCGCCGCAGGCCGGCCGTGGCGCTCCAGCTGAACATCGTCCAATCGCGCGCGATGGCCAATCGCGTCACCAGCTCCAAGACACGCTGCTCCTCGTGGGTTTCGATCACCACCAGCGGCACACCGCTGTCGAGGATCAACCCCAGGTCGCGCACATCCGGCATGTCGCCCATCCCTCCGCCATCTTGGCCTGCCTTGCCTATCGGCCGCGACCGGCGAGGTCTGGAGCGAAGGGCGCGTCCGGCAGATCAAGCGGCGTAGAGCTTGTAGGCCACCGCGTCGGAAAGCGCCTGCCAGGAGGCCTCGATTACATTGCTCGAGACGCCGACCGTGGTCCAGCGCCGTCCGGAACCGTCGGTGCTTTCGATCATGACGCGGATCAACGCATCAGTGCCGGCACCGGCACCCAGAATGCGCACCTTGTAGTCCACCAGATGCATGTCGACCAATACCGGATAGGCGACCAGCAGCGCCTTGCGCAAGGCGCGGTCGAGCGCATTCACCGGGCCGTTGCCCTCGGCCACCGTCATGTGCAGCTCGCCGTCCACGCGCACCTTCATGGTCGCCTCGGCGAGGGTGAAGGGCGCGCCGGTCTCGGTCATGCGCCGCTCGTCCATCACCCGGTAGCTGACCAGTTCGAAGGGCGGCGTCAGATTCTCCAGCTCACGGCGCGCCAGAAGTTCGAAACTCGCCTCGGCACCGTCATAGGTGTAGCCGATGAATTCGCGTTCCTTGACCAGCCGTACCAGCCGGTCGATACGCGGGTCGCTTGCCTCGATCGTCATCCCCACTTCCTTCAGCAGAGAGAGCACGTTGGAGCGGCCGGCCTGATCGGAGACGAGAATCTTGCGGGCGTTGCCGACATCCTCGGGCTGGACATGCTCATAGCTGCGGGCATCTTTCTCCACCGCCGAGACGTGCAGCCCCCCCTTGTGCGCGAAGGCGTTCTCGCCGACGTAGGGCGCATGGCGGTTGTGGGCGCGGTTGAGTCGCTCATCCACCACGCGCGAAACGTGGGTGAGATGGCGCAGATCCTCGCGGCTGAGCGCGGTTTCATAGCCCATCTTGAGCATTAGGGTCGGCAGCAGCGATACCAGATTGGCGTTGCCGCAGCGCTCACCCAGGCCGTTGAGCGTACCTTGCACTTGGCGCACACCGGCCCGTACGGCAGCCAGGCTGTTGGCCACCGCGTTACCGGTATCGTCATGGCAGTGGATGCCGAGCCGTTCGCCCGGAACACGCGCCGCGACTTCGCGCGTGATGGCTTCCACCTCATGCGGCAGGCTGCCGCCGTTGGTATCGCACAAGACCGCCCAGCGGGCGCCGGCGTTCAGTGCCGCTTCGATGCAGCGCAAGGCAAAATCGGGATTGGCCTTATAACCATCGAAGAAATGCTCGGCGTCGAACATCACCTCCGCGACGCGGGTGCGGGCGAAGGTGACGCTGTCGGCGATCATCTCGAGGTTCTCGGCAAGCGTGCTACGCAGGGCGACCTCGACGTGAAAGTCCCAGGTCTTGCCCACCATGCAGACCACCGGGGCGCCACTGCCCAGGATCCGCATCAACCCGGCATCGTCCTCCGGGCGGCGACCCGGCCGGCGCGTCATGCCGAAGGCGCTCAGACGGGCCCGAAGCAGCGTGGGCGCGGCGGCGAAGAAGGCGTCATCGGTGGGATTGGCGCCTGGCCAGCCGCCCTCGACATAATCGATGCCCAGACCGTCGAGCTCATGGGCAATGGCAATCTTGTCACCGACGGTGAAATCGACCCCCTGGGTCTGTTGGCCGTCGCGCAGGGTGCTGTCGTAGAGATAGATGCGATTGGCGCTCAAGGAACACTCCGGCAGATCGGATGCCCCGAGCGGCATTGATCGGGGCAAACCTCGATTATAGCCGCCAAGCCCTCGGCGTCACGCCCGCTCGTGCAGGCCGCATTCCCGCTTGAGCCCGAAAAAGCGCGTATCTTCCTCGGTCATCCCCTCGCCCAGCGGGCGCGTGGTATGCACATCGCCGATGGACACATAGCCCTTGTGCCACAGCGGATGATACGGCAACTCATGACGGGTCATGTACAGATAGATGTCGCGATCGGTCCAATCGACGAGCGGATGCACCTTGGTCCGACCATTCTGGCGGGCCAGTACCTGCAGATGCTGTCGACTGGCCGACTGCTGGCGCCGCAAGCCGGCGATCCACGCTTTCGCCCCGAGCTCCCGCAGAGCCCGCTGCATCGGCTCGACCTTGTTCATCTCGTTGTAGCGGTCCAGGCCTTCGACGCCCTGCTCCCACAGCCGGCCGAAGCGCGCCTCCTGCCATGCCGGGCTCAGTTCCGCACGATAGACCTTGAGATTGAGCTCAAGGCGTTCGGTCAGCGCGTCGATGTAGCGATAGGTTTCCGGAAACAGATAGCCGGTATCGACCAGGATCACCGGAATATCCGGCCGCTGGCGGGTGACCAGATGCAGACAGACCGCCGCCTGCGCCCCGAAGCTGGAGGTCAGGACAACGGATGAACCGAAGCGCTCGAGCGCCCAGGCCACCCGATCCTCGGCAGACGCCTGAGCCAGCGCCGGATTGACCTCATCGAGATCAACCGCGTGGTTGGGGGAATGGGAAAATGTCTGGACCGCATTGGATACGGACATGGCAGGCCTCTTGGGAGATTACCGTCCGAGCCGGATAGGACTTCGAGCGTCTAAGCTACCAATGCCTGCTTAGCTTATAAAGGAATCAATTTCTCTATATTAAGCCAGAAATGTAATAAGAATGACCCCGGAACATGGGCGACCTGCGCCGGGGCCAGCCGCCAGCTCGGCGCCACACAGCCGAGCCAGCCGCCCAGGATGCAGAATCACGCTAGCGCGGCACCCTTCAGCCGGAACCGTTCCGCCGTGCACCGATCGCCAGGCGCAAACCGTTGAGGCGGATGAATCCGGCAGCATCAGCTTGGTTGTAGGCACCGGCATCATCCTCGAAGGTCGCGATGCGTGCATCGAACAGGCTGTCAGGAGACTGCCGGCCGGCCACCGTCACATTGCCCTTGTAGAGCCGCAAACGCACGCGCCCGTTGACGCGCTCCTGGGTCGCATCGATTGCGGCCTGAAGCATGCGCCGCTCGGGACTCCACCAGTAACCGTTGTAGATGAGGCTGGCGTAGCGCGGCATCAGCTCATCTTTCAAATGGGCTTCCTCGCGATCCAGCGTCAGCGACTCGAGCGCGCGATGGGCCTTGAGCAGGATCGTGCCGCCCGGCGTCTCATAGCATCCGCGCGATTTCATGCCCACATAGCGATTCTCCACGATGTCGGCGCGGCCGACCCCGTGAGCGCCGCCGATCTGGTTCAGATAGGCCAGCGCAGCGGCCGGTGAATAGGGCTGTCCATCGATGGCGACCAGATCGCCCCGCTCGAAATCGAGTTCGATGGACTGCGGCGCGTCGGGTGCCTGTTCGGGCGCCACCGACCAGCGCCACATGGACTCCTCGGGCTCCGCCCAGGGATCCTCCAGAACCCCCCCTTCATAGGAGATGTGCAACAGATTCGCGTCCATCGAGTAGGGACTCTTCTTGCCCTGCCGATCGACGGGAATGCCATGCCGATCGGCATAAGCCAACAGCGTCTCGCGGCTGCTCAGATCCCACTCGCGCCAGGGCGCGATGACGCGCAGGGATGGCTGAAGCGCCAGAACGCCGAGCTCGAAACGCACCTGATCGTTGCCCTTGCCCGTCGCGCCATGGGCCACGGCATCGGCGCCCACTTCGGTCGCGATCTCGACCAGCCGCTTCGCGATCAGCGGCCGGGCAATGGAGGTGCCCAGAAGATATTCGCCCTCATAAAGGGTGTTGGCGCGAAACATGGGGAAGACGAAATCCCGCACGAATTCCTCGCGCAGATCATCGATATAAACTTCCTTGACGCCCATCAAACCGGCTTTCGCCCGTGCCGGTGCAAGCTCCTCACCTTGGCCAAGGTCGGCCGTGAAGGTCACCACTTCGCAGTGGTAGTGTTCCTGAAGCCACTTGAGGATCACGGAGGTATCGAGCCCCCCCGAATAGGCCAAGACCACTTTGCGGATTGTCGACATGTTGCCCTCGTTGATTCAGCAGAACCGCGGCGTTCGGCCGGATCCGACCACAGGGCTGCAATGCTAGCAAAAAGCGTGTACTCCGCGCAGGGGATCCGCATTGGGAGCTGCCGATGCTATCCTTCCACCACCAAAACACAGGGCTCCGGAATCAAGGCAACGGGCATTCATGGCAAAAATGGTTTTGATTACCGGCGGTGCCGGGTATATCGGCAGCCATGTGGCACGTCAGCTTGGTCAGCGCGGCGAGTCCCTGATCATTCTGGACGATCTGTCGACCGGTCACCTCGACAATGTGCAGCATGGGCAGCTGGTGGTAGGCGACGCCGGGAACCGCGAACTGCTGGACGACCTACTGAGTCGCCATCCCATCGATACGGTGCTCCACTTCGCCGCCCGAACCAGCGTCCCGGATTCGGTCCGTCTTCCGCTTGAGTACTACGACACCAATACCTGCCTCATGCACACCTTGCTCTCGGCCTGCGCCAGGGCCGGTATCCAGCATTTCATGTTCTCTTCCACCGCCGCGGTCTATGCCTTGCCGGCCCTGCATCTCCCAGCCACCGAACAGAGTCCGACCGCGCCCAACAATCCCTATGGCCGATCCAAGCTGATGGCGGAATGGATGCTGCGCGATCTCTGCGCAATGACCCCCATGCGCTACGCCATCCTGCGCTATTTCAACGTCGCCGGCAGCGCCGCAGGCGCCGGCCTCGGCCCACGCGGCCTGCAGGCCGGTCAGCTCATCAAGGTGGCGTGCGAGACCGCGTTGGGGCGGCGGCCGTTCGTGGAGGTGTTCGGCACCGACTACGACACCCCCGACGGGACCGGGATTCGCGACTACATTCACGTCGAGGATCTTGCCGACGCCCATGTACTCGCGCTGGACTATCTGCGTGCGCAAGGCGAGTCGGTGACCCTCAACTGTGGCTATGGGCAAGGCCGCAGTGTGCGCGAAGTGCTGGCCGCCGTCGGCGCCGCCAGCGGCCGCACGATTCCCACCGTCAACCGGCCGCGACGCCCGGGAGATCTGCCGCGCATGGTGGCCGACTCCCACCGTTTGCGCGGGCTGCTGCAGTGGACGCCGCGCCACGCCGACCTGGCTACCATCGTCCGCAGCGCGCTGGACTGGGAACAGGCGCAGCCGAACCCGAGCGAACCGGCCAGCATCAGCCACACCGGCTAAGCAGCGACACGCTGCCCGATGACCCCGAGCCTTCCATCGCCGATGCACGCCGAATGGATGTCGTGACACCGCCGCGAGATGCCCTGCTACCACCCGAACGACCGCGTCGAGCGCATCGAACCAGATCAGTGGATTGAGCAGACACCGCCCCCCGCCGCGAGCCGCCGGGCTGCGCTTACCCCGCTCTTTGTGACGGTTCAGCCGAAACCCAGGCCCACAGCCAAGGCCGCGCCGACCCGACCACCACAGACGCCCACCTGGAGCGATGGCCAGGCCGCATCGATTCGCAACCCCGTCGAACGCGTCTCCAGGGCCACCGCATTGTTCTGCCCGCCCGGATCGCCCGCCGCGTTCCCGCAGCGGTTCAGCTCGTCAATGCCGCATAGACCGCGAGCGTCTCCTCCACCACATGCGCTTCGGTGAACTGCGCAAGTACCCGCGCACGGCCAGCCTGACCCATCCCGCCGCAGCGCGCCGGATCATCGAGCAGGGTCGTCACGGCATGGGCCAACGCGCCCGCATCGCGCGGCGGAACGAGCAGTCCGTTGACGCCGTCCTGGACGATTTCACGACACCCCGGACGATCGGCCGCAATCAGCGCGCAGCCGCAAGCGGCCGCTTCGATCAGGATGCGCGGGACGCCCTCCCCATAGGCCGTCGGAAGGCAGACGATGTCGGTCGCGGCCAGAATCTCCGGCATATCCTCTCGATATCCCCACCACTGCACGACGCCTTCGGCATGCCAGGCGGCGAGTTCCGATTCGCGATGGCTGTCCGGGTTGCCGGGGTCCGGCAGGCCCAGCAGCACGAACTCCGCCGCGATGCCGGCGGCCTTCAATCGGCGCGCGGCTTCGACGAACTCCAACACGCCCTTGTCGCGCAGCATGCGCGAGGCCAGCACCACGCGCGGAGGCGATGCTCCAGCGCGCTGCCCGGGCCGAAACTGGTCCGGATCGACACCGGACCCCAGCACAACGCGGGTCTTATCGGCAGCAATCATCGATTCGGCCACGAAAAAGTCCCGATCATCCGGGTTCTGGAAAATGGCGCGGCACGAGCCGCCGCCCAATGCCAACCGGTAGGCCTGCCGCACCCCACCGCGCAGCATTCGTCCCTTCAACCCGGGCGCTGTCGTGAACACATAGCCGCGCCCTGGAATGGTGGCCACATACGGTGCGCCACCCGTCAGACGCGCCACCATTCCACCGTAGAGAACGGGCTTGATGGTGACCAGATGAATCAATGTCGGCTGCACCTGCCGGTAGAGCCGGCCGAGCGCCCAGAGACTACCCAGCTCGTGCGCGGGCGCCATGCCGCGGCGGGACAGCGTGAATGGATGAAAAGTGATCCGTTCCGCCTCCAACCTCCCACGCAACGCGGCATCGACAGGAGGCGCCGCCAGATGGACGTCCCAGCCCGCGTTGCGCGCGGCGCGCGCCACCGCCAGCCGATGGGACAGAAAATAGGGCACCGCGTTGTGCACATACAGCAGCCGCCGACCGGGCATGATTCCCTCCCCCTGGCAAACCGCGGATTCTAATCCAGTCACAGGCCGGGTCCACGCGGTAACATAGCGACTTTTCCGGTCGGATAAGCCCGTGCCCCCTCGTGTCAGCGTCGTGCTTCCCACTTACAACCGCGCCGGCGTCCTCGGCCGCGCGGTGCGCAGCGTACTCGCGCAAAGCGCGCCCGATCTCGAGCTCATCGTGGTGGATGACGCCTCCACCGATGATACGCCCCGCGTCCTGGCCGACTTCGACGACCCGCGCCTGCACGTGCTGCGCCACCACGTCCGGAGCGGCGGGGCGGCGGCGCGCAATACCGGGCTCGCCGCCGCACGCGCCGATTGGGTGGCCTTCCAGGACAGCGACGATGAGTGGCTGCTCGACAAGCTCGCGCGCCAGCTCGACGTGGCCGCGCAGGATCCCGCGCTGGGCGCGGTCTACTGCGCCTTCGTGCGCATCAACGGCAATCGCATCACGCGCACGCCAAGCCCGAAGGTGAAACGGCGTGCGGGCTGGTTGCATGCCGACATCCTGCGCGACAGCTTCATCAGCACCCAGACCCTCTTGGTGCGGCGCGTGGCGCTGGACGCGGCGGGCGGATTCGACGCCGAGTTGCCGCGCTTCCAGGACTGGGAGCTGATGATGCGCCTGAGCCGCGAGCATCCGGTCGGCTGCGTGGATGAACCGCTGGTGATCGTGCACACCCTGCCCGATGCCATCACTGCCGATGCCGCTGCGCGGCTGCGCGCCCGGACACGCATCGTCGAACGGCACGCCCACTGGCTCACCGATTACCCGCGTACTCTGGCCGAGCATCTCTACGCCGTCGGCCACCTGCACGCCCTGGCCGGCGATACGGCCACGGCGCGACATTGGCTGCACCGTGCGGTCGCGACCGATCGCGGTTTCCTTAAAGCCTGGGCCGCCCTGGCCCTGACCGGCCTCGGCACCACGGGCTATGCGCAGGCGGCGCGGCTGCGCGGACAGTGGCGCGAAGCATGACGGTCGCGGCCACACCGACCCTCGCCATCGTCATCGTGAACTGGAATGCCGGCCCGCAACTGCGTGCCTGTCTTCAGGCCGTCGCCGCCGCCGATCAGACCCGGTTCAGCCTGCAGCGGGTGGTGGTTGTCGACAATGCCTCGACCGATGACTCGCTGATCGATCTGCCTGACGACGCCCTGCCGCTGCTCGTCGTCCGCAACGCCGACAATCGTGGCTTCGGCGCGGCGTGTAACCAGGGTGCCCGACTGTGCTCGGCCGACTTTCTGCTCTTTCTGAACCCCGACACGCAGGTGGAAGCGGATGCCCTCGGTCGGGCCGTTGCCCATCTATGCAGCACCGACGGAGCCCCGGCGGGCGTGTGTGGCGCCCATCTGCTGGATGCGCACGGTCGCACCCATCGCCATTGTGCCCGTCAGGCCACACCACGGCGACTGCTAGCCCACCTCAGCGGCATCGATCGCCTGGCCCCCTGGACCAGCGGCTATCTGATGCGGCGCTGGGACCATGCCGAGAGCCGCACGGTCGATCACGTAATGGGGGCGTTCTACCTCATCCGGCGCCCGCTCTTCGATGCACTCGGCGGCTTTGACGAACGCTTCTTCGTCTACCTGGAAGACCTGGACCTATCCGAGCGGGTGCGCCAGGCCGGCTGGGCCATCCATTACCGTGCCGATGTGCGCGTGTTCCATAAGGGCGGTGGCACCTCCGAACAAATCAAGGCGCGCCGGCTCTACTACAGCCTGAATAGCCGCCTGCGCTATGCACGCAAACACTTCAACCCGCTTGAAGCCGCCGGCATCTGGGCCGGAACGCTCCTGCTCGAGCCACCGCTGAGGCTGGGACAAGCCTTGGCGCGCGGTTCCACGGATCAGGCCAGCGAAACGCTGCAGGCCTACCGCTGGCTGCTGCGCGACCTGCCCGCCTGCTGGCACCCGCCCGGCACGCCCGTCCAATGAAGGTCCTGCTGCTCAGCCGCTATGGCCGCCAGGGCGCCAGCACCCGGCTGCGCGCTCTGCAGTATCTGCCGCATCTCGCAAGCGATGGCATCGACGTCGCGTGGGCGCCGCTGCTGGACGATGCCTATCTCGAGGCGCTCTATGGTGCCGGACGGCGGCCGTGGCCTCAGGTCGCGCGGGCCTATGTCACGCGCCTGATGCGATTGCTGCGCGCGCGGGATTTCGATCTGCTGTGGATCGAAAAGGAGCTGTTCCCCATGCTGCCGGCCACCCTCGAACGCCTCTTGGCGGCAGCCGGGGTAGGCTATGTCGTCGATTACGACGATGCCCTGTTTCACAACTACGACCTGCACCGCCGCGCCCTCGTGCGCCGCTTCATGGGGCGCAAGATCGACCGCGTCATGGCCGGGGCGCGACTGGTGATCGCCGGCAATGACTATCTGGCCGCGCGCGCCGAAAACGCGGGCGCCCGCTGGATCGAGCACCTGCCGACGGTGATCGATCTCGATCGCTATCCCGCCCGTCTCGATGCGCCCGCAACGCATGTTCGCCCCTTCACCATCGGCTGGATCGGTTCGCCCCACACCGCCGACTATCTCGCCGCCGTCGCCGAGCCCCTGCGCCAGCTATTGGCCTGCGGCGATGCGCGCCTGGTGCTCATCGGTGCCGGCCGCGCCGCGCCGGCGGATCTGCCGGCCGAGGTTCGGCCGTGGGCGGAAGCAGACGAGGTCAGGGACATCGGCGAATTCGATGTCGGCATCATGCCGCTGCCCGATGCGCCGTGGGAACGGGGCAAGTGTGGTTACAAGCTGATCCAGTACATGGCCTGCGCCAAGCCCGTGGTGGCCTCGCCCGTCGGGGTGAACCATCAGCTGGTGGCGTCGGGCGTCAACGGCTATCTGGCAACGACGGCAGGCGAATGGCAGCAAGCGCTGGCGCATCTGCGCGCAGACCGCGCGCTCGGGCAGCGCCTGGGCGAGGCCGGTCGTGCCCAGATCGTCGACCGTTATTGCCTGCAGGTAACGGCGCCGCGCCTGGCCGCGCTGCTGCGCCGCGCCGCCGGTTCGTGAGTCATCCCCACGAAGGGCCGGGTTTCTCTACAATGAACACTGAAGACACTGGTTTGAACGGCGCTCAATCCGGTTGAATACCGGCTGGAGCCGCGCCGGACCGGTCACCTTTCGTTGCGGCTCGCACCCGCAGGTTTTGTGGAGATGATCCGTGTTCAAGCGCTGGGGCATTCGGGACCGCATGCTGCTGATGGCGCTGGTTCCGCCGACGCTCATCGCCCTTATCCTGGGCTTTTATGTGATCAATCTGCGCATTCAGGAGCTCGCCCAGATCCATCAGGAGAAGGGAGAGGCCCTGACCCGGCAGATGGTTCCCATGGCTCGCCATGCGTTGCTCACCGGGGATACGACGCTACTCGCGGGCCAGATCGCGGTGATGCTCGAAACACCGAGCGTTGTCGATGTGATCATCACCAATCGTCGGGGCGAAACGCTGCTGCGTCGCAGCCGGCCGATGGAACCGCTTGCGACCGAAAACGACTCTCGGTTCAGTCGCTGGCTGCGCGATCGTGATCAGGACCAGACCCTGTTCGCCCGCACCATTGCGACCCAGGACGATGCCGACGATGTCCTGGGCGAAGTGACCATCCGCCTGTCGCGAACCCTGACCCGAATGCGGCAGATGGAGGTGCTTTTCAATGGATCCCTGATCATCGGTGTGGGACTGCTGATCAGCTATTTTCTGGCGCTCAGCACCAGTCGCGACATCGTGGTGCCCGTGTTGCGGCTGACCCGGGCCGTACGCAGCTTCCGGCGCGGCCAGCTCACCCGGCGCGTTCCAGAAGTGTCAGGCGGCGAATTGGGCACCTTGGAACGCGGCATCAACGCCATGGCTGACGCCCTCCTCGCCACCCGCCAGGATCTGCAGGGCCAGATCTATCAGTCCAACGCCGAACTGCGTACCACCCTCGAGGAGCTCGAAGTCAAGAACGTCGAGCTGGATCTGGCGCGGCGCCGCGCCGAGGAGGCCAGTCGCGTCAAGTCGCGCTTTCTGGCCAACATGAGCCACGAAATCCGTACGCCCGTCAACGGGATTCTGGGCTTCGCGCGGCTTCTGGCCGATCAGCCTCTTCCCCCGGAATCGCATGAATACACCCAGATCATCCGACAATCGGCGGACAATCTGCTGGGCATCATCGAGGACATCCTGGACTTTTCCCGTATCGAGGCCGGCAAGCTCAGCCTGCACCCGATGGACTTCAACCTGCACCGCCTGCTCGAGGATGTCACCGGCCTTTTGGCACCCATTGCCTTTGAAAAAGGCCTGGAATTGGTGCCTCTGGTCTACCGCGATGTCCCAGAACAGGTTCACGGAGACGCGCAACGGGTGCGCCAGGTCCTCACCAATCTGATTGGCAATGCCATCAAGTTCACGCTGTACGGCCAGATCACGGTGCGCGCCATGCTCGAGGATGACACGGCACACGGGCCGGTCATCCGCTTCACGGTGACGGATACCGGCATTGGCATCGAGCCACGCCAGCAACAGCAGATTTTCCAGCCGTTCACCCAAGTCGATGCCCGTACCACCCGCCAGTTCGGTGGAACAGGTCTTGGCCTGTTCATTTCCGAGCGGCTGGTCCGCGCCATGGACGGACAGATCGGCGTCGACAGCGCACCGGGCAAGGGTTCGGCGTTCTGGTTCACCATCCCCTTCGCATCATCCCACAGCGCGCATATCGGCGAGCCAGCAGCGCCGTCGCTGGGCGGACGGCGGGTACTGGTCTGGGATGGTTTTCCCCTGAGTCGGCTGGCCCTGCGCCATCGGCTGGAAAGCTGGGGGCTGACCGTTGAAGAGGCCGAAACGCCCCGACAGCTGCTGGAACGCGCCCAGACCCATCCGGCGCTGATCGTGGTGGGGCTGTCGGTACAAGACCTGCTGCTGTCGGAAGTCACCAGCCAATTTGAGGCGCTCAAAGCCAGTGGCTGCGACACTGTGGCACTGATCAATTCCCTTGATCCGGCGCAACATGCACAGATTCGCGCTGCAGGGGCCGTAGCCTGCCTGCCCAAGTTATTGCATCGTCAGGAACTGTATGCCCGCCTATGCCAGTTGCTGACCCCCGATAGTCCGTGCAACCTGGTTTCCGAACCTCCTGCCGAACCCGATGGCAATCTGGTTGGCTATCAGCTACTGGTCGCCGATGACAATCGCATCAACCTGCGACTGCTCGCCACACTGCTGCGTCGCAACGGTGCCCAAGTGGAGGAATTCAGCGACGGACAGGGTGCCGTCGCAGCGTTCAGCCGGCATGACTATGCTGCCGTGCTGCTGGACGTGCATATGCCCATCATGAGTGGTCTGGATGCGGTTCGCGCCATGCGCCGGCTTGAAGTCGCCGGCCGCCGAACGCCGATTCTTGCGGTAACAGCGAACGCCGTGCCCGAGGACTGGGCCACCTTTCGAGAAGCCGGCATGGACGACTGCCTGGTCAAGCCGGTCGACGAAAACCAACTGCTGGCGCTTCTCGCACACCACGGAATCGGCCAATACCCCACGCCCGAACCGGATCCCGGCTCCTCACCCCTGAGCGATGCCGGTCTGTGGACGCTGTTGCAGGAAGACCTGTCCGAACAGCGCCTTGAGCTGATCAATGCCCATCAAGCGGCCGATCGTGAACGCCTGCGTTCCATTGCGCACAAGATCCATGGTTCGGCCGCCTTCTGCCGTCTGCCCGCGCTCAAGTCCGCGGCCAGCGCACTGGAAAATCAATTGGGCCGTCAGAACACGGGTTCAATCGATGGGGAACTGGTTCAGCAGCTGGCGCAAGCCATCACCACCACCCTGGCCAGCCTGCCCGCGTCTCAATCCGCGGCACCCCATAGCACGGCGTAGGCGACCGCATACGCCCGTTCGTCGCTGATGCTGAGCAGCATGTGGGCTCCGCCCTGCCGTGCCATACAGCGCGCGGCAGCGTCGTGCAGGCGCACACCGGGTCCGCCGCGCACATCGTGCACCACCTCGATCTGCCCAGGTCCGATGCCCTCCCGGAACCCGGTTCCGAGCGCCTTGGCCACTGCCTCCTTGGCGGCAAACCGACGTGCCAGAATCCGCGCCGGATCGCTGGCGGCAGCATAGTCCGCCCATTCGCCTGCATTCAGGATACGCCGGGCAAACCGTTCGCCGCGTCGATCGAGCGCAGCGCGCAGACGCGCCACCGCGACGATGTCGGTGCCGATACCCAGGATCACCCCCGGCGCGCCTCGCGCATCAACCGCTTCATTTCACGGACCGCTTCGGCCATGCCGGTCAGAACAGCCCGTGCCACGATCGCGTGACCAATGTTGAGCTCGGCGATCGGTGCGATGGCGGCAATCGGTTCGACATTGACGTAGTTCAGCCCGTGTCCGGCATGGACCACCAGCCCATTCTGCGCCGCCAGGTCCGCTGCGGTCGCGAGGCGCGCGAGCTCGCGCGCCCGCTCGGCCGGGGTGGTGGCCTCGGCGTAAGCGCCGGTATGCAGCTCGACGGCGACGGCGCCGGTCCGCAGGCTTGCCGCAATCTGCTCGGGGTCCGGGTCGATGAACAGCGCCACCGTGATCCCGGCCGCGGCAAGCCGGCCGCACGATTCGGCGATCTCCTCCTCGCGCGCCCGAACATCCAATCCACCTTCGGTGGTGAGTTCCTCGCGCCGTTCCGGAACGAGGCAGCAGGCCTGCGGCGCCAACTCGACCGCCAGATTCACCATCTCCGCCGTCACCGCCATCTCCAGATTCAGACGCGTCTGGACCAGGGTTCGCAACAGGCGGACATCGCGGTCCTGGATATGGCGCCGATCCTCACGCAAATGCACGGTAATGCTGTCGGCCCCCGCCTGCTCGGCCAGAAATGCCGCCTGAACCGGATCGGGATAGACCGTGCGCCGCGCCTGACGCAGCGTCGCAACGTGATCGATGTTCACGCCCAGAGCGGGCGGGGAAGCCAAAAGGTGCATGTCAGGTTCAAACCTCGGAAGACGGTGATGGATGGGCCGAATCGGGGCTGAGGCGATGCAGGGCGCGCCAGAGGGCGCGTGTGCGCAGGGGTACTCCGCCCAACTGTTCGGCGATCAACGATCGGTACAGACCATTGACCGCCGCCTGGTATTCCCGCGGAATCACCATCGGTTCGGTGGCCAAGGCCAGCAATGCGGCGCCCGGAACTTCCCAGGGTGTTCGGCCCGGACCGGAAACCGGCCGCGGCGCACCGCGGGGGGCACAACGATACCACTGCGCCGCCCGGATGGGCGCACCCTCGCAATCGCAACCCAGTGGCGGCTCCAGACCCAGACTGCCGAGCAATGCCCGCTCGAAACTGCGGAGCACACTCGTCAGGCAACGCCCCTCGCCCAGCTCCCCGAGGGTGCGGGCATAGGCGAGAAAGACATCCGGATGGGGATCATGCCGCGCGCATAGTCGCATCAGCAGCTCGTTGACATAGAATCCGCTCAGCAGCCCATCGCCCTGCAAGCCGATCGGCGGACCGGCCGGCTCCCAGGCGACAAGAGCCGGCAGCTCGCCCCGGCCGCGCCAAGCCAGCAGCAAGGGCTGGAATGGCTGCAACGCACCGCCCCGTCCCTTGCTACGCACCCCCTTGGCGATCACCCCGAGCCGGCCGGTTTCCCGGGTGAACAGCTCCGCGATCAGGCTCGTCTCTCCGAAGGCACGGCGATGCAGAACATAGGCCGGGACCAGCGCGCCGCGCGTGGCCATTCAGTCATACCCGAGCCGGGTCAGCCACACGGGCTCGTCGGCCCAGTTTTCACGCACCTTCACCCAAAGACTCAGAAACACCGGCTCCTGCCACTGCTCGCGGATCTCCAGACGCGCCGCTCGGCCGATGCGTTTGAGCTGCTCACCCTGACGGCCGATGACCATGCCTTTGTGAGAGTCCTTGGCCACCCAGATCACAGCGCCCAGCTCCAACCCCTTTTCGGTGCGCTTGAACTGCTCGAGATCGACGGTCATGCCGTAAGGCAGTTCGTCGTGCAGATGCAGCAACAATTGCTCACGCACACACTCGGCGGCGAGAAAGCGTTCACTGCGGTCGGTGGGAATGTCTTCCTCGACCATCGGTGGAGAAATCGGCAAATGCGAGACCAGTTCCTGTTCCAAGGCTGTGATGTTGTCCCCCTGCCGCGCGGACAGCGGAACCACGAACGCGAAATCGGCGCGCTCGCGTCCCTCGGCCAAGGCCGTCAGCAAACGGCTGCGCGGCTGCACGCGATCGACCTTGTTGAGCACCCAGCCGACCGGCCGGCCGCTGCCCCGGATCGCATCGAGCACGGCCTGATCCTCGCCGGTCCAGCGCGTGGCATCGGTGACCAGCACCACGACATCGGCATCCTCGACCGCCCCGCGCGCCTTCTGCACCATGTAGCGACCCAAGGCATTGCCGGCCTTGTGGAAGCCGGGCGTATCGATGAAGACGATCTGCGCGCCCGGGATGGTGTGGATGCCATGGATGCGGTGGCGTGTGGTCTGGGCCTTGTGGGTCACGATGCTGATCTTCTGACCCAGAATCCGGTTCAGCAACGAGGATTTGCCGACATTGGGGCGCCCCACCAACGCAACCGTGCCACAGCGAAAGTCTGGATCAGACACGACGTCAACCACTTTCCAGCGCCATCAAAGCCAGGCTGGCCGCCTGTTGCTCGGCCTCGCGCCGACTGGTGCCGACACCGCGAAATCCGCGCTGCAGACATGGCACCTGGCAGAGGACTTCAAAGCGCTGATCGTGCTCAGGACCGCTGATGGTATCGAGCTGATAGACCGGCAACAATTCGCCACGGGCCTGCAGATGTTCCTGCAGCCGGGTCTTGGGATCCTTGAGTTCCACCTCCGATGGCAGGTTGGCCAGCCGATCGGCAAACAGCCGCTTGACGATCTCGATGCCCGCTTCCGAACCGCCGTCCAGACAGACCGCACCCAACACCGCCTCCAGCGCATCGGCCAGGATCGACTTGCGCCGATACCCGCCGGTCTTGCGCGCGCCGGCCCCCAACCGCAAGCTTCGGCCCAAATCGAGTTCGAACGCGACTGCCGCCAAGGTATCACCCTTGACCAGGCTGGCTCGCAGACGACTCAGCACGCCTTCCGAGACATTGGGACAGCGCTCGTACAGCTCCCACCCGATCACGAAATTGAGCAGTGCATCGCCGAGAAACTCCAGACGCTCGTTGTTCCGGCGCCCAAAGCTGCGATGCGTCAATGCGGCATCGAGCAGCTCGGGATCCCGGAATCGGTAGCCCAGCCGCTCGGACAATTGATCCAGACTCTGTCTCAAGGTCGTGTTACCTGTGTCTCGTGCTGGAATCGGGTCACCAGATCGATATTGGCAAACCACGGGATACGGACCTCATAGCTTACGCCGACCTGGAAATGATGTTGCGCAGGCGTGATGGTGATGTCCTGTGGGCCGGCATGCTGGATCGAGTTGACCTGGAAACGGCGCAGCAACAGATCCTTCAGGCGGCGTGAATTCAAGTCCCCCTCGGAAACCCCTTCTTTCAGAGAATCCATTGAAGAGCGGACTTCGAAATACTCCAGGTAGACCGGCAGCAACGCAAACAGGGTATAAACGCCGAAACCACCCATGCCGATATAGAACATCAGCCCCAACAGCCCCATGCCGCGCTGCGTCTGCTTCGATTTCATCGCTTGATTCCTCCGCTTCCCCCCCTTCGGACCGCACGCCGGGCGGGAAGCGGAGGATGGTCAATGAATGCCTTGTCCAATCCGTGACCACAGCGGCATCTTCGCGTCGGGATCCCAGTTCATCCAGATCGCGAAAGCCTGTCCCACGAGATTGGCATCCGGGACGGTTCCCCAGCGCCGGCTGTCATCGCTGTTGTCCCGGTTGTCGCCCATCACGAAATAATGATCAGGCGGCACCACCGCACGCATGTTGTAAGAAGGCCGGCCGGCTGTCTTCAGCAATCGATGCATCACCGAACCGACCTGTTCCTCGAATTCCCAGGTTTCCCAGCGTGCAGGAACACCCGGGCCGGTATACCGTCCTTTCGGCGTTATCGGCAGCGGTTCGCCGTTCACGTAGACCTGCTTGTCCCGATAGACGATTTCATCGCCCGGCAGACCAATCACCCGCTTGATGAAATCCTTGGATGGATCTTCGGGAAAGCGGAACACCATCACATCGCCGCGTTCTGGGTGGCCGAACGGAAGCATCCGGATATTGAAGACCGGCAGCCGAACCCCATAGGCGAACTTGTTGACGAGGATGAAATCACCGGTCAACAGTGTGGGGACCATCGATCCGGACGGAATGCGAAACGGCTCGACAACGAACGAACGCACCAAGAACACCGCCAGCACGATGGGAAACAGGCTGCGGCCGAATTCCACGATGCCCGTGGGACCAGGCACCTCACCCCCGGCAGCCGCCAGACGTCGCCGCGGCTCCCAGCGATAGCGGTCCAGCGCCCAGAGCACGCCCGTGATCAGCGTCAAGACCACGAGCAATAGCGAGAAATCAGCCCGCATGGTATCTCCCTCGATGGACTCTCAAAGATTCAGTCGGATTTCTTCCCGACATCCAAAATGGCGAGAAATGCCTCCTGAGGCACCTCGACCTTCCCAATCTGCTTCATGCGCTTTTTCCCCGCCTTTTGCTTCTCGAGCAGCTTCTTCTTGCGGGTGATGTCGCCACCATAGCATTTGGCGGTCACATTCTTGCGCATGGCCTTGACTGTCGTGCGCGCGATGATGTGGCTGCCGATGGCCGCCTGAATCGCCACCTCGAACATCTGTCGCGGAATCAGATCACGCATCCGCTCGGCCAGCTGCCGGCCCCGGTAGCCCGTCTGGGCGCGATGCACGATGATCGACAGCGCATCGACACGCTGGCTGTTGATCAACAGATCCAAGCGCACCAGATCCGCCACCTGGAAACGCTCGAACTGATAGTCGAACGAAGCATAACCACGACTCACCGACTTCAGTTGATCGAAGAAATCGAGCACCACCTCGCTGAGCGGCAATTCGTAGACGATCGATACCTGATTTCCCAGATACTGCAGCTTGAGCTGCACCCCGCGACGCTGCTCGCACAGCGTGAGCACCCCGCCCACATATTCCTGCGGGCAAAGGATGTTCGCCTGGATGATGGGCTCGCGGATCTCGGCCATTTCGTTGACCGGCGGCAACTTGGACGGGTTGTCGACGTGCAGCACTTCCCCGGTGTTCGTGAGGACCTCATAGATCACCGTAGGCGCAGTGGTGATCAGATCCAGGTCGTACTCGCGCTCCAGGCGTTCCTGGATGATCTCCATATGGAGCATGCCCAGAAAGCCGCATCGAAACCCGAATCCCAGGGCGGTGGATGTCTCGGGCTCGAAATGCAGCGCTGCATCATTCAGACGCAATTTCTGCAAGGCATCGCGCAAGTGCTCGTAATCGTCGCTGCTGACCGGATAAAGACCCGCGAACACCCGCGGCTGGACTTGTTTGAATCCGGGCAGGCGTGCGGTGCAGGGGCGATCGGACAAGGTCACCGTGTCCCCTACCGGGGCGCCATCGATCGCTTTGATACCGGCAATCAGGAAACCCACCTCACCGGTCTGCAGACGCGGTCGATCGAGGGCCTTGGGCGTAAAAACCCCCACACGGGCACTGGGGTAGCTGCGGCCCGAAGACATCATCATGACCTTGTCTCCGGTTGCGACGCTGCCGTTGACCACGCGGATCAGCGACACCACGCCGACGAAGTTGTCGAACCACGAGTCGATGATCAGCGCCTGCAGCGGCGCATCGGGATCGCCCTGAGGCGGCGGAATCCGCGTCAGCAAGGCTTCCAGCAGATCCTCCACCCCGATGCCGGTCTTGGCGCTCACCTGCAGGGCATCATGGGCATCGATCCCGATGACATCTTCGATTTCCTGTGCCACGCGATCTGGATCGGCCTGCGGCAGGTCGATCTTGTTGAGCACCGGGACCACTTCCAGCCCCTGATCCAGTGCGGTGTAGCAATTCGCGACACTCTGCGCTTCGACGCCCTGCGCGGCATCCACCACCAACAGGGCGCCTTCGCAGGCGGCCAGCGAGCGGGAAACCTCGTAGGAAAAATCGACGTGCCCCGGTGTATCGATCAGATTGAGCTGATAGGTCTGTCCATCACGCGCCCGGTAGGACAAGGTAACCGACTGCGCCTTGATGGTGATCCCGCGTTCACGCTCCAGATCCATCGAGTCGAGCACCTGCGCCTGCATCTCGCGGTCGCTCAGGCCACCACACAGCTGAATGAACCGATCAGCCAACGTGGATTTGCCGTGGTCGATGTGGGCAATGATCGAAAAATTACGGGTATGCGATTGCATAGGGCTCAATTCACCTCAGCGCGCCCGGCAGCACGGTCAAGAACAGCGCGAACCGCCTCGCGATCCAGCCGTCCTTCGCAAATCACCCGCCCCTCGCAGACCAGCACCGGAACGCGCAAGCCATAACGCTGCACGAGCGCCGGATCCCGGTCGATGTCAATGGAAACGACCTGCACATCCCGGCCTCGACACAGGGAGAGCAGATCCTCATGCAGGAGATCACATAGCCCGCAACGGGAGCGGGTGTAAAGACTGAATTGCAGACTCATGAAGCGCGCAAGCCGACGACGCCAAATTGGTTGATTCTACGCGATTGCCCCGGTGCGGCGCACCCATGCGCTGCAGCCGTCACGGCCGCCGTTGCAGCGACTCGGCCATCATGCGCAACGCCGTATAGGGGACTTCCCCAACCACCAGAACCTGGTAGCCATCACGAACCACACCATAGGCATTCATACTGCCCCTGCTGGTCTGCCCCAGGATCGGCTTGCCAGCGAGCGGCGTGTTGTCGACAAACACCGAGATCGCCGAAAGTCCATCGCTATAGACCAGATGTTCCTGGCTGCCACCCCCGGAGAGGCTGTGGTCGGCCCCGAAGACCAGGCGATACCCGGCCGGCGGACCAGTCACATCCCAAGTGCGCGCCGCCATGCCCTTGACCCCATCGATCTCCGTCTTGACCACGTAGCGCTTGAGCTTGGCGACATCCATGCCCGGCGCCAGCAACGCCGGATCGAGACGATCCTGAATGGTGAGCTGCGTGAACATCACCTCCTGGCGGACACGGCCTTTCTCAGCGATGCGTTGCGCATGCAAAATCAGATTGGTTTCCCGATCCACACACAGGCGATAACCATAGCGCAACGCGTCACGCGGGCGGATCTCGACGCGCTGGCAGGGCCGACCGGCGATCCGGTCGACCCCGTCGACCTCAAGACTGTAGTGTGCGGCCAACCGCGAGATATCCGCCGGAACGGCCGAAAAAAAAGGGTTACTCCACCGCAGCCCTTCGATGAATATTCCGCGGCCCGGCAAATAGCGGGTCATCTGGTCACCACGCCGGTGAATTTCATTGACTTCGCCGTTGAGCGCCACCAGTCGCGTCTGGCCGCCTTGATCCGCCGAATGAATCACCCGCATGGCTTCGAGCGTGTCGTTCTTCTGATAAACGAACACGCCCTGGTAGTTGAGCTGGTTGTATGCCTTGATGATGCGAAGGGCCCATTGTGCGGACATCTCGCCCGCATGCACGAGTCCTCCTCCAAACGCCAGCATCACCAGCGCTCCCGCCGCGGCCCAGCCGCGTGCACGCCGTGCCTTCACGGACCGGACGCCGCGACCGGCTCGACCGTAAACTCGGCCACGTTCAGATACGGCAGCATGCGCCCCGCCTCACCCGTATCCGCAAGCGCCTGATTGTGGTTGCGGAAGTAATCGTCGAGCTCCGCCTGGGCGATATCCTGCTCTACGGCCTCGATTGAGGAGGCGTTGACCACACCGGTGGTTTCATTCCCGGCCAACCGCGTGCCGGTTGGCGCGAGCTCCTGCCCGGACCATGAGCCGACCACAATGACCGACGCGACAACCAGCGATGCGGCCAGCCCCCACATCCGTGGATTGCGCACGATCGCCGGAAGCGCGCGCCGGCTCGCCGAGGCGTCTTCATCAAGCCGCGCTCGGACTTCCGGCGCGATATCCACCATCACGTCAGCCGGAAGATTGTCCCGAAGCGCATCACCGATCAGGTGGTAACGACTCCATTGGGCGCGGCACGATTCATCAGCCAGCACGCCACGACAGACCAATCGAGAGCGACCACCTGCCAGTTCACCATCCATCCAGGCAGAAATCTCGGCGGAAAAATCCAACGTCAGGTCCGAGTCCTCGGTCGCCTGCCGCTTCAAGGATGCATTCGTCGTCTTTTCGTTCATGTTCCGGCCAATCCCTCGATTTTCTTCAGCTCGGCATCGATCGTGTCCCGTGCGCGAAACAGCCGGGAGCGTACTGTACCCACTGGGCAATCCATGGTTTTCGCAATTTCGTCATAACTCATGCCCTCGATCTCCCGCAGGATGAGCGCCGTTCGCAGATCCTGAGGCAAACCCTCGATTGCGGTCATGATGGTCCGCCTCACCTCGTCGGTGAGCAGCAACGCCTCGGGCGTATCAATATCGCTCAAGCGCGAGGAAAAATCCCCATCCGAATCCTCGTTGCCAAACTCGGATTCGGCACTGATGGGCGTCCGATTCCGCGCCGCGACATGATTCTTGGCCGTATTGATGGCAATCCGGTACAGCCACGTATAAAACGCGCTGTCGCCCCGGAACCCCGGCAAGGCCCGGTAGGCCTTGATGAAGGCTTCCTGGGCCACATCGTGGGCATCGCTCGGGTCGTACACATAGCGGGAGACCAACTTGATCACCTTGTACTGGTACTTGCGCACCAGGAGATCGAAAGCCGTTTTGTCACCCCGCTGGACCCGCTTTACCAGATCTTGATCAACGGTACCTGTATCGCCCATCGGGGGCATCACTCCAACCCCCGGCTGTCTCTTGCCCCACTAGACAAGTTCAAACCGGGAGAGTTCGTTCGTTTTGAAGAAAAGCGGTTTATAGTAAAGCCCAATTCCCGGTACGCACCCTTGTGCGGTCGTGCTGGGAGCCGATTCTATCAGCCGCTTGCGATTCCCGCGATCCATGAGCATCCGAAGCACTGACGTCCTCATCATTGGCAGCGGCGCCGCTGGCCTGGCACTGGCGCTGCGCTTGGCGCCGTGGTGCACCGTCACCGTTGTTTGCAAAGCCGATCTGGACGAGGGTAGCACGCGCTACGCCCAGGGCGGCATCTCGGCGGTACTGGACGCCGCGGACTCCATTGAGGCGCATATCGACGACACGCTGATCGCCGGCGCTGGGCTGTGCGATCCCGAAGCCGTCCGATTCACGGCAACCCATGGACCGGCTGCAATCGGCTGGTTGAGCGAGATCGGTGTGGCCTTTACCCGTCAGAGCGGCGAACCAGCTGCCGGCAGCCCTTATCACCTGACCCGGGAAGGCGGACACAGCCACCGGCGCGTGGTCCACGCGGCCGACGCCACCGGCAAAGCGGTTTCCGATGCCCTGCGCGACGCCTGCCGGGCACATCCCCGCATCGAGCTCCTGGAACGCCATATGGCCGTGGATCTGATCACGCGCACGGGCGGCCAGCGCGGCGCGCGGTCCTGCCGCGGCGCACAGCTGCTCGACCTCGATGCCGCCGTGATGCAGACCTGGCATGCCCGCAGCGTGGCCCTGGCCACCGGTGGCGCCAGCCGAGTTTACCTGTACACCAGCAATCCCGAGGTCGCGACCGGCGACGGCATCGCCATGGCCTGGCGGGCCGGCTGCCGCGTTGCCAACCTCGAGTTCATGCAGTTTCATCCAACCTGCCTTTACCTCCCGGCCCAGGGCTCGCGAGTGTTCCTGATCAGCGAGGCGGTTCGGGGCGAAGGCGGGCGACTGCTGCTGCCGGACGGCACGGCCTTCATGGCCGGTTTCGACGCGCGCGCGGATCTGGCGCCGCGGGACATCGTGGCACGGGCCATCGATCATGAAATGAAGCGTCTAGGGATTCCCTGTGTCTATCTTGACATCCGCCACCGTGGCGCCGAGTTCATCCGCACTCATTTCCCCACCATCCATGCGCAGTGCCTGGCCGTAGGGCTGGACATGACCGAGCAGCCCCTGCCCGTGGTGCCGGCGGCGCACTACACCTGCGGCGGCGTGGTGACCGATCTGCGTGGCCGCACCGACCTGCAGAATCTCTATGCCATCGGCGAAACGGCCCACACCGGCCTGCATGGAGCCAATCGCATGGCCAGCAACTCGCTGCTGGAATGCCTGGTGTTTGCCGAATCTGCAGCCAACGATATCCTGGATCGGCTGCCCCATCTGCCGCGACCCGGCGATAGTGACCTGCCCAGTCCGTCCCACCCGATTCGGGAAACCGGCGAATCCATCACCATCCGGCACAACTGGATGGAACTGCGCCGTGCAATGTGGGATTACGTGGGCATCGTCCGCAATACAGAACGGCTGCAGCGCGCCCAGCGCCACGTCGCCGTGATCCGCGGCGAAGCGGAGGCACAATGGGCGAACAGCCCGACCATCGACCCGGATCTTCTGGAACTGCGCAACCTCGCCACCGTGGCGGAATTGATCGTCCGCTGCGCGCTCACGCGAACCGAAAGCCGGGGTTTGCACTATACGCTGGACCATCCGCACCCGGCGCCCGAAGCGCTGGACAGTGTGCTCGTTCCACCCAACCTGCCGCTGCCGCTGCACGCCATGCACTGGGCCGACTGAACGAACCCCCTACGTACCCTACCCGGCAGGTCTCAGCCCCGCGTTGAACGCCGTTTCGCTCAAGACAGCGTCCCAGACCATCGCGCTCAGGATGGCGCGCAAAAGCCCGAGGACCGCACCGGCATCGCCCACCGCCGTGTCGCCGGCCGGTCGCTCGTGGAACCACGCTTCAGTGAAATCGCAGGAACACCCGCAGTCGGCGGGTGCCGTCGCGGCTGAGACTGTCCGGCAGCAAGCAGATGGACCGATGCCGCCATCTCAGCGGCGACCGGTCGGCCAACCGGAAGTTGAGCACCGTCAAGCCCGGAACGACCAGACTGGTGGGCAGCAACGCAGCCTCTCCGGACCAGCCGCTGGCGAGGCGAATCCGCCAGCGGTCCTGATCGATGAATTCAGCACGGAGAATGCGGCCGGGGCCGAAGTGACGCCACGCCGTCCATCCCGCCGACGATGCCCACACGATCAGCAGCACGAGTCGCCAGTACTCGCGGGAATACAGCACGACGAGCAACAGCACCATGCCATAGGCGCTCATCAACAGCGCCGCGAGAACACGCGATCGATCAGGCTCGACGCGGCAGGCCCTGGCGAAGGCGTTCAAGCACGCACTCCCATGCCGGATCCGGTCCGGGCCCGGCAGTCAGGACCAGGCGGTACAGATCCGGATCGGGCAGATCGAGCAAAGCCTCGAAGGCCGCCCGTTCGTCAGCCGAGGCTTCGAGATAACGCGGCAGGTAGGCCAAGAGGAGCTCATCGAGCTCCTTCATTCCGCGCCGGCAGCGCCAGCGCAGCCGTCCCAGATCGGCTTGGGCCATAAGGCTGGCCGTCAGCGACGCAGCACCATGAGTTTCTTGATCTCCGCAATGGCCTTGGCCGGATTGAGACCCTTGGGACAGGTGTTGGTGCAGTTCATGATGGTGTGGCAGCGATAGAGCTTGAAGGGATCCTCCAGCTCATCGAGACGCTCGCCGATCGCCTCGTCACGGCTGTCGGCGATCCAGCGGTAGGCCTGCAGCAGCGCTGCCGGGCCCAGGTAGCGATCGTTCCACCAGTAGCTGGGACAGGATGTCGAGCAGCAGGCGCAGAGGATGCACTCGTAGAGGCCATCGAGTTTGGCCCGCTCCTCCTTCGATTGCAGCCGTTCTTGATCAGGCGGCGTCGGCGTCTTGGTCTTCAACCAAGGCTCCACCGCCGCATACTGGGCGTAAAAATGAGTCAGATCCGGCACCAGATCCTTGATCACCGCCATATGCGGCAAGGGATAGATGCGCACATCACCCGTCACATCGCCGATGTGCTTGGTGCACGCGAGCGTGTTGGTGCCATCGATGTTCATGGCGCAGGAACCGCAGATTCCCTCGCGGCACGAACGCCGGAAGGTCAGGGTCGGGTCGATCTCGTTCTTGATCTTGATGAGGGCATCGAGCACCATCGGCGCGCAATCGTCCAGATCGATTTCATACGTATCGAGCCGTGGATTTTGTCCCGTCTCCGGATCATAGCGGTAGACCACGAAACGCTTGACCCGCTTGGCGCCGGCCGCAGCCGGGAAGGTCTTGCCGGTCTGAACGCGGGAATTGGCGGGCAATTTGAACTCGGCCATGAACGAATCCTCTTCTGAACCCGGCTCAAGCGACGCCGGATATCCACATCCCTCAGTAAACGCGCGCCTTCGGTGCGACCACCTCAACCTGATCGGTCTGGGTATAGAGATGGACCGGTCGATAACCAATGCTGACCATGCCCTGCGCATCCATCCAGATCAGCGAATGCTTGAGCCAGTTGTCGTCGTCGCGCTCAGCATAGTCTTCGCGGGCATGGGCGCCGCGACTTTCGGTCCGGTTGCGCGCGGCGAACATGGTCGTCATGGCACAGCCGAGCAAGTTGTCCAGTTCCAGCGTCTCAATCAGATCGCTGTTCCAGACCAGCCCGCGATCCCCCACCGAAACCTCAGCGAAAGAACGATAGACGTTCTCGATCTTCTCGCAGCCTTCCTGCAACACCTCGCCGGTTCTGAACACTGCGGCGTTGCTCTGCATGGTGCGCTGCATGTCGAGCCGGATCTGGGCCGTGGTCAGGCTGCCCTTGGCATTGCGCAACCGGTCCAGACGCGCGATGCCCAGTTCACTCGCTGATTCGGGCAGCGTCTTGTGAGGCGCGCCCGGACGAACCACTTCGGCGCAGCGCAGCGCCGCCGCGCGCCCGAAGACCACGAGGTCGAGCAACGAATTGGAACCCAAGCGATTGGCACCGTGCACAGAGACGCAAGCCGCCTCGCCGATGGCCATCAGCCCGGGCACCACGGCGTCCGGGTTGCCGTCGCGCAGCGTGACCACCTCACCATGATAGTTGGTGGGAATGCCGCCCATGTTGTAGTGGACGGTCGGCAGCACGGGAATCGGCTCGCGCGTGACGTCCACGCCGGCGAAGATGTGCGCCGACTCGGCAATGCCCGGCAAACGCTCGTTGATCACCTCGGGGCCGAGGTGCTCCAGATGCAGATGGATGTGATCCTGGTGGGGACCGACGCCGCGGCCTTCGCGAATCTCCACCGTCATCGCCCGGCTGACCACATCGCGCGAGGCCAGATCCTTGGCGTTGGGCGCGTAGCGCTCCATGAAGCGCTCGCCCTGGGCATTGGTCAGATAACCGCCCTCGCCGCGCACGCCCTCGGTGATGAGGCAGCCGGCACCGTAGATGCCAGTGGGATGGAACTGCACGAACTCCATGTCCTGCAGCGGCAGGCCGGCGCGCAGCACCATGCCGTTGCCGTCGCCGGTGCAGGTATGCGCCGAGGTACAGGAGAAGTAGCTGCGGCCATAGCCGCCGGTCGCCAGCACGGTCATGTGGGCGCGGAAGCGGTGAATCGTCCCGTCGGACAGATTCAGCGCCGTCACCCCACGACAGATGCCCTCCTCATCCATGATGAGGTCGAGCGCGAAATACTCGATGAAGAACTCGGCATGATGCTTGAGCGACTGCTGGTAGAGGGTGTGCAGGATCGCATGGCCGGTGCGATCGGCGGCAGCGCAGGTGCGCTGGGCGATGCCCTGGCCGTAGTGTGTCGTCATACCCCCGAATGGGCGCTGGTAGATCTTGCCCGCCTCGGTACGCGAGAACGGCACGCCGTAGTGCTCCAGCTCGAGGATCGCCGGAATGGCCTCGCGACACATGTATTCAATGGCATCCTGGTCGCCGAGCCAGTCGGAGCCCTTGATGGTGTCATAGAAGTGAAAGCGCCAGTCGTCCTCGCCCATATTCCCCAGCGCGGCGGAGATCCCGCCTTGGGCGGCAACGGTGTGCGAGCGCGTCGGGAACACCTTGGTGATGCAGGCGGTCGACAGTCCCTGCGTGGCCATGCCGAAAGTGGCCCGCAGACCCGCCCCCCCTGCGCCGACCACGATGACGTCATACTGGTGGTCGACGAAACGATATGCCTCACTCATCCGATCAGCCCCCGAAGGCGATGCGCAAAACAGAAATCACACCCAAAAGACCCAGCAGCAGGCAGGCGAAACGCACCGCCACGAGGGAGGCCAGCCGGAGCCCCTCGGCGTCGACATAGTCTTCCAGAATCACCTGCAGGCCGAGTTGGGCGTGATAGAAAAGTGCAATCAGCAAGACCACCAGACCGACCGTCACGCCCGGGCGGGCCACCCAAGCCCGCATCGTGGCGTAGTCGGCACCGGCCAGCGCGACGAATGAACCCACCAGCCAGAGCAACAGCGGCACCAGCGCCAGCGCGGTGAGGCGCTGCCACCACCAGTGATGGGCACCCTCGCGGGCCGACCCCAGATGGTTGACGCGGGACAGCGGCGTACGCATATCCATGATCACAGTCCTCCGGAAAGGCCCACGGCCCAGGCCAGGACGGTCAGCACACCGGCGCTGACCAGGGCGATCCATCCGCTGCGGCGAGCCTGGGCTTTCTCGAAACCCACGCCCACATCCCAGAAGAGGTGTCGAATTCCATTGCAGAGGTGATAGAACAACGCGGCGGACCAACCGAACAGCAGCAACAGACCGATGGGAGAGCCGACGACGGACTGGGCCGTCGCGAAGGCGTCGGGACCGGCGGCCAAGGCTGCAAACCAGAACACGAGCAGGATGCTGCCCACCGAGAGCGCGATACCCGTCGCGCGATGCATGATGGACATCACCATCGTCAGCGACCAGCGATAGACCTGCAGATGCGGCGACAGGGGGCGTTGGTGTTGCACGGGTCTCCCTCCCAACGGTTCGACAATCAGGTTGTCGACCGCATGGATCCGGACAGTCCGACCCACACCCCAAAGCTCGGTCAACAACCCATCAACATAAGCGCGGCAAGAACCGCAGGGAATAAAGCGACGATGCGATCAGAGGCAAGCCGAGCGCATCAAAAATCGATGCAGCGTCCGCGCCGCTCCCAATCTCCGTACCGGGTCGGCTCAAGGCCCTTGGGGCCGCCGATTTCCTCCACCGCGGGCGGCGACTGACGTGCAATCGTTGCGGCAGGCTCCAGCGAAGGGGTTATGGGCATGGGCTTGCGGTCTTGCTCCGTTTCCATCCCGATCCAACCCCTGGCGACGACAGCGGCATTTATACTGAATCCGCGCCGTGCGCGCAAGGCGCCGACCGCGCCGGATTGCTGACACCGGCAGGGGAATTGCCCTAACATCCGAGCAATCCCCTCCGCCCATTTCCCCAGCTGGAGTCCTTGCCATGAAGCCTGAATGGATGTCGTTCCTGATCGATGCCGGCGCCGAATTCACGGATGGCGTGTTGACCCACTTCGGCAACCCGGAGCGGGAACGACGCATGGTTTTCTCCGGTCCGGTCATCGCCGATCTGGGACATTTCGGCCTGCTCGGTGTCCATGGCCCGGACGCGCGCAGCTTCCTGCAGGCCCAGCTGGCCACGGACGTCAATGCCGTATCCGCCGATCAGTCATCGTTCGGCTGCTATCTCAGTCCCCAGGGCAAGGTGATCGCGAGTTTTGTGCTGCTGATGCGCGGCGACGACTTCTACCTCCTGCTGCCCCGTGAACAGCTGGAAGAAACGCTGGCACAGCTGCGCCGTTTCGTCCTGCGGGCCCGGGTTACGCTGGAGGACGCCTCGGATGCCCTCATGCGGCTCGGTATCTCCGGCGAAGCCCTGACCGATGATCTGAAGGGGTTTTTCGGCCCCGATCTGCCCGCCCAGGCACTCGGCACCGTCACCGCGAAGGACAGCCTGCTGATCGCGCTCCCCGGACCCGCGCGCTGGCTGGCGCTGGGCCCGCTCGAAGACATACGCGAACTGTGGCAACGGCTGCAGGTTCGGGGCGCGCCCGTGGGACCGGACGCTTGGGCCCTGCTCACCATCCGGGCCGGCGAACCCTTCGTCACGCCGGAAACCGCCGCACAGTTCATCCCCCAGATGCTGAATCTCGATGCCCTGGGTGCGGTCGGTTTCGGCAAGGGCTGCTACCCCGGCCAGGAAACCGTCACCCGCGTTCGCCATCGCGGCGAAATCAAGCGTCGCGTCCGCATCGGCCTGGCCCAAGCCGATACCCCGCCGCGCCCCGGCATGTCGCTGGCCCGATCCGACGGTGCGGAAAGCGAACCGGCCGGAACCGTCATCACCGCTGCGCGCCATCCGGATGGCGGCTTCCTGACCCTCGCCGTCCTGCGTCAGGAAGCGCTTGGCGCGGCGGACATTATCATCCCCGATTGCGGCAATGCGGCCATGCAACTGCGCGACCTGCCCTACCCACTGCCGGAACACTGAGGCCATCCGCCGCAGCTTCCGGCGGGAACGCAAACGCAGGCGCCTTCCCGTCGGCGTCCCGTGCATCTGAACGACACGCGTCGTGGGCGCGTCGGGCGGGCGCCGCGTGAGCAGGCACCACGCCCGGCTGGCGCCAGGTCCCCAGCCATGACCGGGTGAACACCGTGGTCGACCCTGCGCCGAAGCACGCACGCGCTTACGGCATCCGAGATCCGCGCGCCCGCCCGGCATGGCGAGTCGACCCTGCCTGCGCCGGCGCACGGTAACGGTGATCCACCGACGACCCGACGCCGGATCGCGGCGCAGCGCCACGCCCGCGTCATTCGCTCGACTCGCCTCCCCCGCCCGATCGATCCCGCCCCGCAGCGGCCTTCGATCGTCCGGTCCATCCGGATGCGGAGCCAGTCGATGCACAGACTCACCGGCTGCCGGGATCGATTCAGGCAACCACCGGGCGATTGCCGCGAAAGAAGACGGCAATGCGCTGTATGACCGGCGGCGCGCGACTGGCCGCCGTCCGCCGCCATGCCCCGAAAAGACACGTGGACCGCTTCATGGCACTCCCCGAATGCCGGCATGACCGACAGCCCTCTGCGCTGCACATCGACCCCACGCATCAAAGCAGGTGCCGCACGAATCACGGAACGACGGACAGCCGCCGTAGCCGGAATCCGCAAAGCGACAGGAAGTCGGCCGTTACGCCTTAGACGCGCGTCGCCGCTCTGGATTTCGACACCACGAGATACCGCAAGCGGGTATCCGGACGCATCCCATCCGCCCGCCCAGACCCCATCGACCTAATCCGTCCCGCACCGGTCTTGACGACCATGATCGTGCCGCTCGTCCCCCCAGGGTCGCCAGGTCACCGGCGTCCCGCCTCCCCAGCTCAACCCCAACCCTGAACTTCAAAAACGGGGCAGCTCCTCAATGCATCAGACCGCCTCGCCAATAAAAATTGTACAAATACTATATTGATAAATAAGCTGATAGCCCCCTGAAACTGTCTAATATTATTAATAAACAACGGAAGGGTGTTGCGCACCCCGCGCTTTATGTACTAATCTTGTACAAGATGGCATCGAACCTTATACACACGCTGCGCTGCCATCCCCAATGCTAAGGAGAACATCATGCGCATTCGTCTCGTTTCCAGTCTCACCCTGGCCGCGGCAGCGATCAGCCCCAGCCTCCAAGCCGCCGAAGGGCCTTACGTCGCTGCACGCGGCAGTTACGTCATGACCGAAGACGCCGACTGGATCTTCGGCTCCGACTTCGGACCGGTTCCGGCCGGCGGCAACGTGATCTCCAAGTTCGATGACGAATACGGCCTGGGTGTTGCCCTGGGCACCAAGCTGCCCTCAGGCTTTCGCATCGAAGGTGAACTGTTCTGGCAGGAAAACGACATCGACAGCGGCCGGCTCGGTTCGGTCCAACTGTCCGCGCTGGGCGGCCTGAATGGCGATGTGGGCGTGTGGGGCGGCATGCTGAACGGTTATTACGATTTCCTCGAAGGCCCGCTGGTCCCCTTCATCGGCCTGGGCGTGGGTTATGCCGAGGTTGACGCCAATGTGAACCTCGGCGACATCTCGGTCATCGATGACGACGATACCGTGCTCGCCTACCAGGGTATCCTCGGCGTGTCCTACGACTTCACGCCCAATCTTCAAGGCGTCCTTGCTTACCGCTACATGTCGCTGGATGACCCCGAGTTCAAGGATCGGGCCGGCGGCAAGGTCGACATGGAATACGACAGCCAGGCGATTGACGTGGGTCTGCGCTACAGCTTCTGACCGGCAACCCTCAGCCCGCGGGATCTCGCTGCGATTCCCGCGGGTCGCCACAAGGCCTTGCGGCCCGCAACCATGGCGGGCCGCGTTCTTGGCTTCAGGAGCGCTCGGCAAGGCCCGGACTCCGCCCATCATCCTGCGGGATGATTCACCGCATGCGATTGACACCGTGGTTGGCTAACTTATATTGTGCGCAATGTTATTGTGAGAAATATATTTGCGAACAGCTGACCCACGGCCTCTGGCCGGATCCGTGAGGTCACCGACCCGAAGCGAATGGGTTCACCCCCTGTCCGCCAACACCGCGTAACCCAACTATCCCTGAGGCCCCAAGGCAGGATGAATCACCCATGAACATTGACGCATCGGCTCGCATCGATCCGGCAGCAGATCTGCTCCGTCTCGATCGGCAACTGTGTTTTCCGCTCTATGCGGCTTCGAATCTCGTGACGCGGCGCTATCGCCCGCTGCTGGCCAAGCTGGGCCTCACCTATCCGCAATATCTCGTCATGCTGGTGCTTTGGGAACACCCCATCCAGAGCGTCGGCGATCTCGGCGACCAGCTGCATCTGGACAGTGGCACGCTGACACCGCTTCTCAAGCGCATGGAGCGGGCGGATCTGATTCGTCGCGAGCGGGATCCGGCCGATGAACGGCGCGTGCTGGTGAAACTCACCGGCGCGGGTCGCAGGCTGCGGGAATCCGCCGCCGAGGTCCCCGCGAGCCTGATGCGTCAGCTCGAATTGCGGATCGACGACCTCGAGCATCTACGCGACGCCGTGCAAGCCTTTGTCGCCTCGCTCTGCGGTAAAGACACCGTACGCTCAACGGAAAATCAGGAGGCTTAACATGCAATATCGCCAACTCGGCCGATCCGGCCTGCTCGTATCGGAACTGTGCGTCGGCACCATGAGTTTCGGCGCTTCGGGTTACTGGGAAACGATCGGCGGCCTCGACGAGAGCGCCGCCCAGCGGTTGGTAGACACTGCGATCGACGCCGGTGTCAATTTCTTCGATACCGCCGATGTCTACTCGCATGGCCAATCCGAGGAAATACTCGGAAAGGCGCTCGGAACGCGGCGTGATCAGATCGTCCTCGCCACCAAGGTTCGCGGACGCATGAGCCCGGAGCTCAACGATGTCGGCTTGAGCCGCAAGCACATCATCCAAAGCTGCGAAAACAGCCTGCGTCGACTCGGAACCGATTACATCGACCTGTACATCGTCCACAGCTTCGACTTTGTCACCCCGCTCGAAGAGACGCTTTCGACCCTGGACGATCTGGTACGTCAGGGCAAGGTGCGCTACCTCGGCTGCTCCAATTTCTTTGCCTGGCAGCTCATGAAGGCACTCGCCCTCTCCGAAAAGCACCACTGGGAAAAATTCGTTTCCCTGCAGGCCCACTACTCGCTGGTGGCTCGCGATGTCGAATATGAACTGGCGCCACTGTGTGAGGATCAGGGGCTGGGGCTGACGCCCTGGTCGCCGCTCGCCGGCGGATTCCTCACCGGAAAGTATCCCCGCGGCGGTAAGGGGCCGGCCGATGCCCGCCGCAGCAAGGAAGAGCAGAACTTCATCCAGCTCGACGAAGATCGGTCCTACGCCATCCTCGATGTCGTGCGCCGCATCGCGGACCAACGCGGGGTCAGTCCGGCGCAGGTTGCCATCAACTACCTGCTGCGCAAATCCCCGGTGAGCGCCGTGATCATCGGCGCCACGAAGCCGGAGCAACTGCAGGACAACCTGAAGAGCGTCGACTGGACCTTGACCGCCGATGAGCTGCGCATACTCGACGAAGTCTCCCAGCCGCCCCGGCTCTACCCAAAGTGGATGCTGGATTTCACCCGGCTGGACCGGGACAACCCGTCCATGTTGCTTTGAATGAATCGCGCGGCGTGTTCCATCAGGATCATGCCTCGACAACCCACCCACACCTGAAGACATCCCGGGAGCGGATCTGTGAAAATCTACGAATTCAAAGGCTTTCCCAACCCGTCCCGCGTGCGCATCGCGCTGGCCGAAAAGGGGCTGATCGACCAAGTGAGTTTCATCAGCGTGAACGTGCCGGAAGGCGAGCACCGCGAGCCCACGTTCCTGGCGAAAAATCCATGGGGCACCGTGCCCGTGCTCGAACTGGACGACGGGATGGTGATCTCTGAATGCACGGCGATCACCGAATACATCGACCACCTCGACGGCCAGCCGAGCTTGACGGGCCGCACGGCGCGGGCGCGCGCCATCATCCACATGATGCAGCGTCGCGCCGAATCGGGGCTGCTCGACGCCGCCACCGACTATTTCCACCATGCCACGCCGGGCCTTGGCCCGAAGCTCGAGCTGAACCCGAACAAGGCCTGGGGCGAGGCGCGCGGGGAGCGCGTCGGCTGGACACTGCGCCAGTTCGACGCGGTGCTCGCACAAACACCCTATCTGGCCGGTGATGTGTTTTCCGTTGCCGATATCACGGCATTCGTCGGCCTGGGCTTCGCGGAATTCGCCAAGATCGCGATTCCGGAAGGATTGACCCACATCGACGCCTGGCGCCGTCGCATTGCCGAGCGGCCCAGCGTGAGCGCGGCCTAAGCGCAATACCCACCCCGGGGAGTCGACAATGAATCTGAATGCCGATTTTTCCAAACGCGTGTTGGTACATGCCGCCGATCTGCCCTGGGTGCCTTCGCCGACGGCAGGCGTCGATCGGCGCATGCTCGACCGCATCGGGGATGAGGTGGCGCGCGCGACGTCCATCGTGCGCTACGCCCCCAACAGCGCCTTTCCGGCGCACACCCACGGTGGCGGCGAGGAATTTCTGGTGCTGGAGGGGGTGTTCGAGGATGAGAGCGGCGCATTTCCGGCCGGCAGCTATGTGCGCAACCCCCCGCAGAGCCGCCACACACCCGGCTCCACCCCGGGCTGCACGATCTTCGTCAAGCTCTGGCAGTTCGATCCCGATGACCGGGCGTTCGTGCGGCTGGATACGGCCAGCGTCCCCTATCAGCCGGTCAGCGGAACACCAGGCGTCTGGTCCAAAACGCTTTTCGAGGGAGGCACCGAAACCGTCCGGATGCAGCGCTGGGCGCCGAATACCCCAGTGCGCTGGTCGGACATTGCCGGTGGCGCGGAGGTGCTGGTGCTCGCCGGCGACTTCGAGGAAAGCGGCGAACGCTTCAACCGACTGTCGTGGCTGCGGCTGCCGACCGGCGCGACCCTCGATGCGATCGCTGGTCCGGACGGCGCCGAGGTGTGGGTGAAAACAGGGCATCTTTCAGCCGCATCCCTGATGCCCCCACAGCGCGGGAACGGCGCCTAGCGGCG